>Ga0335081_10022597_pt1 | contig 10173 bp, 8 predicted proteins | sample Lox_Sample_35_FD_206713 | JGI IMG/M metagenome (GOLD analysis project Ga0335081, IMG submission 206713) | Soil microbial communities from Loxahatchee National Wildlife Refuge, Florida, United States - Lox_Sample_3.5 | ecosystem: Environmental > Terrestrial > Soil > Wetlands | place: USA: Florida... | reverse complement strand
CGCGCCGTGCCAACATCAAGATCGCCCACCGGGCACCCAAGGAGCGGATCTAGCGGCCCACAGAAAAGCGGGACGCCTCCACCATGGCCAACCTGGAGAGGGCCATCGTCGGCCACAACAGCCCGTAGGGCAACGAACGCTGCCGCATGAACGCCCTCAAGACCGGCTTTTGCGCCCACGACATGGCGACCAGCGTGGTGCGACTCGGCGAAGACCGGCAAACGTTTGTCAGGCATCTGGCGCAGGTCCGGCGCCTCTTCGCCCCTTACCTTCATGGCGAAGAAGATGAGGAATGGGTCCTCACTCTGGCCCAAGCCTGCTGGCGCCGCCTGCGCCTTTACCGCGCCCAATCCTGGGAACAGGGTCAACTGGTGCAATTCTTCCAGACCTTTCTTGGGATTGCCGATTGTCGATTCCCGATTCGGAATTCGAAACTGGAAGCTCGAAAAGCGAAACTCGAAACTCGCCCACGGATCCCAGTCGCTCACAACTCACCCTTCACAATTCACCCCTGTCTTCTCAATCGTCAGTCGACAATCGTCAATCGTCAATTGAGAGGTTCCTAGCCCTCGCCCCGTCCCTGGTGGACGTTGTCTTTCCCAAGACTTCCCTGCGCGATGAACTCGACGAAATCGACCACGCCATCGTGAGCTTGCTGGATGAGTTGGTGCGCAAACGCTCAGGAGGAACCCTTTATCTGGAGATCCTCGGGAACGAGGATGGTGAGCTTCTTCATCCGATCTTTAGCCATGGGTTCGTTATGCCTTCTCGGATGACGCATGTCAATACCGGGGGCCAGGCTCAGGCGGAGGGAATAGCCGTGGACAAGATCTGGAATCGGCTCGCCCGATATCAGTCCATTTGTCGGCCCGTCGCGCTAGGGACAGCGGTTACCCGCTGCCCCCCCGCACAGACCCGTGCGGGCGCTGCTAACGCACACCGTTCTTACCTCGGATGGAGGAATGTTCGGCGTCGAAGCGCACATTGGGGTAGGGTTGCAGAATTTGGACAGGCGGCAGCAAGGCCCCGAGGCGTTCGGTAAACGTATCCCACCGCAGGCGACAGCGCTGACTCCGGCGCCGTAAGGCTTGGTACCAGAGACGCAACCCGTCGCGGCGGAAAGCTTCCAGTCGCGCCCAGTGGCCCGGAATCGCATGGTATCGGAAATACCCTGCACCACCCGCTGCAGCCACCGCACCGTCCTGGGAATCCCTCGTGCAGCCGCCGTCGCAGTTGCGCTCGGATCTCCTTGAGCTTGGCCGCCAAGCGTTTGCCGATCGTTTTCCGGTGGACCGTGAAGTGGCCCGTCTGGTAGTTGGTCCCACCGGTGGAGGAAGCCTTGGAATGTTGGGTGTTGATGGTCCCTGCTATCGAGCGCCGCAGAACGTCTCGGGCCGAGACAACCCCCGCCAAACCTCCGGTTAGCGCGACTTCCGATCAGCCAGCCAGCGGTTCGGAAGACACGCCGGCAGTCGCCTGAAGAATTGACGATTGACGATTGAAAGAGAAAAAGAAGCAGACGCGTTCGAGAGAGAGTGACCTCTTCGCGTTGGGACGGGGCGGGAATTGACGATTGCCGACTGGCCTACGCCGGGACTTGGTCTCCTCGATTTCATGCGAGAAGGTGAGTTGCGGACCTGCTTTGCCTGCCGCTTCCTCCTTGGGCTCCGCATCTAAGGCACGTACGTTTTGCTCCGAGAAGAGGGGGCGAAGATTGGGAGCCGAAAGCCGTGGGGCTTACAAAACGGATACGCACTACCCGTGGTCCTTACTTGGGACGAGCAGTCCAGCCGTTTGCACCATTTGCCGGGAAGGGCCAGTTATTGACCAGATGTTTTCGGATGGGGTATCATCGTCCGCGCTGACTCTCAAAAACGAGAGATTCCGCGTTCCCAGAGGCCAAAAAGGAGGCAACGATGAACCAACCAGGAAAGAGCCACGGAGTGGTATTTCTCCGAAGATCGTACGTCGTGCTATATTCCGCCATGCTTCTGTTTGTCATGGGAGCCCGGGCGCAGGCACAGTCCGTGCTGACGCGCCATATGCGTCAAGCAGTTACGAGCGCGGAGGCAACGTTCTTGAACCCGCTGCCCGCTAATCAGACCTTGCGCCTCGACCTTGTTCTGCCGCTGCGCGACCAGGCAGAGTTGGAGAGCTTCTTGCAAGAGCTTTACGACCCCTCCAGCCCCTCCTACAGGCAGTTCCTCACGGTGAAGGAGTTCACCGCGAGGTTCGGTCCCACCCAGGAGGATTATGACGCCGTGATTCGTTTCGCGACAGCGAACGGCTTTAGGGTGGCGGACGGCTCCCACGATGGTATGGACGTGCAGGTGGAGGGCTCGGTGGCGAGCCTCGAAAGAGCCTTCCACGTGACCATGGGCGTCTACCAGCACCCCACGGAAAATCGCACCTTCTATGCGCCGGACCGGGAGCCTACGCTGGACCTGCCGTTCCCACTGTGGCATATCTCGGGTTTGGACAACTATTCCATTCCGCATCCGCTCTACAAGCGCAGAGCGCTGAATGCGAAACCCAGTGCCACGACGGGCTCCGGTCCATCGGCCTCTTTTTTAGGCAGCGACATGCGCGCGGCCTACTACGGGGGAACGGCCCTGACCGGCGCCGGCCAGAACCTCGGATTACTCGAATACTACGGCACCGATCTGGCCGACTTGACCACCTATTTCAAGAACGTCGGTCAAACGAACAATGTGCCAGTAACCCTGCTTTCCACCGACGGAACCAGCACCAGTTGCGTGTATCCCGCCTGCGATGACACCGAACAGACGCTCGACATGACCCAGGCGATCGGCATGGCTCCCGGGCTGGCGAGTCTGGTGATGTACGTTGGGTCGACGGACACCGCAATGATCAGCGCCATGACGACGCACAACCCGCTGCCCACCACCATTGGCTGTTCGTGGGGTTGGACGCCGGCGGATCCAAGCACGCTCAACCCGTACTTCGAGAAGATGGCGGCTCAAGGCCAAGACTTTTTTGCTGCGTCCGGCGACAGCTCCACCTGGTCGTCGAGAAATGAGGCGTGGCCGGCGGACGCTGCGTATGTCGTTTCCGTGGGCGGCACGGACTTGACCACCGCCAGCGCGGGTGGCGCGTGGAAGTCGGAAACCGCCTGGGTCGATAGTGGGGGCGGCATCTCGCCGGACAAGATCGCGATTCCCTCATGGCAGCATCTTTCAGGCGTGATCAACTCGAGCAACAAGGGATCGACAACCTATCGCAACGGCCCTGACGTATCGGCCAACGCGAATTTCACCTTCTATGTCTGTGCCGACCAGACCACTTGCACGGCCAACGAATATGGCGGGACTAGTTTTGCGGCGCCCATGTGGGCCGCCTATGTGGCTCTGGCCAATCAGCAGGCGGTTGCCAGCGGCAACCCGACGCTTGGCTTAATTAACCCGCTCATTTATCCGATTGGTGTGTCGTCCAGCTATAACACCAATTTTCACGACATCACCAGCGGCACCAGCGGCAGCTATTCGGCGGTAACCGGCTACGACTTGGTGACCGGCTGGGGCAGCCCGAACGGGGCCAACCTGATCAACGCCCTTGTCCCAACGTCGTCGTCTCCCAACTTCACCATTTCTGCCTCGCCCACGTCGGTCTCCGTGGCACAGGGCAGCAATGGGACATCGACCATCACTACCACCATCTCGGGCGGCTTTGACTCGGCGATTGCCTTGTCTGACGCTGGCCAGCCGACCGGCGTAAGCGTGAGCTTCAATCCCACGTCTATCGCTGCGCCGGGCGACGGCACGTCAATCATGACCATGACCGTGGCTTCGACTACCGCGACCGGCACGTACACGATCACCGTTACCGGAACGGGCGGAGGCGTTACACAGACGACCACGGTGAGTCTGACGGTGAGCGCCCCGGCGAGCGCTGACTTCACCATCAGCGCGTCGCCCACCGCCATTACCGTGATCAGAGGCAACTCCGGTACTTCCACCATCACGACCACCGTCTCCGGTGGCTTTAACTCGGCGGTTGCTTTGAACGCAAGTGGATTGCCCTCACGGGTAACCGCGAGCTTCACGCCAGCGTCTATCGCCGCGCCAGGCGCTGGGACATCGACTCTTACGCTCACGGTGAACAGGCGTGCCAGCACCGGAACCTACACCATCACCATAACCGGCACAGCCGGAGGCAAGACGCATACGACCAGGGTCTCTCTCACCGTCCAGAGATAGTGAGCGTGAAATGTATAGCTGCTCGCTACCTGAGCAACGACGGGCCCGGATCATTCGGTCCGGGCCCTTTCTTTGACGAGCAGACAGCGTGTGCCTGGTCCGTCCTTGCCTTCGGACTGGTACCTGAGTGCCGATTGGAAGATAAAAGTAGGCAAGACGCGCGGCCTTTTGATTTCGAGTAAATGGAAAGTGATAAACACGCACCCCGCAAGGCAGCTCATGCCCAACCTCGTCGCGACGCTCGCTTGTGGTAGAATGGACGCGTGTCGCATCGGGGCGCCCCCGGTCCGCGGAAAGGGCTAAGCCCTCCGAAAGACATGCTGTTTCCAGACACCTTCATGGTGATCTTCCTTTCGCCCGAATGAGCGGACAACGGACAAGACAGGCCGAAGAGGCCACAAAGGAGGTCATCATGTCCCAGCCCTATCGTTCCACACTCGCGCGCAAGCTGCCCGCCAAGCCTAATCTTAATCAGCTCAAGAAGCAGGCGAAGGACTTGTTAAAGGCGTTCCGGGCGGGTGAATCAACGGCAATCGCGGAAGTGTGCGCCCACTACCGCGGTCCCATTGCCGGGCCCATTTCTGAGGCAGAAGGACTCCAACTGAGCGACACGCAACTGGTGCTTGCCCGTGCTTATGGCTTCGACAGTTGGGCGAAGCTCAAAGCGTTCGTCGACGGCGTTACAGTGGCCGCTTTGTGGCTGCGGTCGAGGGCGGCGAGGTCGAACGCGTGCGCGCCATGCTCCGCCAGCGGCGGAACTCGGCCACATGGACACCGCCGGCAACAATGAACAGCGCGGTCTGCACTATGCGGTGGCGCGACGCGATGTGGCGATGGTGCGGTTGCTGATGCAAGCCGGCGCCGACGCCCGCCAGGGCGTCTTCCCGCACCGCGATGCGACTACCGCCTTCGCCCTGGCGCGGGACCGCGACTACCGGGATATCGTCGCGGTGATTGAGGAAGAGGAGCAGCATCGCCGCGAAGGGATGCGCTGCCCCAACGTCAAGGTTTCGCCGGTCCAGGATCAAATCAATGAGGCGATCCGAGAGGGCGATAATGCGGCGGCCATCCGTCTCCTGGATGCGAACAGCTCTTTGATTCGGGCGTGCGACCGGGACGGCGGGACGCCGCTGCACGTCGCCGCGCAAGTGACGGATCAGGAGATGGTGGGGTGGCTGGTCAACAGGGGAGCCAACGTGCGCAAGCGGGACGCTGCCGGCTTCACGCCGCTCGACCGGGCCGCGCTCGGCGCCGATCCTCGTAACGACGCGGTGAAGCGGTTTCCGGCGGTCGCCAGGCTGCTGCTGGAGCACGGTGCCGAGGTGACCATATGGGCTGCGGCGGCGTTGGCCGATACCGTGCGCATCCGCGAACTGGCGAGTAGCGATCCCGGGCTGTTGCAGCGAGAGATCCACTGGTCGAGGGGCGGGCTGCTGAGCTTGGCCGTGAAGCACGGGCGCCTCGACGTGGTCCGGTTGTTGCTGGACCTCGGGGCCGATGTGGACGAGCGGACCATGCTGCGCGAACTAGAGGAGCGCACTCTAAGCTGGGGCGCTCCACTGTGGTTTGCGGCTCTCGCGGGACGGCGCGACATTGCCGAGTTGCTGCTCGACCGCGGCGCCGACCCGAACGCCAATATGTATGCGTCCGGCTGGACGCTCCGCAACACGTACCTGCGCAACGACGAGGACCTCAAACGGCTGCTGGTGGAGCGCGGCGCCAAACCCCAGCCTTACATGGTTGGCGAAGCCCACGACCTCGGTGAGGCCAGGCGACTGTTCGCCGCGGATGCGAGCGAGGATCTGGCCAGCGAGTTGACCTGGTCGGCGACCGTTAATGGTTGCCCGGCCATCGTCGCATTGGCACTGGATCCTGATCTAGCCGATTCGGGGTCTGTCAGACAATTCAGCCCTGCGATCGACTGCCGAAACTGAGGACCGCTTGCGGTGCATTGAGATGCTGCTGCGGCACGTCATCGATCCGGATGTGTCGAGCCGATTCGGTCAGACCGTTTTGCATTTCGCCGCCGCGCGCGACGGGATTGAGAAAGAGTCGGACCGCACCCGCTTCGCCGCCATGCTGCTCGACTGGGGCGCAAGCATCCACCGCCGCGACGACCTGCTGAAGTCGACGCCCTTGGGGTGGGCGTGCCGCTGGGGGCGAGAGGAATTGGCCGAGCTGCTGATTGCTCGCGGTGCGCCCGCGAACGAGCCGGACGCCGAACCGTGGGCTACGCCGCTGGCGTGGGCGATTGAGCGCCGGCTGCGCGACCATGGGGCAAAGGCCTGAGGCGGGTGGCGCAACGCCCGCGGCGATCGCGGCCCACCATTCCTCCTTTACTTTCCGGGGCCCGCCGGGCCGCTTCCGCCGTACTTCTCCAGCCACTTCAGCTCCTCGCGCACCTTGATCTTACCGTGCCAGGGATTCTTATCCAGCGAGTGGCCTTCGCCGGGAAAAACGAGGAGGCGGGTGGGGACGTGCCGCGTGTAGAGGGCTCGCTCCAGCAGGTAGTCCTCGCCGACGTAAACGCGGATATCCTCCGCTCCGGCGACAATATGGGTGGGCGTGGTGACCTTTCCGATTTGCCAGAGGGCGGCCTCGGCGTTGTAGTTGGGCTCTGCTTCCCAGGGTAGTCCGCCCAGGAAGTAGGCATCGTCGAAGGTGGTGTCGTCGTTGCCCCAGTTGGCCGCGTGCTCCACCGCCCCGGCACCGGTGACGGCGGCCCGAAAGCGCGTCGTCTGGGTGAGGAGCCAGCTGGTCATGTAGCCGCCGTAGCTGTAGCCGCCGAGGGCGAGGCGGTCGGGATCGGCGAGGCCGTCCTTCACCAGCGAGTCAACGCCCTCCAGGATGTCCTGGCCGGGGCGCGAGACAATGTGAGGAATGATGCCCAGTGCGAACGCGTCACCATAGCCTACGGAGCCGCGATAGTTGGGCTCGAACACCAGCCAGCCTTGGGTGGCGGCGAGCGCCGCCCACTGGTACCAGTCGGCCTCGAAGCGGTTGCCGTCGGCGTCCTCGGGTCCGCCGTGAATGAAGGTGAACATCGGCAGATGCGGAGCCTCGAACCGGCCCGGCGGGTAGATCAGCATGCCGTCGACGGGGGAGCCGTCGTCGGCCGTCCAGCGGTAGGGCTTGCCTTGCGGCAGCTCGCGCTCGGTGAAGAGTTGGTTGAAGGCGGTGATGGGGCGCGCCTGCGCGAAACGATCGAGTCCGTCGGCGAGGTAGACCTCAGGAGGCCGCTGAAGCGATGAATAGACAAACGCAATCTGGCCGGAATGCCGGGCAGCGGAGACGTGCTCGTACGTGCCCGCCCACCCCGGCTGCTTGGCCAGTTCAGCGTTGGCGTCGTGTTCGACGAAGGGCTCGACCTCGGTACCGAGCCGTCCAGCCACCAACACGCCGCCGTCGTGGGTCACCGCGAAGTCGTTGACCGAGCCCGGGAAGCGCGCCGCCCAGCGCACGGCCACAGGCGGGCTGCTCTCGCCGCCGGTCTTGCCGGCGACGGCGTCCACAGCGTAGATCCGCGTCTGGGGGTCCTGGTAGGGCCCTTCGGGCGCGCCGTGGCCATAGCTGAAGAAGATGCGCCGGCTGTCGGGCGACCATTGGATTTCGTCGGCTGTGCCCTGGGTCTGCAGAGCGAGGCGCAAGGCGGCGTTGCTCGGGGCGGGCAGATCGAGGACGTAAATGCCGTAGGGTTCGCGGGACTCCTCGCGCTCCGAGCGCGATTGGGTAGTTAGGGCGAGCTGGCGTCCGTCCGGAGAAGCCGCCATCCGGCTGGCGCGGTAGGGAGTGGAGGCGAGCTTGCTCGGCTGCGGCGGTTTCGCGAACGAGGCCGCGCCGGCGCTCCCGGCTACGATCGAGGCTACATCGACGCTAAAAAGGGTGTCGCCGCGCTCCGCCTCGCGGAAGCGGTTGACGTCGTTCCATTCCTTCTGATTAGCCTCTTTCTGCTCCTTGGTCCACGGGTCGCGCGTCGCGAAGAAGATCAGGTGCGAGTCCGCCGACCACGCGACGGCATGAACCTCCTCGTCTCCGAAGGTCACGGGGAAGGCTTCGCCGCCGTCGAAAGGAATGACGTAGACCTGGGTGACAGCCTTCGAGGACTTTTCGTCGGCAGACTCGTCGCGCCCCTTGCCTTCCACCTCCGGCGCCGGGCGGTCGGAAAGGAAGGCGATCCACAAGCCGTCCGGCGACCACTGCGGGTGGCTGTCGTGACCGGAATGCGTGAGTTGGATGAGTTGCGCCGGCCGGCCGGGTTGACCGCCGCCGGCGTCGCGGTAGAGCCACAGGTCACTGCGAAAGCGGTTGGCGGTCCAATCGGGACGCGTCGCTTCCACGATCACCGAGCGGCCGTCGGGCGAGAGCTCGACCGAGCGCAGATCCACCGCGTTGAAGAAGTCGTCGAGGGTAAGCGGCGCCTTGGCACCGCGCGCGACGGGCAGCACGAGACCGACCACTATACACATGTAGGCCGGCATGGACCAAGCGAGCTTGAGCATGACTTTCCTCTTCATGACCGGGGTCTAAGGCTTGGATCGTTGGTCCTTGAGCCCTGCAGTCAGTTCTCGGTCGGGCCTCAGTCCTCGGTCCGCAGTTAGCCGGGAACTGAAAACGGATGACTGACAATCAACCATTGAGAACTACCTTCGATGGCTCAATGAACCCATGGCTCAAGGAAGGAATTCTTCAACCTGCGGGCAGAAACCGCCGATAACCCAAGTGGACAAGAGTAACACGAAGCGTCGGGGCGGGCGCGGGTCCCAACACGCGGAGAGAACAGCCGCCACCGAGTTTCGGGCAGTACGGAAGTACTATTGCAGGGCGGGCACGAACCTCGTAGCATGACAATAGCTTTCGACGCGGAGTATCGAGGGCTCGGTTTATGATTGATGCGACAATCATCTTGGTAGCTTCTGCAGGTCTGGCGCTCTTCTACCTGCAGGTGACCTGCGAAGCCGTCCTGGCCCACGAGTTCAAGCATAGTTATTTTGAGTCCGTGGTCAGGGCCAACCAGTTGGAGTTTGCGTCGTTGCGAAGACTGGTCTCTGAGAATGGATTTCCTGGCGATCGGGCGACCCTGTTCTCCGCCTTGCAAGGGGACTTCCTCGTACTCAGGTACCTGTTGAAGCACTCGGGCTCGCCCAAGCGGCGCTACACCTCGATCGAGAGGGTCCTGATGGCGTACTTCCACCTGCTGCTGGTCTCGCTGCGGCTGCGACACGCTTTCAATTTGCAAGAGAGATCGGCCGTGCTGAAGCTGACTTCGCTTCTTCAGTACTTCGCCAACGTCGTCGGCAGGCAGGCGAATGAGGCCGCTACAGTTCCGCTGTCCGTGTCCCGGTAGGTTCCATATCCCGAGGTCGCGCCTAGAGTCGAAAGAAAAGAAAGGGTGTGCGACATAAAAGTTGGAGTTAAGCAGCAACAGCCGCCTGGCGGTTCTCCCAATAGTCCTCAGGACGGCCATTGAGATAAGCGCAGCGTAAGGCCAGGATGGCGTTGGCACCCCGAACGGTCCAGAACATCCCCGAGCGTTTGAACCGAGAAGTAATCACAGTTCTGCATCCTGCTTCGATAACCCCCGAGCCCACAAACAGGTGTTGGCGACGGAACTTCGGGAATCGCATGCGGTCTGCATTACTCTCGAAGTAGTTGGACTCGGTGCGGATTTTCGCCGCTACTTCCGGGTCGTCGGAAGCAATGGCACGTGGCCGGGTGACGAGCCTTTCGATTTTGCCCTGACCCAGCAGGCGCCTCTGGTGGACCTTCATCCAGGCCTTTTGCTTCCCCAGGTCATAGGGGTAGAGTTGACGGGCCAGTTCCCACAGGTGCTGAGGCGCGTGGCAAAGGTCCACAATTTGAATCGCGCCGGGAAAGTGCTCCGCGGCCAGATTCCAAATCCATTCTGCCCCGTCGCCATCACCACCTTCTTTTGCGCGCGGCCCCAACCGCGTCGGCA
>Ga0335081_10022595_pt1 | contig 10173 bp, 5 predicted proteins | sample Lox_Sample_35_FD_206713 | JGI IMG/M metagenome (GOLD analysis project Ga0335081, IMG submission 206713) | Soil microbial communities from Loxahatchee National Wildlife Refuge, Florida, United States - Lox_Sample_3.5 | ecosystem: Environmental > Terrestrial > Soil > Wetlands | place: USA: Florida... | reverse complement strand
GCGAGCTGGTTCGACGTGGTGGCCCGGATGGACGCCGACGACGTGGCGATGCCGCACCGGTTCGAGACGGAGCTGCCGCTGATCGAGGACGCCGACATCGTCGGGGCGGGCCTGCTCGAGTTCGTGGCCGACACCGACGACATCGTGGGGCAGCGGGTCCCGCCCACCGATCCCGGCCAGATCCGGCGCTACGCCCGGATGCACGACCCGTTCAACCACCCCACCGTGGTCTACCGGCGCAGCGCGGTGCAGGCGGCGGGCGGGTACGGTCACTTCCCGCTCATGGAAGACTACGCTCTGTTTGCGCGGATGCTGGCGGACGGGGCCCGGCCGGTCAACATCGCCGAGCCGCTGGTCTTCTACCGGGTCGGCCAGGAGGCCTTCAAGCGGCGGGGCGGGACCGGCCTGCTGCGGTCGGAGTTGCGGCTGCAGCGCGAGTTCCGGCGCTCCGGGTTCACCTCGCCGCTGGAGTACGTGCGCAACGTGCTCGTGCGGGGCGGCTACCGGCTGATCCCGTGGTGGTGCCGCCGCGCGCTCTACCGGCCGGTGGTGGCGCACTTCACCGAGCGCCTGGAGCGCGAGGCCGCGACGTCGCCGGAGCCGCGGACGGCCGGGCCCGGCGAGCCGCCGGAGTTGGGCGACGCGGACGAGCCGGGATACCCGGAGATGTCAGCGGCCGGGCTCTGGCGTGAGCAGCCGCTGCCGGTGCGCCCGTGAACGTCGACCTGGTGGTCGTCGGGTCCGGGTTCTTCGGGCTCACCGTCGCCGAGCGCTGCGCCCGCGACCTCGGCCTGGGCGTGCTGGTGGTCGAGCGCCGCCCGCACATCGGCGGTAACGCCTACAGCGAGCCCGAGCCGCAGACCGGCATCGAGGTCCACCGCTACGGCGCGCACCTGTTCCACACCTCGAACGCGCGGGTCTGGGAGTACGCCAACCGGTTCACCGCGTTCACCGGCTACCAGCACCGGGTGTTCTCGGTCTACAAGGGCCGGGTGTACCCGATGCCGATCAACCTGGCCACGATGTGCGAGTACTTCGGCGCCGTGATGTCCCCGGACGAGGCGCGCGCGCTGGTCGCCGAGCAGGCGGCCGAGGTGCCGCCCGGCCAGGCCGCCAACCTGGAGCTGAAGGCCATCTCGCTGATCGGCCGGCCGCTGTATGAGGCGTTCATCCGCGGCTACACCTGTAAGCAGTGGCAGACCGACCCGGCCGACCTGCCCCCGGAGATCATCACGCGGCTGCCGGTGCGGTACACGTTCGACAACCGCTACTTCAGCGACACGTTCGAGGGCCTGCCGGCCGGCGGCTACACCGCCTGGCTGGAGCGCATGGCCGACCACCCGGGCATCGAGGTGCGGCTGGACACCGACTTCGCGCAGGTGCGACCGGACGTGGCCGGGCGGGTGCCGGTGGTGTACACCGGGCCGCTGGACGCCTATTTCGGCTACCAGGCGGGCGACCTGGGCTGGCGCACGCTCGATTTCGAGACCGAGGTGCTCGCCACGGGCGATTTCCAGGGAACGTCCGTGATGAACTATGCCGACGAGGATGTTCCGTTCACCCGCATTCACGAGTTCCGGCACTTCCACCCGGAACGTGACTGGTACCCGAAGGACAAGACTGTGATCATGCGCGAGTACTCGCGTTTCGCCGATCGCGGCGACGAGCCGTACTACCCGATCAACACCGCGCAGGACCGGGCCCGGCTGCTGGCCTACCGCCAGCTGGCCGGCCGCGAGCCCGGCGTGCTGTTCGGGGGGCGGCTCGGCACCTACAAGTACCTCGACATGCACATGGCCATCGGGTCCGCGCTGAGCATGTACGACAACCGGATCCGGCCGCACTTCGCCGACGGGCAGCCGCTCACGGGCGGGACCGCGGACGATGAGTAGCGCCGGCGACGCGGGGAAGACCCCGCGCACTCCGCGTATCCTGCAGCGGGTCGTGTTCCCCGGCGACGACCTCGACGTGGTCCCGCTGTACGTGGAGACCCAGATGGACCGCGGCGCCTCCGAGCTGGCCGCCGAGATGGCCGCGGAGGAGCTCACCGGGCGCAAGGTGACCGGCGGCACGTCCACGGCCAGCGCCGCGGTCGGCGAGGCGCAGTCCAGCGTCCGGTTCGGCGCCGACGTGCCCGGGTTCCTGGTCGAGCAGGTCGGGCCGCGGCGCAGCGCGCTGATCACCCCGGGCCGCCGGGTCTCGTTCGCCACCTACTTCAACGCGTTCCCGGCCAGCTACTGGCGCCGCTGGACCACGGTCAGCGAGGTGACGCTGCGCATCCGCCTGGCGGGCGAGTGCAAGGTCCTCCTGTACCGCTCGTCGGCCCGGGGGCACAGCCACCCGGTCGAGACGATCCACGTCGAGTCGGACGACCCGGAGACGATCGAGCGCACGCTGCCGCTCACGCCGTTCATCGACGGCGGCTGGTACTGGTTCGACATCGTGGCCGGGCCGCGGGGGACCACGCTGATCGAGGCGGACTGGCTGGCGCTGACCGACCCGGTCCCGGCGGGCCGGCTCAGCATCGGCATCACCGCCTTCCACTCGCCCGACGACCTGGTCGGCAAGCTGCGGGTGCTCGGCGAGGCCACCGACCTGCACCCGCTGCTCGACACCGTCTACGTGATCGACCAGGGCGCCCGCCGGGCCAGCGACCACCCGGGCTTCGAGGACGCGGCCAAGCGGCTGGCCGGGCGGGTGAAGGTGATCCAGCAGGGGAACATCGGCGGCTCGGGCGGGTTCTCCCGGTCCATGGACGAGACCGTGCGAGCCGGCCAGAGCGACTACGTCCTGCTCACCGACGACGACGTCGAGATCGATCCCGAGGGCATCCTGCGCGCCGTGACCTTCGCCGACCTGGCCCGCAAGCCGACAATCGTCGGCGGCCAGATGTTCAGCCGGTACGAGCGCTCGGTGCTGCACGCGTTCGCCGAGGCGGTGGCGCCCTACCGGTGGTGGTGGGGGAACGCGCCGAACACCAAGAGCCGGCACGACTTCGGCCGCCGCAACCTGCGCAACACCCCGTGGCTGCACCGCCGGGCCGACGGCGACTACAACGGCTGGTGGATGTGCCTGATCCCGGTCCGGCTGATCACGGAACTCGGCCTGGCGATCCCGGTCTTCCTCAAGTGGGACGACGCCGAGTACGGGGTCCGCGCCCGGGACCGCGGCTACCCGACGGTGTCGCTGCCCGGGGTGGGCTGCTGGCAGGCGCCGTGGACGGACAAGAACGACGCGCTCGACTGGAACGCCTACTACCACCTGCGCAACCGGCTCGTGGCCGCGCTGCTGCACTCGAAGGAGCGCCGTGGCGGCCAGCTGATCGGTGAAAGCCTGGAGCGGCAGCTGCAAGCCCTGCTGTCCATGCAGTACTCCACGGTCGCGCTGCGCGCCCTGGCCATCGAGGACGTGCTGCGCGGCCCGGCGCACCTGCACGCCGAGATCGGCACCAAGCTGGCCCAGCTCAAGGAGTTCCGGCTTCAGTACGCCGACGCCCGGGGCGAGGCCGACCTGGACAGCTTCCCCCCGCCCCGGCGGCGGGCCCCGGAGGCGGTGAAGTCGTCCACCACGCCCACCAACCGGTTCAACCTGCTGACCAAGGCGGCGTCGGGGACCATCCATCAGCTGCGGCCGCCGCGCACGGGGGCCCGGGTGCGGCCGCAGATGGCGCTGCCGCAGCAGGACACGGGGTGGTGGGTGCTGGTCAAGCTGGACAGCGCGCTGGTGTCGACGCCGGACGGCAGCACCGCCGCCTGGTACCAGCGCGACCCGCGGCTGTTCCGCTCGCTCGGGCGGCGCAGCATCGTCTTGCACGCCCGGCTGCGGCGGCGGTGGGCCCGGCTGGCCGCGGAGTACCAGGCCGCGGCCCCCGAGTTCACCTCGCCGCAGAAGTGGCGGGAGACGTTCGCGGCCTCGCTCGGCGACCGGGGACCCGCTGACCAGATACCCGGGGACGGGGAACCCGGGGACCGGGGGAACGCGTCATGAGCTCGGCCCGGACCGGACAGCGCGACGCCGCGCCCGCGCCGGCCCCGGGCCCCGCTGAGCCGCGCTCCGCCGGCTGGCCGGCCCGGGCGATCAGGTTCCTGCCGATCGGCTTCGCGGCCGCGGTCATGCTCGCGGCGGGCCTGTGGGGGCTGGCGCGCCACGACACCATGGGCAACGACGAGATCGTGACGCGCTACGCGTCCACGCTCAGCCTCGGCCAGCTGGCCCACCTGCTCGAGCACACCGACATCTACCACGGCTTCTACTACGTGGTGATGCACCCGTGGGTGGCGGTGTTCGGCACCAGCCCGAGCGCCATCCGCGTTCCCTCGGTGATCGCCATGGCCGTCGCCGCCGGGCTGATGGTGTACATCGGCCGGCGGCTGTCCGGGTCGGTCTGGACCGGGCTGTTCGCCGGCCTGATCATGGCCCTGACCCCGGAAATCAGCTTCTACGCCCAGACCGCGCGCGAGTACGCCGCGATCGTCGCGGTCGTGCTGTGCGCCACGCTGGCCCTGGTGCGGGCGCTCGAGGCCGAGGCGGCCGGCCAGGGCAGCACCCGGCGGTGGGTTCTCTACGGTGCCCTGATCACCCTGAGCGGGTACCTGAACGAACTGACGCTCGCGGTCCTGGCCGCGCACCTGGCCACCGTGCTCCTGGCCAGGCCCGGGCGGCAGGCGTTCAGGCACTGGTTCGCCGCCGGGGCCGTCGGCGCGTTCCTGGTCATCCCGGTCGTGATCGGCAGCATCCACCAGGATGCCGCCGCCTCCTGGATCACCCGCCCGACCGCGCACGACCTGGAGATCCTCTTCCACGACTACTTCGGCTCGGTCACCTGGGTGGCCGGGTGCCTGTTCGTGTTCGCCGTGGCCGCGGTGCTGCCGGACGGCCGGCCGCCCTGGTGGCGCCGCAGCGGCATCTCGCTGCCGTCGGTGGCGGCGCCGCTGCTGGTGCTGCCGGCCGGGCTGCTGATCGCGGAATCGGTGGCCGGGCACCCGGTGTACACCGACCGGTACGTCCTGTACGGCGAGGCCGGTGCGGCCATGCTGGCCGGGGCCGGGCTGCAGCGGATCGGGCGCTGGCTGGCCGGCGGGCTGAGCCGGCCGGCGCTGCGCATCCCGCTGGACTGGCGGGTCATCGTCGCCGCGACCGGCGCGATCGCGTGCCTGGGCGTGCTGGTCTTCCAGCTCGGGGCGCAGCACCGGGCCCGCACCCCGCTGACCCGCGAGTTCGACTTCGGCGACCCCGCGTTCTACATCGGCGCGCACGCGCGCCCGGGCGACGGGGTGCTGTTCTACAGCTCATTCTTCCGCAAGGCCCGGCTGGGGTACCCGGATCAGTTCCGGGACACCACCGACTTCGCCATGGCCGTGTCGCCGCAGAAGTCGGGCACCCTCAACGGCTTCGACAAGCCGCTCCCGGTCGTGCGCTCGCTCATGCTCACGTACCGGCGGATCTGGGTGGTCGGCACGGTGCCTTCGGCCCATGCGTCCTCCCCGGTGCTCAGGGCCGAGGGCGAGCTGCTGACCAGCCGGTTTACCCGCATCGCCGAGCGGCATTTCCGGGGGATCGTGGTCACCTTCTGGCTGCGGCGGTGAGCGGGGCCCGGTGACCCGCTACCGCGCCCTGAGCCTGGGCCGCAGGTCAGCGCCTGCGCCGCAGGTCAGCGGTGCAGGCTGGAGCAGCTGAACGTGGTGGCCAGCTGGCCCCTTCCCCACCAGTTGATGAAGTAGACCGTGATCGTCCCGGCCGGCCTGAGCTCACAGTGGCGAAGCCACCGGTCGGCCGTCGTGGCCCAGGCGGAGGCAGGCCCGGCGAGGCGGCGAACCGGGTAACGGAAGTCCGTGGCCCAGCCGGCGGCCAGGACCGCCACCAGCGCGGCGACCGCGATGACAGCCCGGGGGCGGGGCCACCACCGGCGCGCGTAGGCATCGGCCGCCGCGATCAGCGCCGCATCTAGCAGCAGAATCGGCAACGTGGAATAGCGGGCGCCGTGTTCCACGGCGATCGTGACCCGCTGGCCCGGCCCGCCCCAGGCGAACGCCGAGGTGAACGCCGTGAACACGAGGCCGGTCAGCACGGCGGTAACAACGAACACCCGGCACCGCCGGTCCTGGGTGACAACCGCGGCGGCCAGAACAACGAGGATCAAGCCGCCCACGAGCACGCTGGCGACGTTCGCCCCGATGAGGTCGCGCAGGTGCCAGGACAGGTGCCAGCCGAGCGCCGGCAGCAGGACGTCGTGCATGTAGTACAGCACCGCGTTGACCGGATTATGTGGCGTAAGCCGGGACTTGTGGCTCGCCACGATGACGAGGACCTGCAGCAGGCAGCCGAGCGCCCAGCCGCTGGTCGCGGCGTGCTCGCGCAGGTGCCGGGGCACCACGATCGCGCGGGCCGCGAACAGCGGAGCGAACAGCAGGCCGAGCGAGGTCGAGGCCGCTGCGGCGAACGCCACGACCGCGGCGACAGCCGCGCCGGCCCTGGTGCGCGGTCGCCACAGCGCGGCCCAGAACAGCGCGACGAGCAGGTACCAGATGGAGTTGACGCCGTTGTCGGCGATCTCGAGCTGCGCCACCGGCAGCAGCACCACGGACAGGCCGGCCAGGGCGCGGAGCCAGCGCGAGCTGACCTGGCCCGCGCTGGCGTGGTAAGCGAACAGCCCGCACGCGGACGCGACAAGAGCGCCGCCGACCGCGAAGGCCACCGCGGCGTCCCTGACCGGCAGCAGCGCGGCGATCTGGCCGATCAGGCGCGGGACCAGCTGCAGGTACCCGCCATACGACTGCAGCAGGTGCCAGGGATGCGCGAGCGCCTGGGGCAGGTAGATGCCCGGGTCCTCGGCGTAGACGCTTTGCCAGGCCGGCCTGCCGCCCATACGGGCCAGCATCACCACCGCGCCGAGGGCGACCACGGCGACGCCGGCGAGGAGGAACGTCCAGCGCGCGAGGCCAGCGCGGGGGGCTGACCGGGCCGGCGCCGGGAACAACTCGGCGAGCACGGCGCGGACGTCGCGGCCCTCGGCCGGCGGCAGATGCGCCCCGGGCCCGGCCCGGCCGGGGGCGTGGAGCTCAGGCGCGGACACGGCTGGAACATACCACCAGTCGCGGCCGAAACGGGACCTGCCGAACCCGGCCCGGTGATGCCCGGGCGGTCACTGGCCGGGCGGCGGCGTCGTGCAGCCCTGGCAGGGCGGCATCCCGGTGAACATGGCCGGGATCGACGGCGAGTCGGTCGGCGGGTTGGTGGGCAGCAGCACCGGCGGCCGCGGCGCCTGGCTGAAGTCGAAGTCCTCGTCCAGGTTGCCGAGAATCGGCAGGTCCTCGCGCACGTCGGGACGGGGGTCGGGGCGCCCGTCGGTCGCGGGGTTGAGCCGGTCGCCGCCGAGGAAGTCGTCCTCGATGAACTTCAGGTAGGCGTCGCTGCTGAGGACCTGATGGTCGATGAAGGCCCGCCGGGCGTACGGCGAGATCGTGATCGCCGGCACCCGCAGGCCGTAGCCGTTCTGGTCGGCCGCCGGGGGGACCACGTTGTCGTAGAACCCGCCCCAGTCGTCCCAGGCCAGGAAGATCGCCGTGGAGTCCCAGTCCGGGCTCTTCATGGCCGCGTTGATGACCGCGGTGGCGTAGGCCTGGCCGCGGTGCACGCTGGCCGGCGGGTGCTCGCTGTTCACCCCGGACGGCACGATCCAGCTCACCGCGGGCAGCGTCCCGGCCCTGGCCGAGCGGAAGTAAGAGCTGAGGGTCTTGATGTTGCCCAGCTGGTGGTCCTGCTGCACGTCGCCGAACAGCGGCAGCGGGTTCCAGATTCCCGGGGTGGTGACGCTCTGCTGGACCGGGGCGCAGGTCATGGCGGAGTCGTCCTCGCAGTCGGGCTGGATTCCGGTCTGCACGTAGTAGGCCCAGCTGACGTGCTTGACGTAGAGCAGCCAGGTAATGTCCGTCCAGGCCAGGTCGATCGAGGTCTTGCCGGTGGCGAGCTCCTGGTCCACCGCCTCGTTGAACTGGGCCACCCCGTACGGCCCGACGATGTTGTTGACGCAGCTCATGGGGGAGCGGTCCTTGCACCGGGCCGACCAGGCCGAGACCATGTACAGGTGGTCGGGCAGCGACCACGACTTCACCGGCTCGAACATGTGGTCGTCGAGCGTGAAATCGCGGGCGTAGGCCCAGTAGTTGGGGATCTCCGCGGCGGTGTGGTAGCCCATCACGTCCGGCGGGCCGAATCCCTGGCACGCCGGGTCGTCGGGGTTGTTGCAGTTCGCCTGGGCCGCGTCGCGCTGCCTGATGAACCCGTCCATCTTGCCGTGGTCCACGTCGGCGACCGCGTTGCTCACGCCGTGCGGCCCGCCGCCGTTGACGTCGGCGGTGTCGTGGTAGGGCCGGGTGCAGCCGCTGCGCGGGTCCGGCACGCACACGGCGAGTTTCCCGTCCCGCACCGGGATGCCGTCCGCCCCGGGAAAGGTTCCGAAGTAGCTGTCGAACGAGCGGTTCTCCTGCATGACGATGATCACGTGCTTGATCTTGTGGATCCCGGCGGGCACCACGTAGCGGCCGGTCGGGCCGCCCGCGACCGTGCTCGGCAGCACCCGTTTCGGCTTGACCGCCCGGGACGAGGACGGCACGGACGAGCACGCGGCGAGCAGGGCGGTCACGAGCAGGCCGGCAGCGAGCAGGCGCACGGGGCGGGGTTTCACGATCGCAAGCGAGCCAATCTGCTACAGCACTACCGGGGGCCACAGGTCGTGCTGGCCCGCGATCGGGTCGCCGGCCCACTCCTGCATGACGTCCAGGTTGTCCTGGGCGGGATACCTGGCCGCGGCCGGGCCCTCGGCGAACGCGCGCAGCACGTTGGCGGTGACCCGCCGGACGAAGTTGCCGCCGCGCCGGTCCACGCCGAACTCGCGGTACTGGTTCGGGGTGAACGCGCCCACCCAGCGCATCGTCCCGGTGTTGAACACCCCGGCGCCGCTGGCGTGGGTGTAGTAGCAGGAGTCCGAGTAGCTGTTCACGCCGCGGCAGGTCAGCGGGGAGTGGGACAGGACCTGGATCGGCCGCTCGACTGGCGAGTCCGGGTTCACCCGGTCGTACTCGATGCCCACCAGGCCGGGGAAGCTGGTGCCCTTGCTCACGCCGGTCCCGGCGAACATCCAGGCGTCCGGAGTGGCGACCACGTAGTCGGCGTTGGTGGGGTTGGACTCGTACAGCGTGCCGATCAGCGAGGACTCCGGGTCCGGGTCGGGCGGCTCCCGGTAGTCGTTCGTGACCAGCGCGTTGTCCTTGCCGTACATCGGGTCCTGCGGGTAGCTGGTCTTGTAGCAGATGACCTGCCGCTGCGCGCCCAGCTTGCTGCCGGCCAGCCTGATGCGCCGGAAACAGCAGTTCGCGCCCAGGAACGCGACGTTCACGCCCGCGTCCCTGGCCGCCGTCACGTAGGCCCGTTCCTCTGGCGTCCAGTACTCGTCGTGCCCGAGCGAGAACAGCGCGCTGGCCCCGGCCAGCAAGTGCGGATCGGTGGCGGTCTCCATGCTCGTGACGTAGGCCAGCGGCAGCCCCATGCGCTCGGCGAGCGCGATGAGGGCCCGCTCGTGCGCCAGGAACAAGAACGCGCCGTCCTGGTCGAAGGGCCGGTCCAGGCTCACCACCAGCGACCGGTTGTCATAGTCGGACAGGCCGGCCGGCCCGTTGTACAGGTCGTAGCCGCCCCAGGTGTTGTAGGCCTGCCAGGTCGATGTCGAGTTCTTGAGCACGACCTTGCCCGCGGTGCTGGCCGACCGAACGGTCACCGGCACGTACCGCTGCGCGCCGCTCTCCGCGTCCATCCGGAGCAGGTAGGCGCCCTCCGGCCAGCCGTCGGTCGGGATGGTCAGTGAAGGCCCCCAGTCGGTCTGCACCGTGTTGGTGCCGGGGGTCACGGACAACGGGCCCTGCTGGTGCCCGGTCACGCTCGCCGACTGCCACACCAGCCGGGCCAGGTCACCGCGGTACCACCCCATCCGGAACGCCTTGACCGTGAACCCGCGGGCGGTGGTCGAGGCGAACAGCGTGATGTCCTCGCCCGGCAGCACGCTGGCCTGGCCGGCGTAGCCGACCATCTCGTTCGGCCCGCCCAGGTGCCTGACCGGCCAGTCCGGGTCGCCGGGCAAGTCGTTCTCGCTCACCACCCGGGGACGCGGCACCGACCGGG
>Ga0335081_10022594_pt1 | contig 10174 bp, 7 predicted proteins | sample Lox_Sample_35_FD_206713 | JGI IMG/M metagenome (GOLD analysis project Ga0335081, IMG submission 206713) | Soil microbial communities from Loxahatchee National Wildlife Refuge, Florida, United States - Lox_Sample_3.5 | ecosystem: Environmental > Terrestrial > Soil > Wetlands | place: USA: Florida... | reverse complement strand
CGTCATCGACCAGGATGACGAGATCGACCACGTTTTGGGGGAGGGCGGCATAGGTCATGTGCAGGGTCTTGGCCGCGTTGTACGCCGGCATGACCACCACGACCTTAGGCTTGTTGAGGCTCATCGGCTCCTTTTATGGTAGCGGCTCCGGCGTGGCATGCAAGCGTTCTCCGCCCGCCGATTCGAATGGCCACCGTTCCATACGTCAACGCGTCCCGCGGCAAAGCGCGTCTGATTGATCCGCTCCACTGGAAAGCGAGACCGGCCGGGAGTGCGGCCACGTCCTTGTCCAGGATGGATTCCTGGCACCGCTGGACACTAGGAAACTGCCGGGAATGCGGACCGCGCTCCCCTGTGCAAATCCCCGCCAGCCCCTCATCCCGCTCTCATAGCGCATGCGACAATTGCCTTCATGATTCCGAAAAGCAGCTATCTCGCAATAGCTCTATTCTGGCTCGCGGCGGCCCCGCAGGCGAGCGGACCGGGCGGCATATCGTCCTACCCGGAAGGCAACGAGCCGGCCTGCGACCAGTCCAGGCGTGGTTCCATGATTGTGGCCCTTGGTGCAGCCGGCCACGGTGACGTTCTGGAAGTTTGCCTCCGGGATGGCATGGGCCGGTATGCCTGGGTTTCAGCCAGCGGTAAGAACCGATATAGCTTTGCTCAAACCCGAAGGGTGGGACCCTGCCCGATCTTTCCGGACAATAACGTCTGGAATTCGACCGTGGACAAGTTAGCTGTCTCGCCGGAGTCCGCCGGGATCATCCGCACCTACGCAGCCAATCGCCTCGGGATCGTGCCCGAATTCACTCTCAACATGGCCGACTCCAAAACCCCCAGCTACGCCTTGCAGTTTGATTCCGAAGAGAGCGACCGCGGCATGTACCCGATCACCGGCAACATGTTCATGGAGGGGCCTGTCCGACGTTCCCTGGTTTCCGGTGGTCCCTACAAAGATTCGGACGCTCACCTCCTGGTGCTCCAGACGGACCAGTGCAAGCTTTACGAGATCTTCGGCCTAACCACTGCCGAGCCACCTCACAGGGGCTCCTCGGGAGCGATGTTTGATTTAATGGCGAACGACCTTCGGCCCGAGGGCTGGACTTCGACAGATGCCGCAGGACTGCCCGTCTGGCCGGGTGTGATGACTTACTCCGAGTTGTATGACGAAGGCGGCGAGATCCGCCACATGGTGCGCTTTACCGTCAACGTCACCAGAAATTCCTTCGTCTGGCCCGCGCGCCACTATGCCAGCCGGAAAGGCGAAGTCACACTCCCCCCGATGGGATCGCGATGGCGTGTGAAAGCGTCAGTGGACGATGCCGTGTGCCGCGAGGGTGAAAACACCGGGAAGCCTTATCCGCCGGAGATGCTGCGGCTGCTCCGGGCCTTGAAGCGGTATGGCATGATTCTCTCCGATAACGGCATAGCCATCCGAATTTCCACCGACACCGACCCGCGGTGGGGCGATCCGAACTCCGAGACCAGCCAGGAGTGGCGTTTCAACGGCTGGACGCACTGCCTGACGGGCCGCGACTTCGAGGTGGTCGATTCGCTGGCATTGATGGTCAATGCGAATTCGGCCGAGGCTGTCAAATATTGACGCTATTCAACCAATGGGGCGCCTTGCGATCACCGGAGGCAAGAGTCACTTATGCACTCGAATAGGCAGCGGGCCCGCCATGCCGCTCAACTGAGACACTCGTCGCCACGGCTCCGACACCAGCGGACGGCTTTGTAGTTGTCAATTGAATTGAATTAACGGAGTCTGAATCATTCCAGTAACGGAGTCTGAATCATTCCAGTAAGCGTTATCGTTCGGTGTAAGCCGGACGTAATGGATACGGGTCGGGCCTGAAATCGCTGTCCGGGCGCGCATCATATCCATTGGCGGCCCAGTTGGGAACTCTCCAGGCGGCAGACATGTAGAGCCAGCCACCGCTCCTGACGACACGCCGCATCTCCGCGAATGCCTGTTCGGGGTTGGGGATGTGCTCCGGCGCATTAATGACTGGTGGACGCCGCGTTGTGCTAAACTGATTGTCCGAAATCGTTGGCGCATCCCGGACGGCTACAGTGACAGACCAAAGTGGTGCGACACTGATCCGTAATACTTATCCTGTGGGAGGTAAGATGCAGATTCAGAAGCCAGTCGCTACCGTCATACGCCGTACCCTCCTTGCGATCGGCGTATTGTCGATTCTTTGGATGTTATTGCTGTCTTCGGCCGGAGCTCATCAGACACTGGGTCGTACGTACTATTGGCTCGATGCCAAATGGGAGGCCTCCTGGCCCTTCGCGAGCGGCAGATACGCCCTTTCCCGCCTCGTTCCTTTGTTGATGCGGTTCGGCATTCTTCAGAAAGACTTCGTCGAAGTCGAGCCGGGAATGACGATGTTCCTTGACCCGCGAGATTTTGAAGCCCGGCGCTTGATCGAGACGGGCGCGTACCAGGATCACGTCTGGCTGAGTCTGGTGAAACGCTCGACTGAGGGCAGTGTTGTCATCGATGTTGGCGCACATTTTGGAGTTTTCACCATCAAGGCGGCGAAGAAGGTCGGCAACACGGGGCGGGTCGTCGCCATCGATCCTAATCCGGAGATTCTGAAACTGCTCAGAGTCAATATTGCTGCCAGCAATGTCGATAACGTGACGGTCGTACCCGTGGCGTGCACAGCGCGTGACGAAATCCTGACTTTCTATGCCAGCCCACTGGCCAACACCGGGGAATCATCTCTGGCGCGAGAAAATGCCACCGTGCCTCTCGCGAGCGCCCCGAGAGAATACCAGGTCCGTGGCATGGCTTTAGATAACATCGTTCGAGAACTTGGACTAAAAAGGGTAGACGCTGTCAAGATTGACGTTGAGGGGGCGGAATTGGAAGTCCTGAAAGGTGCCCAGCGAACCCTGGAACAATTTCATCCCCTCATCGTCGTAGAGATCGGGCCTGAAAAGGAAGTTCCGTTCCACGCTAAGCCCGATGACGTGGTATCGCTGTTGAAACAAGCCGGCTACGGACCTGGTTCCCATCTGGCGGATGAGGATTGGGAGTTTACACCAACGCCTCCAGAAATTCCTTCGTCTGGCCCGCGCGCCGCTATGCCAGCCGGAAAGGCGAAGTAACCCTCCCGCCGATGGGAGGCGGCCCAATTGGCTTGCCAACCATGCGACCACTGGAATCAGCAACCTGGCTTCGGCTTGCCGGAAAAGGTCTGAGCCAAGTCACTCTTTGCCGGGCGTGAATCGGACTGCCCTATGCGGAAACCCAGCCATCCGGCGAGCTCCGTCAAGCCCACTGTGGCGTAGATCATCAGTACGGGCGTGATGCTGTCCCGGAACCGCGCGGAGCCGTAGAACACCAGGGTCGAGGCCAGGTTAGCCGCCAGAATCGCGTGCACCGCCAGCCACTCGGGAGATGCGGCCCAACGCAGCGGGCGCAGCAGGACAGCCAGACCGAGCCCCATCAGAAGCCCCATCGGGACATACGCAACGAACTGCATCAGGACGAACTTTCGATTGCCGGACTGCGTGTCGGGCAGCCAGAAACGGGCCAACTTGTATACCTCGAGAATCGGAAGGCTGGCCACGTGGGTCGACACCCACTGCTTCCCCAGAGTCCACTCCACCTGGTCATGACTCACTTCGTCGGGCGCCGCCTCGATGAGGTTCCGGCCCGGGAGATAGGAGGTGGCAATCCAGGAGCCCAGGTACGCGCGGTTGTGGAGAGTGATGTCGTTGTTGGCGCCGTAGAACGTGGACCCGCCATTGGTCGCAATCAAGACCAATCGATGGTAGACCGTGTAGTTTCGCAGGGACCACGGAAGGACCACCGCCAGGGCCGCGAGCCCGAACGGAACCGTGGTTCGAATCAGCCTTCCCCAATTCGGCCCGGCCGCTCGAAACAGCGCGGGAGCCAGGAAAACGGGAAAGAGCAGCGCGATCGGCCGTGTCAGCGCAGCGTACCCCATGCAGGCGCCGGCGGCTGCCAGCAACCACACCGAGGAGTTCCGCAGGGCTCGCAGCAGAAGCCATAGCCCGAGCGCGATGCACAACGCAAACAGCACCTCCGACATCCAGACCGCCGAAGAGTAGACGTGCGGCAAATATACTGCCGCCAGGCAGCCGGCCAGCCGCGCCTGGCCTTCGCTCAGGAGCTGCCGCGCCACGCCGTAGGTCAACAGGCACGTCACCGCTCCGACCATGGAAAGCGCCAGGTAGACCAGCACATAGTTTTCGTAAGAGATCCGGTAGATGGCCGCCAGGAACAGCGGGAAACCAGGGGCGCGGAACGAGGTCGGATGACCGGGAACCACCGCGTACCCCCGGCCGGACGCCAGGTTCAGCGCAATCGCATTAAACTCGCGAGCGTCGGAGATACGGCTATCGGCTTGATGAATGTCCCGCAAACCCAGGGTAACGCCGAATCGCACGGCAAAGGCTACCAGAAGCAGGGCGCATAAGAACAGACCTATCCACCGCGAGGTCGGCCGCGATCGCATGGGAGGAATCAACCGGCCATTGTCACAGGCGCGGTTTGGCTTGTCAACATCCGGCCGCGGCCGCGAGCACTCGCGCTTTGGCGAGCACTCGCGCTTTGGCGAGCACTCGCGCTTCGGCGAGCACTCGCGCTTCGGCGAGCGTGAGGGAGCGGACATCTTGACGCACCACCCCAAGCGTGGCCGCCCCCCTTGTACGTTACTAACTTTCGTATGACATCAGTCACTATCGTGAAGGCGATGCGTACGGGCGGTTCTAAAACCCTAACGGTACGATATTGCCTTGTGTCATCCTGCCTTCTCCCGGCTAGACTCGAGTAATGCGCCAGCCCTGCTGGTGTCTTCTCAGAGAAGAATGGAGAGGTGCACAGCTTACCGGGTCAACTCACCTACCAGCATGATGAAAAGAGTCATAACTAAGCAGGCGGCGCCGCTTCTCGCCCTCGGTGCGGTGATGGCCATTATGGGCGGCTCGCCGGCCACGGCTCTAACGATTCTTGTCGCCAATGGGTCGTTTGACGCTCCCGGCACGATCGCCGGAGGGCTGTACCAGACAGGGCAGACCGCGAGTCTTCCCGGGTGGACGGTGAATCCTCAGAACGGCTCGCAGATCGATTGTGTGGTTCCTGGTAATACCGCCGGCAACGGAACCAGCCAGATCTGCGGCCCTTATTTGGCGGGCAACTCGCAGACTTACCCGAAATTCACTCTGTGGGCGGCGCCCGGACCGAGCCCGGATGGCGGAAATTACTTTCTGATGGATGGTGATTCGAACTTTAGAGCACCACTGACTCAAACCATCACCGGCCTGACGGTGGGAACCGTCTATCAGTTGACCTTCTACCAGGCGGCCGGCCAGGAAGATTGCCTGGCCGACGACGGGACCAACTGCGATCCGCCCGGCAATGCAGACCTGACGATGCAGTGGAAGGTCACTTTCGGCAGTCAGACCCAGAATTCTACCAAGTTCACGATCCCGCCGCATACCACTACATCCTGGATGTCACAAACCATGGACTTCACCGCCAGTTCGACAAGCCAGGTGCTCAAATTCCTCGCGAATGGCACCCCCAACGGAGATCCTCCCCTGATCTTCCTGGATGGCGTCGCACTCCAGCCAATTCCGGAGCCCGGCACCTTCGCGCTGATCGGCATCGGCGCCTTGCTGCTGCTATTCGGCCGCAGGTGGTGGGGCAGGCATTCAGCCAGGCATTCAGCCTGCCGCTGAAGTTTCCTACCGGTTGCTCGAACAAGAGTGAGCGTGCGGAACTCTCTGCCCACTCAGTCCTTCCCGCCGCCCTCCCCTTTGTGAAGCTGCTGGGCCAAATAATTTTCCATGCCCATTTGACCCAATGCATGGAGTTGGCCTTCCAGGTAGTCCACATGTTCCTCTTCGTCTATCAGAATCTCCTCGAAGAGAGCACGGGAAGCGTTGTCGCCGGACTCCCGCGCGTCTTTGATGGCAGAGTTCAGGTGCTCGACAGCGGCCATTTCCAGCGCCAGGTCGTTTTCCAGTTGCGCTTTGATGTGGCTGCCTACCTTGATCGGGCCGATGTCGGTCATGTTCGGAATCCCCTCCAAAAACAGGATTCGCCCCATCAGCTTCTCCGCATGCACCATCTCTTCAATCGATTCCCGGCGATAATGCTCCGCCAGCCGGAAGTATCCCCAGTTTTCGTTCATCTTGGCATGAAGGAAATACTGACTGATGGCAGTGAGCTCCGCCCGGAGAGCAGTTCCTAAATGCTCCAATACTCTGTCGTTTCCACGCATAAGGGAAATTTTAGCCTGAAGTTCGAGAAATCTCAAAACCGATGGAGGTCAGAGGAAATTTCAGCGGCGGGAGTAGGATCCGGAGGCCAACCGGGAAGACGCTGAAACCTGGACGATGCGGGTTGTGGCGGATTGGCAGCCGGCCGGCGATTCTCCGCCCGATGTGGACAGAGGACGCACCGTCGTCCAAACACCTTAACGCCTTCGCAGCATCTGGTCCTGGTTAATGTGATCACCGGCGCATCCATTGTCAATATTCTCTTGCAAATCATTTGCAAATAAACCGCCAATCGGGAGCTTCAGATTCTAAATGGTTTATTGCACCCCGTGAGAGAGTTCTGGGCGTCACGCCAAGGGAATGGGTGTCATCACCCAGATCTTCATTCCCGGAAGTGCTTTCTGCCCCAAGTTGGCAAGCAGGTGGCGCAGGCGGTTGCCCGGCTCGCGGCACTTCAAAAGCTGAAAGCCGAGCGCGGAGCGCTGACAGCTTCCTCCACCCCTCTACATTGAGGGGGGCGCGCAGTGGCATGCATCGTCTATCCTGTTTCTGTGCCGGATCCAATGCCCATCCGGGTGGCGATCGTCGAAGACCAGCGGAACATCCGCAAAGGCCTGGAGGCCCTCATCTCCGGTACACCCGGATTTACCTGCGCGGGTGCTTTCCGCGGCATGGAGCAAGTTCTGGGGCACGTCTGGTCCGAAGCCCCTCATGCCTTCCTGCTCGACCTCGGACTGCCACGCATGTCGGGTCTCGACGGGCTGCCGCTGCTGAAGGAGAGATTTCCCAAAATCCCCCTGGTGGTGTTGACGGTCTTCGAAGACGACGACCGCATCTTCCGCGCCTTATGCGCCGGCGCCAGCGGGTACATGTTGAAGAAGGCTCCGCCGGCCGTACTGCTGGAGGCCGTACGGGAAGCCGTGGCCGGCGGCGCGCCCATGTCGCCGGAGATCGCCCGCCGCGTGATCGAATTGTTTCGCACCCTGGGGCCGCCGCAGACCGCTACCTACAACCTCAGCGCCCAGGAATTGCGGCTGCTGCGCTGCCTGGTGGAAGGCCATAGCTACAAGACAGCCGCCGCCGAAATGGAGATCTCCGTCACTACGGTGGCCTTTCATGTTCAGAACATCTATCAGAAGCTGCACGTGCATTCCAAGTCGGAAGCGGTGGCCAAGGCGCTGCAGCGCGGACTGATTTCGGGCTGTTCCCGATACTGACGGGCGGTTATGACGGGCCAAGTCACTCAACTTCTGCAGCAATGGCGGGATGGCTCTCCCGAGGCGCTCGATGAGCTGATTCCCTACATCTACAGCGAACTGCACCAACTGGCCCGCAATGTCCTCAACCAGGAGCGTCCCGGCCACACCCTGCAGCCCACTGCCCTGGTCAACGAGGTCTATCTGCGGCTGGCCGGCAAAAGCATTCCCGACCTGCCCAGCCGGAGGCATTTCTACAGCGTGGCGGCGCGCCTGATGCGCCAGATCCTGGTAGACCATGCGCGGCGCCATCTCACGCAGAAACGCGGCGAAGGGGTGCGCCCCATTCCCCTGGATGCCGAATTGAGCTACTCCAGCGCCAGCGCGGCGGAATTTACCGCCCTGGACGAGGCCCTGGAGCGGTTAGCGCAAGTCGATGAGCGCAAGGCCCGCATCGTCGAGTTGCGCTTCTTCACGGGTCTGACGGCGGAGGAGACGGCCGAACTGTTGGGGGTCTCTCTGATTACGGTCTATCGCGACTTGTCCTTCGCCACCGCATTTCTGGGCGAACAACTGGAAAGCTGAGCTTTCACCATCTCAGCGATCAGCGATCAGCTTAATTAATAGTGCCCGCTTACGCGAGCGGGCAGGCGCAAAGCACCGGGCTGCAAGAATTGTGGCAGGTTGTTAACCTGCGGCCGATTGGCAATCGGCCGGTCGAGGCTTTACGCCCGGCGCCGGCAGGGTTTTCGGGGTTTGCAAATCACTTCCAGCGAAAGTCGCGACACCATCGGAACCGCGACCGGAGGGAGCGGTTTGGCGGCGTGGTCCTCGACCGCTCGGGTTCTGGCCTGGCGGTGGACGCGCCGGCGCTGGTGTCGAAACGTGGTGCAAACCGGTGGCGGTGGGGCAGCGGTTTCGCCTGCCCGGCTCGCGTCAGCGTGCCACTAAGCTGATCGCTGATCGCTTTCAAAAAAAAAGGTCCGGCCAGAACGGCCGGACCTGGTTTCCCTCTTCAGGATTCGACTTACAGGAAGAACGCTCTTACGACAAAGGTCGCAATCTCTTTCCGGGTCAGGTTGTTGCCGGGGCTGAAGGTCGCCCCGCCCGTCCCGTTGGTGATCCGCAACTCACGCATCTTCTGGACGTAGATGTAATACGCGCCGTATACCGGATCGGACGGCGTAATATCCGAGAAGTACGGAGTGGGCGGCAGGAAGACGCCGAAGTTATCGCCGTACGGAGAGGCCAAGGGAATCCCCGACAGGGTCGTCGGGAAGACGTTGTCCATCTTCGCCCGGATCAGGAAGACCGACATCTGAGCGCGGGTCAGCGGCTGGTTCGGGCAGAAGGCTGCGGTCGGGTCGATGGTGTTGACACAACCCTTGGTAATCCCGCGCCGTGCCAGCACTTCGATGTACCGCATCAATTGCGCATTGGTGACGCCGGCGATGCCCAGCGCCGCATTGGCGGCACTCGGCTGCAGGAACGGATTGATGATCGATCCGCCGCCCGCGCCCAGATCCGCGAAGGTGCTGGCCGGGAGCGCGCCATTGCATTGTGGGCTCTGGCCGCTCGGGTCGCCGCCCGTGGCGCACAGGTAGTTGGTGATTTGCGCTTCGTCCATGATCGACTTGATCACCCAGTACGCCATTTCGGCGCGGCTGACGACCGTGTCAGGCCCGAAGTACGGGCAACCCAGGTTGCTGGGGCTCGGCGTGGGACTGCCACCTCCGCCTGGAGGCGTCTGTATTGGCGGCAGACCGTTGTTGATGGTGCAGGGACCGGTGGCCGAAGGAACTGCCAGCCCCAGATTCTTGGAGAGCTGAATCCAGGTGAAGAACGGACTGTCGGGCGAACCCGTCGGCTGCACATCCTGGAAGTAGGTGTTGTCGTTGCCGTAGGGATCGGTGGCCGCGAAGCTCAGGGCATAATTCGCCACCGAAGTACCCCACTGTCCCGGACCGGGGATGGTGGACAACCGGTTCTTGGCAAATTCACCGAAGAGCCACAAGCTGCCGTCGTTCGGATCCGTCGAAGCGCCGCCATGCGGGCTGAACGGAATGATCGGACAGGTCAAGGCCGACGAACTGGTAGCGGTGAAGAAGTTCACCGGCAGGTTGGCGCTGGTCTGACCCGCAACCAGGCCAGGCAGCGGAGCTGTAGCGCTCGAGCTCAGCGTGACGACGTTGCCCACGATATTGATGATGGTGGTGCCCGCCGGGAACAGCCCCGCCGCCTCAAAGATCACCGGGATGCCATTTTGAATGACATTCCCCAGGAGAATGGGAGCGATGGAAGCGGGGGTCTGACCGGTGGTCGAGCCGACGGTGCCGTCCGCATAGTATGCGGTGCACTGGCCTAACAGCGTGCCGCTGGTGTTGCTGATGCCAGGTACGTCCGTGGAGCTCACCACAAATTGGGAGGCGTTGGTGACTCCGGTAACGTCGCCCGTGCTCGAGAAACACGGTGTGGAGTCGAATTTGACCTGGGTCTGGCCGGTTGCCGTGGCCGGAAGATTCAAGGCCACCGAGAGCGAACCGTCGGGGTTGAGGTTGATGCCGGGAACCGCAGTCCCGTTGACTACGATGCTGTTTTGAACCGTCGCGCCAGCCGGAATTCCGTTGCCCGTGACCACCTCGCCAGGAGCCACCTGCGTACCTTGCGGGACCGTGATGAAGAGGTTGCCCTGGGTAGTCGTAGCCGCGACG
>Ga0335081_10022593_pt1 | contig 10174 bp, 9 predicted proteins | sample Lox_Sample_35_FD_206713 | JGI IMG/M metagenome (GOLD analysis project Ga0335081, IMG submission 206713) | Soil microbial communities from Loxahatchee National Wildlife Refuge, Florida, United States - Lox_Sample_3.5 | ecosystem: Environmental > Terrestrial > Soil > Wetlands | place: USA: Florida... | reverse complement strand
GGCCGCTGACGCGCATAGTCGCTGTCCCTCAGGCCCTGCGGCTGCTGGCGCGCGTAGTCGCTGTCGCGCAGGCCTTGCGGCTGCTGGCGAGCGACGTCGCTGTCGCGAAGCCCCTGCGGCTGCTGACGGGCGACATCGCTGTCACGCAGGCCTTGCGGCTGCTGACGGGCGACATCGCTGTCACGCAGGCCTTGCGGCTGCTGACGGGCGACATCGCTGTCGCGCAGGCCTTGCGGCTGCTGACGGGCGACATCGCTGTCGCGAAGCCCCTGCGGCTGCTGACGGGCGACATCGCTGTCACGCAAGCCTTGCGGCTGTTGGCGGGCGACATCGCTGTCGCGAAGCCCCTGCGGCTGCTGACGGGCGACATCGGCGTCACGCAGGCCTTGCGGCTGCTGACGGGCGACGTCGGCGTCGCGCAGGCCCTGCGGCTGCTGACGGGCGACATCGGCGTCACGCAGGCCCTGCGGCTGTTGGCGGGCGACGTCGCTGTCGCGCAGGCCTTGCGGCTGCTGGCGGGAGACATCGCTATCACGCAAGCCCTGCGGCTGCTGGCGGACGATGTCGGCATCACGCAGCCCCAACGGCCGCTGCCGCTCGACGTCGGCGTCGCGCAGTCCCAGCGGGCGCTGCCGTTCGACGTCCGTGTCGCGCAGCCCCAAGGCGCGCTGTCGCTCGACATCGGCGTCACTCAGATACGCCGAGATGCGCGGCGTATTGGCGATGTAGAGCTTGTCGCCGGAGCGGAAGATCAATGCGCCGGCGCCCAGTTCGGTCGCGCCGAGCTTGCCGATCTCGGCCGCGGTCTGCGTCTTCGATTTGCCCGCAACGATGCTGAAGGTCTTGCCGTCGACGAAGACGCTGTCGTTGTTGGCGAGATTGCCGAGCACGCCTTGCGCGTGCGCCATCGCGATCATCGAGACGCTCGAGGCAAGTCCAATCGCAATTCCAAGTAGGCTACGTCTAGCGGTGTTCATGGGAAATCGCCCTCCGTTTTGCGCGACGCAGTGGCCTCCTGCTTTTCATTTAATAACTCTGCGCTGCGAAGCCATTTTTCATCGATTCAAATCAACGTTCAAGGGAAATTGGGCCTGCAAATCTCGCATTGCGCGTTCTTGGTGAAGAGCCGTGCGATCCACCGGCCCGATCCAGAACCGTTCTAATCGGTTATTCCAAGAAACCGTTCTATTCTCGTCCGTCGCACCGCCGAGCGCGATGTGCGCGTATCTTTTTTGCGCGCTTGATCGATATGACCGCAGGGATATGACACAAACCGTCGTCGCGGCGTCAGAGACACGCCGGTCGGCTTGAATTTGCCCAGCATTTCCGAGAACGTTGCCTCTGCAACCGTCTCGATGGTGCGCCGCATATACCTTTAATCGGTGGCGAACGGTCCGACCGAAACGCTGCCGGCCTCCTCGGGCGGCAGTGTGCTCGCGACGCGCTGCAGCCGGCGCGCCTCGTCCTCCAGACCGATCCAGCGCAGCTTGCGGATCAGCTTGGCCATCTCACCCTGCGTGACATGCTCACCTACGCGCAACGCGTCTGCCCGTTCCATGGCTTTGCTCCCGGTTTATTGTTGTCTTTGCTTCCCCGGCTCAACTCCCGCCCGGCCATCCCTTGGTCAGCGACCGCGTGATCTTCTCCATGATCTCCTGGCAATCGGTGGCCATGCGCCGTCCGTCGTCCGTCGCCATCTGCAGACGCTGCGCCACCGTTTCCTGGTAAGCGCCGAGCGCATCCGGAATCGAGCGGGTCGCCGCCAGCCTGGTGGCGAGATCGGACCACAAGTCCACTTCCGACTGGACGCGGGCGAGCCACGCGCGGCTCGCCTGCTCGTAGGCCTCGAGCAGCTCTTTCTGGATGCCGAGCGTTGCCTCGGTCTGCTCGCGCCCGAAATTGAGAAAGCTTTCCGGCGCCGCGCCGGCGGCACCGCTCGATTTGCTGTCCATGGTCGTCGCCTCGGTGATTTATGATTAATTTTAACCCATATTCCACGACCGCGCGATGTCATTGACGTGGATCAAACGATCACAACCTCGCGACAGGCTGTCGCGCTCCCGTCATAGGTGCAGGGAACCGGGCGACGACATGTTACGGCGCGGGCGGCGAAGCGCCGCCGCGTGCGACGCAAAAAATGATGCGTCTAAAGCCGCATCTCGTGCAGGTCGTGCGCCATCGCGAGCTCGGCTTCGGTCGCGGCGACGACCTCCTCGACCGAGACGCCCGGCGCCGTCTCCTCGAGCGTCGCGCGACCGTGAGGAAATGCGATCACCGCCATCTCGCTGACGATCATGTCGACGGGCTTGATCGTGGTCAGCGGCAGCGTGCACTTGTTGAGAATCTTCGGCTTGCCTTTGGCGGTGTGCTGCATCGCGATGACGACCTTCTTGGCGCCGGTCGCGAGATCCATGGCACCGCCCATGCCGGGCACCATCTTACCGGGAATGACCCAGTTGGCGAGATGTCCCTGCGCGTCGACCTGCAGACCGCCCAGCACCGTCATGTCGACGTGACCGCCGCGGATCAATCCGAACGAGGTGGCGCTGTCGAACGTGCAGGCGCCCGGCAGCGCAGTGACCGGCTTGCCGGCCGCGTCGGTCAGCATCGGATGCTCCATGCCGTGCTCGGGGATCGGGCCGGTGCCGATCAGGCCGTTCTCCGATTGGAAATAGACGGTGATGCCCGCCGGAACGTAGTTCGCCACCAGGGTCGGGATGCCGATGCCGAGATTGACCAGCATGCCGTTGCGCAGCTCCTGCGCGATGCGCTTCGCGATGATCGTTTGTGGGTCCATGGTCGTTACTCGTGGGCGACGAGGAAGTCGACGAGCGGGCCGGGCGTGACCACGTGGTCGGGCGCGATCACGCCGGTCGGCACGATGTTCTCGGCGGTGACGATGACCGTATTGGCGGCCATGGCGATCACCGGATTGAAATTGCGCGCCGTGAGCGCGTAGGCGAGGTTGCCGATGTAGTCGGCAAGAAACGCGTGCACGAGGGCGAAATCGGCGCGCAGCGGCGTCTCCAGCAGATAGGTTTTCCCGTTCACCTCGACCTTCTGCTTGCCTTCCTCGACGACCGTGCCGACGCCGGTCGGCGTGAGCACGCCGCCGAGGCCGCAGCCGGCCGCGCGGATGCGCTCGATCAGCGTGCCCTGCGGCACCAGATCGACCTGCATGTCTCCGGCGATCATCTGCTGCTGGGTCTCGGGATTGAGGCCGATATGGCTCGCGATCGTCTTGGCGACCAGCTTCGCCGTGACGAGCTTGCCGATCCCCCTGCCCGGCAGCGCGGTATCATTGGCGATGACGGTGAGATTGCGCTTGCCCTGACGCACCAGCTCGTCCATCAGCCGCTCGGGAGTTCCGACCCCCATGAAGCCGCCGATCATCAGCGTGGCGCCGTCCGGGATTTTTGCAACGGCATCCGCGACTTCAATGGTTTTCATGTGCAAAGGCCTCGTCGTTCGCCGCGCGGATCACCCGCGATCGGCCGGAAGGCAACTGGTTACGCCAATTCGACTCGTGGTTCACGGCTGCGCGCGGTGCCGCACGCACCGATCATCCGTCGATCGCCGGCGCGCATTGATCTGCATCAATGCGCGCACTACGGGCCGCCATGTGGCGACGCGCCGGCGAGCAATTTCAGCCGAGCGACCCGCAAACCCGTCGAGCGGTTCCTACTACCGTCGGGTTAACCGACATAATTGCATCAAGCCGCGATGATATCCCCGCGTTGACGTAGATCAAGGCGTCCATCGCATGGACGGTCTTGCTACCTGCTACGTGTTTTCGCCAACGGACGGGGTTTTTCGGCCCGCCCATATTCAATGGGAGCCCCTCAATGGCAGTCTCTCCACTCGGCACGCAGCCGCAGCACGCGCCCCACGCCAAATACGAGCGCCTGATCGCCCGCGCCAAGCAGGTGCCGGCGGCAAAGACCGTGGTGGTCCATCCCTGCGATGAAACCTCGCTGCGCGGCGCCGTCGAGGCCGCCGAGCTCGGCATCATCGAGCCGATCCTGGTCGGACCGGCCGCCAAGGTCGCGGCGGTCGCGAACAAGTTCAACCTCGACATCGGCCGCTACGAGCTCGTCGACGTCCCGCACAGCGACGCCGCCGCCGCCAAGGGCGTCGAGCTCATCCGCCAGAGCCATGGTGAGCTCCTGATGAAGGGCAGCCTGCACACCGACGAGCTGATGCGGGCCGTGACGTCGACGTCGACCGGCCTGCGCACCGCGCGCCGCATCAGTCACGTCTTCATCATGGACGTGCCGACCTACCCGGAGACGCTGTTCATCACCGATGCGGCGATCAACATCTTCCCCGATCTCGACGCCAAGCGCGACATCATCCAGAACGCGATCGACCTGTGGACGCAGGTCGGGCTCGGCACGCCGCGCGTCGCGATCCTGTCGGCGGTCGAGACCGTCACCTCGAAGATCCCATCGACGATCGACGCCGCGGCGCTGTGCAAGATGGCCGACCGCGGCCAGATCACCGGCGGGCTGCTCGACGGCCCCCTCGCGTTCGACAATGCGGTCGATCCCGAGGCCGTGAAGATCAAGGGCATCAAGTCCGAGGTCGCCGGCCGCGCCCAGATCCTGGTGGTGCCCGACCTCGAGGCCGGCAACATGCTGGCGAAGAATCTCACCTTCCTCGCCAAGGCCGACGCCGCCGGCATCGTGCTCGGCGCCCGCGTGCCGATCATCCTCACGTCGCGCGCCGACTCGGTGCGCAGCCGCATGGCGTCCTGCGCGGTCGCGGTGCTCTACGCCGATGCGCGCCGCCGCATCGCGGCGCTGCCGGCCGCGTGATCCGCGCGAGGACACGACCATGGATACGATCCTCGTCGTCAATGCGGGCTCGTCGAGCGTCAAGTTCCAGCTTTACGCCGTCGGGACCGCCAGCGCGCTCGCGTGCCTGATCAAGGGCCAAATGGACGGCATCGGCACGCGCCCGCGCCTGCGCGCGCAGAGCACCGACGGAAAGAGCGCCATCGACCAGACCTATTCGGCCGAGGAGGTCGCCGATCTCCCGTCCGCCATGCAGAAGACGAGCGCATGGCTGCGCGAGGCGCACGGCGGGCTTCCGATCGCGATCGGCCATCGCGTGGTGCATGGCGGCCCCGACTACGACCGCCCGGTCCTGATCGACGAACAGGTGCTGGCGCGGCTCGAGCGCTACGTTCCGCTGGCGCCGCTGCATCAGCCGAACAATCTCGCGCCGATCCGCGCGAGCCGGGCGCGCTATCCGGATCTGCCGCAGGTGGCCTGCTTCGATACCGCTTTCCATCGCGGCCACACCGCCGTCGCTGACCATTTCGCGATCCCCGAGCACTTTTACGCCGAGGGCGTGCGCCGCTACGGCTTCCACGGCCTTTCCTACGAGTTCATCGCGAGCAAGCTGCCGCAGATCGCACCGCAGATCGCCGGCGGACGGGTCATCGTCGCCCATCTCGGCAGCGGCGCGTCGATGTGCGCGCTGTCGGGCGGGCGCAGCGTCGAGAGCAGCATGGGATTCACGGCGCTCGACGGCCTGCCGATGGGGACGCGGCCGGGCCAGATCGATCCCGGCGTCGTGCTCTACATGGTCGGCGAGAAGAAGATGAGCGCCAAGGAGGTGGAGAAGCTCCTGTATCACGAGTGCGGGCTCAAGGCCCTTTCGGGCATCAGCAACGACGTGCGCGAGCTCGACGCGAGCTCGGATCCGCGCGCCGGCTTCGCGCTCGACTATTTCGCGTATCGGGTGGGACTGGAAACCGGCCGGTTGGCGGCGGCGCTCGACGGCCTCGACGCCTTCGTGTTCACGGCCGGCATCGGCGAGAACTCGCCCTCCATGCGCGCGCGCATCGCCAAGCGGCTCGCATGGCTCGGCATCGCGCTCGATGCCTCCGCCAATGCGGGGCGCGGGCCGCTGATCTCGCGGCCCGACAGCCGCATTCCGGTCTATGTGGTGCCGACCGACGAGGAGCTGATGATCGCCCGCCACACATTGGCGCTTCTCGCCGGCGCCGGCACCGGTCGCGTTGAGAAAGTGGGGACCTGATGAGTATTCCGCGTGTTCTGCCGCACCTCGAAGGCCGCAAGGCGCTCGTGGTCGGCATCGCCAACGATCAGTCGATCGCCTGGGGCTGCGCGCGCTGGCTGCGCGCGCTCGGCGCCGACCTCGCGATCACCTATCTCAACGAGAAGGCCAAGAAGTTCGTCGAGCCGCTCGCGGCCGAGCTCGAGGCCGAGATCGTCATGCCGCTCAACGTCAGCGAGCCCGGGCAGACCGAGGCGCTGTTCGAGCGCATCGCGAACGAGTGGGGCCGGCTCGACACGGTCGTGCACTCGATCGCCTTCTCGCCCAAGGAGGCGTTGTGCGGCCGCGTCGTCGACGTGACGCGCGAAGGTTTTACCGCCACGCTCGAGGTTTCCTGCTGGTCCTTCATCCGCATGGCGCATCTCGCCGAGCCGCTGATGGTCGACGGCGGCACGCTCTTCACCATGAGCTACTACGGCAGCCAGATGGTGGTGGAGAACTACAACATCATGGGCGTCGCCAAGGCGGCGCTCGAGGCGGCGGTGCGCTACATCGCGGCCGAGCTCGGGCCGAAGCGGATCCGCGTGCACGCGATCTCGCCGGGCCCGCTCGCGACGCGGGCGGCCTCGGGCATCCCCGAGTTCGACGAAATGCTCGCCAAGGCCCAAGAGAAGGCGCCGGCCCGCGCGCTGGTGAGCATCGACGACGTCGGCGCGGCGACCGCGTTCCTCGCGCTCGACGCGGCGCGGCTGATCACCGGCGAGACCATGTACATCGACGGCGGCTACCACATCATGGATTAGGCCGCCGGCCCGCGGGGCGCGGCTTTTCCCGGGTCTCCTCCCCCTTTTCCGCCGCCGCCAAACCGGCGTACGCTCATAGGTGGTGTCCCTGACCGACGGGGGTCGACGATGAAAGCGGACGTCAAGCAAGCCGATGCGCGTGCCGACGGGCACAAGATGAAGCGCAAGGACTACGACAAGGAGCTGCGGAAGCTGCAGGTCGAGCTGTGCCACCTGCAGGAATGGGTGAAGCACAAAGGCCTGCGCGCCATGATCATCTTCGAGGGGCGCGACGCCGCCGGCAAGGGCGGCACCATCAAGGCGATCACCGAGCGGGTGAGCCCGCGGGTGTTTCGGGTGGTGGCGCTGCCGGCGCCGTCCGACCGCGAGAAGACGCAGATGTTCATGCAGCGCTACATGGCGCATTTCCCGGCCGCGGGCGAAATCATCATTTTCGATCGCAGCTGGTACAACCGCGCCGGGGTCGAATACGTGATGGGATTCTGCACGCCAGCGGAGCACGAGCGCTTTCTCTCCCTCTGTCCGCAGATGGAGAAGTACATCGTCGAGGTCGGCATCATTCTGATCAAGATCTGGCTCGAGGTCGGCCAGGAGGAGCAGGAGCGGCGATTCGCTGCCCGCATCGACGACCCGCTGCGGCAATGGAAGCTCTCACCGATGGACGTCGAATCCTATGCCCGCTGGACCGACTATTCGCGGGCCCGCGATATGATGCTCAAGGCGTCCGACAGCAAGCATGCGCCGTGGCACATCGTGCGTTCGGACGACAAGCGGCGCGGCCGCCTCAACGTCATTTCGCATATCTTGGATTTCATTCCCTACAAGAAAGTTCCGCGCGACAAGGTCAAGCTGCCGAAGCGCGGCAAAGGCAAATACGACGACCAGGCTGGATTGAAAGGGCGGAATTTCGTTCCCGAGCGCTACTGATTGGGCTAGAGTCGGCTCGCCCCCGGAATGCAGTGAAGAATCGTGGAGGTTCCGATGCGCCTTACGATCTGTGCGGCGGTCCTCTTGTCCGGGGTCCCGTTCGTTGGGTACGCGCAACAGCAGGCTCCCGCCGCGATTCCGGTGGGCGTCGTCAAGGCCGAAAAGAAGCCGATCACGAAGTCGATGGATTTCGTCGGCCGTGTCGAGGCGATCAATAAAGTCGAGGTGCGCGCGCGCGTGACCGGCTACCTCGAGGAGGTCCTGTTCCGGGAAGGCGACGCGGTCAAGCAGGGCGCCCCGCTCTATCGCATCGAGCACGGCCTGTTTCAGGCCTCGGTCGAGCAGGCGCAGGGCTCGCTCGAGCGCAGCAAGGCGTCGCGCGCGCTGACCGTGATCCAACTGCAGCGCGCCGAGGACCTGATGCAGAAGCAGGCCGGCACCGTGGTGGCGCGCGACCAGGCGAAGGCCGCCGACGACCAGGCCAAGGGCGCCATCATGCAGGACGAGGCCGCACTCGCCACCGCCAACATCAATCTCGGCTACACCGACATCACGTCGCCGATCGACGGCAAGGTGGGCAAGACCAACGTCACCAAGGGCAACGTGGTCGGACCGGACAGCGGCGTGCTGACCATCATCGTCAGCCAGGACCCGATGTACGTGACCTTCCCGGTGAGCCAGCGCGACTTCCTCAAGACCGAGGAGGCGGGACGCAAGGTGGACATCAAGGACATCAAGGCCCGCCTGCGCTTCGCCGACGGATCGACCTACGACCAGGTCGGACACATCAACTTCGTCGACGTGACCGTGAACCGCGCGACCGACACGGTGCTGGCGCGGGCGACCTTTCCCAATCCAAAATCGAGCCTCATCGACGGCCAGTTCGTCAATGTCAGCCTCGCGCTCGGCACCCCGGACGAGAAGGTGGTGATTCCGCAGGCCGCCCTCATCGCCGACCAGGAGGGTGTCTACGTGTTCGTGGTCGAGGACGGCAAGGCGGCGCGAAAGATCGTCAAGCCCGCCGGCGAGTCCGGTGCCGGCGTCGTGATCGACCAGGGGCTCAACGGCGGCGAGGAGGTGATCGTCGAAGGGCTGCAGGGCGTGCGCGCGGGCGCGCCGGTGCGCGCGACCCCGATCCAGCCCGTGCTCAATCAGGGCTGAGCCGATGCTCTCCGCCATCTTCGTCGACCGGCCGCGGCTCGCGATCGTCATCGCGATCGTGACCACGATCGCGGGCATGCTCGCGCTCTATGCGATCCCGATCGCGCAATATCCCGACATCGTGCCGCCGCAGGTGTCGGTGACGACGGTCTATCCGGGCGCCAACTCCGCCGTCGTCGATCAGACGGTCGCGCAGCCGATCGAGGCGCAGGTCGTCGGCGTCGACAAGATGATCTACATGAAGAGCGTCAGCGGCGACGACGGCAGCTACACGCTCACCGTCTCGTTCGAGCTCGGCACCGATCCCGACATCAACACCGTCAACGTCAACAACCGGGTGCAGATCGCGCTCTCCAGCCTGCCCCAGGACGTGCAGCGCCAGGGCGTCACGGTGAAGAAAAAGTCGTCGGCCCTGCTCGGCGTGATCGCGCTCTATTCGCCCAAGCACACGCACGACCCGCTCTATCTGTCGAACTACGTCACGATCAACATGCTCGACACGATCAAGAGCACGCCCGGCGTCGGCGACGCGAGCCTGTGGGGGCCGCAGGACTATTCGATGCGCGTGTGGGTGCGCACCGATCAGCTCACCGGGCTCAACCTGACCACCGGCGACGTCATCAACGCCATCAAGGCGCAGAACGTCCAGGCGGCGGTCGGCCGGGTCGGCGCGCGCCCGGTCTCGAACGACCAGCAGCTCCAGCTCAACATCCAGACCAAGGGCCGCCTCACCTCGGTCGACGAGTTCAAGAAAGTCGTCATCCGCACCAATCCGGACGGCTCGGTGCTCCGCCTCGGCGACGTGGCGCGCATCGAGCTCGGCGCCGCCAATCTCGACCGCGAGACCCGCTTCAACGGCGGGCCGGCGGCCGCCATCGCGATGTACCAGAGCCCCGGAGCCAACGCGATCGCCACGCTCAAGGCCGTGGAGGCGAAGATCGCCGAGATGGAGAAGCGCTTCCCCGAGGACCTCGCCTGGAAGGTCACCTACGATCCGACCGTATTCGTCACCGACACGATTCACGAGGTGCAGAAGACATTGGTCGAGGCGTTCATCCTGGTGGTGCTCGTGGTCTATCTCTTCCTCGGCAGCGTGCGCGCCACCCTGATCCCGACGTTCGCCGTCCCGGTCAGCCTGATCGGCGCCTTCATCGCGCTCAAGGCGGTCGGCTACTCGGCGAACTCGGTCTCGCTGCTCGCCGTCGTGCTCGCCATCGGCATCGTGGTCGACGACGCCATCGTGGTGGTGGAGAACG
>Ga0335081_10022592_pt1 | contig 10174 bp, 6 predicted proteins | sample Lox_Sample_35_FD_206713 | JGI IMG/M metagenome (GOLD analysis project Ga0335081, IMG submission 206713) | Soil microbial communities from Loxahatchee National Wildlife Refuge, Florida, United States - Lox_Sample_3.5 | ecosystem: Environmental > Terrestrial > Soil > Wetlands | place: USA: Florida... | reverse complement strand
TACCTCCTCAGCAGTCAGGTTGGTAGTGGCGGCAGACGCATCCACGAGCTCCCGGTGCGCCAAAGCCCGCTCCCGGTTCTCTTCGGTCAGGTGTATATCGATATCGCGGAAGGACACGACCCCTTCGGCGGTGGAGAACAGGATTCTCAGGCCCGGGTCGTATTGCAACCTTATCGGCATGCGAACTCAACCTTGCAGAGGCATTCGGAGTTCCAGCCGAGATGCAGCAGTGCCCGTGAGCGTTGGACGGACTCATCGCGCCGGCTGCGCTGCCTAATGCCGAATCTCCGACAGAAGCCCTGGCATAATCGACACTCCTAGCGTCGCCGCGCCTCTAAAGCGTGGAGTTGACTCAACGGTTCTAAATGGAATCTTGCCTGCTTAGTGTATGGCGAAAGGGCAATCTCAAGCACAAGCATACGAGAGAGATTCGAATGGCCACTGCCGCAAGATTCCGTATTGACGTCGATATTCACGACCTCCTAAACAAACCGGGCCAGCAGACACCGGCCCCCGCGAAGCCGAGGGGGCTGGTGTTGCCTGACCCTGTTTACCCGCAATTCCCCGAGCGGCTGGACGACCCAGGCCCGGAGGTTCCACCGGATAAGCGAAAATGGGGCTCCAAGGATATCTACCGGATAGCGCGAGGGTGGCTTTCCCCGTATGTCCGATCGCGCGTCATGCCGGGCGAGTTCCATCCGATTACGGCGTACTTATTCATCGAGTACAAGTGCAATCTCGATTGTTGGTATTGCTGGTCGTACAACAATGCGGTCAAGGGCATGACCGAGGATGTCGCGCGGCGTTCCATCGACTGGCTCTACGACAATGGCTGCCGGGTGCTGGCGTTGATGGGAGGCGAGCCGCTGCTACGTCCTGACTTCGTGCACAAGGTGGTCTACTACGCGGCCAAGAAGGGCTTTTGGGTCTACGTCGCGACCAACGGGCGTCTGCTCAAGCCCGACTTCGCGGATCGCCTGGGGGATGCGGGCGTTTCGGCGTTCAACTTCGCGCTGGATTCCTGGGACCTGAAGCCGAGCCTTCCGAAAGCGCTGATCCCCGCTCAGAAGAATCTGGAGCACATCCTCCGCCAGCAGTATGTTCACGGGTACGTCGTCTTCTTCAATATCAACATCTGCCGCAACAACACCGAGGACGTCCGGCTGCTGACCGAATACGCCCACGATCATCGGGTGGCCACCGACTATCACATCAACGAGACGCCGATGCTTGAGCAGGACGATCACTTCAAGCATCTCTACGACAATCCCACCTACATCCGCCCCGAGGACTGGCGCGAGATCGACGCCCTTGTCGATTGGCTCATCCAGAAAAGCCGCGCCGGTTACCAGATGGTGAACTCGGTGCAGCGCCTGCAGGAGATCAAGGCTTTCGTTCGCATGTCGTCGGGACTCGATCTGGCGGAGTACGGCTGGAACGGCGATGGGAGCAGCGAAAACGGACACCGGGCCGAGGTGCTGGCGTCGATGCCCGGGGTCGTCCAGAGCCCGACCGGCGAACTGCAATTCGCGGAATGGAACTGCCGCGCCGGGCAGAACAATGTCATCATTCGCACCGACGGCACCGTGGCGCCGTGCTTCCCGATGTACGGCGCGACGTATGATTGGGGCAATATCGACCGGCCGAAATTCGACCAGAAGCAACTGTCGGACATGAAGACCACCTGCCAGCGACATTGCTTCTCGACGTTGAATCACAACCTGGCCTACTGCTACAACGACTCCCGGGTGATCAAGTGGCTGTGGTCGAACGTGGTCAAGAACAAATTTCAAGGCGGCGTTCGTAGTTTTGAAGATTAATTCGGAGCGGATATGGACAGAATGAGAAGCCTCGCACTCGGCGGCGCACTGGTGTGGCACACAGTCATACCAGCGATCGGCGCATCCAGTATCGGTGAGCAGCAGATCTTTGCCGAACTGCAGGCCCGCAACCGGCAGCGCAGCGATGCTCTGCTGGAATATACCGCCAACCGAACGTACCAGATCGCCGACCCGAAGGGAAAGGTTCACGCGCAAGAGATGGGGCGCATGGAGTTTCGCGCCCCGGATCAAAAGACGTTTATCGTCACATCGGAGGAGGGCTCCGGCCTGATCCGGCGGTTGGCGTTGACCCCACTGATCGCGAGCGAAATCAAGGCTGCATCCGGCAAGGACCGTCACGATAGCGCCATCAGCCCCGCCAACTACACTCTGGAACTGATGGGCGAAGAGGACGTCGGCGCTTATCACTGCTATGTTCTGCATGCAGCGCCGAAGCGGCCGGACAAGTATCTATTCGCCGGAAAGGTGTGGATTGATGCGCAGGACTACGCCGTAGTGCGCATCGAAGGCCACCCCGCCGCAAATCTTTCCTTCTGGATCAAGCGCGCGGATTTCGTCCGCGAGTATCAGAAGGTGGATGGATTTTGGCTTCCGCAGAAAGACACGACCATTGTACAGGTGAGGCTTTACGGCAAGAAGGTCCTTACCATCGACCACCGCGACTACGCAGTGAAAGGCAAAGAGTAGAGCCGGCCGCAAACAAAGCCGGCCTTTTTCTCAGTCCTCTCCTGTGTAGCCATGAAGATTCTTGTTCTGAACTCGGGCTCCAGCACCCAAAAGACCTGCCTTTACGATATCGGTGAATCGCTTCCCGTTCACCCGCCGGCCTGCCTGTGGGAGGGCCGGATCGAATGGGGCGGCGACACGGCGGAAGTGGCTGTACAATCGCTCGGCGTCGCAGTGCGAAAGAGCGTGGCGGGGAAGGCTCGGGACGAGGTTCTCAAGGCCTTGCTGAGTACGATGTGGAGCGGCAACACCGCGGTGATTCGTTCCGCTTCCGACATCGATGCAGTGGGTCACCGCGTGGTCCATGGCGGCCCGCACTTCGAGGATCCGGTCGCCATTACGCCTGACGTGGTTTCCGCGATCGCGGGCGTCTCCGCGTTCGCGCCATTACACATCCGCTCTGAGTTGGAAGGCATCCGGATGATCGAGGGACTGCTGGGCGCGGTTCCGCAAATGGCGGTGTTCGACACTGGCTTTCATCGTCAGATGCCGCTGGCAGCGGCGGTCTATCCCGGTCCGTATGAGTGGTTCGAAAGCGGCATCCGGCGCTATGGATTCCATGGAATCAACCACCAATATTGCGCGGGGCGCGCCGCGCAGTTGCTCGAAAGGGACGTACGATCGCTCAAGCTGGTCACATGTCACCTGGGAAACGGGTGCTCGATCGCGGCGATCGACGGCGGGCACAGCGTCGATACCACCATGGGGTTCACGCCGCTGGACGGTCTGATGATGGGCACGCGATCGGGCGCGGTGGATCCCGGGATTCTGACATTCCTGATTCGCGAGCAGCAGCTCGACGGACCCGAGATCGACAAGGTGCTGAATCAGCGGTCCGGGCTGCTGGGCATCTCGGGTGTTTCGGGCGACATGCGCGAAATCCTGTCCGCCATCAAGGACGGGCACAAACGGTCGAAGCTGGCTTTCGATATGTATGTGCACCGGATCCAGTCCGCGATCGGCGGAATGATTGCTGTCCTGGGCGGTATGGACGCACTGGTGTTCACAGGCGGAGTCGGCGAAAACTCGCCGGATGTCCGAGACGCGGCGTGCGGCACGCTCGGGTATCTCGGACTGAGTCTCGACGAGGGCAAAAATGCCCGGCCTTCGATGGATGAGGACATCTCGGCGTCAGAATCACTCGTCCGTGTCCTGGTAATCCGCGCGGAAGAGGACTGGGCGATCGCCGCCGAGTGTTGGAAGCTGGCGCGAGCGGCCGTACCCACTGAAAGGTAAGCACATGAGCAATGCACTGCCGACTATCTATTTAGCGCGCCACGGGGAAACCGAGTGGACTCTCAGCGGGCAGCACACCGGACTCATCGATCTGCCGCTGACTCCGAGAGGCGAGCGCAACGCTCGAAGCCTGGGGGAACGGCTGAAGGGGCTGAAGTTCGCGAAAGTGTTCACCAGTCCACTGCAGCGCGCCGCGCGGACCTGCGATCTCGCCGGGTTCGGCGCCGTGGCCGAAGTCGATCGCGACCTGGTGGAGTGGGACTACGGGCGGTACGAGGGCCTGCGCTTGGACGAGATCCTGGCGGATCGCCCAGACTGGGAACTGTTCCGCGATGGCGGCCCGGGAGGTGAGTCGCCGGAAGAAGTGGCCGCTCGCGCCGATCGCGTGGTCGAGCGCATTCGCGCCATCGCGGGAGACGTCCTGCTGTTTTCCAGCGGGCATTTCATTCGTGTCATAGCCGCCCGGTGGCTGGACCTGGGACCGGGCTTCGCGGGTAGGCACTTTCTGCTCAGCACGGCCAGTCTCAGTGCGTTGAGTTACGAGCACAGCGTTGCGCACCCGGTCATTCGGCTCTGGAATGACGATCACCACGTGGTCGAATGACCGACTACAACCAACAAGGAGACCCTAGTGAGCGCGAACGAACTGACCTACCCTGGATCCGCTGTCGAAGAGCCCGCCACAGAAGCGGACATATCCCGACTTCTTCGACAGTACGGGTGCGGCCCAATTCCCTTCGTCGGCACCGAGAACGCGTTTTACGAACGGCATCTGATCTTCGACCGGGTGATCGATCCCAAAGTGGCTACCGCGCGTGAGCGGTTCGAAGCGTTCTCGCGATCCATCCGCGATGTTCTGGCGCAGCGGTGGGTGCTGACCAGGAGTACATACGAGCGCGAGAATCCCAAGCGTGTCTATTACCTTTCCATGGAGTTTCTCATCGGGCGGTCGCTGGCGAACAATCTGACCAACCTGCTGCTCGACCCGCTCGTACGGCACGCCGCGCAGGTACACGGCTTGGACCTGCTGGAACTGATCGAGCAGGAACCGGATGCCGGCCTCGGGAACGGCGGGCTGGGACGCCTTGCGGCGTGCTTCCTCGATTCGATGGCAACGATGCAGATTCCGGCGACCGGCTACGGGCTGCGATATGAGTACGGGATGTTCCGGCAGTCCATAGTGAATGGCTGGCAAAAGGAGAACCCCGACAACTGGCTCCGCGATACCGACCCGTGGGAGGTGGCGCGGCCGCATGAGAAGGTCGAGGTGCGGTTCAATTGCACGTTCCAGCTCAGAAACGGCAGCTTCCAGGTGATTCCTGGCCGGCCATCGTGTCTGTTTGGCATCCCCTTTGATCGGCCGGTGGTGGGTTACGGCGGCAAGACCATCAACACGCTTCGGCTCTGGGCAGCGGCCGCGCCGGACTCTTTCGATTTTCAGGAATTCGGCACGGGCGATTTCGTGGGCGCGCTGGGCGAGACGCTCGAAGCGGAATCTCTTACTCGGGTACTCTATCCGGATGATTCGACGACCATCGGGCAGGGACTGCGGTTTGTGCAGGAATACTTCCTGGTGGCGTGTTCGGTGGCGGACCTGGTGCGAAGGTTCCGGCGATTCAACGTCGATTGGGACTTGCTGCCTGAGAAGGTGGCGATTCAACTGAATGACACGCACCCGTCGATAGCGGTGGCCGAGCTGATGCGGGTCCTTTTGGACGATGCCCACCTCGGATGGGATGAAGCCTGGGACCTGACCAGAAGGACGCTGGCGTATACCAACCACACGCTGCTGCCCGAAGCTCTCGAAAAGTGGCCCGAAGGATGGTTCGAGATCATGCTGCCACGGCACCTGGAGATCATTTACGAGGTCAATCGGCGGCTACTCGATGACGTACGCCTTCGATATCCGGGCGATGAAGCACGAGTTCAGCGCGTGAGCCTCGTGGAAGAAGGTCCGCTGCGCAAGATTCGCATGGCCAACCTGGCGATTGTCGGGTCGCACAGCACCAACGGAGTGGCGGCGGTGCACTCCAACCTGCTGCGGACCACGACTGTGAAGGACTTGGCCGAACTGTTCCCCGAGCGCTTCAGCAATAAAACCAACGGAGTGACTCCGCGACGCTGGTTGTTGGAGGCCAATCCCAGTCTGGCTCGTACGATCACGGAGGTGATTGGCGACCGGTGGATCACGGACCTGAGGCAGTTGTGCAATCTGAAGCCGCTCGCGGGGGATGCGGCCGTGCGCGAAGCATTCGCCACCGCCCAACGTGAGGCCAAAGTACGCTTCGGGAACTGGCTGAAGTCAACGACCGGACAGGCGGTGGATCCGGATTCGATTTTCGATTGCCAGGTCAAACGCATCCACGAATACAAACGTCAACTGCTGAACGCGCTTCGGATTGTGGTGAGTTACAACCGGCTGCGTCAGAATCCCGATCTCGCCGTCCCACCGCGGACCTTTTTTTTCGCCGGCAAAGCGGCGCCCGCGTACCGGCTGGCCAAGCTGATCATCAAGTTCATCAACAATATTGCCGAGACGATGGACGCGGATCCGGCTGTGAGAGGCCGGCTCAAGGTTGTCTTCCTGCCCGAGTACAACGTGTCCCTGGCGGAAAGGCTGATTCCGGCCGCGGATGTGTCGAACCAGATCTCCACCGCCGGATATGAAGCCAGCGGCACCAGCAACATGAAGTTCATGATGAACGGCGCGCTGACGGTTGGCACACGGGACGGCGCTACCATCGAGATGGCCGAGGAGGCGGGCGAGGAAAACATGTTTCTGTTTGGCCTCACCGTGGCGCAGGTGGAGGACAGCCGCGGCTGGTACAGCCCCTACTGGCACTACGACAACGAGCCGGAGACGAGGGCGGCGCTCGACCTGATCTTCTCCGATCACTTCAGCCGCAGCGAGCCAGGCGTCTTCGGCCCTTTGCGCGACGTTCTCCTGACGCACGGCGACCACTACATGCATCTGGCGGACCTGACGACGTACTGCGATGCGCAGGAGCGGCTCGGCGCGCTGTACGGCAATCCCGGCCAGTGGTCGCACAAGGCAATCTTGAACGTAGCGAGTTCCGGGAAGTTCTCGAGCGACCGCACCATCGCGGAATATGCCGACGAGATCTGGAAGGTGAGGCCATGCCCGGTTCGGTAGAGACGCAATCGGCGGTGGGCGAGCCGGGACTTTCGCCGTTAGCGGGCAAGCCGGCGCCTAAAGAACTGCTGATTGATGTGGCGCGCCTGGAGCAGGAGTACTTCGATCGCCATCCGGAACTGGACGACCGCGAGCAGCTTGTCAGCTTCGGCACCAGCGGGCACCGGGGCTCGCCCTTCCACGGCACCTTCACCGAGTCGCACATTCTGGCCATCACGCAGGCAATCTGCGACTACCGCAAACAGCGTGGCACCGATGGCCCGCTCTACATGGGCAAGGACACCCACGCGCTCTCCGCGCCCGCGGAGCGAACCGCGCTCGAGGTGCTGGCGGCGAACGGCGTGGAGACCGTCATCCAGGAAGGCGATGGCGTTACTCCCACACCGGTCATCTCGCGCGCCATTCTGGTCTACAACCACGGCCGCCGCGAACATCTCGCCGACGGCATCGTGATCACGCCGTCGCACAATCCGCCGGAAGATGGCGGATTCAAGTACAACCCGACGCACGGAGGTCCTGCCGATACCGAGGTCACCAGGTGGGTCGAAGCGCGCGCGAATGAACTCCTTCGAGCAGGAAACGCGGGAGTCAAGCGCACTCCATTCGCCAAAGCTCTGGGCGCTTCCACCACGCATCAGCAGGATTTGATGCTGCCATACGTTCGCGATCTGAAGAACGTCGTCGACGTGGACGCGATTCGCGCGGCGCGGCTGAAACTCGCCGTGGATCCTTTGGGTGGGGCGGCGCGGCCATACTGGGAGGCGATCAATTTCATCTACGGCCTGGACATCAAGGTCGTGAACCCGGTGATCGACCCGGCCTTTTCGTTCATGACCGTCGATCATGACGGAAAGATCCGCATGGACTGTTCGAGCCCGTATGCGATGGCCAGGCTGGTCGGGCTGAAGGACCGATACCGGCTCGCGTTTGGCAACGATCCGGATTCCGACCGGCACGGGATCGTCACGCCCGGCGCGGGCTTGATGAACCCGAATCACTATCTCGCCGTGGCGATCCGGTATTTGTTGACTCATCGCCCGCAGTGGCCGCGTCACTCCGCGGTTGGCAAGACGCTGGTAAGCAGCAGCATGATCGACCGCGTGGTTCAGAAGCTGGGGCGCGAACTGCGCGAAGTGCCGGTCGGATTTAAGTGGTTTGTGCCGGGGCTTGTCGACGGCTCGTGTTGCTTCGGCGGCGAGGAGAGTGCCGGAGCGAGCTTCCTCCGCCGCGACGGCTCGGTGTGGACCACCGACAAAGACGGGCCGATCATGGACCTGCTTGCCGCTGAAATCACCGCCTGCACGGGCCGGGACCCGGGTGAGCACTATCGCGAATTAACGGCCGAGTTCGGCGACCCGTGTTACACACGCATCGACGCGCCCGCCACTCCCGAACAGAAAGCGAGACTCCAGAAACTCTCGCCTGACGCGGTTCAGGAATCCGAGTTGGGGGGCGAGCCGATACTCGGCAAACTGACCAAGGCGCCGGGCAACGACGCTCCCATCGGTGGATTGAAGGTGGTCGCATCGAGCGGGTGGTTCGCGGCGCGACCCTCGGGCACAGAGAACATCTACAAGATCTACGCCGAAAGCTTCCAAGGCCGCGATCACCTCAACGCGATCCTCGGCGAAGCGCGAGAGATCGTCAACAACGCGTTGGGGGCGGGCGAATGAACGTACCGCCGTTTCCAACGGACTACCGCGCGGCCGGCCTGCTGCTGCACGTGACGTCTTTGCCTTCGCCATATGGGATCGGCGACCTTGGATCGCCGGCGTTCTCCTGGGTCGACCGCCTTCAGGAGGCGGGGCAGCGATGGTGGCAGGCGCTGCCGGTCGGTCCCACGGGGTACGGGAATTCGCCGTACCAGTCGCTTTCGTCGTTCGCGGGCAACAGCCTGCTGATCAGTCCTGAGAGCCTGATACTCGATGGGCTGCTGAAGCCGGCCGAGTGCGAGAGGCGCTTCGCCTCGGATGCGGTCGACTTCGAAGCGGTAATTGCGTTCAAGCGGCGGCTTCTGGAGACCGCATGGGCAAGGTTTCACAGCGGCGAGCGTAGAGATCTGCGTCCGGCATATCAGGAGTTCTGCTTCGCGCACGCGAGCTGGCTGGGGGACTACGCGCTGTTCCGCGCGTTGAAGGCAAGGTATAACGGGGCGCGGTATCTTGCATGGCCAGATGAGCTGGTTCAGCGCCGGCCGGGCGCGCTCTTGCAAGCGAAGCGGGAACTGGCGGACGACGTCGATCGAGTCTGTTTTTCGCAATTCCTTCTTTTCCGCCAAGCGGATCAACTCAAGGAGCACGCGCATTCCAGAGGTATCGGGCTGATCGGCGACCTGCCATTCTTCGTTTCGCCCGATTCCAGCGATGTGTGGGCCAATCCCGAACTCTTCCTGCTCGACGAGAGCCGGCGGCCGCGGTCGGTGGCCGGCGTACCTCCCGACTATTTCAGCGCACAAGGGCAACTCTGGGGGAACCCGGTCTACAACTGGGATGCCCTTCGCGCGACCGGCTATCGATGGTGGATCGACCGTCTGCGCGCGTTGCTGGCGCACGCGGATTTGGTCCGCCTGGACCACTTCCGCGGGTTTCGGGCGGCCTGGCATGTACCGGCGGGAGCGCCGACTGCTCGAGAGGGGCAATGGATACCGGGCCCGGGCGCGAGTCTCTTTCGGGCCGTCCAGGCGGAGATCGGCCGGCTGCCGTTCATTGCGGAGGATCTCGGGGTGATCACGCCCGACGTGAGGGCCTTGCGGGATGACCTGCGCGTGCCTGGCACCCGCGTGCTGCAGTTCGCATTTGATGGGCACGAGGACAATCCGTATCTGCCGGGCAACTTCGTCTCCAACACGGTCGTGTACACCGGGACGCACGACAATGCGACCACGCGCCAATGGTACGAGGAACTGCCGGAGGATCAACGGCAGAATCTGTGGCGATACCTGCAGCGTCCGGCGGGCGATGCTACGGATGCGGCGCCCGCGCTGATGCGCCTGGCGTGGTCGTCGGTGGCCGCGCTGGCAATTGCGCCCGTGCAGGACCTGCTCAATCTGGGCCGGGAAGCTCGCATGAACGTCCCCGGGCATGCCGAGGGTAACTGGCGCTGGCGCTGCCCGGAAAACATTTTGTCCTCGCCGCAGTTCAGGTGGTTGCAGGACTTGACGGAATCAACCGGCCGCGTGTCGTCCCGTCAATCGACGGGTTCTTGTTTGCCTTCCGGA
>Ga0335081_10022591_pt1 | contig 10174 bp, 8 predicted proteins | sample Lox_Sample_35_FD_206713 | JGI IMG/M metagenome (GOLD analysis project Ga0335081, IMG submission 206713) | Soil microbial communities from Loxahatchee National Wildlife Refuge, Florida, United States - Lox_Sample_3.5 | ecosystem: Environmental > Terrestrial > Soil > Wetlands | place: USA: Florida... | reverse complement strand
GCGGGCGCGCTCTCCGGCGACGGCTTGGGGGCGAGGAATTTGCGGGTGTTCAACAGCGGACGGCCGAGTGACGGGTTGTAGCCCGTCCAATCGCCGTCGTAGCCGGACTCGCGCTCCAGATGCGCGCGCATGCTCTCCATCTTGGAATCGAGATCATCCAGATAGTGCAGCATCAGCGCTTCCGGGAACATGGGCAACTTGGGCGAGCCGAACTCGTACTGCCCGTGATGGCTGATGATCAGGTGCTCGAGCAGCGTCTTCAGTTCCGGCGGAAAGCCCGGGACTTCGGCGATCTTGGCGTGCAGCATCTCCAGTTCGATCACCATGTGTCCCAGCAACTGCCCGCGGGTGGTGTAGGCGAACGAGCGCCCGTAGGAAAGTTCGTGGACCTTGCCGATATCGTGCAGGAAAGCGCCGGTGAGCAGCAGGTCGCGATTGATCTGCGGATAATTGCGTGCCGCCAAGTCGCACAAGCGGGACAGTGACACGACGTGATCCAGCAATCCGCCGATGTAGGCGTGATGCAACGTCTTCGCCGCCGGCGCGGTTTTGTAAGCGGACGCGATCGACGGATCGGACATAAAAGCTTCAATCAGCGCCTTCAGGTGCGGATTCTGCAACGTGGCGACAAATGCCGAAAGATCACGCCATAGCTCCTCGATGTCACGCGGGCACTTAGGCAGGTAGTCAGCCGGATCGACCTCCTGCCCCTCCATCCGCCGCAGCTTGTGGATGGTGATCTGGTAGCGGCCGTTGTACTTGTTGAGCAGCCCCTTGACCTTGACGAAGTCGTCCTGCTCGAAGCCTTCCATCACCCCGGCGACGTTGTCCCACATCTTGGCTTCGAGCTGGCCGGTGCGGTCGGAGAGCGTCAGCGCCAGATAGGGTTCGCCGGTTTTCTTGGCCTTGATTTGCTTGGCGGCGACTACGAACGAAGAAGTGATGACCTTATTTTCCTGCTCGGCCGCGCTCGCGATGTAAAAGTCCTTCATGCCGCGCCTGTATTGTAGCCCAAGGGACAAGAGAATCACGTGGCGCGGGCGCCCTCGCCCGCGAACCCGGCGAAGCAACTCCGCTGATCTTGCGAGGCTAAAAGACTCCCAGCTTCTTGTGCCGCTTCTTGCTCTTCGGGCCCTGGGCGGCGGCGGTGGTAAAGACGGGCTGGGTCTGGTTGGGGCTGGCGCCGGTGTCGACATATCCCGGCCGCACGTCGATGTAGGCATCCTCACGCAGCTTGGTGAGATAGGTGCGGAGCGCGGGCTGGAGTTTCTGGAAATAGAGCTGGTCGCCGATCTGCGGTTCGACGTCCTTCATCGGCGCAATGCCCGCCTGCTCGTGTTCGCTTACCTTCAAAATTAGAAAGCCCTGCTTGGTGCGCACTACGTCGCTGATGTCGCCTGCCTTCATGGCGAAGGTTTTTTCCTCGAGTTCTTTGGCGAGGGTGCCGCGCTTGAAGTACCCGAGATCGCCGCCCTGGGCAGCGGTCGGACCGTCTGAGCTCTTTCTGGCGGCTTCATCGAAAGCCATGCCGCCGCGCACCTGCTCGAGTATCTGCTGCGCTTTCTGCCCGACAGCGGCCACTCCCGCCTGGTCACCGGGTTCCACTTTTTCCGTCGACACCAGAATCTCACTCAGCCGGACCCGCTCGGGATGCTCAAAGTCCTGCTGGTGCTCTTCGTAATACTTCTTTTCGTCTTCCTTGGTGACCTGGATTTTGGGCTGCACTTCGTCGCGGATGACCAACTGCGTCAGGATCTGGTTGCGCATGTTCTGCTTGAAGTCCTCGAAAGAGACGCCCTGCTCCTTGGCGGCTTTTTCCAGCTCGTCCATGGAGGAGAGGTTCATCTGCTTGCGCATGTCGTCCAGCCGCTTGATCAGCTCCGTGTCGCCGGTAATGCCTTTATCCTTGGCCTTCTGCAGCAGGAGCTGCTGGTCAATCAGGTCGCGCAGCACATCTTTCTCGCGGCTGGCGAGCATGGTGTCGGCTTTATCGGGGTTCTGCTGCCGCAACTCCTGCCGCAGCTCGTCTTTGCTGTGCTGCAGCTCCGAGCGCGTAATGATATCGCTATTAACGCGGGCGACAACTTCTTCGACGACGTTGGTGGCGGGGGCCGTGTCGGCGCACCACGCCGAGAGGGCGGCCAGCAGGAACAACAGAACCAGCAGAAAACACTTCTTCATCATGATCAGAAACCCGGGATAGAAACTTCCCCAATTTTACATGTGCCTTAGCGGCAAGGCCAGCGGACGGGCGACGCCTGGCGGGTGTCATAGCGGAGGAAAGCATTTACTATGAGGCGGTGCGCGAGAAGGTGCTGGCCGCGATCCGCGAGCATGGGCTGCTGAAGCCGGGCGACCGCGTGGGCGTCGCCGTGTCGGGGGGTGCGGACTCGGTGGCCATGTTGCGCGTGCTGCTGGAATTGCGCGCTGAACTCGGGGTGGTCCTTTCGGTGCTGCACTTCAATCACAAGATCCGCGGCGCCGATGCGGATGAAGACGAGCGGTTCGTCGCGGGGCTAGCCGCCCGGCAGGGCCTTGAATTTTACCGGTCGAGCGCGGACGTGCCGGGGTATGCAGTCGAACACAAGCTAAGTCTGGAGGCTGCGGGCCGCGAAGCCCGTTACCAGTTCTTCGAATCGTTCTTTGAGCGGCGGGCATTGGACGTGGTTGCCACCGGACACACCATGGATGACCAGGCGGAAACGGTGCTAATGCGCCTGTTGCGAGGCGCGGGGACCCGGGGGTTGGGAGGGATTTACCCCCAGCGAACAGTGGCTGGCTGCGGCGGAGGGGCGGTGGGTCGAATCGCGCGCCCACTGCTTGGGGTTCGACGGGCGGAGGTCCTGGACTACCTGAGGGGCCTCCAGCAGTGCTGGCGCGAGGACGCGACCAACGTCGATCTGCAATACACACGTAATCGCATTCGCCACGGTCTCATCCCGCTGATCGAGACGCGGTTTCAGCCCAACGCCGTGGCGGCGCTGGCACAACTGGCCAAGGTGGCGCGCGAGGAGGAAAACTACTGGGAGGTTGAGCTCGCCCAGATCATGCCGGCGGTGGTTCAAACGCCAGGCTCAGACACTTGCCGGCTGGCGGTGAACATGGCGCGCCTGGCTGTGCTCCACCTTGCGCAGCAGCGCCGCGTTCTCCGCGCCTGCGCGCAGAAGCTTGGCGTAACTCTCGACTACGAGCATCTGACGCTGCTGCTCCGCGCGGCGCATTGCGAAGCAAAGGGGAAAGCAAGATCGGAGGTCTGCGAGCTTCCTGGCGGCTGGGTGGTGTTGCGCGAGCAGCAGGAACTGCGTTTCGAGCCCCGGCCAGACCGCGTGCCCGCGCCGCCCTGCTATGAGTATCGACTGCCCATTCCGGGCGAGGTGGAGATCGCGGAGGTGGGGCGGGTCATCCGGGCTTTTTTGCGGCCAGCGAACCCGGGAGCCTCGGGATATAATCCAGAACAGTGGCTCGATCCGGCAGCGCTGGGGACCGAGGTGGTGATCCGTAACTGGCAGCCGGGCGACCGCTTGTGGCCGGCACATAGCAAGGGCCCGAAGAAGGTGAAAGAGCTCTTCGAGGAGCGGCACGTGTGCGCGGCGGAGCGGCCGTCGTGGCCGGTAGCTGTGAGTGGCGGCAAGGTGGCATGGTCGCGGGGTTTCGGCGTTTCCGCCGAGTTCCAGACCAGCGGCAGCTCGACGCAGGTGGTGGTTATCGAGGAGCACGTGCTGCATCCTCGGCGGGAGCGTTGACGTTGAAGGCTGAGTTGGGCGATTTGCAGGTGGTCTACACGGCTGAGCAGATCGCCGCCCGTGTCCGCGAACTGGCCCGCCGGATCTCCGATGATTACCGCGACCGCACGCTGCATGCGGTTTGCGTCCTGGAGAACGGCTTTGTTTTCATGGCCGACTTGGTGCGCGCGATTGAGGTGCCGGTGGTCTGCCAGTTTCTGAAGCCGGAAACCCGGCAACGTGAACACGGAGCTGAGATTTTTTACGGCGAAGTCAGCGTCCAGGGCCAGCATGTGCTGCTGGTCGAAGGAGTGGTCAAGTCCGGTGTTACACAGGAGTTCCTGATGCGGAACCTGATGGCACGGGGAGCTTTGTCGGTAAAGCTGGCTACCCTGCTGGACAAGCAGCAGGATCGCCGGGTGGCGCTGGAGGCTGATTATTGCTGTTATGCCATTGGGGCCTCGTACATGCTGGGCTACGGCCTTGGATCGCCCCTGCTGGGACGTAACCTGCCCTATGTGGCCGCCAAGGCTCCCGCAGCCGCCACCGGTTGAGGGTACGGCGGATAGGGCACTTTGGTATCGGCGCGGGACGCGGTTAGGATTTAAAATAGAGCCGTCTAAAGCGTGGCTCAGGCATCTAATCTGCTAGGTGTTTAGGCGCGATCATGGGCAACGGTTCCTGGGCGTGAGCGCCGGGGACCTGGATAGTGGGAGGAGTGTTAGGTGAATTCAACCGTCAAGACGATCTTATTCTGGCTGGTGATCGTGCTGTCCTGCGTGCTGCTGTGGCAGGTGGTAAAGGCCAGCGGCAACGGCTCGAAGGAGAAGTCGATCAACTTCTCCGAGTTCATGTCACAGGTAAACCAGGGCAACGTTTCCGATGCCACCCTCATGGGCACCGAGGTCCAGGGCAAGTATCGCAACGACAAGACCGGATTCCACACCACCGTCCCAGCCAATTATCCCGACATGATCAAGCAGTTGCAGGACAAGGGCGTCAACATTACGGTCAAGGATCAGCAGAACAACTGGCCGAGTTGGCTGTTCCAGATTTTGCCGCTGCTGCTGTTCGGAGCGCTGTGGTTCATCATGATTCGCCAGATGCAGACTGGCGGCAGCAAGGCGCTCAGCTTCGGCAAGAGCCGCGCGCGCCTGCTCTCCATGCAGCAGAAGAAGGTCACGTTCAAAGACGTGGCCGGCGTGGATGAAGCCAAGGAAGAGCTGCGCGAGATCATCGAGTTTCTGCGCGAAGCGCAAAAATTCCAGAAGCTGGGCGGACGCATCCCCAAGGGCGTGTTGTTGGTTGGGCCTCCGGGAACGGGCAAGACCTTGCTGGCGCGCGCTGTGGCCGGCGAAGCGAATGTCCCGTTCTTCTCGATCTCAGGTTCCGACTTCGTAGAGATGTTCGTCGGCGTGGGCGCGAGCCGTGTGCGCGACCTTTTCGAGCAGGGCAAGAAGAATGCTCCCTGCATCATCTTTATTGACGAGATCGACGCAGTCGGGCGCCATCGCGGAGCCGGCCTGGGCGGTGGACACGACGAGCGCGAGCAGACTCTGAATCAGCTGCTGGTCGAGATGGATGGCTTTGAATCGAACGAAGGCGTCATCCTGATCGCGGCCACCAACCGTCCCGACGTTCTCGATCCGGCTTTGCTGCGGCCCGGCCGCTTTGACCGGCGCGTAGTGGTTCCGCGTCCGGATGTGCGCGGGCGCGAAGAGATTCTGCGCGTCCATACCCGCAAGATTCCTCTTAACGATGATGTCGATCTCAGCATCCTGGCACGCGGGACTCCGGGCTTCAGCGGCGCCGACCTGGCGAATCTGGTAAACGAGGCGGCGTTGAATGCCGCCCGCCAGAACCGCAAGACGGTGATGATGTACGACTTCGAGCTGGCCAAGGACAAGGTGCTCATGGGCGCGGAGCGCAAGAGCATGATCCTCTCCGAAGAGGAGAAGCGCATGACCGCCTATCATGAGGCCGGACACGCGCTGGTGGCGGCCATGATGAAGTACTCCGACCCGCTGCACAAGGTCACCATCATTCCGCGCGGCATGGCGCTGGGCGTCACCATGCAGTTGCCCATCGACGACAAGCACACCTACAGCCGCGATTACCTGGAGACGCGCATCGCCATCATGATGGGCGGGCGCGTAGCCGAGGAACTGTTCCTGCACCAGATGACCACCGGCGCCGGCAACGACATCGAGCAGGCCACCGAACTTGCCCGCAAGATGGTCTGCGAGTGGGGCATGAGCACGCTCGGCCCGCTCACCTTCGGCAAGAAGGAAGAGCAGATCTTCCTGGGACGAGAAATCGCACAGCACCGTGACTACAGCGAGGACACCGCCATCAAGATCGACCAGGAGGTGCGCCGCATCGCCGACGACGGCTACAAGGCCGCCGTCGATGTTCTCAGCGGCCACCGCGAAACCTTGGAGAAGATCGCCATGATGTTGCTGGAGCGTGAAGTGCTCGATGCCAACGAGATCCAGATGATCATCGAGGGCAAGGAGCTTCCCCTCAAGGTGGCGCCGCCGGCCGCGGACGAAGTGCAGAAAGTCCTCAAGCCCGAGCCCGGACGGCAGCCGAGTGCCAGCCCCGGTCCGGCACACGCGTAAGCCCAGTTGCCAGTCGTCGGTTGTCAGTTGGGCGACCCGAAACGGGTCGCCCTTTTTATCGCTTGTCATCCTGAGCGAGCGGAGGCGAAGCCGGAGCGCAGTCGAAGGACCTCTATGACTCCCTCACTGCGATTTGCGCGTTCGTCTTTGTCCTTCGGTGACCTGTATGCGCGCTCTCTGGCTTGCTACCTTGAATCCATGGGCAAGACCAACAACGCAAAGATCCTTTACGGGGAAAACGACCCTGAAGTCCTCACCTCTGAAGCAGCGCGCCTGAGCAAGGCCGGCTATGCGGTGACGACGGCCACCGGCCGCAAAGAGATCCAGGCGGCGCTCGCCCGCGAGCGCTTTGATCTGGTGATCCTCGGCCACACTCTTACCAGAAACGACCGTCACCATCTGCCTTACATGGCCAAGAAGTCGGATGAGGACACGCGGGTGCTGGTGCTGCACTTCAGCGGGCACCATCATGCCGTAGATAAGGTGATCGACTCGCGTGATGGTGAGCGGGTGGTGCTGGAAGCAGTCGCAGAGTTGCTGGCGCTGGAGCCAGTCGGCGCATAGTTCATCTGGAACAGCTAGAGCAGTTGTACCCACTCGACTGTCATGCTGAGCGAGCCCGGGCCGTTTTTGCCCGCGCGAGTCGAAGCACCCCTACTCGCAAATTTCCTTCGTATAGGGGGCCCTCGACTCGCACCCCGTTCGCAAGCTCACCTCGCGCTTCGCTCGGGATGACAGGGCAGGGCTTCTTCGAAATCGCGCTACTTCACCGGCACTCCCTCGAGCGTGGTCAGCCGTCCCACCGGGTAGAGTCCCAGTTCGCCGTCCCACCACGGCGAGCGCCGGTAGAAGAAATTCAGGCGCGCCTTGGGATCAGCGGCAAACTGCTTGTCGGCTGCCACGCGCTGCTCGAATTCTTCACGTAGTTTGGGATCTTTTGCCATCATCTCGCGCGCCAGCTTCTCCAGCACGTAGTCCTCGCCCCACTCTTTCTGCTCGAAAATGGCATCAAAGTAACCCCACGCTACGGCGGAGTCGGGCGCTTCCGGCTCCAGCCATTCGATTGCCACCTTGGCGGCGCGCTGATCCATGGGGATCACGGCCGATCCGGCCGGGAACGACAGGGTCTCGTGCACCGGCGTGCAGCGGCCGGTAAAAGGCTGGGCAGCGAACTGCGGAGAGAACATCACGTGATGTCCCTCAAACGATTTCGCGTTCCACTTCAGGTCGGTGCAGCGGTAGGTCTCGACCGTGGCGCTCCACGGCTTGGTCGTACGCTCGATCCGCAGCCCATGCGCTTCGAGTACCTCGATGATGGTGGTCCACTGGGCGGGCACGATGTAGGCGCGCGGCGGTGCGATGATGAGCGTGGTCTCAAGCCGCGCCGGCTGCGGGATGGTGATGTCCAGCGGCTCCGGCATGTAGCGGATCCAAAGCTGCCCTGAAACTCCGCTCAGCTCGCGCGTGTACTTGAAGGTGTGATAGAGGAACGGCTCGGTTTCTTTGCTGGGAGCAGTTCGCAGCGCGAACTTCGCTGCGGGATCGAAGCGCTTGCCGGCGGCGACGACTGCGGCATCGGCCTCGCGGTTGAGGCGCACGAGCGTATCGGCATCGTGATTCATCACCTCCAGCAGCGCGCGCAGGATCTCATAGTTGCCCGTCACGCGCGTCTTGTAGTCCTTCAGCATATGCATCTCGACCAGCATTCCTGAGCGGTTTTGCAGCACAACGTAGCCGTCGGAGAAGCGCGGAGTGCTGGGAAAGCGCTCGATGCCCTTGGTCGGATCGGCATCGTCGGTGAGAAAGATCAGCGGCCCGATCACATGGCCCGAGGCCGCGACGGATTTCTCCAGGTAGGGCACAACGTTCTTCTGTTGCCATTCATTCACGGCCGGGTCATTGCCCGCATAAGCCGAAAGCGAATAGGTGACGTCATACTGGTAATCGGCGCCGTCGGTGACGTGGTTGTCGACGAAAAAGTCCGGCAGCCAGCAGTTCCACAGCTTGAGCCAGGCGCGGGTCTCAGGAGCATCCGCCTTCACGTAATCGCGATTGAGGTTGAGGTTGGTGGCGTTCACTCGCCATCCCATTTCTTCGGGGCCATTCTGATTGATGCGGTTGTGAGGGCCGAAGCGCTCGTGGCCGTCGGCGTTGTAAATGGGGATGATGACCACCACCGCGCGCTCAAGCAGCTGCGCTTGCGTTTTGGTGATGACCATGTCACGCAGCAGAGCCAGGCAGGAGTCTTTGCCATCCATCTCGCCGGCATGGATGGCGTTCTGGATGAGCAGAATGGGGCGGCCGGCGCGGTGCAGCGCCGCGGGATCGAAGACGCCGTCGCGCGAGACCACCACGTCCACCAGATCGCGGCCTTCGCCAGTCTTGCCGAATACTTCAACCTTCACCTGCCCGGGCGCCGCCGCCGCCACCCGGCGGACGTAGGCCATGGTCTCGTCATAGCGCGGGGTGGTGCGGTAACAGGTCTCTTCCGCCGGTGTCGTCCACACGCCTTTGCCACAATCGGCATGGCTGCCAGTCCCCCCGCCGGAACCGTGTCCAATGGCTGATTGCGCGAGCGCGACTGTGCCCAGCCCAACTAGAAGAAACACAACTGTGATGGATTTCATTTTCTATGCTTAGACGTGATCCTGGGAGAAGCCGAAGCTTTTTTCTTTTCGGGCTCGGAGACGCCTTCGAGCACTTTCTCCACCACGTCATCGATCACTAGCTGCGGAGTTTCCTCGGCTGCTTCGAGCACGACGCGTTCGGAATCCTGCCGCTTTCTCATCAGCAGCACCACCACGTGCGCGATGGCGGCGTTCTCCGTACCCATGCCTTCCGGTGTCTTGGCCTTGATGCCGACATTCGCCGGTGAAAGCCGCAGGAGTTCGGCGACCCGTGCCTGGATCGCGCGCGCATGCGGCCCGATGCGGGGCGCGGCCAGGATCAGCGTGGAATCCACGTTGGCCACGGTGTAACCGGCACTGGCGACGCGCTTCAAGGCGTGCTGCACGAAGGTGGCGGAATCGGCGCCCTTCCATTTCTTATCGGTGGGAGGAAAGTGCGAGCCGATGTCGCCGGCGGCTACCGCGCCCAGCAGCGCGTCGGTGAGGGCATGCAGCAGGACGTCGCCGTCAGAGTGCCCGGCCAGGCCGCGGTCGTGCGGCAGCTTCACTCCCCCGATCTTGAGCGGGACCCCGCGCTTGAATTCGTGCGAGTCCCAGCCGTAGCCGATTCGGAAATTCATCGTCCAACCCCGGCCACGGATTCATACGGATGGGCACGGATTTTTTTTCTCTCGTTGTCGAAGAGCAAACGACGGAACTGGGGCTTTTCGTCGAAGTTCAGCAGCAATCCAATTTCAATTTCCGTGGCACGCAGGTAATGCAGTAGCTGTGCTTCATGCGACTGGTCCAGAGTTCGTGCGGCTTTGAGTTCCAAGATGACTTTATGTTCGACGAGCAGGTCCGCCCGGAAGTCCCCCACCTGCTGCCCCCGGAACAACACCGGAACAGCGACTTGGCGCCCTGCCTGTAATCCGGCTTCACGCAAAGCCATTGCCATGGATTCTTCGTAGACAGACTCCAGAAAGCCGTAGCCCAGCTCGTTGTACACGTCGTAGTAGACGCCGATGATCTTGTCGGTCAGTTCGGCGTGTTTCAGTCCGACGCTCTGCAGGTCCACGAAATTCTCCAGAAATCGGTCGTATTATCGGTAGTTATCCGTGCAAATCCGTGGCGTTTTTCTTATCCCGTCACGCTCACTCGCCGGCGCTGCTCCTGCGACAGGAAGAACTCGGCCAGCTCCAGGTCCGCGGGCGTAGTGATCTTG
>Ga0335081_10022590_pt1 | contig 10174 bp, 8 predicted proteins | sample Lox_Sample_35_FD_206713 | JGI IMG/M metagenome (GOLD analysis project Ga0335081, IMG submission 206713) | Soil microbial communities from Loxahatchee National Wildlife Refuge, Florida, United States - Lox_Sample_3.5 | ecosystem: Environmental > Terrestrial > Soil > Wetlands | place: USA: Florida... | reverse complement strand
CGGCCTGGTGATCCCGCGTTACCAGTGTAGGAATCGCAGATAGTTGGCGAAAGCCGGGCTAGTTGGCGAACCAGGATCTGCGCAGGTCAAGGGCCTGATTGACCAGGCTGGGGCTGATGGCCTTGATCGCGGCCCCAGCTCGGCCGGGCACCGGGCACCGTTCCGTGATTGTCGCTGTTGCTCTTCCGGGACTGCTCGAGTGACTCCAGGACGGGGTGGACGTCGCGGGCGAGGAGACGGCCGTGGGCGGTGAGCGTGAGCAGCCCGTCTGGTCCGGTGCGCAGCAGGGCGGTGCCGGCGACGTCTTCGAGCTGGCGGACCTGCCTGGCGAGGCGGGCGGTCGTGGTGCCGAGCTGGCGGGCTGCGTGCTGGAGGTCGGGTTGTCCGGGGATCGCGAGGAGCCTGCGGATGCGCTGTTCGGCGCTTACGGCGTCGGGGTCCGGGCCGGGCCGGGGGATGCCCGGGGCCCAGCCGAACGGGGGTTCCCAGGTGACGGGCTCGCTGATGCCGGCCTGGGACAGCAGCGCGCTGGCTTGCCGGCGCAGGCAGAGGTCCAGCTGCCCGGGCATGGTGAAAACGAATGCGGCGTAGTCCGGGCCGCGTTCCCGGGGCAGTTGCGGCGGCCCGGGGAGGTAGCGGGGGTGGGTGCCGGTGAGCAGCTCGATCAGGCGGAGCCGGGCGAACTGCTCGTGCGCCGGGGCGCCGGGCGGGGCGGGGCGGCCGTGCTGCGCCAGCAGGAGGTCGCGCTGGCTGTGCCAGCTTCCGGCATCGAGCGGGGCCTGGCAGAGGCTGCCTTGCCGTCGCCGGCGGGCGTAGTCGATGACCGGGGCGCCGTGCTGGTCGAGGTCGCGGGCGAGCTGGCAGATCGCGGCCGTGACCGGTTCCAGGATGCCGTGCTGGCGGAGCAGGGCGGTGAAGTTGCCCAGCTTCCCGAGGCGGAACGGCTCCAGGCCGAGGAGCTCCCGGGCGGTGCCGTATTCTTCGCCGGTCACCGCGACGGCGAGCATGACCGCGAGCAGGGCCCGGGAGCGCTGGAAGTCGCGGCCCCAGGGCGGCAGCAGGCGCAGCGCCCAGCCCGGCCACATCAGCGACGGCACGGCCGCGGCGCGTTCCCGGCCGCGGGCGGGGTCGGGGATGCGGGCCGGGCCGGCGACGGCGCGGTAGCGCAGCTGGCGCACGGTGTCTGCCTGGGCCGCCAGCGGCCTGGCCAGGGAGGCCTGCAGGGCGGGGCTGGCCCGGTTCCAGACGATGGGCACCTGCCCCGGGCAGGTCATCTGGCCGCGGCTGGCGGCGTGGCCGGCGAGCCAGCCGGCGATGACGGGGTCGGGGTCGCCGGGCCGGCCGTGCAGCATGATGTCGGCGACGGCGACGCCGAACGCGGTGACGGGCGCGAGCTGCCGGGGAGGTGCGCGGGGCGGGCTGGCGAACGCGCTCATTGGTCCTGTCCGCGCGCCGAGTTCGTCCAGGACCGCGGTGACGGCGGCGGGGAAGCTGGCTGTGTGGCCGGCGGCTGAGACGGCGGCGCGGGCGACCGCGCAGGCGTCGTCCAGGTACTGCCGCAGGGCGGCTGCCCCGGCCGGCCGGCCTTGCGCGGACAGCAGCGCGGCGATGACCGCGTCGACGTGCTGCTGGGCGGAGAGCACGCGCCCGCCCGCGGGCAGCGCGACGGCCGGCGTGCCGGCGGGGTCGCTGCCGCAGGCGGGGGTGCCGCCCGGCGGGCGCCAGGGCGGCAGCGGCAGGCCGGTGAGGTCGCAGCGTCCGGGCTGGCGGGGCCGCCCGGAGCGGGTGCTGCGGTGCCGCCGGCCGCAGGCCGGGCAGGTGTCGGAGAGCAGCACCTGGCAGCTGGTGCAGGCGAAGGCCCACGGGATCCGCCAGGCGAGCATCCACCGGCCGCCGTTGGCGGCCAGGCAGCGGGGGCAGTAGCGGGACCCGGACGGCTGCCGCCACCAGCGCGGGGCCGGCGGGATGCCGGGACGGGCGGCCAGGCCGGTGCCGTGGTAGCGGGCCAGCGTCATGCCAGCCAGCGTCTGGGCTGGGACGCCGGTGGCGGCGCTCAGCGCGGCCAGCTCCGGCTCGGCGAGCTGGTGCAGCCACGGCTTGCCGTTGAGCTGGCCGCGGCCGGCGCGGCCGCAGTCGATCCCGGCGAAGCGGAAGATGTCGCGGACGGTGACGTGCAGCAGGTCAGCGTAGGCTCCCAGCCAGCTGTCGAGCGCCTCGCCGGGCAGCGGCGCCAGCCGGAGCGGGATGCCCGCCATGACCGGGCCTCAGCCCGCCGCCAGGGCCCGCGCCCCGGCGGCGGCCGGGCGGGCGGACAGCTTCCCCGTGTCGAACGCGGCCAGCAGCTCCTGCCGGGCGGCCTCGGCGGCGGCGTCGTTGCGGACCTGGTCCAGCAGGCCGCAGGTGAGTTTCTCGGTGCCGGTGCGGACGGCGCGGCGGCAGCCGCGGGCGATGAGCGTCATCAGCGAGGCGAAGTGCCCGGTGCTGCGGGCGAACAGGTAGTCCGCCAGGTCGTCGGCGACCATGCCCGGCTGCGCGCCGGCGAGCACGAGGTCCTTCTCGATGGCCAGCAGCAGCTGCCGCCAGGTGCGCCGGCCGTCCTCGGTGCCGATCTCGAACGGGCCGATGCCCAGGGTGGTCCAGCGGCGGGCGCTCTGCGCGAGTTCCTCTTCCCCAGCGGCCAGGCCCTCGCGGATGAGGCCGCGGCGTTCCAGGGCCACGCCCACGAACAGGAACGTGACCGGGAAGGTGTTGGCCAGGTACTTGAAGTGGTTCGCCACGTCCCGGCCGTCGCGGCGGCGCGGGTCCAGGAAGTGCACGTCGTCAACTACGCAAAGCCGCACATCACAGGCAAGAACCGCATCGGCGGCCCGGTGGCCGAGTTCCTCGGCGTTGCCCCGGTCGGCCCCAGGCAGGCCGAAGAACCGGCACAGCATCGCGTTGAACGACCGCTTGGTCGTCGAGGAGGTCAGGCACACGTGCGCGACGGGGATCCGGTCGTGCCCGCCCGCAGTGACCGGGCCGTAGAGGCTGACCTGCCGCTGGTGGAACTCCCGGGCGAATACCTGGGCGATGGTCGACTTGCCCAGCCCGGGAAGGGCGTCGATCACCGCGGCGCCCTTGACCTTGTCCCCGTCTTGCCGGTTGGCCTCGACGATGTCGTCCAGCTGCTCGTGCACGGCGCGCATCTGCGGGGTGCGCAGCGGCCCGAGGTTGGCGTGCCAGACCGACCGCTGCTCCTCGTACTCCGCCCGCGCCGGCCCCGGCAGCCCCCGGACCTGCGCGGCGGTCAGCAGGTCGGGCCGCGTGCGGGGCGGGGCGGTGACGAACTGCTCCCAGCCGGCCCGGGTGGACAGCGAGTAGGCCCGCTCGGCGGGCCGCAGCGGCGTGCTCACACCGTCTCCATCGCGTCAGCGTAGAAATCGCCCGGCTCGTCCCCGGGGAACCGGCGGCCCGGCTTGGCGCCGGCGTCGTCGCCGACGCCCTCGTCCCCGGGGGAGGGCTCGGGGACGCCGGCGGCTTCCGGCGGCGGGTCCGGGGCAAGGCGCAGCCGCTGCTCCGACAGCCGCAGCGCCATCCGCCGCCCGGCCCGGTCGCCGGCCAGCCCCGCGCCCCACTGCTCCAGCAGCTCCGCCAGCGCCCGGCGGGTGTCGGGGAACCGGTGGGCAGCCGCCGCGAGCTGGCGGGCGTAGTCCAGCGCCTCGCTGCTGAACGGCGCGCCCAGGGCGTCGGCGTGCTCCCATTTCAGCGCGTGCCAGGAACCGCCGGCCGGGTCCTGGAACCAGACCCTGCTCACGTCCCCGGGATCGACCCGGAACGGCCAGCGGCCCGCATGCCGGCCGCCGTAAGGGCTGGTCTGGTTGCGGTGGCCGTTCAGCGCCGGCCCGTCGTAGCGCAGCCCGCCGATCTCCACGCCGTAATGCTGGATGGTGCGCCATTCCACCTTGAGGAAGTCGAAGACGAGATCGGCGCGGGCAGGAACCTGCAGGAAGCCGGCCCGCGCGACGCCGTGCGCGAACATCTCCAGCGGACTCAGCTCCAGGCCCGGCACCTCGGGGATGCACAGGCCCGCGTGCGGTTGCCGGTGGTAGCACTCAGCCGTCCACTGCCGGACAATCCGCTCGAGTTCGTCGAGGAAGTAAAACGCCTGCTCCTCGGGGTTCTTGCCGCGCCGGTAGACATCCGGTCCCTTATAGCCCGGCAGCGCGGCCAGCAGCTGCTCGCTGAGGGTCCGGAAAAAGCGTTCCAGAGGGGCCTTGTCGGTGCCCTGGTAGACCCGGGCCGGCTGCACCGAGATGCCCAGCCTCGCGCAGGCGCTCATCAGGTGCTCCGACAGGTAGATCTTGCCGTGATCGACGACCACGCTCTCCGCCGCCACCGACGGCAGCAGCGGCCGGCCGTTCTCGTCGGCCAGCCTGGCGGCGTCGGCGATCACCTGCCCGGGCAGCCCGTGATAGGCAAGGTGGCCAGCCGCCTGCCCGGCGGCGGCACCGGGCAGCGGGCGGACTGACTCGAACAGCACCGCTGCCGCGTCGACCGCCTTGGTCGAGACAGGGGTCAGCCGCAGCCCGGTGATGCAACGGTCATACAGGTCCATCGCGACCGTAAGCTCGCACTGCACCCAGCGCAGCGTCACCGGGTCCATCGCGAACACGTCCAGCCTCGTGGTGTCCAGCAGCAGGTACTCACCGGGCCTGGCCGCCCGCAGCCGGCCGTAGGGAGCCGCGGGCCGGCCGGCGATCTCGCGCCTGGCCTTGGCTCCGCCGAACGCGCTGGTGCCCCTGGCGAGCTCCCGCAGCAGAGCCCGTGCCCGGGTCTGGCCCGGCAGCGGCACCGCCCCGGTGCCGTGCCCGGCATCGAGCCGTGCCGCGATCCGGTCCAGGATGAGATCCTGCGTCGGGGTGCTGGCGTCAGTGTGCTCGGCCAGCACCGTGCGGGCCATCTCCAGCCACCGGGCGTCGGCCCCGCCCTGCGGTGACCGCCCGCGCAGGTGCCGCTCATCCACCAGCCCGGCCGGGCCGTACCGCTCCAGGCGGGCCGCCCAGCGCTCCACGGTCCGCACTCCCACCTGCATCTCGGCTGCCTTGGCCTGATACCGCTGGAGCTTGCCGGCGCCCGGCGCGTACTCCGGCCGCGGCTCACCGGGCAGGGCAAGACCGGGGCTGCCGCTGCGGTAGCCGGTGCACGCCTCCCGCACGTGAGCCACCCGATCCCGTAGTCGCGCCAGCTCGCCGCTGCCCAGGCTGGCCAGCACCAGCCCCGCGTACGGTTCCCGCTCCGCCCCGGAGCCGTCCCCGATCCGGGTGCCGGGCACGGCCAGCAGGTGGCTGATGCTCACCCGGCGCAGCTCGCCCGCAGCGCCGGCGAGCAGCACGCTGGGCGGCGCCAGCTCGGCAACTTCCCATGCCTGCCCGTCGTAAGTCACGCGGGCGCCGGCGCTCAGCCGCGTGTGAATGCCGTCATCCCTCTCCATCAGCGGCCTCCAGCACGCTGTCACCGTCAAGGCGGCGGTTAAGGTCAGTGACGAGCCGGCGTTCCCACAGCAGACGCAGCACCGCCGCCCGGACGCTGCCCGCAGGCAAGCCCAGGCCAGTCCGGCCGGCCAGGGCGGCGAACGTATCGCCCGGCCGGAACGCGGCCAGCACCGAATCAGCCAGCCCCGCAGGCAGCAGCCACGACCGCCGGTACCCAGCGAGGAACCTCACGTTGGCCAGGAAAACCGGGTCAGTGCCGCTCCACACCTCGTAATCCCAGCCATGCTCCCGCGCGAGCTGTCCCGGCCAGGCAAGCGCCTCTGCCACCTCCGGATCGGCCAGCCGGCCGGCCGGCTTGACGTTCACCAGCAGCGCGGACTCATCAGCGCGCACGAGGAAGAAGTCCGGCACGTGACGGCGCACCCGCCCGCCCGCCAGCGCCCGCAGCAGGAACGGCTGTGCAGCGATCGCCGTCACGCCAGGATCGAAATCGGCGACCAGCAGCCTCGCGAGTTCCAGCCTGCTCTCATAGACCACGTGCGAGCCGGTCGTCTCAGACCAGTAAAACCCCGGGTAGTGAGACTGCCCACGGGCGCTGCGCGCTGCCCTCCACGGAACCGCCTCCGTCACCTGGCGTGCCCGCACATCCCGAAGCAGCCTGCGCACCTCACTGCCGCCAGCCATGCGCAGCGCCACCACCGGCTCCGCAGACGCCTCAGCGTCCGCGCCGAAAGTCACCCCGGGGACCACCTCGCATAACTGACCATACCGGCACACGATCACTCCGCCCCCGCGACACGCCGCGGCGGACACGACATCTGCCAGACCGGGCTTACCGGCTCCCCGGCTCCGCCGACATGCCGTGACGCCGCCAGCAGAGCCGCCCTGACGCAGCCCGAATCGCCAGCTAGCCGAAAATCGCCAAGCATCGCCAACTTGCTTCGCGGGTTCGCCAGGTAGATGCGATCCCTACAGCCGGTGCCGCCGACGTGCGGGTACGTCCGAGGTACACGGCAGGTATACGGGAGGTCCATCTCGCGCCTACCTGCCGCGTTGCCGATCGAGGCGAGGTTACGGATCGTGTCCACCGCTGAAGCCACTTGTGGACCAGCATTCCGGACCGCTGGAAGCGCTCTTCCCGGCGGCGGGGATGATCTCCTTCGCATTGGTCTAGACCTACCGGGTTCCGTGTTTGCTCCGTGCTTGCTCGGATGTCCTGTTGGGCTCGAATATACGATCGTGGCGGTGACCTGCTTCTTCTCGCAGGGGGGCGGGGCGTCAGGCGGCGAACTGGTACTCGTTCGTGAGCCCGCCGAGGACTCGTTTCCGCCGGATCCGGTGCTCGGCGAGGGTGACCGGTTCGGGCGGACGAGTGTCAGCTTGAGCCGGGGTTAGTTGTCCGAGGGCACGGTGGGGCCGGGCTGTGTTGTAGTGCAGCAGGTATTCGGTCAGCACGCGGCGCAGATGGTGCTCATCGACGATAAGCACCCGGTCCAAGAGCTCGCGGCGCAGGGTGCCGATAATCCTTTCGCAAATCGCGTTCGCTCTGGGCGCCTGCGGCGGACTGGCGAGAATCCTGATGCCTTCCGCGGTGAACACGGCGTCGAAGGAGCCGGTGGACTGGCCTGCACGATCCCTGATCAGGAACTTGACTGCAGTCGCGCGTGCGCCGAGGTCCATCAAGAAGTTGCGGGCTGCTTGTGCCGTCCACGCGCCGTCAGGGTTGGCGGTGATGCCTGCCAGGTAGACGCGGCGGGTGCCGTGCTCGATGACAATCAGAGCGTAGATGCGACGGAGCAGCACGGTGTCCACGTGGACGAAATCGACCGCGAGAATGCCGCCGGCCTGCGCGGTCAGGAACTGCTTCCAAGTCGGGCCCGTACGGCGGGGGGCGGGGTCGATTCCGGCGGCATGCAGGATCACTCAGCGATGATCCCCAACCCGGAAGGCTGCCCCCGGCCAGATCGAGTAATCGAGCCCGACAGGGCGGGCTGCGGGGGCGCAGGCTGGCTACGCAGAATTAATTTTGGTGTGACTTGCGTCTCATAATGTGGGGAGCAGCAGGTCAGCGCTGTGCGCTGTCCTCGGCCCGTATCCATCACCTGACGGATGTTTCCCAACGCCCGTGGGCGGCAAGGCAGACCTAGCACGCGTTCCCAGACCCTGGCCGTGAAAGGGGAGACGATCAGATGTTCCGCAAACTGGTCATCGCCGTCATCACCGCGTGGGCTGCGCTCCTGGAAACGGTGGCGGACGCGATCGAGGCGACGCTGCCCCCTCCCGCCGCTGACAGTCCCCGGCTGCGGGTGGTTGCGCCCGGGAGGTTATGCCTCCGGCAGCTCATCGTGTCACAGCCTGACTACTGCGCGCCTGCCGCTGCCGGCACCTGGGCATCGAGTCGGCGCCAGCGGCCCGCCTCCTAGCCGGACAGCGTCGCGGGCCAGTGCGGCAATGAACGCCGGCGTGGACAGCCCGCTGGTGAACAGGTCGGGCGTCTCGTAGGTAGTGAGCAGGCTAATGCCATGCCGGGAGAACCGCTGCGCCAGGGAGTACATGAACTCCCGGAAGCGGGTGTCGTCCACGGCGGCCATCTGAAGGTCCAGCAGGCTGTCGATGGCGAGCTTCGCCCCGGCCCCTCGATTCTGGAACAACGGAACGGCGAGTGGCGCTACCTGGAGTTTCTGCAGGTCACAAGTTTGATCACGGCCGCCATAGTCATGCGTGAGATACCAGGCGGAACGAGAGCCCAGGCATCGGTCCCGCCCCGTCCAGTTGACCTGCCCGAACACCGATACTGACCACAGCGATCAGAGCGTGCCGGTACTTTTCGCTCCGTTGTTCCTCGAGGGCCGAGCACAGCGGCTCGCTACCGACGGCGGGTATGCGCGGACGCCGACGGGGTCGCCGGGAGGGGGCGCTGGCCTGGAGCGCGGCCTGGACACATCCTGCGAGTCGGCGGCCATGTTAGCCCTCCTCTCCGTCCCCCTCACATGGCATCTTCGGGTGGGCTTAGCCGGCTGGCTGGACGGCTGGGGCCTGGGCGAGTCGTTCGGCGCGCAGCGCCGAGCGGCGGACCTTCCCGGCGTCGTCGCGCAGCGGCGTGGTGGCGCGCTCGATCGCGCGGGGCAGTTTGTGCGGGGCGAGCCGCTGGCGCAGATGGGCCATCAGATGCTCATCAGATGCCGGTTCGGATAGCTCGACGATGGCGTGGGGAATGTTGCCGAGGTCCTCGTGCGGGAGCCCGATCACGCAGCAGGACTGGACGGCAGGGTGCTCGTCGAGGGCGGCCTCGATCTCGGCCGGGTAGACGTTCGCCCCGCCGATGAGGATCATGTCGCTCAGCCGGTCGGTGATGTAGACGTACCCGTCGGCGTCGACCCGGCCGATGTCGCCGAGCGATTCCCAGCCGCCGGGGGCGCTGCGGGCTGTCGCGCCGATGTACCGGTACGGGGACGGGGCACCCGGTCCCCGGCGCATCCAGATCTCCCCTTCCTCGCCGACGGGGACGGGCCGGCCGACAGGATCGCGTACTTCTATCTCGCCGAGCACCGTGCGGCCGACCGACCCGCGGTGGGCGAGCCATTCGGTGCCGGTGATCACCGTGGCTGCCTGCAGCTCGGTGCCCGCGTACAGTTCATGCACTTTCCCGGGGCCGAGCCAGTCGATCCAGGCCTGCTTGAGCCACGGCGGGCATGGCGCGGCCACGTGGAAGGCCACCTTCAGCGAGGAGACACCGGCGGCCAGCCGGACGTCTTCGGGCAGCCGCCAGATCCGGAGCATCATGGTCGGCACCAGGTACAGCCAGCTCGCCTGGTGGTGCTCGATCAGGTGCAATGTCTCGGCCGCGTCGAACCTGGACATGAGCACCACATGGTTGCCGAGCAGCATCCCGGCCGCGGTGGCCACGAACGGCGCATTGTGCGACAGCGGGCCTGTCATAACGGCGCACTCGCCAGAAGGCAGGCCGACCAGTGGCGCCAGGCCGGCCACGTTCTCCAGCAGGGCGGGTGCGGTTGCCCCGATCAGCTTCGGCCGGCCCGTGCTCCCCCCGCTGGTCACGAGCTTCCACACCGGCGACACGCCCGGCGTGAACGAGCCAGCGGGAAGCCGCTGAGGCACCGACTCCAGAGCGGGCCATGGTCCCGCCTCTGGCTGCGGCATTCCCACGACGAGTGACGGGCTGGCCAGGTCCATGATGGCGGAGCGTTCGGGTGCCGGGAGCCGGTGGGAGACCGGCTGCGGCACGGCTCCGACCGCCCAGGCCGCGAACATGCTCTCCACGAACCCGATCGAGTTGGGCAGGCCGATCGTGACCGTCGAGCTCTCCGCCACCCCGCGGGCCTCGAACAGCGCAGCCAGGCATTCCACCCGCTCCACGAACCCAGCCCGGGTCAGCGTAACGTCTCCGCAGGTCAGCGCGGGCCGGTCCGGATCAGTTTCGGCTAGCTCCCGGAGAACAGACAAGAAGGTAGTCCCGCCGGCGTTGCTCATATCAGGTTCCTCCCCTGAAGCAGTAGTTGCCCTGAGGCGCTGTCGGCCCGTACGCGGTCCCGTCACGTTCGCCGTGCCATGCCCGGACCGGGCGGCGTCCCGGTCGCCGACGTTGGCCCAGGCCCGCAGGATCTGTCAGGCCCCGTCCGGGTCAGCACGCTCGTCCAGCAGCCCGGCCGGCTCCGTGGCGCCGTCCCGGTCGCCGGCGTCGG
>Ga0335081_10022588_pt1 | contig 10176 bp, 8 predicted proteins | sample Lox_Sample_35_FD_206713 | JGI IMG/M metagenome (GOLD analysis project Ga0335081, IMG submission 206713) | Soil microbial communities from Loxahatchee National Wildlife Refuge, Florida, United States - Lox_Sample_3.5 | ecosystem: Environmental > Terrestrial > Soil > Wetlands | place: USA: Florida... | reverse complement strand
CGCTCGCACAGCCACTGCAGCTGCTCCTCGGTGAGCTTCTCGAACAGGAACAGCGTCCGCAGCTCATCCACGCTGCACGTCAGGCGGCCGGCCGACTCGGCCGGGGCCAGGTCAGAAGCACTCATCTCTTCTCCAGATAGCGGTGCACGAGCATGACGGCCAGCGCGCCTTCCCCGACGGCCGAAGCCACCCGTTTCGCCGACTCCGCCCTCGCGTCCCCGGCCACGAACACCCCGGGCACGCTGGTCTCCAGGTGGTACGGCATCCGGTCCAGCTCCCAGCCGCGCGGGCGCTCCCCGCCGGCCGACAGGTCGGGCCCGGCTACCACGAACCCCGCGGAATCCCGCACTACCACTCCGTCCAGCCAGTCGGTCAGCGGCGCTGCCCCGATGAACAAGAACAGCAAAGAGGCGTCCACTGTTTCCGTGTCACCCGACGCGGTGTTCCGCAGCGTCAGGCTCTCCAGGTGATCCTCGCCCGACGCCGCGATGACCTCGGTGCACGTCCGGACCGAGAGGTTCGGGATGTCCTCGATCTGCTTGATCAGGTAGTACGACATCGACTTTTCCAGCGACGGCCCGCGGACCAGGATCGTCACCGACTTGGCGTGCCGGGACAGGTACACGGCGGCCTGCCCGGCCGAGTTCGCCCCGCCGACGATGTACACGTCCTGCCCCAGGCAGGCCGAGGCCTCGGTCAGCGCGGACCCGTAGTACACCCCGCGCCCGGTCAGCTCGGCCAGCCGGGGCGCCGAAAGCTGCCGGTAGGACACCCCGGTGGCCAGGATGATCGTGTGCGCGTCCAGCGACGTGCCGTCCGCGAACCGAACCCCCCGGGCCGACCCCTTGACCTCCAGCGCCACCACGTCCCGGGTGGTCAGCACCTCGGCCCCGAACTTCGTGGCCTGCCGCCGCGCCCGGTCGGTCAGCTGCGCCCCGGACACCCCGTCCGGGAAGCCCAGGTAGTTCTCGATCCGCGAGCTCTGCCCCGCCTGCCCGCCGGTCGCCAGCCGCTCCACCAGCACGGTCCGCAGCCCCTCGGACGCGCCGTACACCGCGGCGCCCAGGCCGGCCGGCCCGCCGCCGATCACGATCAGGTCGTAGAAATCCTTCGAGGGCGTGGTGGCCAGCCCCACCCGCGCCGCCAGCTCGGCGTCGGTCGGCTCGATCAGCGGATCGCCGTCCGGCGTGATCACCAATGGCAGCGAGAGCCCGTCCGCCTGGGCGGCCTCGAGCAGCCGCTCTCCCTCCGGCTCGTCGGAGTTGTACCAGCGGTACGGCACCTGGTTACGGGCCAGGAACTCACGCACCTCCGAACAGCGCGCCGACCAGCGGTGCCCGACGACCTTGGTCTCCGGCACCGGCCGGTGGTCCGACGCCAGCCACGCGTCGAGCAGCTCGTCGACCACCGGGTAGAGCTTCTCCTCCGGCGGGTCCCACGGCTTGAGCAGGTAGTGGTCGAGATCGACCACGTTGATGGCGTCGATCGCGGCCCCGGTGTCGGCGTAGGCGGTGAGCAGCACGCGCCGTGCCCCCGGGTAGATGTCCATCGCCTGCTCGAGGAACTCGATCCCGTTCATCTCCGGCATCCGGTAGTCGGCCAGGATCACCGCCACCAGGTCGCCGCGCAGCTTCATCTGGCGCAGCGCGTCCAGCGCCGAGGCGCCCGACTCGGCCCGCACGATCCGGTTCCGTTCCCCGTAGCGCCGCCGCAGGTCACGCGCCACCGCGCGGGACACGCCAGGGTCGTCGTCAACGGTGAGGATCGCCGTCCGGGTCGTCTCGGCCTGCTCGGTCATACCGCCCATAGTAGGTCGGTCCCGTCACGGTGCCGAGGAAGGTGCCACGCCGGGCACGCGCAACAGCCTTTTCATGCCGAACGAGCCCGGTGCCTGCCTCCCGGACCGCTGCGTGCCCCGTTCAGGACGCGGGGGTCACCCGGACCTTGCAGGTGAGATCGCTCAGGAAGACCGTCGGGCGACCGCCTGGGTCGAGCACCACGGTGTCGTGGTTTTCTCCCGGTGTCAGCGTCCCGGCGTCGAGCGCCTGCCCGCTGGCCGTGTCGTTGAGGGTTATCGCGCACTGCGAGTTGCCGCTGTAGTCCGTCACCCGCACGGCCACCCGGGAGTGTACGGCGAAGGCGTCGCTGTCGCCCGGCAGTGTCCATTCCAGCGGCAGGGGGCCGTTTCCCGCCCCGGACAGCGGCGTCACGATGCACTCCGGGTCGCTCACCCGCCACCGGAAGGACCCGCCCTGCTGCTGGAACATCCAGGTTCCGTACAGCTCTTTCTCTGACCGGACCGTGCTGCCGGACTGCGCGTCGGTCAGCGTGATCGAGCAGCCGGGGTCGGCGCCGCTGTGGTTATCGTGGACCTTCATCCGCCAGGGCCCGGCGATCACCCAGCCGTTCAGGCCGACGCGGTGGCCCGTCGCCGATGATCCGCCGGAGCCGCCGGCCAGCAGCACGACGCCGGTGACGACGCCGGCCGCGATCACCACCGCGGCGGCCGCGGCCGCCAGCACTACCCGTCGGCGCGGCCTGGCCGGCCGACGGTGCGACCTGGTAGGCAATGACCCCTTGCCGTCTGCCGCCGGACCGTCTGCCGCCGGACCGTCTGCCGCCGGACCGTCCGCGACCGGACCGTCCGCGGCCGGACCGTCCGCCGGCGGACCGGACGGCGCGGCGGATCCTGGCTGATCCTGCGCCCGGCCCGGTTCCGAGGTGCCGGCTTCGGCGGTACTGACTTTGGCGGTCGCCTGCGGCCGGCGCCTGGCCAGGGCCACGTCGCCGTCGCCGGTCACCCGCCGCTGCGGGATCTGCTTGCCGGCGTCACGCAATCGGCGGTCCACGTAGGCGTAGAGGTCGGAGAACGTGACGTAGCCGTCCTGGTCCTGGTCGGCCGCGGCGCCCAGCAGGCCATCGACCAGGTGCTGGGTGAAATAGCTGGTGCCGTTGTCCACCGTCGCGTCGTTGGCCAGCTGCGTTCCCCGGCAGGCGGTCAGCACGTACCGGCCCGGGCCGGCCACCGCGTCCACCAGATCGCCGCCGCGGAAGGCGCCGGCGTGACAGCAGTCGAGCACGATGATCACGTTGCGGGCACGGGAGGCGTCGGCGAACTCGTTGATCCGCACGCTGCTCACCGCGGTCGACAGCAGGTCGGTCGATTCGGTGTCCTGCATGCACAGGTGCAGCCGGCCGCCCTGGTCGAGCTTGCCGTGCCCGCTGAAGTAGACCAGCAGGACGTCGTCCCGGGTCGCGGTGCCGAAGAACCGGCCCAGCGCCCGGATGGCCCGGCCGGAGGTCGCCTCGGGCAGCAGGGTCACGTCGACGTCGGCGAACAGCCCGGTGGCCGGGTCGATGAGCGCGCGGTTCATCGCGGCGATGTCCTTGACCGGCCCCTTCAGCGTCTGCAGGTTGTGCTCGTCGGCCGGGTAGGTCGAGTTGCCGATCAGGAGGGCCCGGTATCGACTGGCCATGGCGACCCTCCCACCTGCGCCACTGCCGCCGAGGCGATCTCGCGGATGGTCTCGACGTCGACCGCCTGGCCGGTCAGCGTCACCGAGCGTTCCGCGCCATTCTCCACCCAGCGCACGTCGATGCGCCGGTCCCGGTCGCGCCCCAGCCAGGCCCGCAGGCTCTCCACCACGGCGCCGAACGCCCCGGCGCTGCCCAGGGCGATGATCACCTGGTCGACGGAACCTTTGGCACCCGGCACCGGACGGGTGCGGCGGACTGTATCCACCCGGGCGTCCAGGTCGGCGTAGAGCGTGGCGGCCTGATCTCGCCAGCCGTCGTCGTCGGGATCGTATTGGTCGTTGCGCGGTTCGACCACGACCTCGAACGAACCGCCCGTGCCAGTACTGGACATCGCGCCCCCCTCGCCATGCCAAAAACACATTCTAACAGGCACTACGGGCGGACATCCAGCACTTAAGGACGCTGAGCGCTCGTTCCTGGCCCGCCGCGGCGCGAACCTCGCCTGGTCCCGGGCCGGCGGCGGTGCCACCGCGTCAGCTGGCGGTCGCACGGCTTGGGGTCGGCCGGGATCCTGGCCCGGATCGGCCCCAGGCCGTCGGCTTGCGGCTCGACCTGGTCCGCGGCCGCGTGCAGGGCACGGCGCACGAACTCGGCGAAGTGGTACCACTGCGCGGGGGTGCCCTCGGGGCCGCGGCCGGCCCTGGTCACGAGTCCTGCTCCAGCGCCGCGCGGAGGGCGGCCATGCCGCGGGCCGTGTGACTCTTCACAGCGCCGCGGCTGATCCCCATCGCCGCCGCGATGTCAGCCTCGGACAGGTCCGCGTAGTACCGCAGGACGATCGCCTCGCGCTGCCGGCCGGGCAGGTCGCGCAGCGCGGCCACGACCGCTGACCGCTCGAGCAGGACAAAGGCTCCGTGTTCGGCGCTCGGCATGTCCGGCGGCGCGTTCTGCAGGTTCTTCTCGACCACCATCCGGTGCCGCAGAACAGATCGTGACTTATTCACGACGGCCTGCCGGAGGTAGGCGAGCGCCTTCTCGGTGTCCTTCAGCCGCTGCCACCCGCCGTGCATCGCGACGAAGGCATCCTGAACCACTTCCTCGGCGGTGGGAATGTCCCGTACCAAGATGGCGGCCAGCCGCACCAGGGACCGGTAGTGCATGGAGTACAGCTCCACGACGGCGTGGTCGGCACTCCATTCGCCGGGGCCCGGGGCGGGGGGCAGGAAGGCGTCAGGCATGAGGGCGCTGGCCTGCAGAGTCCCGCGACTGCCAGCCTCGGCGGCGTCCTCTTCTGCGGGTCCGTCCAGCCAGGTCCGGTACTGGTCCAGGCTGGTATCGCGCGGTGAGATCCTGCCGTCCCTCACCGCCCACCTCCCCGCAGGTAGCAACCACCATCGCCGCCGTATCTGGCTAGAAAGCCGCAGTGGTCATGGCGGTAAAGGTAGCCGAAAACGGCCCCGCCGTATGCGACGATTATTCATTCGTGACCTGATCCGGGGGGAATCCGATGTTCGAGGGATTTACCGAAACGGCTCGCGACCTCGTCACCTTGGCGCAGGAGCAAGCCAGGGTCCTCCGGCACGGGGAGATCGGCACCGAGCACCTATTCCTTGGCTTCCTTCGCGTCCGGCCGGGTGTGCTCAGGCTGGCGCCGGGCAAGCGGAAAATAACGCTGGCGGCGGCCCGGCAGGCTGTCATCCGACTTGCCGGGACCGGGTCGGTGGCGCAACTGACTGCGTACCTCCCCTACAGTGAGCAGGCCAGCGCGGTGATCAAGTCGGCCTCGGCCCTGGCCCGGGACGGGGGCGAAGAGCAGGTCGAACCCGAGCATGTGCTGCTGGCCCTGCTCGGCCAGGCGGAGCACGGCAGCGGTGCCGGGCGGGTTCTCGCCGCCTTGCGCGCCGACTCCGGAGATCTCCGCCGTCAGACCCGGCAGGCGCTGGACGATGCCGCGGCGCGGCCGTCGCAGGACGGCCGCGAGCAGGTAGTTCCGTCGCCCAGGTCACGGGGTCCCTTGCCGCGAACGCTGGCTGGAGTTTCCGCGGTCGCGATCGACGTTCCGGCCGACCGCAAGAGGCGGTGGTCTGTCATCGCCTGCGGAGCGTCCTTGGCCTATGCCGCCTTGGCCGTGGCGGTGTATTTCAGCGGGCACCTCAGCGGATACCGGCGGGTCTACGAAGTCAGCCTGTTCGCCCTGCTGGCGCTGGTCGCGGGCGTACTTACCTATTTCATCGGGAAGAACGTCGACTGGGGCATCGAAGGCTGGGCGATAGCGAGCCCGCTGGCCAGGGTTTTTCTTCCGGTATGTTATCTCGTGGCCGCGCTATTGCCGTTGGCACTGCCGGCAGGCGCAGCCTTCCTGGCATCCTCTGCTGTTTTCGGCAGGCAGCGAGTGTGGTATTTCCTGACCCACCTGGGCTCCATATCCATTACCGCGGAGACAGCGGCTCTCCTGCTGCTGCCGATCTCGCTGACGGTGGCCTGCTATATTTTCTTCGTCCCCTATTGGCATTATTCCTGGACTCCGGTCATTCCGATAATTAAATTGTTCAGGGAAATAAGCGACGATAGTGCCGATGACCTGGCTGGCGGGCCGACAGCATGGCTCGACGGCCGCATCAGCGAGCTGTGGGAACGTAGCTACTCCTCCTTCGGCACCGAAACCGTTAATGCGGCCATGCTGTACCTGCGGACCAATTTCCTGATCCTGGAACATAATTTCCTCGGCGGGAATCGGATAGACGAAGTGACGGCGAATGCGCGAGCGGCTGCCGAGGTTTGCTTGCGTAATCCGCAGCGGATCAAGAATTACCTGTGGGCGGAATTCACGCTGAGCCCGCTCGCCGACGCGCTCTGGCTGCTCTACCAGGCCCGGCCGGACAAGAGCGCGCTTGACGATGCCATCTGGGCGCGGCGGTCACTGGCGGAGTCCAGGTCGTGGCTGGTGATGTCGCCCGCCGAGCACAAGGTCAACGCGGCCAAGCTGGCGGCCCTGCTGGCCTCGCGATTCGAGATAACAGGAAACGAGGAGGACCTGCCCGAGGCGCTCACCCTGGCCCGGACCGCGGCGCGCGCGATCCGCGAAGACGACGCTCGGGCCGAGGCGCTGCTCACCCTGGGCCGGATCGAGCAGATCCGCTTCGAACGGGAGCGGGTGCCATCCGCGTTCGATGCCGCCGCGCAGGCTTATCGCGCCGCGGGGAGCGCCGGGGAAAGCGAGGGCGAATCCGGATACCGGCTCGCCATGCTCCTGGCCCGGCGAGCCGAACTGGACGGCGATGACGCCAGCCGTCACGAATCCCTGCGGATCCTGCGCCTGTGGGCCGAAAAGGCGAACGCATATGACCCCGACGGCGAGGAATTCATGCCCCCTGAGCAGCGGGCGCGGTTCATGACCGGCTTGGCGGACGGGCTGGCCTCGTCGGCCGGTGAGTCCGCGGCGGCCGAGGCGGTCACCTGGTACCGGCGGGCGGCCGGAATCGACGACGCTCCGGTGGCTCTCAGGCTGGCGGCAGCCTGCGGCCGGGGCTACCACGCGCGGGACGCCGCGGACGCCGCCGACGGCTTCGACCAGGCGGTGGAGTTGCTGCAGCAGGCGGTGTGGCCCGGGCTGGGGCGCAGCGCGCAGGTGCGGCTGCTGGCCCGGTGGCCGGAGCTCACGGTGGACGCGGCGGCCGCGCAGCTCACGGCCGGGCGCCCGGCCCGGGCCGTCGAGATTCTCGAGCAGGGCCGGGTCGTGATGTGGTCACAGCGCGTGGCGCTGCGGTCGGCGCCGCTGTACCGGCTGCGCGAGGTCGATCCTGACCTGTTCGAGCGGCTGACCGCCATCCGTGCCGAGCTAGACGCGCCCGTGATCAGGACGGAAGGCGGCATCGGGCGCTTCGGCCAGTCGAACGCGCGAGCCGAGCGGCACGCGGCGCTTTACCGCGAGTGGGACGACGCGGTGCGGCGCCACGACCTGCTGGGCCTTCCCGGCTACGAGGATCTGCGCGCCGCCGCGGACGCCGGGCCCGTGGTGCTGCTGAACGCCAGCCGCCAGCGCTGCGACGCGCTGATCGTCACCCGGGACCTGCCCCTGAAGCAGCTGGGACTGCCCGCCGAGGTCTACAAGAAGACCCGTGCCTGGCGCCAGGCGGCGGAAGAGCCGGGCCGGACGGCGGCCGGCTGGCTGCAGGCGGGCGATGAGATGCTGGCCTGGCTCTGGCGCGACGTCACCGAGCCGGTCTTGCGATGGCTGGCCGAGAACAACCAGCTCAACGCCGACGGCGGTGAGCTGCCGCGGCTGTGGTGGTGCCCGGCCGGATGGCTGGCCCATCTGCCGTTGCACGCGGCCGGGCTGGCGGACTCGACCCGGAACTCGGTCATGGACCGGGTGGTCTCCTCGTATACGCCTTCGCTGTCACAGCTCATCCGGGCACGGTGGCCGGGCGCGCATGACCGGCCGCGGCCGGGCGCCCGGATGCTCGTCCTCGCGCCGGACAGCAACCTGCCCAGCGCCCGTCCCGAGGCCGACATGGTGTGCCGGTTTTTCCCCGATCACCTGTTGCTGCCCGCAGATGCCGCCAAGGCGGACTACCTGCGCGAGATCGGCCGCCATCCGCTGCTTCATTTCGTCGGTCATGGCTACGCCAGCGAGCATGAGGACATCAGCGGCGACGTGCGCGTCGGCGGCCTGGCGCTTCCCGTCACGGCCGGCGCGGCGAGCTTCATCTCGCCGCGAGAGCTGTCCGAGCTTCCCATCGATGACGCCAGGTTCGCCTACCTGTCTATCTGCTACGCCGCGGCGCCGGACAGCGGACTGCTCGACGAGGCCGTTCATCCGGCTGCCGCCCTGCACTTCGGCGGCTTCCGGAACGTGATCGCGACGCTCAGCCCCGCGGCCGACTACCAGGCCAAGTCGGTCGCGGAAGCGGTCTACGCCGCGCTGGCCAGCCATGGCGCCCTGAATGACGACCGGTCAGCGCGAGCGTTGCACGACGCCGTCGGCCGGCTGCGCGGCGAGCGCTGCGGAAGATGGGGACTCTGGACGACCTACGTGCACATCGGCCCCTGACCTTGCCCCCTGCGGCGTTCAGCGTGCCGATCTGAGCTCCGCCGACGTCTTGCCCGCCTGCGTCAGGGCGGCGGTCATCATATCCGCGGCCCGGCCCGCGGCGGCGAGTGCCTCGACCGCCTCGATGACCCAGAAGTCAGGATCCTGGCCGGCGCCGCGGGTGATCTGGCCCTCCTCGCGCTGCACGACAAGGATCCGGGCCAGCTGCTCGCACAGGTGCGGCAGGTCCTGGCCCAGCTGCTCCAGGCTCGCGATGACCTCGCGGGCGTCATCGAGGCTCGCGAAGCTGGTCCCGCCTGAGGCCAGATCGCTGAGCAGGCGGATGGCCTCGGCCGCCTGGCCGGCGAACTCGCGCATCGTCATCGTGCCGCCCAGCTCGCTCACGAGCTCACCTCCGGCTCCCGGCTGGCTGGAGGCGAGCCCGGCGGACTCGGCGTCCTCCGCGGAGCCGTAGGGACGAACCCGCTTGGGCATCTCTCTCCTGGCGTACTCGGTAAGGGTCGCTCCGGCATGCTCTTCCAGGGTATCGAGCATGCGAACTCCGCGTTCACCGCCAGGCAGCAGAAGATCGGTAACCTTCTGCTCATGGACCACCAGGCGGATAAGAACGCGGACATCTGGCAGTCCGCCGAGGGCGTGCAGGCCTGGGCGGCGGAAGCGGAGCGGCAGGAGCGCAGGCGCAAGGACCACCGGCGCTTCATGGCCGGGCTTCTTCCTTACCAGGAGCAGGAGCCGTTCACGTTCCTGGATCTGGGGGCGGGTACCGGGGCCGCGTCGCGGATGATCCTCGACCTGTATCCGCGCAGCACCGCGATACTCGCTGATTTCTCAGCCGAGATGATGCGGGCCGGGGAGCGTGAGATGCAGCGGTTCGCGGGACGCTACCGGTACGTCGAGTTCGACATGTCGGCCGGCGCTGAATGGCCCGCGGCGATCCCCGCGGCGCTCGATGCGGTGGTGACCTCGATGTGCGTTCACCACCTGCCCGACGAGCGCAAGCAGAGCCTGTTCGGCGAGATATTCGGCCGCCTGATTCCCGGTGGCTGGTACCTCAACTACGACCCGGTGCGCGGGGATGATCCCGTCGTCGAAGCCGCCTGGGAACGGGTGAACGACCACGAGGACCCCGAGATGGCGGCCAGACGCCGGCACCGGGCCCCCCTGGACCAGGCCCGCTGGGAGAACCACGTCCGCTACATGATCCCTCTCGGGCCCCAGCTCGATTACCTGCGGTCAGCCGGATTCGAAGGCGTCGACGTCTACTGGAAGCAGCTGGAGAACGTCATCTACGGCGGCCGCCGTCCGCACTGACGGATCCTAGGCCTGGCGTCGCCTGGTCGCCTCGGTGAGCAGGGCGAGGTTGACCGTGTGATCGGGGGACGCGAAGGGCGTGCCGGGTGCGCTGACGTCGAAGCGGCCGCTGTCGGGCAGGTAGTCGCGGCCCCGGGCGATGACCCGCCGCAGCTGGCTGAGCACCGTGATGTCGGTGAGCGGGTTGCCGTGCACGATGATGAGGTCGGCCTCGTGACCGGGAGCGAGACAGCCGGTGACGTCACCGAGGCCGAGCGCCGCCGCGGCCTCGGTGGTGGCCATCGCGATCACCTCATCAGGCCGGAAGCCCAGTTTCACGAGGTACTCGAGACCGA
>Ga0335081_10022587_pt1 | contig 10177 bp, 6 predicted proteins | sample Lox_Sample_35_FD_206713 | JGI IMG/M metagenome (GOLD analysis project Ga0335081, IMG submission 206713) | Soil microbial communities from Loxahatchee National Wildlife Refuge, Florida, United States - Lox_Sample_3.5 | ecosystem: Environmental > Terrestrial > Soil > Wetlands | place: USA: Florida... | reverse complement strand
GCCGGCCATCATCTTGATAAGGTCGACGCACAGATAGGGCGGCGTTCCGGCCGACGGCGAACCGACATTAATTTTGCCCGGACTGGCTTTGGCGGCGGCAAGGAATTCGGCGACGCTCTTGGCCGAGAACGCCGGATTGACTTCGAGCACCAGCGGGATGTTATTGATGGCCGCAATCGGCGTGGTGTCGCGCACGAAGTCGTAGGTGAGGCTGGCAAACAGCGTCGCGTTGACGGCATTCGAAGCGGCCGCAAAGAACAGCGTGTAGCCGTCAGGTGGTGCCTTGACGACAGCTTCGGCGCCGAGATTGCCGCCGGCGCCGGGCTTGTTTTCGACGACGACGGTTTGGCCAAGCGATTGGCTGAGCCATTGCGCGGTCACCCGCGCGACGATGTCGACCTGGCCGCCGGGCGGGAAGCCGACCAGGAGCCGCACCGGGTGGTTTGGATAGGCCTGCGCCAAGGCAAGCCGCGACACGAAGGGAAGGCCGAGCGAACCGACCGCTGCCTGCAGAAATCTGCGGCGTTTTCGGTCCATGGCGTCCACCTCCCCGGATTTTTTCTGGTCGCAATATAACACCAAATGTGAAAGTTAATGTCGCGGAATTGTCGCGCACGCGCCGTCTCTTCCTTGAAAGTCCAGGCAAGGCACGCGTTTTGCGCGCAGACCGCGAATTGGCTATGTTTTGCCGGCCTTTATTGGGGACATGGCATGATCCGAAATGCCGCGACCGCCCTGATTTGCGTCTTGTTTCTTCTGTTGTCGGCCGTTTTGGCGCACGCCGAAAAGCGCGTGGCGCTTATTATCGGCAATTCGAATTATCAGCATGTGCCGGTGCTGCTCAATCCGGCGCGCGATGCCCGAGCGATGGCAGCGAAGTTTCAGGAGGCCGGGTACGACGTCGTCAGCGCGCAATACGATCTCGGCAATCTCGAATTCAAGCGAGCGCTGCGACGCTTCGAGGATGCCGCCGCCGACGCCGACATCGCCGTCGTCTATTACGCCGGGCACGGCATCGAAATCCACGACATTAATTATTTGATTCCGGTCGATGCCAAGCTCGTCAGCGATCGTGACGCTCCCGACGAGGCCGTCAAGGTTGAACGCATTCTCGAAATTCTCGAAGGCGCGCGCCGCTTGCGCGTCGTCATCCTCGATGCCTGTCGCGACAATCCATTCGCGAGCAAGATGCAGCAGCAGCAGCGCACGGCGGTGCGTGGCATCGTCTCCGGCCTGCGCGCGGTCGAACCGACCGACAGCAATACGCTGATCGCGTTTGCGGCAAAGGAGGGTGCCTCCGCCGAAGACGGCGATTCCCACCACAGCCCGTTCACCGCCGCTTTGCTCGACAATCTATTCCTGCCCGGGCTCGACATTCGTCTCGCCTTCGGGCGGGTGCGCGACCAAGTCGTCAAGGCCACCAACAACAAGCAGGAGCCGTTCGTTTACGGTTCGCTCGGCGGCGCCAATATTGCGTTGGTGCCGGCGGCCGATTTGCAGCACGGTCCAACGGCCGATTTCGACGGTCAGCGCACCGATTATATCCGCGTCGAGAAGATCGGCACCAAGCGCGCCTGGGAGATTTTCCTCGCGCAATATCCGAGCGGGTTCTACGCCGATCTGGCGCGCGAGAATCTGGCGGTGCTCAATCGCGGCGACGAAGCGCAGCGGCTCCAGGCGGAGAAGGATCGTCTCGCCAAGGAACAGGCCGAAAAGGAACGCCTGGCGCGCGAGCAGGCCGAACAGGCCCGCCTCGCCCAAGAGCGCGCCGAGCAGGAGCAGCTCGCACAACAGCGCGCTGAGCTGGAACGGCTGGTGAAAGAGCAAGCGGCGCGCGAACAGGCGGCGCGGGAGCAAGCCGCGAAGGAGCAAGCGGCCAAGGAGCAAGCGGCCAAGGAGCAAGCGGCCAAGGAGCAAGCGGCCAAGGAGCAAGCTGCCAAAGAGCAGGCTGCGAGAGACCAGGCCGCAAAAGACCAGGCCACAAAAGAACTGGCGGCGAAAGAACAAGCCGCAAAAGAACAAGCCGCAAAAGATCAAGCCGCGACGGCGGTGCAGCAGGTCAGCACCAGCCAGGTCGGCAACGGCCAAGGGGTCGCCGCAGCCGGCCACGACGACGGTGACAAAACGCCGAGCAAAATCGCGCTGCTGACGCCGCCGGCGGAGCCTGCGCCGGCGCCAGAAGCGCTGTCGTCCGCGGCGCTGATCAAGTCGATCAAGAGCGAACTTGCCCGCCTCGGCTGTTATTCGGGCAACGTCGACGAGCAATGGTCGGACGCCAAAGCCGCACTCGGCAAATTTGCCAAATATGCCAAGCTGTCGACGCCGACCGATCCGGCGCCCGAATTGCTCGATCTGCTGCACGGCAAATCCGGCAGGGTCTGTCCGCTTGAATGCGGGCCGCGAGAGGTCGAGAAAAACGGCCAGTGCATCGCCAAGACCTGTCCGGCCGGCAACACGCTCAATGATGACGGCAATTGCAGCAAGGTGCCGAAGAAGATCACCGCTCTGCCGGACGCCAAGGACGCCCCGGCCGCGGCGGGCGCCACCGGCGAGCCCAGTGCCGCCTACGATCCCTACGATATGAAGCGCATCATCACGCCCGGCGGCAAGACAACCTGCGGACCAAAGGGATGCGAGAAGGTGCCGGTCGGCTGCTACGCCGTGCGTAATACGCCTGGCGGCGGTGGCCTCGGCGGCAAGATCGTCTGCGGCCAGCCGATGCCAGACCCGCAGGCGGTGCAGAACATGACCAACCAGCACGTTGGCCGCGGCCGCGGCGGCTATAATGCCGATGGATCGCGCCGCGGTTACGGCCCACCATGAGGCTGGCGACGCGCATGCCGTATAGGGTGGTCGCGTTTTGCCGCGGGCTTAGCTAGGCTCTCCGCGAGCACTGCGCCTATCGCGTCGTTCGCCGCCGCGCGCCGCAAGCCTACGGGGAGGATTTGATGCTGCAGACCGCGCCGGCGAAAGTCACCGGATCGCGCGAGCGATCGCTCGACGAGGTCAAAGCCGAGTTCATGCGCCGCGCCGGCCGGCTCAATCCGTTCGAAGACATTAAACGCGAGGACGCCGAGCGCGTGATGACGGCGCTCAAAAGCCTCGACAAGGACGAGTGGGCGCGCGAATGGAGCAAGATCGGCCTCGGTTACGAGGAAAAGGCCGACGCGCGCGCCAAATCGGGCGCGTCCAAATCTGAGCTTGCCGAACTCTACATGCACGCTTTCGACGCCTGCCGGGTCGGCCGCTACCCGACGCCGAATTCGCCCGGCAAGCTCGACGCCTACAAGCACTCGCTGCGCATGTTCCGCAAGGCGGCAAAATCTTTCGATCTACCGCTCGAAGTCATGACGTTGCCTTTCGAAGGCAACAGCCTCGTCGGCTATCTGCAGCGGCCGCCCGGCGTCGAGCGGCCGCCGGTGGTGATGCATTGGGGCGGCGTCGATGGCTGGAAGGAGGATCGCCTGCGCATCGCCAAGACGGTGCTCGACAGTGGGCTCGCTTCGCTCACCATCGACATGCCGGGCACCGGTGAGAATCCAGTGCTCTACGGCGATCCGGCGGCTGAGCGGACGTTCGTCGCCTGGCTCGATCATCTGCCGCAGCGCCCCGACATCGCTGGCGATAAGGTCGGCGTCTGGGGCGGCAGCTTCGGCGCCTATTGGGCGGCGCGGCTTGCTCATGTGGCCCCCGGTCGCTTGAAGGGCGCGGTGTTCCACGGCGGCAACGTCCATTACGGTTTCCAGAAGGAATGGCTGGTGCCAGCGTTTACCACCGGCGGCGCCACATATCTGTTCGGCGCGCAGAGCCTGCTCGAAGCGCGCAGCCGCGCCATGGGCACCAAGACGATGGAAGAATTCCTCGCCGTCGCGCCGCGCTTCTCGCTTCTGACCATGGGCCTCATCGACAAGCCCTCCGCACCGATCCTCGCCATCAACGGCAAGCTCGACGACCAGGCGCCGATCGACGACGTCTATCTGTTGCTCGAACATGGCAGCCCGAAATCGGCGCGCGTCTATACCGACGGTCACCATATGGGCCGTACGCCGGGCCAGCCTTCCGACCACATCACCACGACGATCGTCGATTGGCTGCACGCCCAGCTCGTGCGGTAACGGCGATGGCTGGCGCTCCACCGAGGTGAGCCCGCAGTTCGAGGCTCAGATCGATCGTTTCAGTTCAATCGCGCTGATCCAGGGGCGGAATAAAAGTCGCGCTCGCTGTCAGTTGCGCTTCGCAGCCGTGCTGGCCGTTTCGATCTTGGGATCGATATCGTCCAATCGAGCCAAGATGTCCTCGACCGGATTGTCTGCCCAGGCGTGGGTGACGAAATCGCGGTGCGGGATGTCGCCGGTCGGCAGGAACGCGACCATACCCTGCAGATGGTTGCGTCGCAGTTCGGCGCCGTAGGACACGGATCGTTCGCGCAGTGCGCGTTCAAGGTCGGCGTTGTGGTGCGCCGTGTGCGGCGTATAGGAGCTGACGAAAAAGGCCGATCGGTTGTCAGCGATCCAGTCGGCGAACTGGTCGATGCCGGCGTAGAGCGCATCGAGCAGCACCAGGCCGCGCACGCGTGAATTGGCGCCGCCGTGATCGAGCACCGCGAGCGTCGGTCCGAAGCCGCCGCTGTAAGCGACGATGACGATCGGCATGGTGGCGAAGGTTCGCTCACTGCGCGGATCGCCGTACAATCTGGCGAGCTTCTGCGCCGCCTCGTCGAGGAAGCGCTTGAAGCCGTTCGGCTGCCAGAATTTTCCGGCGCTGGAATCGGCGGCATCGAAGGCAAATTGCGGCGCCACCAGAACGGCATTGGCGCCCGCGGCAGTAATCTGATCCGGCAGGCGCTGCCGGTCGCGCACGTCGCGCTCGAGTTCGGCACCGTGGCCGTGGAAAAATACCACCATGACGGCCGGACGTTTCGGATCGAAGCCGGGCGGGATGTGGAGCAGGACCCGATCGTCGGCAAAGGTCTGCGCTTCCCACAATATGCTGCCGCGGAAGTTGACGTGGCCACGGTTACCTTGCTCACCGGCATTGAGGAAAGGCCGGTCCGAACCCGGCATGTTGCCGTGATAGGGAAACGGCGCGGTGACAAAATCAGCGAGGCTCGTCCTTGCCGTCGCGCTCGAAGGAATGCGCGACACGACCGGCGCTGGCTGCGCCGGGATCGTCTGCGGCGGCACGCTGCCGAGCGTTGCGACGCGCACCGGCGGCGCGAGTTTCGCGGCCTTTGCCGGCGCCGCGCCGCGATCGATCTCGCGCATCGGCTGGAACAGACTCCACTCGCGCGCTACGATGATCGAGGCGTCCTCGCCGCCATCCATCGCTTTCATCTGTACAATGGGGTGCGGCGGGTCGACCCGCGCATAGCTCGAAGTAGCGAACATGTCGGCACTGGCGAAGCGGGCATTGACGGCGCTCGCCGGCACGAGCGTCGCGACCGGTGCTGGCTCGGAAAACAGCGAGCGATATTCATTGTAGAACAGCAAGCCCCAGCCTACGGCGCCGACCGCCAGCGAAATCGCCGAGATCAGGAACAGCCGTTCTTCAATCGCATTGCGCAGCGGGCTTTTGCGCCGAAGCAGGCGCGGCGAACTCGGCCGGATGCGGTTGGCTTCAAGGAGGCCGCGCTGCGGTGTGGTGCCTGATGGTGTGAGGTCGACGCGCCGTCTGACGTCGGGGTCGAATTTGTAGGAACGCGTCCGCTGCCCCGCGGCCGCCACAACGACTGGCCTACGCGATGTCCGCGGCGCTGGGCCTGCGACCCGATGTGCCACTTTATCTTTCCCCACCCGACCAAGCGGCAGATTTGGTGACGACTTTGTCGCTATTTTGACGATCTAAGACCGAACAAACCAGGAAAATCCAAAAACGAGCGCGTCTGAGACCCTTTGGCGTCGGTATCGCTGCGCTTATGGCGTGGTTTCGACACGGCTGGGGTGTCCGGCGGAATGGTTAACACCGCGTTAAGGGCTTCTTCGTCGGCGGGACCGATGCGCTGCGCGACCAGGAGGTTCGATTCATTGCGCCGCCAGCGATAGCCGAGGCCGAAATCGATCGGGACAGCACCGCCGGTGCGATAAAGTTCCGCCATGCGCGGCTGGTAGCGGCTGGGGAATTCGGAGATCGGGCCGAGATAGCGGCCGAACGGCTGCAGCCGCCATTTCTTCGGATCGAAATATGCGAACGGAATGCCGCTGTCGTCCTGAACGATCGTCGCGCTGCGATTGACGAGAAAGTTTCGCACTCGGTCGAAGCCGCCGCCGAACATCAAGTAGGACGCGCTTTTGAGAAAGCTGTCGGCGTCGCCGAGCTTGTCGCAGAATTGCAGAAAGCCGCTCCTACGCACGCCGTCGTCGGCGAGGTTGGTGCTGAAATAGTAGAGCGTCTGCTGCGGCCCTTCGCCGTCGGAAAACACGATCTTCACGCCTTTGGCGCCGGTGGCGCCCCGTGCCGAGTTGCGGTCGCCCGCTGCGCTCGCGGTCTGGACATTGCCGTCCGCGTCGAGACTGACGAGACTTACGTCATGGATGGTCTTGCCGGTGCGCGCCAGGAATACATAGAGGATCGGCAGCGTGCCGTAGACAGGGCCGACCTCGAGCTGCGTGCGCATATTGTGGGTGATGAAGAAGCTGACGCTGAGCAGCGAGGCGAGCGACGCCTCGAGATTGTACAGTGTCACATCGATGCTCGCGCGCGATAGTGCGGTCAATTGCGGTACGGCGCCGACCGGTTCGAGTCCGGCGAGCACGTAGGTGGTGGCAGTCGGAAAGAACGAAGCCGCATAGAGGAAATCCGGCCCGCTGAACATGTAGAGCATCGTCTGATGCTTCTCGGGCAGCCGTTGCTGCGAGAAGGCGCGAATCTTGGAGAGCGTGTTCTTGTCTTCAAGGCCGAATGTGTAATCGAACCGGCGCGCGTGCTGCTCCCAGGTAGCGCTCTTGGCGAGCGCCGCGAGCGGCGAATCAGCGCCCGGCGGCAGGCCGGCAAGAAAACGCGCGGTGTCGTTTGCGGTCGCAGTTTCGGCGCTGCGTGCCGGCGCCATGAGCAGCGCCAGTCCGACAGCCAGAATGACGGCCGCAATCCATCTAGGCGCGATCAAGGGTGTCTACCTTTAGGGGCACCGTTCGGGAAACTTCCGAAGCGGAATCGTTCGAAAACTGGCGGGAGGCGTAGTAGAGCGCGAGACCGGCCAACATCAGGGCGAAGCCACCAAGAGACTGCAGCGGCCGGCTGACGAGAAGATAGTACATTACGAACAATGTCACGATGAGGAAAATGGCCGGCGTCAAAGGGTAGCCCCAGGCGCGGTACGGCCGCAAGAGATTTGGGTGCGTGATGCGCATTTTGACGAGGCCGAGCACTGTGAAAAACGAGCAGAACGTGAGGCTGAACTGAATGAAGTCCAGAACCGCCTCGAAGCTCTGGGTCAACAGCAGCAAATTCGCGACCAAAAGCTGGAAAATTATGGCGATGGCCGGCACGCCATATTTCGACCTCCGCGCAAATACGCGCAGGATCGGCATATCTTCGCCCATCGTCATGGTCACGCGCGGGCCGATCCAGGTCATGGCGCTGATCGAGGACACCAGTCCCAGGCTGATCAGCGCGCCGACGATGCGGCCGCCGAACGGGCCGAACATGTGCGTGCCGGCGATGAAGGCGACGTCGACCTGGCCGGCGAGCTCCCGCATCGGCGCCGTGGTCAGGAATACCGCGTTGAGCGCGACATAGAGCGCGATCACGATGACGGTGCCGGCGAGCAGGGCGCGCGGCAGATTGCGGGCCGGTTCGCGCAATTCCTCGACAATGTAGGTCGCCGCGTTCCAGCCGGAATAGGAATAAAGCACAAAGACGAGGCTGATCGCGAAGGGTGCGCTCGTCATCGCGGCGATGTCGCCGGCGCTCGGCGCAAACGAGATTGCCTGCGGATTGCCGAGCGCAAAGCCCGCAACAATGAAGACAACGATCAGGATGAGCTTGAGCAGCGTCCAGGCGTTGTGAAAGGCAGCACCAAGCCGCACGCCGCCGAGATGCACCAGAGCGGCGAGCCAGGTGACGCCGAGGCCGAGCAGGAGCGGCGAGGCGGCGGGCGCGATGGACTTGAAATAGCTGCCGAATGCCATCGCGGCGAGCGCGATCGGCGCGGCGAAGCCCACGGTCGCCGACAGCCAGCCGGCGACGAAGCCGAACGCCGGATGGTAGATCTCGCGCAGAAAATTGTATTCTCCGCTCGACCGCGGCAGCATGGTGGTCAGTTCGGCATAACAGAGCGCACCGCAGATCGCGACCACTCCGCCGACGATCCACAGCATGATCAGCGCGAAGCCGGACTTGATGTCGGCGACCTGAAAGCCGAGGCTGGTGAAGACGCCGACGCCTACCATGTCGGCGATGACGATCGCGGTCGCGGTAACGCTCGAGACCGTGCCGGCCGACTCGCGACCTGAACCAAATTTGCTCATGCTGCCTCAGCCCGGGCCGCCATTACAGGTCGTGACCAGCCGAAATTCAACAGCCTTTTGCGGTTGCGGCGCTCGATCTGCGTGGCGAAATCGACATGCCCGCTACTGTGCGTCTGCGCTCGCGCTGATCACCGCCGATTGCCCCGAGCCCGGCAAAGCCCGCTATAGTAAGGGCGCCGGCTCCAGTAAGGGTACCGGCTGCGGTCGAACGAGGGTCATGCAATGGACGAACGTGTTGCCGTGAAAAACGTCGGCCGCCTGCGTGAGGCCACCAAATATCTCAGCGACAACGCACTCGACGGCCTGATTGCCGCCAGCAATGGGCTCAACAATTTTCTCGAGTCGAATGCGGTCTATGTGCTGAGCGGTGTGCGCGCCATCGGCGAGAGCGCGGTGGTGCTCGATCGCGACGGCCGCTCGACCCTGATCGTGACGCCAGCCTGGGATGAGGAGCGAGCGGCGTCGGCCTCCGCCACCGATCGTACCGTTGGCTCCGACGATCTTGCTGCGGCGCTTAAAAGTGCAGCCGGCGCGCATCGCCTCGACGCCTCGCGCGCGGTGTCAGTCGGCGTGTCGTTTCTCGGCCATGCCATCGTCGAGCGCATCGTCGCGGCGCTCGGCACCTTACCGAAGGCTGCCGACGAATTGGCCCGCGATCTCGCCCGCGTGCGCACGCCGCAGGAGCTTGCCGATGCCGAACACGCGACCTGGATCGCCGAGCGCGGTTATGAGCGCGTGCTCGAAGTCGCGCGCCCGGGCATGCGTGAATTCGAGCTCGCCGCCGAGCTTTACTGTTTCACCAAGAAACTCGGCGCCGAAGATAATTTTCTGCTGATGAGTGCCTCGCAGCACAACCTCGCGGTGCGCGCCGCCGGCGAGCGCGTGCTCGATGTCGGCGACATCATATTGTCGGAGATTACGCCGTGCTACCGCGGCCAGTTCTCGCAAATCTGCCGCACCACGGTGATCGGGGAGCCGCGGCCGGTGGTGCGTGAGAAATACAAAATCCTGCAGGATGCCATGCAGGCCGGACTCGCCGCAGCCGGCGCCGGCACCACCGTCGCCGATGTCACGCGCGCCATCAACGGCGTCATCGCCAAAGCCGGCTACGGCGACTACTGTCGGCCACCCTACATGCGCGTGCGCGGCCACGGCCTCGGCATCACTTCGGATCGTCCGGGCGACATCGTCGACAGCAACAACCGCGCGTTGGAAAGCGGCATGGTCTTCGTCATGCATCCCAACCAGTACATCCCCGAGAGCGGCTATCTGATGTGCGGCGAGCCGGTCGTGGTTGGCGACACGTCGGCGCGCGCGCTGTCGGCGCGCATGGCCGAACTCGACGTCATCCTGGCTTGAGGCGGCACCATGCTGACGATGCAACCATCCGTCACGCTCGGCTCGTATGTCTGGGCACAGGATCGCTTGCCTTACGACGAATACACGCTGCGGCTCGATGAGCTCCATGCGGCGATGGACAGGAACGGCTGGCAGGGTGTCGTTGTCTATGGCGACGTGCGCGAACACGCCCAGCTCGCTTTTCTCACCAACTACATTCCGCGCGTGCGCTGGGCCATGGCGCTGCTGCCGCGCAAGGGTGATGCTCGACTGATCGGTGCGATGAGCACGCGCGATCTACCGGCGATGCGCGGCCTGACCTGGATTGCTGACGTGCAGTCCGGCATGGGCCCGGAATGGGACAAGACCTTTGC
>Ga0335081_10022586_pt1 | contig 10178 bp, 9 predicted proteins | sample Lox_Sample_35_FD_206713 | JGI IMG/M metagenome (GOLD analysis project Ga0335081, IMG submission 206713) | Soil microbial communities from Loxahatchee National Wildlife Refuge, Florida, United States - Lox_Sample_3.5 | ecosystem: Environmental > Terrestrial > Soil > Wetlands | place: USA: Florida... | reverse complement strand
GGCGGGATGCGGATGGCCTCGGAGATGATCCGCCCGATGGTCGTGACGTTCCTCGACAAGATGCTGCGGGACCGGGACCGCAACCTGCGCGTGGAGGAGCTGCGGGTCGGCCGTGGCTCGCCCGCCATCGGCAAGTCCGTCGAGGACCTCGACGTCAACGCGATGCCGGGCCTGCTGCTCGTGGCGCTCCTCGCACCGGGATCGGCCGCCTGGGAGTTCAAGCCGGATCCCCGCACGACCATCCTCGAGGGGGCGACCCTGATCGTCATGGGCGATCCGAGCGGCGTAGGGGAGCTGCGGGCGCGCTACGGCGGAGAGGCCTACGCCCGGCTCGCCGGCGGCGCCGGGACCCCCGCCGCCTGAGCCGGCTCAGTCCAGCATGCCTGCGTCGCGGTACCAGGCCGCCGTCGCCGCCACGCCGGCCTTGAGGTCGTAGCGGGGCCGCCAGCCCAGCTCGCGCTCGGCCTTGGCCACCGACGTGCCCCAGGCCGGCGCCAGAAACTCCGCCATCTTGTCCGCCGACACGACCGTCCGCCGCCCGGCGGCGGCGGCCGCCGCGCCGATCAGGCGCACGATGGGGGCGGCCACCGCGCCCGGCACGGGCACGATGAAGGGCGCCCGCCCCGCCCGCACGGCGCGCCCGATCTCGAGCGCGAGATCGCGCGAGCGCACCACGTCCGGGTGTGCGAGGTGGTAGGTCGCGCCGAGCGCCGTCGCCGCCGTCGCCGCGGCGACGAGGCCGGCCGCGAGATCGGTGACGAAGACCAGCGACAGCTCCTGGTGGCCGAGTCCGAAGACCGGGGCGAATCCGCGCCGCGCGATGCGGAAGAGGCGCAGCATCTCCCGGTCCCGGGGCCCGTAGACGACGGGCGGCCGCACGATGGTCCAGCGCAGGCCCTCCGCGCCCCTCACCACCGCCTCGCCCGCGAGCTTGCTCCGGCCGTAGGGGGTGACGGGCCGGCAGAGCGACTCCTCGGTGAGGCGCTGCCCGCGCGCGACGGGGCCCACGGCGGCGATGCTGGATACGTACACGAAGCGCGCGAGGCCGGGCGCCGCGGCCCGGACGGCCTCGAGGAGGCGCCGCGTCCCGCCCTCGTTCACCCCAAGGAACTCGCGCTCCGAGCCCGCGGCCGTCAGGCCGGCGACGTGATAGACGCACTCCACGCCGCGCACGGCGCGCTGGAGGCTCCCGGCGTCGTCGAGCGAGCCGGGGGCGACCTCGGCGCCGAGCGATGCGAGGAAGGTGGCGGCTTCGGGCTTGCGGGCGAGACAGCGTACCTGGTCACCGCGCTTCGCCAACGCTGCAGCCAGGTGGCTGCCCACGAAGCCGGTGGCGCCGGTGATCAGGACCGTCACAACCGGCGGTCGTACACCCGGTAGGTCTTGTAGACGGTGAAGCCCATCCGCTCCAGCGCGTTGCGCATCGCGGCGTTCGTCTCGAGGATCCAGCTCGACTCGCCCCAGGGATAGCCGAGCGCGTGCGCGTGGCGCCACAGCCACTCGTACATCAGGGCGTCGGCACCGGTGCGGCGGTACTCCGGCAGCACGCCGAGCGTGATGACGCGCGCGCGGTGGATCTTCCGCTGGTTCCAGAGGATGCGGAACAGGCCCAGCGGGAAGAGCCGCCCCGAGCGGTTGGTCCGCAGGGCCACGTTGAAGTCGGGCAGCGCGATGGCGAAGCCGATCAGGCGCTCGCCGATGGAGGCGAACACCACCAGGTCGGGGACGACCACCGGCTTCAGCTGCTTGGCCAGGTGGTTCATCTCCGCGTCGGTCATCGGGATGAAGCCCCAGTTCTTCTCCCACGCCTGGTTGTAGAGCTGCTTGACCCGCTCCACCTCGCTCCAGAACTGCTTCATGTTCAGGGGGCGGAGCGTGATCTGGTGGCGCTCGGCGAGCCTGGGCGCGGCCTCGGTGAGCCGCTGGGGAATGCCCTCGGGGCCGCCCTCGTACGCCAGGAGGTCCATCGCCTTGGCGAACCCCGCGCGCTCCAGGAGCCCGACGTAGTAGGGCGGGTTGTGCGGCATCATCACCACGGGCGGCGTCCCGAAGCCGTCCACCAGCAGGCCACAGTCGTCGTTGGTGGAGAAGTTCATCGGTCCGCGCATCACCGTCAGGCCGCGGTCCTTGAGCCAGGCACCGGCCGCCTTGAACAGCGCGTCCGCGGCGGCCTGGTCGTCCTCCGACTCGAAGAGCCCGAAGAAGCCGACGCTCGCCTCCTCGGGGTGGGCCCGGGCGTGCGCGTCGTTCTTGATGGCCGCGATCCGGCCCACGGGACGCCCGCCGTTCGCCACGGCCAGGAAGTAGGCCGCCTCGGCGTGCTCGAAGAAGGGGTTCTCGGTGCGCGAGATGAGGGTAGCGACGTCGCGCCGCAACGGCGGCACCCAGAGCGCGTCGCCGCGATAGTGGCGGTACGGAAAGTCCACGAACGCCCGGAGGTCGGCCGCCGTGGCGACCGGCCTCACGGACACCGCGCCACCGGTCAGTGGATGACTCCCAGCTGCCGGCCGACGGCCGCGAACGCGTCGAGCGCGAACTCGATCTGCTGCGGCGTGTGCGTCGCCATCACGCTGGCCCGCAACCGGCACTGCGACGCCGGCACGGCCGGCGGCACCACCGGGTTGGTGAAGACGCCGACGTCGAAGAGCTTCCGCCAGAACAGGAACGTCCGCTCCATCTCGCCGACCAGCACGGGGATGATCGGCGTCACGCTGAGCCCGAGATCGTAGCCCAGGGCCTTGAGCCCGTCGGCCAGGATCTTGGTGTTGGCCCACAGCGTTTCCCGCCGCTCGGGCTCCGCCTGCAGCACCTCGAGCGCCGCCAGCACGCCCGCCGTGTTCGAGGGCGGGAGGGCGGCGGAGAAGATCAGCGGCCGCGCGTGGTGCTTCAGGAAGTGGATCACGTACTCCTGGCCCGCCACGAAGCCGCCGATGGACGCCAGCGACTTCGAGAACGTCCCGACGATGAGGTCCACCTCGTCCGTCATGCCGAAGTGCTCGGCCGTGCCAGCGCCCGTGGCTCCCAGCACGCCGACCGAGTGCGCGTCGTCCACCGCCAGCGCGGCGCCGTACGTGTGCGCGAGCTGCGCCAGCTTGGGCAGGTCGGCGATGTCGCCTTCCATGGAGTAGATGCCGTCCACGATGATCATCGCGCCCTTGGGGCGGTTGTCCCGTGCCAGCATCCGCTCGAGCCCGGCCAGGTCGCCGTGGTTGAACCGCACCACGTCGCCGAAGGAGAGCTTCGCCCCGTCCACGATCGAGGCATGGTCCAGCTTGTCCAGGTAGACGATTTCGCCGCGCCCCACCAGGCCGGAGACCAAACCGAGGTTGGCCTGGTAGCCGGTCGAGAGGACCAGCGCCGCCTCCTTGCCGACGAACTGGGCGAGCCTTGTCTCCAACGTCTCGTGCAGGTCCAGCGTGCCGTTGAGGAACCGGCTGCCGGTGCACCCCGACCCGTAGCGCTCCAGCGCCTGGCGGGCGGCCTCGAGGACCTTGGGGTGATGGGTGAGGCCCAGGTAATTGTTGGACCCCATCATTACCTTGCTCTTGCCCCCGATTTTCACCACCGTGTCCTCGGACTCCGAGATCGGCGTGAAATAGGGGTAAAGCCCGGCAGCCTGGGCTTCCTTGGCCTTTGTGAAGTTCTTGCACTTCTCGAATAAGGCTATGCTCTGCACGACTTGGGTCGTGGCCACCGGCTCCTCCATGAAACACGAAGCTCGCATTGTACCGTGGACTAGGGCAGGAGGCAAGTTGCGGCGCGCCTTGACATTCGCCGTTTGCCTCGTGCCGCTCCTGCCCCTCGCGGGGCGGGCGCAGCAGCCCTCTCTGCGCTTCCGGATTCACCCCTGGTCGGACGGGGCAGTCGTGGCTGCGGGTCTCACCGCCGCCCTGGTGCCGATGCTCTGGCCCAACGCCTTTCCCCACGCAACCTGCGCGCCATGCGACCCGGCGGCGCTCTGGTCCATCGACCGTGGCACCGTGGGGCCGGCCCTGAGCGGCCCCGCCGCGCTGAGCAACGGCACGCTCGGCCTCGAGGCCTTGCTGGGCGCGGCCTTCCTCGCCTCGTCGAGAAAAGGGGAGGGGGTCGCCGCCTTCGCGGAGGACGCCACCGTCATCGCGCAGGCCCTCACGACGACGGCCGCAGTGACCTCGTGGACCAAGGTCCTCTTCCATCGGCCGCGCCCATTCCTCTATGTGCCCACGGCAACGGGGCCCGTGGCCCCCGAGGACGGGCAATCCATGCCCTCGGAACACTCGAGCATCGCGTTCGCCGCGGCGGCGGCCTACGCCTCCGTGCTCCACCGGCGCGGCGTCGCCGGAAGCCACAAGCTCCAGATCGGGGCCCTGTTCGCGGCGGCGGCGGCCACGGCCACCCTGCGGGTCGTCGCGCGGCGGCACTTCCCGACCGACGTGGTTGCAGGGGCGGCCCTCGGCTTCGCCATCGGCTGGACTGTCCCGGCCATCCATCCGGTCATACCGTAGGACCTACTGACCGTCGATTGGGGCACTTTGTCCTCGGGATTCCCCTGAGGACGGGTCTCCGTTCGTGTGTCTTCCGGCACGCCGGATGCAGCGACTGAGACTGGGATTCAGTTGGGAGCTTCGTGAGCACAGCGATACGTCCTGACCGCAGGGAGCCGGTCGCAGGCCAGGCCAAGCTGGTTCTGGTCGGCGCCCCGAACGTCGGCAAGAGCGCGCTCTTCGGGCGCCTGACCGGCATCTACGCGGTCGTCTCGAACTACCCGGGTACGTCGGTCGAGATCACCCGCGGCCGGCTCGTCTCCGGCGGGCGGGACGTGGACGTGATGGACACGCCCGGGATGTACACGCTGCTGCCGGTGTCGGAAGAAGAGCGCGTCGCCCGGCGCGCGGCGCTCGCGAGCGACGGGCAGACCATCATCCACGTGATCGAAGCGACCCACCTCGAGCGCTCGCTGCCGGTCACGCTTCAGCTCCTTTCGCTCGGGCGCCCGGTCGTGGTCGCCTGCAACCTGCTGGACGAGGCGCGCCGGGAGCACCGGGCGCCGGACCTGGCCGTGCTGTCCGCGCGTCTGGGGGTCCCGGTCGTCGGCACGGTCGCGACCACCGGCGAGGGCATCGAGGACCTCCTGAAGGCGGCCCTCGAGGCGCAGGTCCCGGTGGACGGCTGGACGCTGCCGGAGCCGTTCAGCCCGCTGGTGACGCAGTTGGCGCAGGCGGCGGGACCCGCGGGCGAGGGCGGCTTCCGGCTGCTGGCGGAGCTGGCGCTCTCGGGGGACGAGGGGTGCGAGCGGAAGGTGCGGGACGCGAGCCCCGTGTGGGCCGGAGTGTCGGCGGCGCGGGACCAGCGCTGGGCCGGCGCCGAGGAATTCGCGGTGGCGGTCGCGACGGCGCGGCGCAGGATGGCCCTGGCGCTCCTGGACGACGTGGTGCCCGCGGCCGGCAACGGCGACGCGCGCTCCCGGCTGCTCGACCGCATGGCCATGTCGCCGTGGACGGGCCTCCCCCTGGTCGCACTGGTCCTGTACCTCGGCTTCTACAAGTTCGTGGGCGGCTTCGGGGCGCAGACGGCGGTGGACTTTCTCGACCGGGTCGTCTTCACGCGGTGGATCGCGCCGGTCGCGGCCGCCGCCACGGCGCTGATCCCGTGGCCGGCGATCCGCGCCCTCGTGAACGGGCCCTACGGCCTGATCAACCTCGGCCTGCGCTACGCTTTCGCCATCGTGCTGCCGATCGTAACGGCGTTCTTCCTCGTGTTCGCGCTGCTCGAGGACTCGGGCTACCTGCCGCGCCTCGCGTTGCTCCTGGACCGCGCCCTGAAGAAGGTCGGACTGTCCGGCCGGGCGGTGATCCCGCTCGTGCTCGGCTTCGGGTGCAACACCATGGCGACGCTGGTCACCCGCACGCTAGAGACCCGGCGGGAGCGCGTCATCGCGACCCTCCTGCTGGCGCTCGCCATCCCCTGCTCGGCGCAGCTCGGCGTCGTGCTCGGCATCCTGAGCGCGTCGCGGGGCGCGGTCCTGGTGTGGGGAGCGGTGCTCGTCGCGGTGTTCCTGCTCGTGGGCCGGCTCGCGGCCCTGTTCCTGCCGGGCGCGGCGCCCAGCTTCTACCTCGAGCTGCCGCGGATGCGGTGGCCGACGCCCGCCAACGTGCTGCGCAAGACGGGGGCGCGGGTCCGGTGGTACTTCGCCGAGATCCTGCCCCTGTTCCTCCTCGCCAGCGTCCTGCTGTGGGCCGGCGACCTGACGGGCGCGCTGGGCTGGGCGACCGCGGCGCTGGTCCCGCTGGTGCGCCTCATCGGGCTCCCCGCGCAGGCGGCGCCGGCATTCCTGTACGGCTTCTTCCGCCGCGACTTCGGGGCGGCCGGACTGTACGACCTGGCGCATCGCGGGCTGCTGTCGCCCGCGGCGCTCACCACGGCGGCCGTGACCATCACGCTGTTCGTCCCCTGTATCGCGCAGTTCCTGGTGATGAAGAAGGAACGTGGGCTCAAGGTCGCCGTGAGCGTGCTGGTCGCCGCAACGACCATCGCCTTCACGGTCGGCGGGCTCGTGGGTTGGCTGCTGAGGGCCGTGGGAGGCTGGGCATGAAGTGCACGATGTGCGGGACGGCGGCGGCCGCGTGCGACGGCTGCCCTATCGGGTCGAACTACTTCCTGTCGCACTCGCTGGCCGGCCTGCAGCCCGGGCAGCGGGCGACGGTGCGCCGCCTGGCGGCCGAAAATCCGGCGGACCTGCGCAAGTTGCTCGCGCTGGGCCTCCTGCCCGGCGTGGAGTTGGAGGTGGAGCGGCGCTGGCCCGCCGTCGTCCTCAGACTGGACTCGGCCACCGTGGCGCTCGATGCCGGGCTCGCCGGAGCCGTGATCGTCGCGCTCGCCGCGTGACCCGCGTCACAGGCCGCTCGACTGCCTACCGCGCGGCCTCCCGACGCCATAGCTTGTGCCTCTCATCCCCCACGTCGGAGTGAGCGCCTGAGGCTGCGCGGGCACGTCCTGGGTACGGTCATCGTGGTGACCGCCGTGAGCCTCGCGGGCGCGGCGCGCGCGCTCGCGCAGCAGGGTGGCGCCGATGTGATCCGCCGAGGCCGGACGCACGGTGGCGCGCGGCCGCCGGCCGGCTTCTACCGATTCGTCGCGACGCACCCGGGCGCATTCGAGTTCAAGCACGGCTGGCTCGCGCGTGCTCGGCAGGTCCGGCTCAACCGGCAGGCGCTTCGCGCCGCCGGCGCCTGGCGCCAGCTCAACCAGCGGATGGCCTTGTCGGCGCCCTCGGCGTCGGCGACGGCCGTGAGCGGCACGCTGCGCTACCCGACCTTCCTGCCGCTGTTCTCCAACACGAGCGCGGCCGACAGTACGGTGATGGACCCCCCGGCCGTGGCCGCCGAATTCTGGGGTACGGCGCCGGCGCCCCCGTACTCGATCACCACGTACTACCAGGAGATCTCCGGCGGGCTCCTCACCGTCACCGGCACCGTGATCCCGCCGATCCGGGTCTCCAGGTCCGACACCGCCTACGCGGGGGGCGTCGGCTGTTACGGGCTGTGCGGGACCGCCGGCGTCCCGGACCTGATAGAGGAGTTGCTCGATTCGTCAGACGCCACCGTGGACTTCGCGCAGTACGCGGACAGCACCACCGGCTACGTGCCGGCCATCGTCATCCTCGACCCGCAGATCGGGGGGGAGTGCAACCAAGTGGCGCCCGCGTCGACCAGCATCTGGGCGCACCGTTTCTCCCTCACGGGTTGGGGCTACCCCGCGTACCAGACCAGGGACTCGCTGAACGGCAAGCCGGTTTACGTGGACGACTACATCATCCAGGGCGGGGAAGGGGGCGGGCAGGGTTCGTCCTTTCCCGGCTGCACCTGGGGCGCCCTGGCGCCGATCGGCACGGTGACGCATGAGACCGGGCACCTGTTCGGCCTGCCGGACCTCTACGACGTCAGCGACCAGACGGAAGGCATCGGGCGCTGGGATTTGATGTCGGAGGGCAACGAGCAGACGCCGTGGCGCCCGTCGCACATGAGCGCGTGGAGCCTCGCCACGATGGGATGGATCACCGAGACCCCGCTCACGACGACGCAGACGGACACCGCGCCGCCCATCGAGACGGGTCGCGTAGCCTACCTGGTGCCGCTCGCGAGTGCGCCGACCGAGTTCTTCCTGCTCGAGAACCGGCAGCCCCTCGGGTCGGACTCGATGATGTACGGACCGGGCCTGATGATCTACCACCTCGACACGCTGCTGATGGCCCAGCGCGGCTTCAGCAACGGCAACTACGTGAACGCCGTGGTGCCGCACGCCCTCGCCGTCGAGGAGGCCGCGGGCGACACGGGGCTCGACTGCACCTGGCCTGCGGCGTGCAACGACCGCGGCGACGCGGGCGACCCGTTCCCCGGCACGGGCGGCAACACCGCCTTCGGGCCCGGCACGAAGCCGGCGGCGCGGACCGACGCGGGCGCGCCCGCCGGGATCCGGATCGACTCGATCCGGCAGCTCGCGCCCTCCGGCGCCATGAGCTTCCGTCTCACGGTGGGGGGCATCACGACCGTGGCGGCGTCGGACACCGCGGCCACCGTGCTCGTGGACGGGGTGAGGGCCGCCGTGTTCCGCGACCTGTTCGCCGACGGGTCCAGCCATACGATCGCGATCGATTCGGCGCAGGCGTCGGTCAACGGCAAGGTCCAGTACGTGTTCTCGTCGTGGTCGGACGGACAGGCGCGCCAGCACACGGTCACCGGGGTGGCGGCGGGACGCGCCTACACGGCCCAGGTGTACCACCGGTACCTCTTCCGGATCACGGTCCTCGGCGCCGGCAGCGTCACGGCGACGCGGACCATCGAGCCGTCGGTGGGCAGCTTCGTCACCGAAGGCGACAGCGTCACGCTGACGCCCGTGCCCGCGGCGGGGTCGGCGTTCGTCGGATGGAGCGTGGACACCGTCACCGGCGCGCAGGTGCTGGCGCTGAAGGCGTCGCACCCCTACTCGCTGGTGGCGACGTTCGCGGGCACCACCGACGTCGTGAGCCAGCTCCTGACCGGGCGCAGCTCGCTCACCGCGGGCCAGCTGCTCGTGCTGGACGGGCTGGGCAACAACAACGGCCGTTTCGATCTTGGCGACTTCGTGGCGTGGCTGGACCGGAATCCGGGCGTGCTGACCGCGCAGGCGGCCGCGCTCCTGGCGAGGGTGCGGCGATGAGGCGCCTGCTCGTGCTCGCGGCATTCGCCGTCCTCGGCGCCGCCTGCCGGAACGAGGGGCCGACGGCGGGGGAGCTGGCGGTGCGCCTGGACGCGCCGCGGCCGACCGAGCGCGGCATCCAGTTCGAGGTCGTGGGACGCGCCCACGGCGTGGCGGTGCCGCCCGGCTCTGCCTACCAGGTCTTCGCCGACTCGTCGTCGGACGGCGACACCACCTACGTGATCGTCGTCTCGCCGGCCTCCAGCGGGCTGCTGGCCGGCGAGCTGGCCCGGATCCGCGTCAGCGACAACCGCAGCGTCGCGGGCTACAGCGTGCGGGCCCTCGCCCTGGCCAACAGCCAGTACGGGGCCGACACCACGCTGGGCCTCGTCCTCAAGGTCGTGAGGCCGTAGACCTCCGCTTCCTCCCCGCGCGCTCTCCCGCGGTACGCAAATTGCTTGAGTGAACTACTCGGCTTAACTACATTGCGACGGTCATCGGCGGGGCGGTAGCTCAGTTGGGAGAGCGCGTGGTTTGCAACCACGAGGTCGAGGGTTCGATTCCCTTCCGCTCCATCCTGTTGCGTACGCTGTCTCGCCGGCCGTCGGTCCCCAGGTCCTAGGGAGACATGGACGCTTCGACGATCCACCAGTACCGCTTCGTCCTCGCCTTCCTAGGTCTCGGGCTGATCTTCGGCATGATCTCGGTCGCGGTGCCGCACTTCATCGCGCCGCGCCACCGGGGTGAGAAGGACACGTTCAAGACCTACGAGAGCGGCATCGTCCCCGAGCGGGGCGCGTGGCGCCAGTTCTCCCTCGCCTACTACCTGTACGCGTTGCTGTATCTCGCCGTCGCGGTGGACGTGATCTACCTGCTGCCGGTGGCCGTGGTGTACCGCACGCTGCACACGTGGCAGTCGCTGGTGGAGATCGTGGTGTTCGTCGCGGTCCTCGCGGTGGCGGTGGTCTACTCGTGGCGCACCGGCGTGTTCCGGTGGGATTGACGGTGCCGGAGGGCGCCCGTCC
>Ga0335081_10022585_pt1 | contig 10178 bp, 7 predicted proteins | sample Lox_Sample_35_FD_206713 | JGI IMG/M metagenome (GOLD analysis project Ga0335081, IMG submission 206713) | Soil microbial communities from Loxahatchee National Wildlife Refuge, Florida, United States - Lox_Sample_3.5 | ecosystem: Environmental > Terrestrial > Soil > Wetlands | place: USA: Florida... | reverse complement strand
GGTAAAGGAGTCTGCTCCCGATGTTCCGGACGCGATTGCGATCCCGTCCGGCCTGGAGCCGGTCCTGTTCGTCCGTGCCTCCGGATCGCAGATCTACACCTGCCAGGCCGGCGCAGACGGCAAATACCAATGGGCGCTCAAAGGTCCCGATGCCGAATTGAAAGACCGCAAGGACAAAGTCATCGGCCAGCACTCTGTCGGGCCCACGTGGAAACTAAAAGACGGCAGCGAGGTCACCGGCAAAGCCATCGCGCATGTGGATTCGCTCGATCCTGATTCTGTGCCCTGGTTGCTGCTCGATGTAGTCAACAATTCCAAGAAGGGCGCTCTCGCCGCTGTGACGAAGATTCAGCGCGTGCACACGCACGGCGGCACGCCCGGCAACGAGGCCTGCGACGAATCGCACAAAGGCGAAGAAACCAAGAGCAAATACACAGCCGACTACTACTTTTTCGCGGCCGCGAAGTGAGGCGCTGCCGCTGAAGCTGTGTGAGATCGCGAGCATCTAATGCTTAGTGGGGACATCGGGTTGGTACGAGCATCGTTTTGAAAGGGCGCGGCTTCAGCCGCGCCGCACCGAGTGTCCTTTGATGACGGGCTTTAGCCCCGCGAATTTCAGAGGGAGAATCGTCATGCGCGAAGTTGTCATAGCATCTTCGGTACGTACGCCCGTGGGTCGCGCGTTTAGAGGCACACTCAGAGCCACGCGCCCCGATGAATTGGCCGCGGTCGCGATCAAGGGAGCGCTGGCGCGTGTGCCGCAGCTCGATCCGAAGGAGATTGAGGACGTCATCCTCGGCTGCGCCATGCCTGAGGCCGAACAAGGGATGAACGTCGCCCGTATCGCTTCGCTGCGCGCGGGACTGCCCGTCGAAGTCTCTGCATTGACGATCAATCGATTTTGCTCTTCCGGACTCCAGGCGATCGCAATGGCGGCGGAACGCATCATGAGTGGCGGCGCCGAGGTCATCGTTGCCGGCGGAACCGAGTCGATGACCATGATCCCCATGGGCGGACACAAAATTTCGCCGAATCCGTATCTCGTCGATCATTATCCCGATGCCTATCTTTCGATGGGATTGACGGCGGAGCGGCTGGCACATCGTTTCGGAATCACCCGGCAGGCCGCCGACGAGTTTTCTCTGCGTAGCCATCAGAAAGCGCTGGCCGCAATTCAGGCCGGCAAATTTGATGACGAGCTCGTTCCCGTGCCGGTAAGCTTGAGCACCCCCAATGGCTCAAAGCCGAAGAAGCAGGAGATCGTTTTCAAAATCGATGAAGGCCCGCGCGCCGACACTTCGCTCGAAGCTCTGCACGCGCTTAAACCTGCGTTTCACGTCAAAGGCACCGTCACGGCAGGCAACTCATCGCAGATGTCCGATGGCGCAGCCGCGGCTGTGGTCATGTCGGCCGAGCGTGCCTCACTTCTGGGGATCAAGCCGCTGGCTCGCTACGTTGCATTTGCGACCGCCGGATATAAGCCCGAAGAGATGGGACTCGGCCCGGTATTTGCAATTCCAAAAGCGTTGAAGATGGCAGGTTTGAGCCTCGCCGACATCGGCATCATCGAGTTGAACGAAGCCTTCGCGGCGCAGTCGCTCGCCGTAATCAAAGAGGGCGGACTGGATCCCGATAGAGTAAATCCCAATGGCGGCGCGATCGCGCTGGGCCATCCGCTGGGGTGCACAGGCGCGAAGCTGACTGCGACGGTGATCCGCGAATTGAAGCGCCGGAACGCTCGCTATGGCATGGTCACGATGTGCGTCGGCGGCGGTATGGGCGCGGCGGGAATTTTCGAAAACGTGTGATCGGGCACACATTTTTTCGCAGGGAAATGTCCACACTTCTTTACCCGATTCCTACGCTTGTTGACAGGATCGGGTGTAAGCTCGGTTTGGACGTAAACGCCTTGAGAAATCAGGGCATCCCGCCCGCAGCAGGTTTCACGGTGGAGGTGCTTTATGCGGCTCTCCAACCTCGCAGTTGCGGTGATTCTTCTCCCCTCCTTCGCAGCTTTCGCCCAGCACTCGTCTTCGAGCGGAGGCGGAGCCAGTTCGTCGAGCTCGGGCGGCGGTTCTCATAGCTCGTCATCGGGAAGCCACTCCGGCGGCGGATCGCATAGTTCATCCGCAAGTGGGAGTTCTCACAGCTCATCTTCAAGTGGAGGACACTCGGCCAGCGGGGGACACTCCGGCAGCAATTCTCACAGCGGTGGCGGATCGAGCGCCCACTCGGTCAACTCGCATGGCGCTGGTTCGGGGCCGTCACATGCTGGAACGCCCCGCTCCAATGCGATCCGTGCCGACGGAATTCACTCCGACGCGTCGAGATCAACTGAAAAATTCCGCTCGCCGGTGCAAAATCCCGCTCCGCAGAAGCGATCGTTCTTCTCTTTTCTGCGGCATCCTTTCCCGCGGCCGAAACCCAAGCCAGAACCAGCGCCTGCACCTGAGCCGGCGCGTAAACCCGTGGCCGATCTGCGGCGCCCGGTATGCCTGCGCGGACCGTGCCTGGCCTGTCCCATGGGGCACGTCGCCGGAGCACACGGATGCGGCTTCGTCCGCCACGAGAACTCCTGTCCCTTTTCTGAAATCTGGCGTGGCGGCGATTGTGTGCAGCAGTTAAGTTTTCTGGACGATTGCAGCTATTTGCGCGCGGCCATGGCGCGCCAGCAGCAATCGATGCAGGCTGCCGCGACTGAACGACAGAACGCTTGCGCCGTCGGCCAGAATCAGGAGTGCTCCGAAGCAACGACCCGGTTGAATAACGAGGAGAACCTATATCGACAGTTCCGCGACCGATATGTGCGCTGCCAAGGCAACCTGAACGCGTTTCCGTGGAGTCGAGCTAACGATCCGCGCACCGGATTCGGATTGTCGTTTGAGCCCCGCGCAGCGGACTGGTCGCTCATGATGGACGAGCAGTTCTGATTACGCTTCATAACGGAAGGGTTCGGCGCCGCCGAACTCCCCCTAAGATGTCGTTCCGAGCCCGCGAACCTGGTGAGGAACCTGGTTTTTACTTGCCGTTCCTGGCGCAACTACCCTTCCCCTTCCTTCCCGCATTAGAATTGCATTGCGTTCGCCGCTCGTCCAAGAACCGGCGGACCGTCATAGGACCGAGGCCCACATATGGCTACGACCACTGCAGTTCCCAAGACAAGAATTTCTGGTGGAAGCTTCCTGCTGGAATCGCGCCAACCCGACGAGATTTTCACGCCCGAAGACTTCAGCGAACAGCACCAGCTAATCGGACAGACGGCGGAAGAGTTCGCCATGAAAGAGATCGTTCCTAACGTCGAAAAAATCGAGCACAAGGATTTCTCCGTCACCCGCGACTTGCTCAAAAAAGCGGGCGAACTCGGGCTCAGTTCGGCCGAGATTCCCGAGGCCTACGGCGGCCTCGAGATGGATAAAGTCACGGCCGCCGTCATTGCCGACCACATCGCAAAATACGCCGGCTTCGCCACCACCTGGGGCGGACATACCGGCATCGGCACGCTGCCCATCGTCTATTTCGGCACCGAAGAACAGAAAAAGAAATATCTGCCGCAGTTGGCCTCCGGCGAGATCGTCGGCGCGTACGCGCTTTCGGAATCGACTTCGGGATCGGACGCACTCAACTGCCGCACCCGCGCCGTGCTTTCGCCCGATGGCAAACACTACATCCTCAACGGCGAGAAGATGTGGATCACCAACGCCGGCTTCGCGGATTTATTCACCGTCTTCGCCAAAATCGACGGCGATAAATTTTCCGCGTTTCTTATTGAGCGAGGATTCCCCGGATTCTCCATCGGCGCCGAAGAGCACAAGATGGGGATTCGAGGATCGTCGACTTGCCCAATCATTCTGAACGACTGCAAAGTGCCAGTCGAAAATCTTCTCGGCGAAATCGGCAAGGGACATCTGATCGCCTTCAACATTCTGAACATTGGGCGCTTCAAGCTGGGCGCAATGTGCGTTGGCGGAGGACGGGTCTCGATGGAGAACGCCATCAGCTACGCCAAGCAGCGCAAGGCGTTCAACAAAGTCATTGCCGATTTCGGTCTCGTGCGCGAAAAGATCGCCAATATGGCGACGCTACTTTACGTTGGCGAATCGCTCGTCTATCGCACGGTTGCCATGATGGACGCGGCTTTGGGCGAAGTCGATAAATCCGCCGCCGATGCGGCCAAGCAGACCCTCAAGGCGATCGAGGAATATGCCGTCGAGTGTTCGATCATCAAAGTCTGGGGATCGGAGATGATCGACTATGTCGTTGATGAAACCGTCCAGATCTATGCCGGCTATGGATTCGTCGAAGAGTATCCGGCGGAGCGCGCTTATCGTGACGCTCGCATCAATCGCATCTTTGAAGGAACCAACGAAATCAACCGGCTGATCATTACCGGATTTCTGCTAAAACGGGCGATGACCGGCCAGTTGCCGTTGATGCCGGCCATCAAAAAGCTGATGGACGAAGTGCTCTCGGGTCCGTCGCTGGGCGACGAAGTCGAAGGCCCACTCGCGGAAGAACGCAAGCTCGTCACCCAGGCCAAGAAGCTGGGACTCTTCGCCGCTGGCTCCGCTACGCAAAAATATATGGCGGCGATTCAGGATCAGCAGGAGGTCATGGGTGCCATCGCCGACATGGTCATTGAAACGTATGCGATGGAATCGGCCGTCCTGCGTGCGCAGAAGATCGTCGCCCGCAAGGGTGAGTCGGGCGCGGCTCTGCCGCTGGCGATGACTCGCGTGTATCTGGCGCAAGCGATGGAAAAGGTCGAAGCCGCGGCTCGCAAAGTGATTGCCGCGGTCGCCGAGGGGGACATGTTGCGGACGCAACTTGCGATTTTGCGGCGTCTGGCCAAGTACGAGCCGTTTAATACGATTGCTTTGCGGCAGGAAATCGCTTCGAAAGTGATCGAGCGCGGAAAGTACACGCTGGCATAATTTTCGCGCCGACACAAAGGCGTTGTCATCCTGAGCGAAGCCAAGGATCTATGCAGTTCGGGCGAGTTACATAGATCCTTCGCGGGAAAACCCCGCTCAGGATGACAGGCTGTATGATTGAAGCCCATGCACCGGCTTCCCAAGAAATTCAGCTTGGTTCTTTTCCTCGCTCTCGCGTGCATTGCGATCGCGGCGGCGCAGTCCAACCCCGCTCCATCGCAGGATTCCGCCACCTTCGATCCCGATGGCACCGCTCATATCACGCGCGTGGTCCCCATGCCGGCCACGATCAGCACCGAAGCACAGAGTTGGCTGGAATCCCTGGAGCACACGACGCCTGGCCCGGAGACACTGGCCGAGCGCCGTGCCCGCACTGATGTCTGGCGCGCGCAGGATTCGGCCGAGGCGCGCAAGCTCTATCCGGTCAACGTCGAAGAGGCCACGACCGCCGGGGTTCGCACTGACATCATCACGCCGCTCGCCATGCCCGCCGAGAACAAAGACCGCGTGCTCATTAACCTGCACGGCGGCGGATTCAATTCCGATTCCGGCTCGCTGATCGAAGGCGTGCCCATCGCCAATCTTGCGAAGATGAAAGTTGTGTCTGTGTATTACCGGCTGGCGCCGGAGAATCCTTTTCCTGCCGCCGTCGATGATGCGGTCGCGGTCTATAAAGAATTGCTGAAGAGTTACAAACCGCAGAATATTGGAATCTTCGGAACGTCAGCCGGCGCGATTTTGAGCGCGGAAGTCGCCGTGAAGCTCAAACAACTGGGTCTGCCTCTGCCTGGAGCACTGGGAATCTTCTCTGCGCTTGCCGATTTCAGCCGCGTGGGCGACTCGCGCCAGTTATTCACCTTGAATGGTTTTCCCGGCCAGATGCAGCCGACGGATGAGAAACATCTGGACGACCAATATGTCGGAAAGACCGACCGCAAAGACCCGGTGCTGTCGCCGCTGTACGCGGACTTGAGCGGATTTCCCCCGAGCCTGCTCGTAACCAGCACGAGGGATATTTTGCTCAGTGACACGACGATTTTTCATCGGGCGCTGCTGCGTTCCGGAAATAATTCGCAGCTTGTCGTGTTTGAGGCGCTGCCGCACGCGTTCTGGTATCACTTCCAGTTGCCGGAGACCAAAGAAGCGCTCGGCACGATGGCGAAGTTCTTCGACGAGAAAGTGGGAAGGTAGGCCAGAGTCTGCAGGGATTGGGAAGGTTGGGCAATCATTCCATTATCCGGAAGAGCGCGAAACCGAAACTCAGTTTTTGCGCGTCAGCAAATGTGAATGGTGAAGAAACCAGCTATACCGATCCGCCGGCGATGGAAGGCACGAGCAGAACTTCGTCCCCCTCTTGAAATGAATACGCAGTCCCTCCAAGAAAGCGGATGTCCTCTTCGTTGACGTAAACATTGAGGAAGCGGCGAATCTGGCCTTTGTCGTCGCGAAGGTGTGGCTTCAGTTCAGGAAATTTCTGATCCAACACAGAGAACAGTTCTTCCAGATTGGTCGCGCTGCACTCCACCGAACCTACGCCCGAAGTGTGCCGGCGCAATGCGGTGGGAATCTGCACCGTAATCGGCATATTAAGCTCCGATCCCTGCCGCTTCTTCGGCTTTCGCCAGGACGCCGGGGATGTTCGAGCGATCCATGTTTTGCTGCTGCAGGTAGTATTCGAATTCCTTCAGCTTGGGCGCGATGGGCTGCTCAGTTTCGTAGACGCCGGCGAGCACGTCGGTGGTTTTGAGCCCATTGCCAGTGATGCAGAGGACGGTGGTTTCTTCGGCCAGGATGCGATCCTGGCGATAGAGCTTGCCCGCGCATCCCACGGTCACCCCGCCTGCCGTTTCAGTGAAGATGCCTTCGGTTTCTGCGAGCAGTTTGATCGAATCAACCACTTGCGGATCGCTGACGTCCTCGCTCCATCCGCCGCTGCTCTTGATGGTTTTGACGGCGTAATGTCCATCCGCGGGATTGCCGATCGCGAGCGAACGCGCAATTGTTGCCGGCTTCTGCGGTTCAATTTCTGAGCTTCCGGTTTTTACTGCCGTCGAAATTGGGGAGCATCCCGTGGCCTGCGCGCCGAAGAACTTCACTTCTTTCGGCTCAACCAAACCCAGCTTGATCAATTCGTCGAACGCTTTCTTGATTTTTGTGATCAGCGATCCGCCAGCCATCGGGCAAACAATATTGTCGGGCAGACGCCAGCCCAGTTGCTCGGCGATCTCAAATCCGACGGTCTTCGATCCTTCCGCGTAATATGGACGCAGGTTGACGTTGACGAATCCCCAGCGATGCTCGTCGGCGATCTGCGAGCAGAGGCGATTCACCTGGTCATAGTTGCCGGCAATGCGGACAACTTTCGCTCCGAATACGTTGGTGCCGAGAATTTTTGCGGGTTCGAGATCAGAGGGGATGAAGATCCAGGCTTTGAGGCCTTCGCGGGCGGCATGCGCGGCGACTGCGTTGGCAAGATTTCCTGTGGATGAACAGGAGACGGTGTCGAATCCGAACTCGCGTGCATTCGCGAGAGCCACCGCAACCACGCGGTCTTTGAAGCTCAGAGTGGGAAGACACACGGCGTCGTTCTTGATGTAGAGATTTCCCGCGGCGGTTCCGGTCAGCTTCTGCGCAAGGTGCGGGGCCTGAAACAGCGGAGTAAAACCGACCGGCAGCCGCGGTTGATGTCCCTGGGGGAGGGGCAAAAGCTCGGAGTAGCGCCACATGTTCGGAGCCCGCGAAGAAATGCGCTCACGGCTAACAGACGCTTTCAGGGCGTCGTAGTCGTAAGTGACTTCCAGAGGAGAAAAACACTCGTCGCAGATGGAGCGGGGCTGGTTTCCCCAAGTCCGTCCGCATTCGCGGCATCGCAGTTCGTAATGAGACATGAAGGCTACTCGCTTTCTTATTCCGTAAACTCGGAATCGTCGCGAATAGCTGAGGACGAGACTCTCTGGAAAAAGCGGCCATAAAAGCAAATGGCCTCTTTTTCCAGGAAAAGGAAAAGAGGCTATCGGAAAGCAGATACAGCTCGCGTTCCGAATCTCATGTTCCCTGTTTCCAGGAGAGAGTTGGCACCAGCATCCCGGGATAGATGATCCCGGATCGGTTGCCGTGGCGTCTCAGGGCTCGTCCCTCAGCCACTCTGCATGAAATTCCCGCCCATCCCGCAGGACGGACGTATCCAGTAATGCTACAAAACCGGGGTGTACTCGTCAAGAGCGAAGTTTAAAACACACACACCTGAGTGTCATCCTGAGCGGCGGCGACGCCGGCGCGAGGGACCGGACGACAGCCTCAATTTTTCGATGGAATTGATGGGATCATTGCGCCGCATGCAGACGTGGGGCATCCTTTGCTGCATCAACAGTGCACACAATCATAGGATCCCTCGCCGTGCTTCGCCCGGCTCAGGATGACATCCAGAACATTGGGCCTAAGCGTAGAATGGCGACGCCAATTGCCGGAGGCCATGATGTCCATTTATAAAGATTCGGATTTATCCCGTCGCAGCTTTCTGAAACGCAGCGCGCTTGGCGGGGCGGGGCTCGTTATTGCCAGCGAAATCCCCGACCTGCTCGCCAGCACACCAAAAACAACAAACGCAACCATGATGGGCGTGCCATTTCAGGCACGCGAACGGGTTCGCCTGGGAATTATCGGCGTCGGCGGACGAGGCACGAGCCTGCTGGGCGATCTGCTCGCCGTCGATGGCGTCGAGGTAAAGGCAATTTGCGACGTCGTCCCGGAAAAAGTCACGCACGCGCAGAAGATGGTCTCCGACGCAGGCCAGCCTGAACCGAGAGGCTTCAGCAAGGGCGACACGGATTTCAGGAATCTCACTCAGCTCGACCTCGATATTGTGTACATCGCGACTCCCTGGAACTGGCATGTCCCGATGGCGGTCGATGTCATGAAAAACGGCAAGCATGCAGCCAGCGAGGTCCCGGCCGCAACCACGCTGGAGGAATGCTGGCAGCTGGTTGATACCTCGGAGGCGACGCGCAAGCATTGCGTGATTCTCGAGAACTGCTGCTATGGCGAGACCGAGATGATGCTCTTCGGCATGGTGCACGACGGCCTGTTCGGCGAAGTCACACACGGCGAGGCGGCGTACCTTCACGATTTGCGCGGCATTTTGACGGCGAATGAGGGCGAAGGCCTGTGGCGTCGATTCCCGCACATGAAGCTCAACGGCAATCTATATCCGACGCATGGGCTGGGGCCGGTCGCGCATTACATGGATATTCATCGCGGAGACCGCTTTGACTACATGGTCTCGGTGAGTTCGCGCGAGGCTTCGTTGAGCGAGTACGTGAAGGCAAAATTTCCCGAGGGCGATCCCAAGCGCGCCGAAAAATACGTCTGCGGCGATATGAATACCAGCATCCTACGCACGGTGAACGGCCGCACCATCCTGCTGCAGCATGATGTGGTGAATCCGCGGCCTTACAGCCGGTTGAATTCGATTGAAGGTACGAAGGGCATTTTTGCCGACTATCCTCCACGCATTTTCTTCGACGGTGCGGGCAAAGAAGAGTGGGAAACGCTCGCTGCTTACAAGGAGAAATACGAGCACCCGCTGTGGAAGACCACGGGCGATCTCGCCCGAAAAATGGGCGGGCATGGCGGCATGGACTACATCCAGACCTATCGGCTGATGGATTGCATCAAACGGGGCCTAGCGCCGGATATCGACGTCTATGATGCCGCCGCGTGGAGCGCTCCGACTCCGTTGAGTCTGGCGTCAGTCGCGGCCAATGGAGCTTCGCAGAAATTTCCCGATTTCACTCGCGGCCAGTGGAAGGGCAAACCCGACCTGCCGAAATTTGCAGCATAGGATTCGCAAGGAGGCCTCATGGCAACCGCCCAACTCGAAGTTACCCAGGAAGTGCGATCGGTACCGCCGGCGGAAAACAAACCCGCTGGCATGATCCGGCTGGTTTCGGTCGATGCATTTCGCGGGTTCGTGATGGCGCTGATGCTCGACGAATACCTGGAACTGCCGAAAGCAGCCCGTGCATTTCCGCACAGCACAATCTGGAGTTGGATCGCGTTCAACACCGATCACGTGCCCTGGCAAGGGTGTTCGCTGCACGATCTCATCCAGCCGGCATTTTCCTTCCTCGTGGGCGCTGCCATGCCGTTCTCGATCGCGAGCCGCAAGGCAAAGGGGCAATCGTTCGGGGAATTGCTGGGTCACGCCATCTGGCGGGGGCTGGTGCTGATGCTGCTCGGGATCCTGCT
>Ga0335081_10022584_pt1 | contig 10178 bp, 8 predicted proteins | sample Lox_Sample_35_FD_206713 | JGI IMG/M metagenome (GOLD analysis project Ga0335081, IMG submission 206713) | Soil microbial communities from Loxahatchee National Wildlife Refuge, Florida, United States - Lox_Sample_3.5 | ecosystem: Environmental > Terrestrial > Soil > Wetlands | place: USA: Florida... | reverse complement strand
GGGTGTGTTCCCCGGTCCCCAAAAGCGAGGGACCGGGGGCACCCTCAGAGGAATACAAAGTCAGCTGAGACCGGGACCACCCGCCGATCGGTTGAAGAAGTCTAAGAATAGGAGAATGGATTGAATTATGGTCTTCCAGCTTCGCCGTTCTTCGTAGCGGGGGCCAAGGGCGTGTTCATCGGCAGGCGCACAATGAACTTCGTGTCGCCGGGCTGTGACTCCACCTCGATGGTGCCGCTGAATTTCTGCGTCACGATGCGGTGAACGATCTCCAGGCCGAGCCCGGTGCCGTGGCCCTGCGGCTTGGTCGTGAAGAAGGGCTCGAAGATGTGCGGCCGGACTTCGGGGGCGATGCCCGATCCGTGGTCGGCGATGCTGACCGCGATCGAACCGGCGCCGTTGTTGCTTCCCGCGGCGGGCGCTTCGGTCCAGGTGGACACTTCGATCTGCGAATTGGGCGGGGACGCGTCGATGGCGTTGTCGATCAGGTTGGTCCACACCTGGCTGAGCGCCGAACCGCGTGTCACGATCGCCGCGGGAGACGCCTCGAATCGCTTCTCCACCGAGACCTGCTTGATGCGCAGCTTGTGGCCGAGCAGCGTGAGCGTGCTTTGCAGGCTGTCGTGAACGTTGACTTCGCGCGCCGTCGACTTGTCGTCGTAAGCGAACTTTTTTACCGCCATCACCAGCTCGGAGACGCGGGAAATGGCTTCTTCGATGGAGCAGACCAGCGAGACGCTCGACACCAGCGCGGCCAGCCAGTTGAGCGCATCGGAAAAGCCGCCGTTCTCGAAGGCCGCGCGCGCGCACTCGAGCTGCTCGCGGGTAAAGCCGATCTCCACCAGCGCGGGACCGACGGAGTATGCGTTTTCCACCGCGGCCGATTGCAGCCACTCCGACATCTTCTCTTCGGCATCAGCCTGCTCCAGCGAGCTCAAGGCCGGAAGCTGGCAGCTGCGCATGGCCTGCTCGAGAAGCATTTGCATGCAGTCGAGCTGGAGCTGCGTCTTTTGCTTGGCGGTCAAGCGCAGGCTCAGCTCCTGCAGCCGCTTCAGATTTTCGCGCAGTTGCGAGGCGGCGCGCTTGGCCGCGGCTCCGGGGTTGTTCAGCTCGTGCATCAGGCCCGCCGCGAGCGTGCCCAGCGAGATCAGCTTCTCGCGATGCACCGCTTCGGCCGTGTAAGTCTGCAGGCGCTGCGCCATATTGGCCAGCGCCACCTTGCGCACCGCCGGACAGCAGGCCATCAGAGACCAGAAATTGTCCTGCGTAAAGCGGACGAACTTCGAGTCCCGCACCGCGGTGATGGCAAAGACCGATTCGGTTTTGCCGGTAAGAAGCGGCGTCTCGCCGAATCCGTCGCCGGCTCGCGCAAAACCGACGGTGCACACGGTTCCGTCAACTTCCGGGCGGTCGGCGCGAGCCTCGCCGTCCAGCACCAGCCAGTAGGAAAGCTCCTCGCCCGGCTGGACCAGCACGGCGCCGGCGCGGGCCGTAATCAGATCCACGCGATCGACCCCGGCGAGATTGTCGATGTCTGTGTCGGCGAAGGGTCCGGTCTGCCGCAGCTCCCGCGCGATGTGCTGAAGCTGTATCGACTCAACTTCGATGGGTTTCGGACCTTCGCTCATCTCCCCGTCCAATTCAATGCCCTTTCGCCCCGATTCGGCAACCGTTCAGAATCCCGCCAGGTACTGATGCGCAAACTGCACTGCGATCGAACCTTCGCCCACGGCTGAAGCCACGCGCTTGACCGAACCATGGCGCAGGTCGCCGGCAACGAAGACCCCCGGCACGCTGGTCTCCAACAGAAACGGCTCGCGCTTCTCCTGCCATCCGCTGGGCAGCTTTCCTTCGCTGCGCAAATCCGGCCCGGCCAGCACAAAGCCATTGGCATCGCGCAAAATCGACGCGGGAAGCCAATCGGCGCCCGGCGCCGCGCCAATAAACACAAACAGCGAGTTGGCCGGAACCAGCGAATCCCCCTGCGGACCGCGCAGCCGGATCGACTCCAGGTGGCCGTTGCCGATGGCCTCGGTCACCTGCGTCCGCGGCTCCAACACAATATTCGATGTTTTGGCGATTTCATCGATTAAGTATTTCGACATGGTAGCCGACAAGCCCTCTCCGCGGACCAACATGGTTACCTTATTGGCGTACTTCGAGAAATGCAAAGCCGCCTGCCCGGCCGAGTTGGCGCCGCCGACGATAAACACTTCCTCTCCCCTGCAGGCCAGCGCTTCAGCCAGCGCCGCGCCGTAGTAGATGCCGCAGCCGGTCAGCTGCCCGGCTCCGGGTATCTCCAGCTTGCGGTAACGGACCCCGGTGGCCAGTAAAACCACATGGCTCGAGACTTCGCGCCCGTCGGCCAGGCGCACAAACCGGAACTGGCCGTCGATGCGCAGGCCGGTAACGCGCTGGGTCAAAAACTCCGCGCCCAGCCGCGCCGCCTGGCTGTGCGCGCGGCGGCCCAGGTCGGCCCCGGTGATTCCGGACGGGAATCCCAGGTAATTTTCGATTTTTGAGCTGGATCCGGCCTGTCCTCCCGGCGCTTCCGGCTCAATGACCAGCGTGCGGAGCCCTTCGCTGGCGCCGTAAACACCGGCGGCGAGTCCCGCCGGCCCGGCGCCCACCACCACCATCTCGTAAAACTGCTCGGCCGCCCGGGTGCGCAATCCTACGCGTCCGGCCAGATCTTCCAACTCGGGGTCGACCGCCGAGGAACCATCCGGGAACAGCACCACCGGCATGCGATCGGCGTCTAATCCTTTTTCCTGCAGCAATTTGGACGCATCTTCTCCGGCGGCAGCGTCGATAAACCGATACGGCACGTGGTTCCGCGAAAGGAAGTTCCGCAGCTCATAGTCCCGCAGCGACCAGCGGCTGCCGATCACGCGCAAGCCATCGAACCTGGGCTGATAACCCGCTTTCCAGTCCAGAAGCAGGTCATCCAGCACCGGGTACAGCTTTTCTTCCGGCGGGTCCCAGGGCTTGTTCAGGTAGTAATGGATGCGAGCCGTATTGATGGCCCGAATGGCCGCCTCGGTGTCGGCATAGGCCGTCAGAAGCACGCGCCGGGCTTCGGGATAGGTGGGCCGGGCCCGCTCCAGAAACTCGACTCCGGTCATTCCCGGCATCCGCTGGTCGCTCAGCAGCAGCGCGACCGGTTCCTCGCGCGTGGAAAGCTGGGCCAGCGTGTCCAAGGCAGCCTGGCCGCTGGCGGCGCGCATTACACGGTATTCGGCGCCGTACTTGCGGCGCAGGTCCTGCACCACGGCTTCCAGAACGCTCACGTCGTCGTCGACGGCCAGCAGAATCGGTCTTGCCATACTGAAATAGTGTAGGGCCTGCTAACACTTTCTGGGATGGCGGCGAAGGGCCAACGGACGACCGGACTGGATACCGGGAGCCGAAATGCCGATAAGTTTGCGGTAGCCGCTCACGGAAAAAAAATGCTGCACACTTTCCAAAGAAACGTTACTATGGTGTAGTAAAGTACCCAAGATTGCCAACTTTGATTAGGGCAAGCTCCAGCAGTGTCGCATTTCAGGACAACACCAAGGTTCTGTGAGCTGTCGCCGATAACGCTGCAAGAGGATAGGCAGCAGATGGGGCACGCATTATGAACAAGATTATTCTGGCCGATTCCCAGGCCATTTTTCGCGCCGGAACGGCTAAAGTACTGGCAATGGACGAGGAACTGCGCATTATCGCGCAATGTACCGACGTCGAGCGCATGAACCACGCCATTACCACTTTCCCCGGATCGATCGTGCTGTTCGCTTCGTCGCTGCGCCCCGACCTGTCCCGCCTCCGCTCCATGCTGGAGACGACCGGCAGCCGCGGCATCGTCATCGCCGAACATGACGATTCGGCCACCATTTTCCTGCAGCAAGGCTTTCGCGGCGTGGTCTTTCGCAATGTCACCGGGCCGGCGCTGGTCGAGTGCGTGCGCCGGGTGGCTGCCGGGGAAACCTGGGTGCCTCCGCACCTGATGCAGTCCGACTCCCCGGCCGAGGACATGGTAGGAACGCGTGTTCGCGACCGGCTCACTCCCAAGGAGATGCGGATCGTAGCCCTCATCGTGCAGGGCTGCAAGAACCGCGAGATCGCGCAGCGGCTGAAGACCACCGAGCAGGTGATCAAGAATTACCTGCGCTCCATCTACGACAAGACCGGCGTCAGCGACCGGCTGGAGCTGGCGCTGTTCACCATCCACCACCGCGTGCTGGCGCAGGCCGCCGCGGAGATGGGCAGCCGACTCGACGCCGAAGAGCAGCAGCAGGCCGCGCCGACCGCGGTGGCGTGAAGCGCGGTTACCGGTCGGACCGGGTTGACCCACACCGTGCTCCATCCTCTCGGCCTCCTTTGGCGAAAGGGAGGGAAAATCCACATCCCGTGCCCCACCCTTTCGCCCGTCGTTGGCGAAAGGGTGGGCAAAAGGCAGGGCACACGTCTACGGAACCGTAATCACCACTTTGCCCACCTGCTGGTTCGACTCGAGATACTTGTAAGCCTCCACGCTCTGTGCGAAGGGAAACGTCTTCGCGACCTTGGGCACGAACCGTCCGTCGGCCAGCCGGTCGAAGATATATTGCTTTGCTTTCGCGGCCAGCGCGTTGTCGCGGATGATTTCATGCACCGAATAGCCGCGCAGGCTCAGGCCTTTTCCCAGCGCCTGGACGAGAGGGAACGGCGTCGGCTGCGGCGCGGCCAGCCAACCGTAGAGGAAGATGATGCCGCCCGGCGTCGCTGCCTTGGTCAACTCCTCCGCAAACGGCCCGCCCACCGGATCGAAGGTGAGCCGCACGCCGCGCCCGCCGGTGATCTTTTGAATTTGCGCTCCGTAATCTTCTTCCTGGCTGGCAATCACCTGATGCGCGCCCAGAGCCAGCAGCTCGTCGCGCTTGGCGCCCGTTCGCGTAATGGCGATTGCCGTGGCGCCGGCGTCGCGCGCAATCTGAATCGCGGCCAGCCCCACGCTGGATGAAGCCGCGGGAATCGAGACGAAATCGCCGTTTTTCACACCGCCAATGTGCACCAGCGCGCCCCAAGCCGTCAGGTACTGCATCCAGATGGCCGCGCCCTGCACAGGGCTAAGAATCGCCGGGTACTCGCCCAGCACGTGCGCCGGGACGATCGCTTCCTCGCCCAGCGTGCCGTAGCGGTTCTGCGAGAACCCCGGCACCGTGGCGACCGCCCGGCCCATCCAGCGAGCGTCTACTTCTTCACCCACGGCATCCACAACGCCGGCCACTTCGTAGCCCAGGCGCGAAGGGAGCTGCGGCTGCTCCATGTAGCGGCCGTGAAAGTAGAGCGACTCGGCGCGGTTCAGCCCCGCGGCCTGCACGCGCAGGCGCACCTCGCCCTTGCCCGGCTCGCGCGACGGCGCATCCTCGAAGCGAAGAACTTCAGGCCCTCCCAGCTCATGAAAGCGAATCACCTTCGGCATCCGATCCCTCCGCGTCTTTGGATGGACGAAGTGCCAAGCCGGGCGCAAGAAAAAGCGGCCTCTGTTCCCTCGAGGGAACAGATCTCGACAAAGCGCAGTCGAATTGGTAAGATTTCCTTGTTTCCTTACTGGAGTGGGCGTGCTGGCGAAGAAGACGAGCAAGAATCAGCTCACGCTGCCGAAAGCAATTGTCACTCGGTTTGCGGGCGTCGAGTATTTCGATGTGTCGACGGATGGCCGCGCGATCATTCTTCGTCCCCTCGAGGTCAGTCGTGCCGATACAGTCCGTGAGCGCCTCGGCCAACTGGGAATCGCAGAAAGCGACGTCTCGGAAGCGGTGAGATGGGCTCGCCAGAAGCGGTGAACCGTGTCGTCTTCGACACCAACACGGTCGTTTCAGCGCTGCTCTTCCCCCGCGGTCGACTGGCATGGCTTCGCGATCACTGGCGCGAACGCGGATGCATTCCGCTTCTTTCTCGCGCGACAGCGGCCGAGTTGGATCGCGTGCTCGCTTATCCGAAGTTCCAACTCTCCTTATCCGACCGAGTGGAGCTGATGGGCGACTATCTGCCGATTTGCAGGATCGTTGAAGTCAGAAGGAAGTGCGCTCAGAAATGCCGCGACCCGCGCGATCAGATCTTCCTCGACCTGGCCTTCTGCGGCGACGCCGACGCGCTCGTAACGGGAGACCGTGATCTATTAGCCCTGGCAGATGCAACGAGATTCCGAATCGAGACGCCTGAGAGCTATCGGATGTCTGTAGAACAGCGCTAGACTCCGGTCCGCGCCGGCGCGCCTCACAGCTTCTCCGCGACGCTCTTGGCCTGCGTAAACAGGTACAGATAATCCGGGCCCCCTGCCTTGGAATCCGTGCCGCTCATGTTGAATCCGCCAAAGGGATGCGCGCCCACCATGGCGCCTGTGCATTTGCGGTTCAGGTAGAGATTGCCTACATGGAACTGGCTGCGCGCGCGGTCCAGATTCTCGCGCCGCGCCGAATAGATCGCGCCGGTCAAGCCGTATTGCGTGTTGTTGGCCACGCGCAGGCCCTCTTCGAAATTCTCCACTTTGATCACCGCCAGCACCGGCCCGAAGATCTCTTCCTGCGCGATCGTCGCGTCGGGCGCGACATCGGCAATCACGGTCGGCTCGAGGAAATAGCCGCCGGCGGCGGTTTCGGGAGCATTTCCGCCGGCCAGCAGCCGCCCTTCTTTTCTCCCGATCGCCACATAATCCAGCATGCTTTCGAGCGCGGCTTTGTTGATCACCGGCCCCATATTCGGGTTCTGCACCGGATCATCGACCTTCAGCGTTGCAACGCGCTCGCGGAGACGCTCAAGGAAGATGTCGTAGATCGGCGCCTCGACAATGGCGCGCGAGCACGCCGAGCACTTCTGCCCGCTGAATCCGAAAGCCGAGGCCACCACGCCATCCACGGCCGCGTCGAGATCGGCATCGGCGCAGACCAGGATCGAATCCTTGCCGCCCATTTCGAGAATGGTGCGCTTGATCCAGATCTGGCCCGGCCGCGCCTTGGCCGCGCGCTCGTGAATGTCCAGGCCCACTTCCTTCGAGCCCGTGAAGGCGATGAAGCGCGTCTTCGGATGCTCGACGAGCGCATTGCCGAAGGTGGCGCCCGAGCCGGGGCAGAAGTTCACCACGCCGCCCGGCAGGCCCGCTTCTTCCAGAACCTCGACGAACTTTGCCGCGATCGTCGGTGAATCGCTCGATGGCTTCAGGACCACAGTGTTTCCCGTAACGATCGCCGCCGACGTCATCCCCGCCATGATGGCAGAGGGGAAGTTCCACGGCGGAATGACTGCGCCCACGCCCAGCGGAATGTAGAGAAGCTCGTCGCGCTCGCCGGGAAGCTGGATCGGCGTTTTGGCCGAGGCCAGCCGCAACGCTTCCCGCGAATAGAACTCGAGGAAATCGATGGTTTCGCCCACGTCGGCATCGGATTCGGCCCAGTTCTTGCCGACTTCGTACACCAGCCACGCGCAGAATTCGAGCTTGCGCTCGCGGATGATCTCGGCCGCTCCCAGCAGCAGCGAAGTGCGTTCTTCCACCGTCGTCCGGCTCCAAAACTCGAACGCGCTCAGCGCCGCCTGCATCGCCTGCTCGGCGTGTTCGGCACCGGCTTTCTGGTGCACGCCTACGACTTGAGAGGGGCGCGCGGGGTTGAGCGAGCGAATCTTGCCCTCGGTCCGGATGCGGTGGCCGCCGATGACCAGGTCGTATTCGCGGCCGAGCTGGCCGGCTACGCGATCGAGCGCAGCGCGCATCGCGCGGGCGTTTTCCGTCGTCTTGAAGTCGACAAAAGGATCATTCGCAAACCCGCCTTTGGGCGAGCGCGGCGCGATTGCAGTGGGAAGCGTTGCAGTAGCCATAACCTGACTAGTTTACGGCAAAACCGGAGAAGGCGTGGCGGTGAGAGTTCGTCAAGTGCTGCGTGCCCCATCTATTCGCCCTTTTTGGGCGAATGGGCGGGGCCGTCCATCAACCATCAAGGAATACTCGAACTGGCAGTGCTTTCTTCCGCTTTGAGGGGAGGACTCAATTACGGAGCTAGCCGCTGTAATTTGCCACCACTTTGACGACTTTGCCGCTCGCGTCGAATTCCATATATTCGGCCGTCTTCGTGCCCTTGTGATTGACGTAGTAGAGGACAACGGAGCGCAGTCCCCGCAACACATCGAGTAACTCGAATCGCAAGTATGGGTAAGCCTCGAGCCCGCGCTGGAAATAGGCGCGCAGCACTTCCCTGCCCACGACCGTTCCCGATTCGTCTTGGAGAATCTCGACGGCCACCGGCGAATTGAGCGTCACCTCGGCCGCGTAATGTGAAATCACGGCCTCGAGATCGTGAGCATTCCAGGCGGCGATCCAGTCGCGAGCGAATTGCCGCACTTCGGCTTCTGACAGCATCACGTCCGTGTCCTCCTTTGAGAATCGAGCGGTTTGAAAGCCGGCCAGATCGCCTCGGTCTCCATCATTCAATGAAGTCCGCCCCGATCGCGACCTCGCTGTTTTCGTATTCGCTGGCAACCGCGATCGCCTCAATCAGCGTCGACTGCGAAATCGAAATCTTCCCCGAGTAGACTGTCGACGCTGTTGTCGGCGTCGTCCCGTTGGTGGTGTAGTAGATCACCGCGCCCGGCGTGGAGTCGGTAATGCTCACCATCTGCGCGCCGGTATACGTGCCCGTACCCGGCGAAATCACGGGTGTCGCGGCCTGCGGCAGCGTCGTTCCTGAGCCGCTCAGCTCGACGGTGTTGGCCTGGCTCTTGAAAAATGCATTGCTCGCGATCGTCAGCTCGCCGCTGAACGCGCCCTGCTTCGCCGGCGCAAACGATACGTCAATGGCGCATGTCTCGCCTCGCGTCAGCTTCAAGCCGTTGCAATGGTTCACCGCCTTGAATCCCGCCGGAACCGTCACTTTCCCAATCGTCACCGGTCCGATGGCGCTCAGCGTAATTGCCTGGCTCGCGCTGGTGGTTCCCACCTTCTCGTCGTAAAAACTGAGACTGCCGGTCGAGCGGCCATATCCCGCAAATGCCGTCACTTTGCGCACCCGGCCGTTGTTGCGGTCGGTGAAATAGAAGTTGCCCGCGCCGTCCTGGGTGATGCCACGAGGAAAAGCAAGCAGCGCGCTTGTCGCCGGGCCGCCATCGCCGGCGAATCCGTACGAGCCGCCTTTGCTGCCCGGCGGGCTGCCGGCAAAGGTCGTCATCTCCCCACCCGGATCGACCCAGCGAAGAATGTTGTTGTTGTCATCGGCAAAGAACAGGTTCCCATTCGCGTCGGCGGCAACTCCCTGCGGCGAGTTGAGCTTTCGCGTGGTTGCGGGCCCGTCGCCGTTGTACCCGCCGCCCACGCCTCCGGCCACGATGCTGATCAGCCCCGTCGCCGGGTCCACCTTGCGAATCACATCGTCTCCCTCGGCGACGTACAGGTTCCCTGCCCCGTCGAACGCAATCCCCTGCGGCCCATAGAGCTGCGCCGTCGCCGCCGGCCGGTTGCTGCCGTTGTAGCCGCAGCCGCCCGTGCCGGCGTAGGTCGAGATGATCTGGGTCTTCGCATCCACTCGGCGCACTACGCAATTCACATACTCTGTGATGTAAAGGTTGTCCTCGGCATCTACGGCAAGAAAATGCGGATTGTTGATCTTCGCTTCGCTCGCCGGCCCTCCGTTGCCGCTGTAACCTGCGCCGTTGAGGTGTCCCTCCGAGCCGCCCACCACCGTCGTGATCTCACCCGTATGCGCCAGCACTTTGCGGATGGCGTGATTGTTGGCATCGGGAATGAACACGTCTTCCCTGGAGTCGGAGACAATCCCGTCGGGGTTGTTGACCTCGACGCGCGCGTTGGTGGCAACATCGCCATCGCCGGCAAATCCTTCCACACCGTTCCCGGCAAAGTTGCTCACCTCGCCGTTCGCCGTGTTCAGCAGGTAGACGGCTTCGGTCTGGTCGGCTCCGATCAGCAGCTTGTTGGTCTTTGGCTCGATATACACGCCAGTGGGCAGATACATCGAAATTCCAGTGCCCGGCACATTCGCGATCCCGGCGGGATCCGAATAGAGCAATTCGGTCGTGTTCGGCTTCGGTCCCCATCCCTCGATGGAGTTGATAATCCCGGTCTTCGCGTTGATCTTGCGGATGCGGTACTGGGCCTGGTCGCCGACGATCCAGTTGCCCGAGTTATCGAGCGCCAGCCCGACTGGGTC
>Ga0335081_10022581_pt1 | contig 10179 bp, 8 predicted proteins | sample Lox_Sample_35_FD_206713 | JGI IMG/M metagenome (GOLD analysis project Ga0335081, IMG submission 206713) | Soil microbial communities from Loxahatchee National Wildlife Refuge, Florida, United States - Lox_Sample_3.5 | ecosystem: Environmental > Terrestrial > Soil > Wetlands | place: USA: Florida... | reverse complement strand
TGAACTAAAAAAATCAATTACCTTTTTAGCACAACCCACGTAAAAACTGTTTTGGTGTTTTTGGCTGAGGCGAGTTAGTGTCTAAAAAACGACTCCAAGCCCTAATAATTTGTGGAGGAGTTACTCATTCAATAGATAATTCTTCCAATAGAGAAAAACCAGTCAAGTGAACTTGACTCTTGCATATTTTACAGCAAATAACTATTTCTTCCAAACCATGACTGTTGACCTTTGGCTCCAGAATGCAGTAGGTTTCTTCATTGGTCTCATCTGGTGATATAACATTTCCACACTTTGGACAGCAAAAGTCTCCGTTTCCGGCTATCTTAGTCAAATCCAGTTTGTACGCTTGCTTTTGTTCCATTTCTCATCCCTTGTATATCGTTCAATTTTTTAATTTATAAAATTAAGTTGTTGCATGGTGAAACAACATTTGTAGCTTTTTTCCCTATGGAGAGAAAAACCCGAGATAGGCAAAAACGGAGAAACTGAAAGCTGGAAAAATAAGAAAATGGGAAAAGCAATACAAAAGACTTGCTCAGCAGCGTTTCCCACAGGACCCGCTACCCGATCCGTTGTCTTAGAAAATCTTAAATTGGTTTGCATACGATTATGCTGGCAAGAAAGGGGTGTTTAGGTTGATCGCACTAGAAATCGTCGCTATTGTGTTGCCAATAATTGTTATCTTGATAGTTATTTACGCACTTTATTTGTCAGTGCGTATTGTTAGACCTATAGACAAAGGTTTGGTGGAGCGTTTTGGCAAATATCACCGTTTCGTCGAAGGCGGAATAACGTTTCTTTTCCCCGTTATAGATCGCATAATAAAAGTCAACATTACTGAACGTATGACGCCTGTTCAGAGGCAGGATGTCATTACGAAAGATAAGGTTTTCATGGGTGTAGATGCCGTGGTTTTCTACAGGATTAAGCAGGACGAAATCTCCGTGAAGGCTTCCCAATACAACGTTGCAAACTTCGCAGCGCAAATAGACACGCTTGCACGAACAGTGCTCAGAGACATCATAGGGGGCATGGATATGGCGATAGCAAACACTTCGCGGCCAGTAATTAACACCAGCCTCAAGATGGCTCTAGATGAGCAGACGGAGAAATGGGGCATTGAAATAGTGCGGGCAGAAATCAAAGATCTGGAACCGCCCAGAGAACTCATCATATCTATGGAGTCTGTTCTCAAAGCAGACAATGAAAGGCAAGCAGCTGAAAAAACCGCCATAGCCCAAGCAACGTTGGCCAGCGGAGAAAAAAACGCCGCGATTCAGGTTGCTGAGGGACAGAAGCAAGCGGCCATCCTTCAGTCTGAAGGCCAAAAAACGGCGACGGTTACAATAGCTGAGGGCGACGCGCAGGCGACCAAGCTGAGGAATGAAGCTTTGACAACGTACTTCAAGGACAGCGCCGTCGTCTATAAACAGCTGGACACTATTACGGCGTCGTTGCAGAACAATACAAAGATTATTGTTCCCGAAGGCAAAGCCATATCGCTAATTCTCAATGAACAGGAAAACCTGGCGAAAGCAACAATCATTCCAGTAACACTGCCGCAACAACAGAAAAACCCAAAACAAATGTGATGAAACGTTTTCCCGCTGAAACTTGGAAAACACTAATTCAAGTTTTTTGGAAAAATCCCGATTTTTTGTTCGCTTTGGGACCGAAAAATAATCAGCTAATCAATATAACGCGTAGAACAGCATCTCTGCTTTAATCTTCTGCGTTTAACTTAAAATTAAAAAAAATTAAAAAAAGGGAAATGGTTTTGTTTTTGATTTTTTAGTTTATGGGTGTTTTCTTGTGACGAGGATTGCGAGAACTGCGCCGATTATGACAATGATGATGATGATTGCGACGAGTCCGTATTCAAGTGTTGAGTTTGATGCTAAGCCGGACATTGGTGTGGCTGTTGGTGCTACTGTTGATGGTGGTGAACCTGCGTAGAGGAACGTTGAGCTTGAAGATGGATAGTATCCGTGTGTGCCTGCGAACACTGCGTAGATGGTGTAGTTTCCTGTGATGTCAGGTGTCCATGTTAAGCCCCAATCGCCTAAAGAGTTAGATGTTGTAGTGCCGATTGAGCGGTAGTTGTTGTTGCTGTCTAAGACATAGACTGAGATTGGTACTCCGGTTAAGTTGCTTGGTAATGGTTGCTGCTCGTAAGCTGCTTCCATCAAACCAGACATGCTTGGATCAGATACGCATGGTAGACCGTTCGGGAAGTTCTTTGCGACTGCTGATTGCGAAGCGCCTGGGGAAACATCGGTTATGGTTCCTGTTATGGTTACTGGTGTGGCTGTTGTTATGCCGCTTTGAGGTGCGCTGACTGTTATTTTGCTAGGTCCTTGTGCGTAAGCGTAGATTTGTCCGTCGTAGCTGTTGAATGTGGTCATGACTCCGTATGCTACTGCGGTTGCTGTGTCGTCAAATCCAAGGTTGCTCCAGACTAATTGCCCATTGTTAGCGTTTAGTGCTAACTCTAAGGCTCCGTGCAACAATGGTGGGTTGTATTCGTGTCCCTCAGAGAGGTATAGTATCGTGTCTGCACCCTGTCCAGCTAAGGCTTCGTCAGAGAAGACCCAGATTGGATAGATACCGTATGGTGATTCTGTGCCGGCGGGTCCGTTGACTTGGTATGTGCTCCATGTCCACATTATGTTTCCGTTGGTCATGTTGAGTGCCCATACGTCGCCTCCTAAGGCCCAAACGTATAGTACGCCAGTGGCTGTGTCAGGTACAGTTTCAAAGTCATATGAGTCGTATTGGTTCGGCATGAATCCGTCAGCCATCTTTACGTCCAGGTTGGTTGTCCATACTGTTTGGCCGGTTGTTAGCGAGTATGCTGCTGCTTGATATGAGTCTTGGTTGATTTCAACGTAGACTCCGGCTGCTGCTGATGGTGTGTTGCTGATTCTTGTGTATGATGGGTTGTATATTCCGCCTGTTCTGTTGGTTACCCACATGAGTGCGCCTGTTTGTGCATTCCATCCTGCTTCAACTACCCAGCCCTCATCTTCAGCAACTGAAGTTGTTCCCGTTTGGAACACTAACGTATTTCCTGACCAAGCTGAAGTTGAGAAGAAGCCGTTGCCGAGACCTTGAACTGCGACGCCGTTAAGCTTTGCATTTTCAGAGACAGCCCATTGTAAGCCCAAGTTCCAATTGAATACGGTTCCTAGTGGGACAGTCCAGTCGAATAGACCGCCTAGAGCAGAATCAGTGCCTGAGAATACTATAGCTTGCGTCAAGTTGTACATCTCTAGTACTGGTCCGTTTGCGATTGTGTCGAAGGTTTCAGGTGTATATGAGACAACGCCAGCGGCATTCATCTTTGGTTGCTGAACGGTCAATGGTTCTGTAGTCGGGGCGAAAGTTGGTGGTAGATAAGTGACGTTGGTTGCAACTGCGTAGCCGATTATGTTTCCGTTAGCATCAGCTCCCATTAGAGCGAACGTTGGAAGGTTTGTAACTTTAGCGACGTATTGTCCTGTCAAGCCATCGTACATGTACCATGTGGTTGATGGAGCGAAGAATCCGCCGCCGTCTGCAGCGAAGATGTAGGGTCCGACGCAGCCGTATTGGTCAATGGTTGGGAAGTTGAGTATCATTCCGCATCTCAATGTGAGTGTGGTGTTAATTACCCACAGGGTTTGTCCAGTGTATAGATTTAGTGCCATGATTCCTTGTGAGCTGCCTGTTTGGGTTGTGTACCATGTTGAGTATTCTATGCCGTCCATGATGATGGGTGCGTATTTGGGATCGTACTGTGAGGTTGTCCAGTAGCTGCCTGCTTGTTCGGTGTTGCCGTATGATCCTCCTGCTACTCCGCCTACACACCATGGTTTTGTCCACAGGATGTGGGCTGAGGATGGCGCGACCGTGTATGGGTTAAAGTTGCCTGAAGCATTGTATCCGCCGGTAGCGGCGAATGTGTTTGCTACATATCCCATCCATGGTCCTGATATGCCCGCCCAGAGTTGGACGTTTTCAGAATTGACTGGAGCTTCCCAGTAGTTTGTTGGAAGCGGTGTGTCTGCTAAGCCGCCTCTTGGCGTTGATGTCACTACCAGAGTCGCTGGTTGACTTACGCTGGGTTCGTTGTAGTATATTTGATTTGGAGGTGCGAATTGTTGTCCGCCGTATTTCAGTTGGAATGTGTAGTTGCCTACTGTTGTTGGTGTGTATGTTGTGTATGTGCCACCGGTTGTATCTGTTGTGAATGTTCCTAGTGATGTTTGTGTTCCACCTGGTGGGGTAACGTAAATGGTCATGTTCACAGCGTCTTGTTCAGCGAATAATGGTACGGCCAACCAGAAGTCAACTGTCACAACTTGTCCGACACCACATGGGTTAGGAGCAACGTTGCAGAAAGCAATTGTTGGAACGTCGATACTGCCTGCTGCTTGTCCGTGTGCTGTCATTGCGAATGAACCTCCTATTACTGTAATCATAAGCATCGAAAGGATTATTGCTGCAATTCTATTTTTTGTGTTTTTCATTTTTTTTCTTCCTTTTAGTTTTTTTAGATTGAACATAAAGCCTTAAGGCTAATTGTCCAATCACCTCCTTGTGCCCTAACTAAGTATTTAAGACTTGTTCAAGTGTGTCCGCCTGCATATTTGCACAAAAAAGCCAGCGATTTACCGATTTCTGCACAGAAAATTCCCAGATTAGAATTATCTCAAACTCAGGCCACAATACTTCTATCTGACTGTGAGTTTCAGCTCAACACAGTTCAAAGTTTTCCCAAAATAAAACTACGAAGCACAAGTTTTTGCTTAAGCGGGTTGCTGTTGTGAAATGCAGTGAATTGCGCCGAAACCGCATATTAAGTCGACACAGTTTACTCCAACAACCTTTCTTTTTGGAAAAAGTTTCTGAAGAATAGACATTGCAACTTCATCTTTTTCGCTTTCAAAAGTCGGGACCAAAACCGTTCGGTTGCCTATGTAAAAATTCGTGTAACTTGCAGGCAGCCGTTTTCCGTCGTAGGCGACATTTCCCGGCATAGGCAACTTGATAACTCTGAGTTTCCTTCCATCCTGGTCGGTTGACTGGCAAAGCAACTGGTAGTTTTTTCTTAGGGCTTCGCTGTTTTCGTCGTCACCTTCATCATAGCCGCTTACAACTGTTGTTGGATTGACGAACCTTGCTAAGTCGTCAACGTGTCCGTCAGTGTCGTCTCCAGCGATTCCGTTTTTCAGCCAAATTATGTTGGTTACACCCAGGTAGTCCTTGAGGAACTTTTCGATTTCTTCCTTCTTAAGGCAAGCATTTCTGTTCTTGTTGAGGAGACATTGTTCCGTGGTTAGTAGAGTTCCTTTTCCGTTAACGTCGATAGAGCCTCCTTCCAAAACAATGCCTGGCTCAAAACAAAGCAACTGCATAACCTTGTTAATTTCATGGGGTATCTCGGCGTCTTTCATTAGTTCCTCGTATTTTTCGCCCCACGAATTAAAAGTCCAGTGAACCATCGCCAAATCCGCGTCCCGCTTGACAAAAATGGGACCGTAATCTCTGAACCAGACATCGGCGTAACCAAACTCAAAGAATCTTATCCGGTTAAGGTCAACTCTGTGACTTCGGAGTAGCTCAGAAACTTTATGCTGCATAGCTTGATCTTTAACGAATAAATTCACAAACTCGTCCTTGTGGAGTAAGCTGATGATTTGAACAAATGTTTCTTCAACCTTCTCAACGCCGGACGTGAATGTTGTGGGGTCATGCGGCCAAGCAAGCCAGATTGCCGCGTGCTTTGACCATTCAGCAGGCATACAGTATCCGAGTTCACGTGGGGTAGTCGTCGCGGCTCTCATTTCTCAGTGTCCTCCACGAGCTTTTGATAAGTTTCAGGTCTTCGGTTTCGAAGGAACCCCCAACCCTCCTGAATCCTCCTGTTTTTTGCAAGATCCACCTTTGCAACTAAAGTTTCCTCTTTAGTGAAGCTGGCTTCCTTAAGCATCATGCCGAAAGAGTCGCATATGAAAGAGCCACCCCAAAAGTTGAGCTGCCTCTCCACACCTACCCGGTTTACGGCAGCAACATGAATTCCATTCTCGATGGCATGTCCGCGTTGAACAGTCTTCCAAGCGTCATGCCAGTCTCCATCAGACTGATCGTCGCCTTCAACATAGCCGATCGCTGTCGGGTAAAACATGATTTCTGCGCCCTTCAAAGCGTTAATTCTTGCAGGTTCAGCGAACCACTGGTCATAGCAGATAAGCACTCCTACGCGAGCGTAACGGGTTTCAAAAACACAATAGCCGTTGTCTCCTGCTTCAAAAAAGTTTTTTTCGTAAAACAAAGGGTCAAACGGCACATGCATCTTGCGGTAGACACCCAAAGTTTTCCCGTCTGCGTCAATTACGACAGCTGAATTGTAGTATTTCCCGTTTGGAGCCTTCTCAAAAATAGGCGCTATTATGACTGTGCCGTTCTTTTTCGCCAGGTTGGAGAATGTTTTGGTGGTTTCGCCAGGAACTGTCTCCGCAAGGTTGCCGACGTCTATTTTTTCTTCCTGCGGAAAATACCATGTTCTGTAAAGTTCAGGCAAGCAGATAATTTGAGCGCCCATCCTTGATGCTTCCTCAACTTTGTCAACAGTTCGTCTTATGTTGTCGGTTATGTCAGCTGAAAGAGCGGTTTGAATTAGCCCAACATTGACGATTTTCCTTTCATCCTGTGTATCAGAGGCGCTCGAAACTGTAACCATCCTTCTTCTTTGATGGCAAATAAGTGAGTTTTGAAGGTAATAACTTTTCTGAAACAAAGAGAGAGGAGATCCTCACTTCAAATCTGATTATTGATTTGAAGGAGACAGATTTTGTTGCTCACGAAAACTTCTGTCTAACTTTCTTAGAGCACATAACTCGAATGGACAAAGCTGACGAGATAAGCAAAGTTAACAAGAAAAGGGGGTTTTGGAATTCCGGGATTGTGCCAGTAGGGTAGGGCGTACTTGTGGAAGATACAGAAGAAGATAGAGAAGGCGTAGAGGTTGGAGTGTTCGCAGCTGCAGTAGGCGTCGTGGTTGAGAACGCAGTTGGAGGTCTTGTTGTTCCGTCTTGGTTGAACAATCCATCGTCTAAAGTGAAGAGGAAAACGCCGTTGTTGTTGTAGTATTCTGAGGGACCGACGAGTTTGAACCAGAATATTGCCCGGGTGAACGAGAAACTTGATAGGAATGTGAAGGTTTGGGTCAAAAATGCTTCTTGTTTCTGTAATGAATTGCTGATTATAGGAGGCGTCGGATCGTTAGGCGGACTGTCGATGGGTTCTCCAGTCTCAGTGAACCAAATCGGTTTGCCGGTTAGCTGTTCGTACTCATTGATGTATCCGTTCCATATTTGCTGAAGGGTGTCCTTAGAGGTTATTCCGTTGTAAGTAACGGTTTCATTTGGTAACCATGCAGCGCCGGTGTTGTCCCCGTAAATATGAAGTGAAATGGCGTCGCAATAGTTTGCAGCTCCATCTGCCCAAACTTGCGCGGCAAGCTGATATGAGGCATCTTGGAAGTTTCCCGAATTGTAGAGAGACAATTCACTGGGGACGAAAATGTCTTGACCACCAAAAGCTATAACGATGTCCGAAGAGTCATGTTGTTTAACTATTGTGCAGGCGTCTCTTAGTATGTTAAAATAGGCAAGCGAAAGATTTCCGCTCGCAAGGTACCCAGTGTTATATTGAGTTTGTCCGCTCAAAACTTCATTTCCAACCTCCCAAACGTGAACGTTCGGGAAATCATTAACAACCGCAGTGACGTAGGAATCCCACTGAGGGAGCGTCCAGTTTGTTCCATAAAGGTCAGTTACGGCCAAAATATCTAGCCTAAGTTCCCATTTGTACCCGTAAGGCGCGTACTGATTGTATAACTTTGTGAAATTCGACGCATGAACTGGATCTATAAACGCTGCTTCTCTGAGCCAATTAACGCCGTATTGTGCTGGGATGCTTGCGTCAAAAGCGAACGCGAAATCGTCGGTTGGCGGGCGCATCTGAGCTAAATTCACTCCATAAGCTATCTGGCTTGAGGTGGCTGCGGACGCTATATTGTGGCTGCTTTGAAGAGGAAGCGTCAACGACAGTATAATGATAAGACCCAGTAATATTGCGAGTGTCCTCATTTGATCTCTAAATCAGAGTCAAGATATTTAGCTTTAAAAGCCTTCGCAAAACAGCCACGGCAAATGGAAGCAAACGGTTAATTTATTGCTCTCACAATAAGGTTATTGGTTAGGTTTTTTTGGGTAAACAAGATGCCAGTCTAAAACCACAACTCACTTTGTTTGACGCAATAGTTACTGGTCTCGCGGCTATTCTCGGCGCAGGCATATTCACAATCATAGCGCCTGCAGCAGGGCTGGCTGGACCCGCAATTCTTGTTTCCTTTGGAATCGCTGCATTTGTAGCGTTTTGCAATGCGTCATCTTCTATCCAGTTGGCCGCTGTTTTTCCTCGGTCGGGAGGCACCTACGAGTTCGGAAGACGCATGCTTGGCAACTGGTGGGGCTTCATTGCAGGCTGGATGTTCCTTGTGGCGAATACTGTTGGACCGGGCGTAAGCGCTTTGGCGTTTGGAAGTTACTTGCATGCAATTTGGCTAATCATTCCATTTCACGTAGCGGCGATTGGCGCAGCAGCAGTTATGGTTATTCTCGATGCTGTGGGGATCCGCCGATCCATTCGTGTAACGGGAGTGATTGTTATTTTATCAATCGCTTCCTTATTGGCTGTTGCAATAATAGCTTTGCCATCGGCTCACTTAGGGAATTTTTCGCCTTTTGCACCAGGCGGATTGGTTGGGGTTCTGCGCGCAACAGGTTTGCTCTTCTTTGCCTACACGGGATACAGCCGAATCGCAACGTTGGTTGAGGAAGTGAAAAACCCGAAACGAACTATTCCCAGAGCATCTTTGATAGCACTCGGCGGCGTTACCTTCTTTTACCTGTTTGTGGTTGGGACCGCAATCGCTGTTTTAGGAGCCTCAGGCATGGCGAATTCACCTTCGCCTTTAGAAGCGCTGATGATAGCTGTTGGAAGCGCTTTGGGTGTGGCTTTGGTTACTGGAGGGGCATTGCTTACGACCTTCAACGAGGGACTCTCTGACCTTTTAGGCGTTTCTCGTGTAGCATTTTCAATGGGCAGGGAACACGACTTACCTGCGGGCTTGGCCAAGCTAGGAGCTGAAAAAAACCCGTGGAGAAGCGTAATCTTCGTTGGCGCCATCACGCTTCTAGTTGCAGCTTTTGCACCCTTAGTTTTGTCTGTGGCGATATCCAGCTTCGGAACTCTTCTCTACTATTCGATAACTAACGTGTCAGCCTTAAAGCTGCCACGTGTCCAACGAACTTTTCCTCGTGCCCTTGCAATAGCGGGGCTTGCCGGCTGCCTCGGATTAGCTTTCGCGCTCTCTCCACAATATATAGCAATTGGACTATTGATTCTTGGAGTCGGCGCAGTTTACTACATCATACGCAGAAGAATAATGCAAAAAAAGCCTGTTACCTAAGTTGTTCTTTTTTGCTTGAGCACATAATCAAAATACTTTTCAACTGTTCCTTCGCAAGTCCACTCTGCACGAAGCCTTGTCTTCTTTTCTGCCCGGCGCAACTCTGAAAGAAGCATGCGGTTGAGGTCTTTTGCAGTTTCGCCTTTGAATTCAGCGGTTAAGTCGAATCCGTCGCTGGTTGGTTTAAGTGTACCCTGGCTGCCGATTATTCGTTCCAAAAGAGGTTTTATGGCTGACGGGTTGGCGCTGCTTACGTTTGCCTTCAATTTCAGTTTTTTCTCAGGCATCAAACTCACTTGTGCTGTGTTTTCATTTGAATACAAGCTATGGCTCGTATTTTTGAAAAAACTAAACAGACATAGTTAAACTTTCTTTACTTCTTGTGTCTTTTGATTCTTTCCTGCCGCTGCGTCTTCATACGCCAATCCTTCTTCCGCTGCGTCGTTACCGTGAATTTTCCGCCTTGCCTAGGCATTTGCTCAACTTTGCGGTAACGTGAAATGTTCAAGTAAAATGTCTCGAGGTCTATTTTACTCGATTTCAAATCTTCAAGGTTCTGGTTCAGTTCCTTCCTCGCGTCCTCGCCTGCATGATCAAAAGCTTCCGAATAAACAAGGTACGCAGCGTGGAACTGAAAACTTGAAGAGTCATCGACT
>Ga0335081_10022580_pt1 | contig 10179 bp, 9 predicted proteins | sample Lox_Sample_35_FD_206713 | JGI IMG/M metagenome (GOLD analysis project Ga0335081, IMG submission 206713) | Soil microbial communities from Loxahatchee National Wildlife Refuge, Florida, United States - Lox_Sample_3.5 | ecosystem: Environmental > Terrestrial > Soil > Wetlands | place: USA: Florida... | reverse complement strand
CGCCCATCGACAGTCCTCAGATCAGGTACAGCAGCGGATAGAGGAAGATCCACACCAGGTCCACCAGGTGCCAATAGAGGCCGCCCAGCTCGACGCCCATGTAGTAGTTCGACGAATACCGGCCCTGCAGCGTGCGCCACAACACGAACCCGAGCACGCTCATGCCGGCGATGACGTGCAGCCCGTGCAGCCCGGTCATGAGGAAGTACAAGGTATAGAACATCGCCGCGCCCGGAATGCGCACCTCCGCGGACGCATAGTATTTGCCCGGGAGCGCGTGCTCCCTGAAATGCTCGGCGTATTCGATGGCCTTGAAGCCGAGGAACAGCAGCGCGAACAGGATGGTGATGACGAGGCAGACCGCGGCCATCTTGCGCTGGTTGGTGCGCGTGTAATGAATCGCCATCGCCACGGTAAAGCTCGAAGTAATCAGGACGACGGTATTCAAGGTTCCCAGAGTGATGTTGAGGTGGCGGCTCGACTGCTCGAAGGCGAGCGGGAACTCGAATCGATAGACGGTGTATCCGCAGAAGAGACCGGCGAAGAGCAGCACCTCGGTGGCGAGGAACAACCACATGCCCAGCCGCATCGCCTCGGTCTGCCGCTCGAGCGAGGAGAAGTGGTGGCCGACCACCTCTTCGGGCACGCCGGGATAAGTGCTGGCCGATTCAGGCGACACGGGTCACTCCCGGCGGCTCGTGCGTGCGGTAGTCGTGCGGCATCTGCGTGATGGTCGGGATCTGGTCGAAGTTGTGGGTGGTGGGCGGCGAGTCGGTCATCCACTCGAAGCCCTTCGAGCCCCACGGATTCGCTTCCGACTTCGCGCCATACTTCAATGCAATGGCGAGATAGATCAAGATGATTAGAAAGCCGAAGCCGAGCAGCGTCGCGCCCGCGGTCGAAGCCACGTTCAGGGCCTGGAACTGCTCCGGGTATTGATAGTAACGGCGCGGCATCCCGAAGTTGCCGAGCAGGAACTGCGGAATGAACGTGGCATTGAAGCCGAGGATGATCAGCGACGCGGCGACCAGGCCCCAGCCCTCGGGATACACCTTGCCGAACATCTTCGGGAACCAGTAGTGGAGCGCGGCGAGGAAGGCCATCACCGAGGCTCCCACCATGATGAAGTGGAAGTGCGCGATGACGAAATAGGTATCGTGCCAGTGGATGTCCAATGACGTGGTGGCGAGCGCCACGCCGGTCATCCCGCCGAAGACGAGGAAGTAGAGGAAGCCGCAGATATATGCGAACGGCGTCTTGAAGGCGATCGCGCCGCGATACATCGTTCCTACCCAGTTGAATACTTTGACCGCGGTGAAGATACCCACCAGCATCGACAGGATTCCGAACGCGCCCGCGTTGAACGTGCTCTGGCCGGCGACGAACAGGTGATGTCCCCAGGTGAAGAAGCCGACGAAGGCGATGCCGATGGAGCTGAGCGCGATCGCCTTGTAGCCGAATGGATTCTTTCGCGAGAAGGCGCAGACGCACTCGGAGATCACGCCCATGCCCGGGAGGATCATGATGTAGACCGCCGGGTGCGAATAGAACCAGAACATGTGCTGGAACAGCACCGGGTCGCCGCCGCGCGCGGGGTCGAACAGGCCGAAGCCGCCGATGCGCTCGACGGTGACGATCAAGAGCGTGATGCCGAGGACCGGCGTGGCCAATATCTGGATGATCGACGTCGCATAGATGCCCCATACGAACAGGGGCAGCCGCATCCAGCTCAATCCGGGCGCGCGCAGCGTGTGGGTGGTGACGATGAAGTTCAATCCGGTCAATATCGAAGAAAAGCCGAGCACGAACGCGCCGAGGAGAATCGGCGCCACGTCGGTGGGCGTGGTGCTCGAGTACGGCGTGTAGAAGGTCCAGCCGGTGTCGGCGCCGCCGTGGACCATTCCGTAGATGGCGATCAGCGCGCCCGCCCAGTACATGTAGAACGAGGCGAGGTTCAAGCGCGGAAAGGCCACGTCGCGCGCGCCGATCATCAGCGGCACGACGAAATTTCCGAACGCGGCGGGGATCGCGGGAATGAGGAAGAGGAAGATCATCACCACGCCGTGCAGGGTGAAGAGCCGGTTGTAGCTGAGCGCGTCGTAAAGGAAGGGTCCCGGCTGGAGCAGCTTCATCCGCAGCGCGAGCGCGAAGATGCCGCCGATGAGGAAGAAGAAGATGACCGAGGCGAGGAACATCACGCCGATGCGCTTGTGATCGCGCGTGTTCAGCCACGACATCACCGTCGTGCCGTCCTCGAGGTAATTGCGGTGCGCCGCGGCGCCCGCGAGCGCGTGGCTATCGGCCTCGGACAGGCGCATACGCTGGACCCTCCGATGGTCCGGTCTGGACGGCGTCGCTTCGCAGCGACTTGATGTATTCGACCAGCGCGGCGATGTCGGGCGCGCCGAGCTTGCCCTGGAAGCTGGGCATCACCGGCTGGAAGCCGTCGACGATCTCCAGCGCGGGGTCCATCATCGATCGCGTCAGGTACGCCTCGTCGGCGTCGATGAACGTGCCGTCGGTGAGCTTCTCGCGCCGGTGGTACAGGTCGAGCCACGTCGGCCCGATGTGCCGCGTGCCGTCGGTCGAGTGGCACTTCAGGCAGCCTTCGCTCGCCGCCACGCGCCGGCCCTGCTCGACGAGGTTCCCGATCGGCGGCGAGGTGTCGAGCAGCCCGCCCGCGCCGTCCTGCTTCGACGCCAGCCCGCGCCGCTGCTGCGCGAGCCAGTCTTCGTAGTCCTGCGGTTTCATCACGATCACTTCGCCGCGCATGATCGAGTGGCCGGTGCCGCAATACTGCGAGCAGAGGATCTGGTAGCGGCCGGGCGTGGTGGCGTTGAACCACGCGTCGGTGTAGCGCCCGGGCAGCACGTCCTTCTTCACCCGGAACTCGGGCACGAAGAACGAGTGGATCACGTCGCGCGAGGTCATCAGCACGCGCACGTTGCGCCCCGCCGGCACGCGCAGCACGTTGATGGTGTTGGGCCCGTCGGGATAGGCGAACTTCCACATCCACTTCTTCGCCTGCACGTAGACGTCCATCGCGTCCGACGGCGGCGTCTGCTGCCGCACGAACTCGCTGTAGCCGATGAAGAACCAGAGCAGGAAGAACGAGAGCGGCACGCCGAAGAAGAGCGCCTCCATCCAGCCCGGCGGCTCGACGTGCGGCGTGGTCTGCGTCTCCGACTTGCGGTGGTAGCGGACGAAGAAGGCGATGGCGGTGAGGCCCACCAGCGTCGACATGAAGAACGTGGTGAGGATGACGAAGAAGTGCAGCGTGTCGACGTCGCGGGCGAACGTCGAGGCCTGGTCGGGCAGGAAGAGGAGCCGCCGCAGAAGCTCGTTCAAGACGCGGCTCCTTTCTTGCGCATTTCGCGCCACCACAGCACGCCGAGCAGCGCGAGGACCGCGGCGCCGAACCCGCCCGCGCCCAGCCGGAGCGCGCCCATGACGTAGAAATGGTACTTGCGCGTGGCGGGGTCGTACTTGAAGCAGCGCAGGATGATGCGATCGAGCGAAGTCCCGACGCGGCCCTGCGAGGCCTCGAGGATCGCGAGCTTCAAATCGCGCGGGTTGAACTCGACGCCATAGAGGTAGCGCGAGATCTTCCCGTCGGGTCCCAGCACCATGCTCACCGCTGGGTGCTCGAAGACCTGCGCCTCGGCGTCCCAGCGGTAGTGGAAGCCGACCGCTTCGGCGAGCACGCGGATCGCGTCGGGCCCGCCGACGAGATAGGGCCAGTCGATGGGCCGCGCGCGCTCCCCGCCTTTCAAGGTCTGCAGATACCCGCCCTGCCGCAGCCGCGCTTCCGGCACCGTGTCCTTCGGAGAGAACGAGACGGTGAGGCCATAGTAATCGCGGCTCAAAACCAGGTCGGTTTCGTTCAAGGCTTTGATCGCGCCTTTTTGCACCAGGCTGCAAAGCATCGGGCAATCGAAATAGATCAAGGTCAAGACCACCGGCTTGCCGCGCGCGGCCACGTCGCGCAGGTGCGTGCGGTTGCCCTGCGAGTCGATGAAGACCGCGTCGGGCACGGTGTCGCCGAGGCGCTCGACGACGTCGACCGCGTCCTGCGCCACCGCGGCGGCCAAGGCGAGCGCGGCGATCACTTGTGCTGCTCCTTCACCACTTGCTGCATTGCCTCCTCGATGGGCATGTGCACGACGCCGTTCTTCCGGTCGACCCAGCCCCAGCTCGACAGCCGCTGCAGGCGGTCGTCGCGGTAGTTCTGCGCCGCGCGCGAGACGTCGAACGGCGCCTGGTCGACGATGCCGATCTCGCTCGAGCCGATCTGCAGCGGCATCGGATCGGGCCCGATCGGCTGCAGCACCTTCTCCCGCGCGTTCATCATCTTCGTGGTGATGATCACCGAGATGGTGGCGATGATGAGGAAGCCGACGCCGGTCCCCAGCACCTTGGGCCAGTGGATCGCTTCCTGCGCCTGCGCGGGCGGCGGCGGCAGGTGCTCGGTGGAGTGGGAGGGCTGGGTGCTCACGGCTGCGCGTACCTCAGCGAGTCTTCGAGGAAGGGATCGCGCACCGGCACCGGCCGGGCCGACCGCAGCAGCGCGGCGCAGGCCGCGATCGACACGCCGCCGATCCCGACGAACGCGGTGAGGTGCGTCCAGTGCAGGCCCAGCCGCGCCAGGTCGGCCGCGGGCATCACCACCCAGTAGGTGTCGACGTAGTGGATGAAGAGCACCCAGACCGATACCGCCGCGAGCGCCGGCGGGCTGCGCTTCAGATCGCGCGAGAGCAGCAGGAAGAACGGCACCAGGAACTGCCCGACGAGGATGAGCTGCCCCACCGGCCGCCACGGCCCGCGGCTGCGCACGATGATCCACTGCAGCTCTTCCGGCAGGTTCCCAGCCCAGATGAGCATGTATTGCGAAAAGGCCATGTAGGCCCAGAAGGCGGTGAAGGCGAGCAGCAGCTTGCCCATGTTGTGCTGCTGGTCCACCGAGATCACCGCGCCGAGCGGCGAGCCCGACGAGCGCACGCCGGTGACGATGAGGCACTGCACCGCCAGCGAGCCGAGGAACGCGCCCGCGTAGACGTAGAGGCCGAAGATGGTCGAGTACCAGGTGGGCTGCAGCGACATCAGCCAGTCGAAAGAAGCGAAGGTGAAGGTGAGGGCGAAGAAAACCAGGCCCGGCGCGGACCACGCGCGCATGCGCATGGTGTGGCGCGGATCGCCGTCGCGGTCCTGCGCCAGCGATGCGCCGCGCAGCAGCCAGCTGAGGCCCGCCCAGATGAGGAAGTAGCCCACCGCGCGCAGCGTGAACGAGCTCATGTTGAGGTACGAGCGCTTGTGCTCGAGGTGCTTCACCATCTCCTCGGGCAGGTTCGGCGGCGGGTCGACCCAGAACCAGATGTGCTTCGCGCCGAACAGGAGCGGCAGGAAGAGCGCGATGAACAGCGGCAGCACCGCACCCATGCTCTCGCCGAAGCGGCGCATGCTGACGTTCCACTTCGCGCCGGCCGCGTGGTTCGCCATCACCAGCGTGATGCCGCCGATGGAGATGCCGAGCCAGAAGACGAACGCCACCAGGTACGCGAGCAGCGCCTGGCGCGGCTGCGAGAGGCCGCCGAGCAGCGTGAGCAGAAGGCCGACGACGCCGGCGATCGCGGCGCCGATGATCAGCGGGCCGAGCCCCGCGATTGGAGGCAGGTCGGTATTCGGCAGCGGCTTGTCGTGGCCGTGGCTCACGGCGAGCTCTCCTGGGCCAGCTTCTTCTGCACGTCGGCCGGCGCCTGCCCGAGCGTCGCCGCCTGGCTCCGCCGCAGCGCCTCGACGTACGCCACCACCGCCCACCGTTCCTCGGCGGTGAGCTGCGGCGCGTACGAGGCCATCAGGCCGAAGCCTTCGGTGACCACCTGGAAGACGTGCGCCGGCGACGGACTGCGCAGCTTGTGCAGGCTCGGCGGCGGCCTCAGGGACATCTGCGTCGAGACGAGGCTGACCCCGTCGCCGAGCAGGCCGTGGCACACCGAGCAATAGATGTCGAAGCGCTCGCGGCCGGCCTGCATCACTTCGGGCGTCAGCTGGATGGGAATGGCTTTCACGTCCTGGCCCGAGCGGTCCTTGCCGGTGGTCAGCTCCGGCCGCTGGATGATGCGCTCGCGCGGCACCGTGCCCGCGGGCGGATCGCGCATGGCGCGGCCGTCCTCGAACTGCGGGTTGGCGGCGAACGCCTTGAACTTCGGCTGCCGCTCCATCGGGTCGACCAGCGTGGTGTCGCCGCAGGCGGCGAGCAAGAGCAAGCAGAGCAACAACGGCAAACCGCGAGGGCGCGAGGAACGCGAAACACCCCAAAGGCTTTTTCGCGTTCTTCGCGCCCTCGCGATTGGCAGTTCAGGCTTCATTCCGCCTCCGTGACGGTGTGGACCCGCCGTGCCCCGGCGGAGCGGAATTTCTCCTCGATGCCTGCGGCCGCGTCGTCGTCCCCGGTTTCGGCGCTGATCCAGAACGCATCCAGCGACGCCGTGCGGAACTGCTCCGACTCGAACACTGGGTGGTACGTGCGCGGCAGCTGGAAGAAGCCGAAGATCGAGCTGAAGAAGATCGACAGCACCGACAGGAGCACGCCGCACTCGAAGGTGATGGGAATGTTGGTCCAGAACCCGTGCGGCGGCCGGTTGCCGACGTTGATCGGATAGTTGACCGCGTTCATCCACCACTGCATCGCGTAGCCGCCGAGCGCGCCGAGCACGCCGCCGGTCAGCGCCACCAGCGGCACCTTGCTGCGCGGCAGCGCCAGCGCCTCGTCGATGCCGTGCAGCGGATACGGCGAGTACGCGTCGAGCCCGGCCACTCCCTGCTCGCGCAGCTTGCGCGCGGCCTCGACGCACGCCTCCGGCTCGCCGAACTCGCCCAGGACGAAGCGGCGGCTCATGGCTTCGCTCCTTCGAGCTCGCTCATCGACTCATGCGAGACGCGCAGCTCGTGGCGAAGCTCCTTCACCTCGCTCACCGCCACCGCCGGAACGAACTTGAGGAACAGGAGGAACAACAGGCCGAAGAAGCAGATGGTCCCGCTGAGCAGCGAGAGATCCACCCAGGTCGGGTAGTACATGTGCCAGTTCGAAGGGATGAAGTCCTGGTGCAGCGAGGTGACGATGATGTTGAACCGCTCGAACCACATGCCGACATTCACCAGCACCGAGCCGATCCAGAGGATGGCGATGTTCTGCCGCGCCCGCTTGAGCCAGAAGATCTGCGGCACCATCACGTTACAGAACATCTGCGTGTAGTACGCCCAGGCGTACGGCCCGCGCGGCCGGGTGAAGAAGAAGACGTGCCCCTCGTACGGGTTGTCGCTGTACCAGGCGGCGAAGTGCTCCATGATGTAGCCGTAGGCGACGATGAGCCCGGTGGTGAGCATCACCTTCGCCATCGAGTCGAGGTGGCGGATGGTCACCACGTGCTTGAGCCCCATGAACTTGCGCGCGGGGATGATGAGCGTCAGCACCATGGCGAAGCCGGAGAACACCGCGCCGGCGACGAAGTAGGGCGGGAAGATGGTGGTGTGCCAGCCGGGCAGGATCGAGACGGCGAAGTCCCACGACACGATGGTGTGCACCGAGAGCACCAGCGGCGTGGCCAGGCCGGCCAATAAAAGATAGGCGATCTTGTAGTGGTGCCAGTGGCGCGCCGAGCCGCGCCAGCCGAGCGAGAAGATGCCGTAGGCGATGCGTTTGCGCCGGCTGGTGGAGCTGTCGCGCAGCGAGGCGAGATCGGGGATCAACCCCAGGTACCAGAATAACAACGATGTAATGAAATAGGTCGAGACCGCGAACACGTCCCACATCAGCGGGCTCTTGAACTGCGGCCAGATCTTGTTGAGCGACGGATACGGGAACAGCCAGTAGATGGCGAACCACGGCCGGCCGGTGTGCAGCACCGGGAAGAGCGCGGCCTGCATCACCGCGAACAGCGTCATCGCCTCGGCGAAGCGGTTGATGCTAGTGCGCCACTTCTGCTGGAAGAGGAGCAGGATGGCGCTGATCAGCGTGCCGGCGTGGCCGATGCCGATCCACCAGACGAAGTTGATGATGCCGAAGGCCCAGGCGACGGGGATGTTGTTGCCCCACATCCCGATGCCCTTGGCCACCGTGAGCGTGACCGCGCTGAACAACAGGCCGGTCCCGCCGAGGCCGATGAGCACTAGGATCAGCCAGCCCGGCTGCGCCGGCTGCCACACGTAGTGGAGCAGCGACTTGTTGAGCGTGCCGTCGTCCTGCTCGCCCTGGATGAGCGCGAGGCCGCGAAGCTCGGTGCGCGGATCGGTCGCCACTGCCGGCAGGGGCTCGGCCATCACGCCAGCTCCGGATTGGGGTTGGTGACGCGCGCGAGGTACGCGGTGCGCGGGCGGGTGCCCAATTCGTGCAGCAGGTCGTAGCGGCGCGGGCTCGCGTGCTGCTGCGAGACCGCGGCGCCGAGGTCGTTGAGATCGCCGAAGGCGATGGCGTTGCTCGGGCACGCCTGCTGGCACGCGGTGCGCACCTCGCCGTCGCGGATGTTGCGCTCCTGCAAGCGGGTGCTGATGCGCGCCCGCTCGATGCGCTGCACGCAGTACGTGCACTTCTCCATCACGCCGCGCGATCGCACGGTGACGTCGGGGTTGAACGCCATCTTCTCCGTCTCGGAGAAGTTGTTGGTGTAGGCGAAGAAGTTGAAGCGGCGCACCTTGTACGGGCAGTTGTTCGAGCAATATCGTGTCCCGACGCAGCGGTTGTAGATCATCTCGTTCAGGCCTTCGTCGCTGTGGACGGTGGCGTTCACCGGGCACACGTACTCGCAGGGCGCGCTCTCGCACTGCACGCACATCAGCGGCTGTACCACCACGCCCGGGTTCGAGATGTCGGCGCCGGTGAAGTAGCGGTCGACGCGGATCCAGTGCATCTCGCGGCTGCGCACCACGCGGTCCTTGCCGACCACCGGGATGTTGTTCTCCGCGATGCAGGCCACCATGCACGCGCTGCAGCCGGTGCAGCGCGAGAGATCGATGGCCATGCCCCAGCGGTAGCCGGGATATTCAACCGGTCGGTGAAATGTCAGCGGCACGCCGCGGTGCCCGGAGAGCTCCTCGGCCGTCTGCGCGAGGTCCTTCAGCGTGGTGGAGGCGGCGATGAGCCGGCCTTCCATCGAGTGGTGCTCCTGCGTCTGCCCCAGCTGGTAGCGCGCGCCGGTGGGCGTCAGCGTGAGCCCGGGCGCGAACCACGGCGCGTCGCTGTGGCGCAGCGCGGCGGTGTCGAAGCCGACGCCGTTGCACAGTCCTTCCGCCTGCGAGCGGCGGCCGTAGCCCAGCGAGACCGTGACGCAGCCGTCGGCGTGGCCCGGCGCGATGACCACCGGCGCGTGCACTGGCGGACCGTGCAGGCCGAGATCGACCAGGTCGCCCTGCGACAGCCCCAGCTGCTGCGCGGTGGCCGGCGACAGCAGCGCGGCGTTGTCCCAGGTGAGCTTGGTGACCGGATCGGGCAACTCCTGCAGCCAGCCGACGTTGGCGAAGCGGCCGTCCCACACGCGCGAGTCGGGGACGATGTTCACCTCGAGACCGGGCACGGTCTCGGCGGGAGCGACCTTGTTCGCCTCGGCGAGGATCGCGTCGTGCTTGATCCCCGGGGTCTCCGGCGGCGTGGCGGTGCCCGCGACGAAGCCGTCCGACAGCCACTTCTCCCACGCGCCCGCCTCGAACCGCTGCTGCCAGAACTCGCGCAACTGGGTGTACGCGGTGCGGTCGCCCTCGCCGAGGAACGCGGCCAGCACCTCCGCCGCGGTGGCGCCTGCATAGAGAGGTGAGATCAGCGGCTGCTGGAAGGTGACGGTGCCGTCGTGCGCGCGGCCGTCGGCCCAGCTCTCGAGCGGGTGCAGCGCGGGCACCGTCCAGCCGGCGCGCTCGGCCGTCTCGTCGGCGTAGAGCGACAGGTAGACGGAGTGCGAGACCTGCGAAAGCGCCTTGCCGAAGTTGAGATCGAACGGCGCGCCGTACGCCGGGTTCCACGCGGTGATCACCAGCGTGTCCACCGCGCCGCGCCGCATCTCTTCGCATAGCTCGCGCAGCGCGCGCGGGCCGGCGTCGGGGTCGTGCAGCAAAGGCTTCGCCTGCGAAACGCACGCGCTCTGCAGCGCGGCGTTGATGGCGTGCGCGGCGGCGTGCAGCACCGGGGGCTGCCGC
>Ga0335081_10022578_pt1 | contig 10179 bp, 11 predicted proteins | sample Lox_Sample_35_FD_206713 | JGI IMG/M metagenome (GOLD analysis project Ga0335081, IMG submission 206713) | Soil microbial communities from Loxahatchee National Wildlife Refuge, Florida, United States - Lox_Sample_3.5 | ecosystem: Environmental > Terrestrial > Soil > Wetlands | place: USA... | reverse complement strand
GGCGATCGATGCCGTGACGAGCCAAAATCTCGGCCGCCCGGCGTTCGACTTCCACCACCTGCTCGGCGCGCTCGACCTTGGGAATCAGGATGACGTCCAGCGCTTCGGGCACCACCTCCTCCAGGTCCGCCAGCCCGAGTGGCAACTGATTGATGCGGACCATGCGCTCGGCCGCGCCGAAATCGACGACGCGCAATGCGTTGCGTACCAGGATTCGTGCCGCATCCTTTTCGGCGGGGTGAACGGAGTCTTCAAGATCGAGGATGACGGCGTCCGGGCCGTGCAGGCCGGCGTTGATATAGTACTTGGGCTCGCTGCCGGGCAGGTAAAGGCGCGAGCGCCGCAGCCGGTCGCGAGGAGAAGCAACCGGCGTCACGAACCCGCCGGGCCCTTCTGGCCTTTCTGGCAGGGCACGCCGACCCGCGCCCAAACCGGCGCGATGGACCGCCGCCTCCAGGCGTGCGGCGATGACGAAGGGCAGAGCGCCAGCATCGTGGATCGCGACCCGCGCGTGCTCGACGCCAAGTGCCTCCAGGACGTCTCGCGTCTGGGCGCGAATCGCCTTGCCATAGTAAGGCGCGACTCGCGATTCCAACTCGATCTCGATGCCGCCTGTCGCCCGCGGCTCAAGCCTCACATGGAGGTCAGAACGCACGTCCTCGCCCCAGTGGCCAGCCTCAGCGATTCGCGGTGCGCGCAGGTCCGTCGGTCCAGTCATACTCGTTGCCCTCGCAGGGCCAATCCTTGGGATAAGTAAGTCAAGTCCTTATTTCGCTATTCCCCCTTAGGCTGCGAGCCGCCAAGCGCTCCTCGGTTCGCCTTTCATGTCACGCACCACAAGCCTAGACGAGCCGGGCTATGACGGCGTCCGTCATCTGCCGGGTGGTTGCCGCGCCCTGCTGGATCACTTTGGGCCCGCCGCTCAGGCGCAGCATGTCATAAGTGCGCACCTTGCCCTCGCGCACTACGTCCGCCACCGCATTCCAAACCCGCTTCGACTTGTCGCCCTCGCCGATATGTTCCAGGAGCATCCCCGCGGCCAGAATCATAGCAATGGGATTCACGATCGGCGGATCGAGCTCGGCGTACTTGGGCGCCGACCCGTGCGTGGGCTCGAAGACCGCCACCTCCTCGCCGATGTTGCCGGAAGCCGCGAACCCCAGGCCGCCGACCAGCCCCGCGAAGGCGTCGGAGATGACGTCGCCAAAGAGGTTGCTGGCCACCACCACGCCATAGTCCTCCGGGTTCTTGGTCAGCCACATCATCTGGGCGTCGATGTTAGTGGACCACAGCGCAATCTCCGGATACTCCTTCTGTACCTGTTTGGCAACCTCCTCCATCAGTCCGGAGGTCTCTCGCAGCACGTTAGGCTTCTCACACAACGTGACCGACTTGTAGCCGTGCTGGCGCGCGTATTGGAAAGCCGCCTCGACGATCCGGCGCGCCGCGGGTCGGGTGATGACGCGGACGGAGATCGCCATATCTTGGCCCGGCACGCCCGCAAATGGCCTGAACTTGGAATGGGTCGCCAAGGCTTCGCGGACTTTTTCCGGCGGGTTTGTCCATTCCACTCCTGCGTAGAGGCCTTCCGTGTTCTGCCGAAAAACCACGGTCCGGACTAACGGCTCCTCGAAACCCCCGTCGGACTTGTCGACCTTTTTGCGGATGAAGTTCAGCGGATTGCCGGGAAAGCTAATGCAGGGCCGGACGCAGATATCGAGGTTAAAAAGCTGGCGCATGGAAACGATGGGGCTGAAATACGAAAAGCCTTTGCCGCGCAACTCCGGCTTCAGTTCCGCCTCGGCTGCCTTCTTGGACTTGGAAGTGATCGCTCCAAAGAGCCCGAGCTTGTGCTTGGCCAGAAGTTCGACGGTGCGCTCCGGAAGCGCATTGCCCTCGTTCTTCCAACATTCCCAGCCGATGTCGGCGTGGATATATTCGGCGTCGAGTCCGACTGCCTCCAAGAGCCGCAGCGCTTCCGGAAGTACTTGGTTGCCGATACCGTCTCCCGGCATGGTGACGATGGTGTGGTGTGGCATACAGGCCTCTTCGTTCAACGAGTCTCTGGCGGAAACCCCGGGGCATTCCAGCCCACGCCGTCCGAAAAGAGGACCGATTGGATTTCAATGCGGATCCTAGGTTCCCCTTGGCACCAGTAGAGATAGGCCGTGTGATCTACCTCCCACTCGCGCGAGACGTCGTTCGGTTCAATAGCGTCTTGCGGCGCTCCGGTTCCGACGCTTGTCGAGCCCTCGTGTGTATCGTCGCTGATCTCGAAACAATAGCCCTTGACTCGCTTGCCAGTCTTGTTCCGTAATCGGAACTCAATCAATCGCGATGACAAATGCTTTGGATTGATGGAGACGTGGAGGTTGACGATGTCGAGAGGACAGCCCGGCGCGAGAATCTGCTCGACTCGGTCCCCATAGTCAGCAGCCAGTTGTTCGGCAGTCAGGTGGGCCCGCGCCCACCCCTCGTCATCAATGGCGGGCGTGAAATACCAGTCGCCGCGATCTCGGTACACTGTGACTGACGCAGGCTTCTTAACGATGCCCGAGGCTTCCCGAAAGGAGCCCTCGCCCACGAGCACCCACCATCTCTTTCCCGGCGGTGTGCTCAGGATCTCCGAACTGAATGGAGACTCCCGGATCGTGAAGTTAAAGTCGATCAACGGTAGTGCCTGCATCTGACAGACGAGGCAAGACTTGTGCGCAGGAGTGTAGAGGAGGTACCCGGAAAGACCGCGCCGGTACGCTCCGAGGAGCAGAGCCACATCGCTCCATCGGCCCTCGGCTTGAGCCCGGGTGAATAGACGAAGTCGCGATTCCAGCGCTGCTCGCTGTTCCGAAGGGAATTGCCACGGCTTCTCCCATTGGCCGAAAGCGCAGTAAGGAAACAACAGGCCCACCAGGGCACCCGCGACAGCAATCACTGGGGATTGTCGACCCGTTCTCACTTTTGTCTCCCAACGCGGGCCCAGCTACTCCTTTCAACCTGCGGGCCGCCTCCTGTCGATCTGCTCGAACCTGATGAGCAACCGCGATCCGGTCGCTTCCGCCAAGCGCTCCAGCGTCCGCATCGACGGGTGTCCACGCCCGCTCTCCAGGCGGGCAACAACAGGCTGCGTCGCCCCATCCTCCGGGCCAATTCCTCTTGGGTAAGACCAGCCCGCGTCCGCACATCCATGACGGCGGAAGTCAAGGCGAACTCTTCCTCGAGCGACTCATAGGCCTTCAGGTATCGTTCATCCACTTCTTGTGGATGTCAACGATACGCGCCATCTTACCTCCCTCATTGAACCGAGTCCACCCCCAAAGCGGAGCTGTCAGGGGGCATTCACTCTCCGGCGGCGGCCAGCACTTGGGCTTCAAGAGACGGGTGGATGAAGAAGCGCGCCTTGGATCGGAGGGATTGAATCTCGGGTTGCAGAGCGGGAATCTGGCCGTTGTGCTTTGCGCGCAAGAGAATCCCCAACACGCCGGTCACACAAAGGCCAGCTTGAGTTGCAAGCTCCCTGCCCTCCTGCTCGTCGATTAGGACCACATCGGCCTTTAGCTCGGCGGCAAGCGCGATGGCTTCGGCCTCGCCACGGTGCAGATGCGCCGACAGGACACTAAGCAAATGGGAACCCGCCGGGCAGGCGCACCTTATCCAACTCTCACGCAGGGCGGTCTGGATGGCTGACAAGGCAGCGGGGTCAGGATGGGCGTCCAACTCTTGGCGGACCGCTGTAGGAATCCAGATTTCAGAGAACTGCGATCGAAGGAGAGGGAGGCGTCCGATGGTAGCGAGATTTGAAAGCGGAGAGGTATTACTGACGGCGCGCATAGTCGAGATCTTGTGCCAGCTCATCCTCCGTATAATGGCGAGCAATGTTACGTTGGGCGATCAGATCAGCGAAGGCAAAACGAGAGAGTTCTGCGAGTTCGCTGGCCTTACCGAACGAGAGAATCCCTTGCGTATAGAGGGCAACTGCAAGCTCAGCCCGCAGCCGCGGCTCGACCTCTGGCGCTGGAATCTTTAGACTTCTGGCAATCGACTCCGGTATATCGAGTTGAAGCGCCATGAACTCCTCACCGTACTGCGAACGGCTGTCACGCTCAAGTTACTCTACTCCGAAACGCGACGGGTTGTCACCCGGAAAGGGCGCGCGGACGGGGGAGGAAATGTGACACTCTACAAACTTAATCCCAGCCGCTTCGACACCAAGTTCTCCACTCCCCCTGCAATCACCAGCGACTGCGGCACCGTGCCCAAGGGTGGGAAGTGGAACGACTCCCCACGATAGCTCACGGTCCCAGTAGTGAAGTCGATTTGCACCTCGTCGCCGGGGATGATGGTGCGCTGTGTCTTCAAGTAATCGGCAAAATGTTGGCGCAGGCGCCTGACCAGCGCGGGAATCTCCACGCAGAGGAAGCCGTTGTTAAAGGCGTTGCGCAAATAAGTCTGCGAGAAACTGCCGGCGATGACCAGCGGGACGCCCTTGGCGGCGAGCGCGGTGACGGCTTGCTCGCGGCTGGAACCGGTACCGAAATTGAACCCGCCTACGATCACGTCGCCCTCCCGCGTCAGGCCCGCAAACTGCGGGTCGTAGTTCTGCATCACCACCTTGGCCATCATCTCGCGTGTCATGTCGTCGCGATAGGTGTAATCCTTGCCGTAGATGCCGTCGGTGTCCAGGTTGTCGGGCGGCAGAAGAACCAGGCGTCCGCGCACTTCGCTGGGGAAACCGGGCAGGATCTCCACCGTCTCCTCCGGGCCGACCAAGCCCAACGGGCCCATCGGGGGTAACAGTTCCGTGTACTGGCGGGCGATTGTTCCCGCTGAGGTCTCGTTCGGACCACAGATGTAGCCGGCAAGGGCCGACGCGGCCACGACAGCGGGGCTGGCGAGATAACACTGGGCATCGCGCGAGCCCATGCGCCCTTTGAAGTTGCGGTTGGTGGCGGAGATGCCAATCTCGCCCGGTTCGAGCAGCCCCGTGCCCAGACCAATGCACGGACCGCAGCCCGCCGGCAGCGTTAGCGCGCCCGCGTCGAGCAGCGTTTGCCAGATGCCCTCGTTCTCCGCTTGCTCTTGAACGGCACGGCTGGCCGCAGCCAGGTAGAACTTCACCGTGGGCGCAACCCGCTTACCGGCCAACACCTGTGCGGCGGCTGCCAGGTCTGCCAGGCGGGAGTTGACGCAGGAAACCAGGTAGGCCTTCTGTATCGCCACGCGCTTAGTCTCGATTTCGGCCAGCGAGGCCATCGCCTGAACCGTGTCGGGTCCGGAAACATGAGGAGTCACTTGGCTGAGATCCAGCACGATTCGCGCCGCGCAGTGTGCATCCGGATCAGGTGCGGGAGGGTTTACTGCCCACGCCATCAGATCCTCGTCGCGAATCCGCTCGACACCTTGCGCCTTCAGTTCGTCTTGCCGCTCATTCAGATAAGCCAGAGTCCTCTCGTCAACCGGGAACCAGCCGACCAGCGTGCCCCATTCGGTGGTCATGTTGGAGATGCTGAGGCGTTCGTCCATGCTGAGCGTGGCCACGCCGGGTCCGGTGAACTCCACGGCGGCGTTGAGCACTTCGTCGTGGTTGTAGAGTCCGCAGAGACTGATGATGACGTCTTTGCCCGTCGAGCCGTGCGGCAGCTTCCCTTCCAGCACCACCTGTATGCTGCGCGGGATTTGCCACCAAAACTCACCCGTAGCCCAGATGGCGGCAGCGTCTGTGCGCACCACGGGTGTGCCAATCGCCCCCAGCGCACCGTACATGTTGGAGTGCGAGTCCGAAGCCACCACGAACGAGCCGGGCGCGACGTAGCCTTTCTCCACCATGATCTGGTGGCCGATGCCCGTGCCGGCCGGGTAGAAGTCCACGCCTTGCTCGCGCGCAAAGGCCTCAATGGCGCGGTACTTCTTGAGATTGTCCTCCGCCTGGTTCTGAATGTCGTGATCGAGCGCGAACACGGGCTGCCGCGGGTCCTTGATGCGCTTCGCCCCAATGGCCCTGAACTTCTTCATCACCGGCGCCGTGTTGTCGTGGGTCATCACGTGACGCGGGCGAATAGAGACAAAGTCGCCGGCACGCAGAGGACGCTTCGGACCTTCCGTCAAATGACTTTGAGCAATCTTCTCGACAATTGTCTGCCCCACGGGAGGCCTCCCCGGGAGTACACTAAGAATAAAGGGCAATGCGTAAAGGGTAAAGCTGAAAGCTCTTGAAAACCCTACTCTTCGTCGTTTACTTTTTACCCTTTACACCTCACACTTCCTTACTCCCGCTTTTCTTCTTGCAACATTTGCATTAGTGCGCTCACCGAATCCACCTTCTCGAGATTCCACACGGCGTCCATAACCCTCCGGCGCGCCGCTGGCGAGAGTGCCGGCTCGGCCAGCGCCTCGAACTTCTCTTCCACTTCACGATGCGTGAGAGGATTGCGTGGGTCGCCTTTGGGATAATCCAACTGCCGTGTGAGTTCACGGCCATCGGTGGTGCGGATGGTAACGATCACACGCTGCAGCGCCGGGAACACTTTCTCGATCTCCGCGTCGGCCACAACTTCGACCTTCTTGAGTTGGGCACGGATGACCGGGTCCATGATCTTCTCTGGGGTGAATTGAAGTGGCGTGACTTGCCGATCCACAAGCGCCGCAGCAATGACGTAGGGCAGCGAATGGTCCGCCGTCTCCTTGCTGCGCGGGTCGTACTTGCTGGGATCGGCGAGGATGTCGGCAGCGCGCGCCAAGGAACGGATGTGGACCTTCTCCACGTGGTCTGGTTTGAGATCGTGCTGTTTCACCAAGTCGAGCACGGCCGAAATCGGAGTGTGGGTGAGCGCCTCGGTCGGGAAAGCCTTCATGCCGCATTGGGTGATGCGCCACGACTCGCCCAAGTCATCCGTCAGAGTATTGAGCCTCCATTCCGGGCCGAAGCAGTGAGCGAGGCCTTCCTTGCCATCGACCACGTGCTCGGGGCCGGTGTAGCCCTTTTCCGCCAGGAGTGCAGCGAAGACGCCGCTTTGGGTGGCCAACGGGTCCACCGTGTTCTTCATCATAGTGAGCTTGCCCGCGGTCACCGCGCCCAAAGTTGCGTGGCGGCTGGCCGAGATGCCGATGGCGTGCTGGATTTGCTCCCAACCCAGATGCAGCGCCCGCCCGGCAACGATGGGCGAGACGAAAGCGGTCAGCGTGGCGTGATGCCAGCCACGTTCCCGAATGCCGGGAAAGGCAGCTTCGCAAAAGCGCATTTCAAACTCGTGACCCAGTACCAAGCCGACGATCAGCTCGCGCCCATCACTCTGCGCGCGCTCGCAGCAGGCCAGAGCAGCCGGGAAAAGGTCCGACGGGTGCGACGGATCCTGCTTCCAGTAAATGTCGTTGTAGTCCATCACGCGGATCATCAGCGCGTTGGCCAGAGCCGCAGACACTGGGTCCATCCGGCTGCCGGACCCGATCACCGTCGCCGGCCCCGAACCCGCGATTTCCTTCAGCACCTCCAGCGCGATGCGTACGTCATGCTGACGGTAGCCTCCCAGCGCACACCCCAGCGAGTCGAGCAGAAAGCGCTTGGCTTGGTAGACGGCTTCCGGGGAAATCTGTTCGAACGTCAGTCCGGCTGCCCACTGTGACAGCTTGGCGGTGATTGTTGGAGGCATGTTTTTGAAAGGGTAGGGGGTAACGAGTAGGGCATGGGGGACAAGCTCCTTTCCAGGAGAGCTTCTTCCCCTGTTCCCTGTTCCCTGTTCCTGACTCTCTATTTACTCCTAAACGGCAGATAACTCATAAAGTCGGCGTGGTGCACGATCGTCGCTTCCGTGCTGCGCTTGACCAGGTCTCCTTCCGCAGCGTGGGCGGCGATGATGTGACAGACCCGATCAGGAACGCCGCACTCCATGGCCAAGGCGACGCCGGTAAACGGATGGCGCAGGAATTCGCCGCGCTCACTTTGCCGGGTCTTGCCGTCCACATTCTCATATTCGAGGAGCTTGCCCACATCGGCCAGAATGGCGCCGGCGATCACGGTGTCCATGTCGATGGCGAGGGAGCGACCCAAGAACTCGCGCATCGATTCGGCTGCGCGGCGCGCGATGTGCACGACGCAGCGTTTGTGCTCCATAAAGGTGATCGGACAGTTGGGAACCAGCAGGGTGAAGGGACTACGACGCAGGTCTTCCGGGCTAAGGGGGCTCAACTCGAAGGCCCGGACCCACGTCCGCGCGACTCGATCGCGAAGGTCCGGATCTCGGATCCACTCGAGCTCGGGCCAGAGTTGTCTTACTGCTTCGTACACAGAACTCACCTCATGCCAACGGAAGCCGCGGGCAGTGTCCTGACTTGCGACGTAACGCGCCGAGCTTTCTGCGATCGCGTATCACGGCCAGCGGTCTACAAATGCGAGAGGCACCCTTTACCGCATGTAAGCGCCGGCCCCTTGACCAGCGAGCAGGACTTGATGTCTGCCACCACCAGACAACAGAACTCCGGTTCTCTCTGGTCAGCGAGGACTTTGGCGCGCCGCTTCAGCTCTGGACACCGCACGGAGCGCTTCCTCAGGCCCGGGCCATACCACCAAATGGCATAGCCCATGATGGACCAGAACACCAGCCCTCCTACTATCGCGAGCACGAGAGTGGAAGTCATTGGAAGGCCCTCCTTTCCTTTCCCGAGGGTTTGGGCAAATCGCTCACAAACACACCCCTGTTTTTTGTACCTCAAATCTCCAGCGTTGGAGGTGACAGGACTCACAGGCCAGCGTGACCTTGGTCACTCGTCTTTTCACCAGCAAGTTGCGGCTTGAAAGCAGGTGTCGCGGGATGAGTTGAGAGCTCAGCTCAGAGTTCAAGTCTTTCTTTTGGTTTCAGCCAGCAGTCTGCGCCATGCCCTGTCCGTCTCCCGACTCCTCCTCAGCTCTTTGACGCCGAGAAAAAACTTGACACCTCATTTTCGGGGCTCACATAATAGTGCATTAGAGCACGCCGCCAACGACTTCGTCAGGCATCGGGATATCGCCATGCTTCGTAATTACCTGCCGATACTGATTCAACTGATTGCCGCCGCCGGTCTGGGAGGTTTGATTCTTGCCGCCTCGGCGTGGGTGGGAGTCAAGCGGCCGAACCGCGAAAAACTCTCTCCCTACGAATGCGGCATCACTCCAGTGGGCGACGCCCGCGAGCGGTTTTCCGTCAGCTTTTATCTGGTGGGCATGCTCTTCATTCTGTTTGACGTGGAAGCGGTGTTCCTATATCCCTGGGCAGTGGTCTACAAGAGCCTGAGTTGGTTTGGCTTTTTCGAGATGCTCTTGTATATCGCGATTCTGTTGGCGGGTTACCTTTATATCTGGAAAAAGGGAGCGCTGGATTGGACGCGGTGAAGAATTGAATCATTGAGCCATTGAAAGACACAAGAACAGGCAGACCCATTGGCTCAACGACGCGATGACTCAATGACCCAATGGATCAATGGCTCAATGAATCAATAAATTCTTATGCCGGACGATCTTGAAAACAACGCCGCACTAAAGAAGCTCCGCGAATTCGATCCCGAAGCGGTGGAGGACGCGCAGGGCTTTCGCGGTGAAGTCACCCTCTCCATTCGGGCCGGCCACCTCATTAGCGTCTGCGAGTTTCTTCGCGTTACGCCGGGTCTCGACTTCAAGTTTCTGGTGGACGTGACAGCACTCGATTACTATCCGGAGGAACCGCGCTTCCGGACGGTGTATCATCTTCTGTCGCTGGAAACGGGAGCGCGTTTGCGGCTGAAGGTTCGTATCTCCGGCGACGATCCGCGGGTGGATTCCGCGGTGCTGGTCTGGCCCGCCGCCAACGCTTACGAGCGGGAGGTCTACGACATGTTCGGGATCCACTTCCAGGGCCATCCTGACCTGCGCCGCATTCTGATGCCCGAGGATTGGGAAGGCTATCCGCTGCGCAAAGATTATCCCGTTGAGGGGTACCGATAGATGCCCGTCACGCTGGAGAGAGTTCCGGGCCAGGAAGAGAGGGTCATCCTCAGCATGGGACCGCAGCACCCTTCAACCCACGGGGTGCTGCGACTGGTGCTGGAGCTCGACGGCGAGACGGTGGTCAAGTGCATCTACGACATCGGATACCTCCACACCGGCTTTGAAAAGTCCTTCGAGACCAAGACCTATTCGCAGTGCATCACCCTAACGGACCGGATGGACTACCTGGC
>Ga0335081_10022577_pt1 | contig 10179 bp, 9 predicted proteins | sample Lox_Sample_35_FD_206713 | JGI IMG/M metagenome (GOLD analysis project Ga0335081, IMG submission 206713) | Soil microbial communities from Loxahatchee National Wildlife Refuge, Florida, United States - Lox_Sample_3.5 | ecosystem: Environmental > Terrestrial > Soil > Wetlands | place: USA: Florida... | reverse complement strand
GAGCACCTCGATCCCGGTTGCAACGAGCCAGGCCGACGGCCAGGCGAGGGCGGCCGCGATCCGTCCCCGCGCGTAGAGCGCCGCGGCGGCAACCGCGACGAGGGCGAACGAGACGAGCACCTGCCCCGGCAGCGTCACGATCAGCGCGGCGGCGATTCCCGCCGGATGGAAAGACTCGTGATGGAGCGGGACGACCGAGTCGAGAAGGGTGGGCGACGCACCGGGCCGGCCGGCGAGCGGCATCGCGTGCGCCGCGGCCCAGCGGTCGACGCCGCTCGCCGCCCCCGACGCAACGAGGCCTGCGAGCGCCGCGAAGCCTGCGGCCGCCGCTGCGGCGATGCTACGCAGGAGGCACCCGCAGCCGGATCGCCGCCGGCACGACCTCGAAGCGCGCCGGCGTCGTGCCGAGCGGCTCGCCGTCCACCTCGATCGGGAGCGGCTCGGCCGCGGCGACCTCGACGTTCGCGCTACGCAGCGCCTCGACCTTCGGATGCGAGAGGTAGCGGCCGCTGTAGAGCTTCGGAGCCGTCGTCGCGAAGTCGAGCTTGTCGATGTCGCCGATCAGGACGACCTCGAAGAGGCCGTCGTCCCAGGCGGCCTCGGGCGCGAGCTTCATGCCGCCGCCGTGCCAGCGGCCGTTCGCGACGATCACGTCGTGCATCCGCCCGCTGCGCTCCTCGCCGCCGTCGAGCCGCACCGTCACCTCGGTGTTCCGCCACGCGAGGAACTCCCGCGTGAGCGCGTAGAAGAAGGTCAGCCGCCCGCCGAGCGCCTTCGTCATCGAGTTCGCGCGCCGCGCGACGGCGCCGCTCATGCCGACGGAGCCGACGTTCGCGAAGCATCTCGTGCCGCCGGTGTGCTCGACCCGGCCGACGTCGACGGCCCGCACGTCGCCTTCGAGCGCGACGCGCACGGCGTCGTCGAAGCGGGACGGGATCCCGTGCGTGCGCCCGAAGTCCTGCCCCGTTCCCGACGGCAGCACGGCGAGCTCGGCGCCGGTTCCGGCAACCGCGTCGACGACCTCGTTCATCGTCCCGTCCCCGCCGACGACGACGAGGAGCCCGGACGCGCCACGCGCCGCCTCGGCGAGCTCCCCGGGATACCGCGACAGCACCTGCTCGCCCACGAGGCCCAGCTCGGCCGCCCGCCGCCGCAGCTCCGGCCAGCGCCTTCCGGTCGCGCCGCCGTTCGCGGCCGGGTTGACGAGGAAGAGGATGCCGGCGCCGGCGCTAATCGGCGGTGACGGTCGCGAGCGCGACGCGGGTCATCCGGTCGACGGCCGCGCGCAGCTCGTCGTCCGAGATGCGGGTGAAGACGCCCTCGACGACGATGTCGGAGACCGTGAGCAGGCAGCCGCCGTGCACGTCCGGCGTCTTGCCGATCCCGCCGATCGCCGTCACGGTGAAGAGGGCGGCGGCCTCCATCTCGACGGCGAGCACGCCGCGGCCCGACCAGCGCTCGTACTGGCCCTCGTTCGGGTTGTAGAAGACGTCGCTCGTGACGATCGGGCCGACGTGCATCGGCTGGCCTACCTCCTTCGCCGCGTGGACGGCGCCGTGGATCAGCTCCCAGGACGCGGTCGGGCAGTGTGGCTCGTTGCCGACGAGGTGCATCGCGGTCGAGTCGGCCGGGACGGCGCTGAGCGCGACGATCAGGTCGCCGAGCGCATGGTGCGACTGGAGCCCGCCGCAGGTGCCGACCCGCAGCAGCTTCTTGCAACCGAGCTGGATCAGCTCCTCGAAGACGATCGTCGCGCCGGGGCAGCCCATGCCGGTGCCCTGGACGGAGACGGGCCTGCCCTCCCAGGTGCCGGTGAAGCCGTAGAGGCCGCGCTCCTCGTTCACCTGGCGCGCATCCTCGAGGTACGTGTCGGCGATGTACTTGGCGCGCAGCGGGTCGCCCGGGAGAAGGACGGCCTCGGCGTAGTCGCCGGGCTCGCCCCGAAGGTGGATCGGCATTGCGCAACCCTATCCTCACGGCCGCGGTGGGATGATCCCCACGTGCGCGGGCAGCAGGCGGCGCCGACGCTCGACGAGATCCTCCGCTTCTGCGCCGAGGAGCCGGTGGAGCGCGTCTTCCTGGAGGACATCGCGCGGCGCGGGCTGGGGCGCTTCTCTGCCGTCGTCGCGGAGGGGCGGCTCGAGGCGCTCTGTCACGTCGGCGCGAACGTCGTGCCGACCGGAAGCGGCTGCGGCGCGTTCGCCGAGGCCGTCGTCCAGAGCCGCGCGCGGATGGTGATCGGCGAGGAGCGGGCAGTGGGCGAGCTGTGGGCGGAGGCGCGGGACCTGCTGCCGGCGCCTCGCGACGACCGGCCGGGACAGCCCGTCTACGCGCTGCGCGACGCGCCCGAGCCGGGGGAGACGGGTCTGCGCGAGGCACGGCTCGACGACCTCGCGCTGCTCGTCCCGGCGTGCGCCGCAGCGCACCGCGAGGAGATCGGGATCGACCCGCTGAGCCGCGATCCCGAGAGCTTTCGCTGGCGAACGCGGCAGCAGATCGAGGAGGGTCGCTCCTGGCTCTGGGAGGTGGACGGTGTCATCCTCTTCAAGGCCGAGGCATCGGCCTGGACGCCGGCCGCGGTGCAGCTCCAGCAGGTCTGGGTCGATCCCGAGGCGCGCGGCCGCGGCTATGCCCGACGGGCCCTGTGCGACCTCTGCCGCCTGCTGCTCGCGCGGGTGCCGGCCGTGTGCCTGTTCGTTCGCCCGGAGAACACGCCCGCGCTCCGCCTGTACGACTCGATCGGCATGACCCGCGAGCTCACCTACAGATCGCTCATCTTCTAGGGCAGAATCGGCGGATGGAGGAGCTGCGTGCCCGCGTCGAGCGGTTCGTCCGCGAGCACGACCTGATCTCGCCGGGCGGCGAGGTGACGTGCCTCGTTTCGGGCGGCGCCGACTCCACCTGCCTCTGGCACGTCCTCGGCGCGCTCGGCTACGCGGTCTCGGCCCTGCACGTGAACCACAAGCTGCGCGGCACCGACTCGGACGAGGACGCCCGCTTCTGCGCGGAGACCCTCGGCGCGACGGTGGTCGAGGCCGACGGACGAGGCCTGACGGAGGCGCAGCTCCGCGACCGGCGCCGGCAAGTTGCAAATTGCAACTTGCCGCGTGCGACCGGCCATACCGCCTCCGACCAGGTCGAGACGATCCTCTACCGGCTCGTCTCCCGAGGCGCGCCGACGGGCATGTCGCCGAGCTCGGGCGACGGGTTCGTCCATCCGCTGCTGCCGGTCTGGCGCGCGGAGACGGAGGCGTACTGCCGAGCCGCCGGCCTCGCCTTCCGCAGCGACTCCTCGAACGCCGGCACGAAGCGCGGCCTGATCCGCGACGAGATCCTGCCGCTCCTGCGCCGCCTCCATCCGGCGGCGGACGAGAACCTCCTGCGCGCGCTCGACACGCGGGAGACGCTGCCGCCCGCGCTCGCGGAGCTGCTCGCCGCACCGGTCGCGTCGAAGCGGCTCGACCTCGGCGGCGGCGTCCAGGCGGTGCGCGAGCACGACCGCCTCTGGCTCGAGCGCGGACCGGTCGAGCTCGCCGGCGAGGTGCGCTGGGGCGAGTGGCGCATCCGCTCCGGTCTCGCGGGGCTTAGAGTGCGCGGGTGGAGGCCGGGCGACCGGCTCGCCGGGAGGAGGCGGAAGATCCAGGACGTGTTCGTCGACGCGAAGGTGCCTCGCTCGGAGCGCGAGGCATGGCCGCTCGTCGTACGCGGCGACGAGGTCGTCGCCGTGCCTGGGATCGTCGAGCATCCGGAGGTGCAATGTGTCCGCGACTGAGCTGGAGCAGGCGGTCAGCGACGTCCTGATCGACGCGGAGACGCTGCAGCGCCGGATCGCGGAGCTCGGCGCCGACATCTCCGCCGACTACGTGGGGCGAGACCTCCTGCTCGTCGGCGTCCTCAAGGGCGCGGTGTTCTTCCTCTCCGACCTGATGCGCCGGCTGACCGTGCCGTGCGAGATCGACTTCATGGCGATCTCGAGCTACGGCGCCTCGACCGACTCGTCGGGCATCGTCCGGATCCTCAAGGACCTCGACATCAACATCGAGCGCCGGCACGTGCTCGTCGTGGAGGACATCATCGACTCGGGCCTCACGCTCTCGTATCTGATGCGGAACCTCGAGGCGCGGGAGCCGGCGAGCCTGGAGGTCTGCGCGCTCCTGACGAAGCCCGAGCGGCGCGAGATCGACGTCCCGGTCCGCTACACGGGCTTCGAGATTCCCAATCGCTTCGTGATCGGCTACGGGCTCGACTTCGCCGAGCGCTATCGCAACCTGCCGTACGTGGCCGTTCTCGACGCCTCGCTCGTGCCGGAAGGCGCGTAGCCGTCGGCCTCGAAAACCCGTCGTGAGGACATGGCGCTGGTACCCTCAGCGACGGAGATCTTGTGAATCGCTTCTTCCGTAGCGCGCTCTTCCCGCTCGTCATCATCGCCGCGCTCGTCTGGCTGGCGCTGAACACGCTCGGCGGCCACAGCTCGCAGGTGCAGAAGGAGACCTTCTCCGGTCTCTACCAGATGGCGCTGAACCACCCGTCGCGCATCTCCGACGTCACGTTCGTCCCGACGAAGCAGGAGATCGACGCGACGCTCGCCAACGGCCACAAGGCGGTCGTCAACTACGCGTCGACTCAGGACGAGCACTCGTTCCAGCAGGCGCTGCAGTCGGCCATCTCGAGCGGCCGCGCGCCCGAGCTGTCGTACAACTCGAAGGGAGTCGGCTCCTCGCCGTGGTGGTCGATCCTGACCGGCCTCCTGCCGTTCGTCCTCCTGTTCGGCTTCTGGATCTTCCTGATGAACCAGGTGCAGGGCGGCGGCTCGAAGGTGATGAGCTTCGGCAAGTCGCGCGCGAAGCGGATGACGCCCGACTCGCCGAAGATCGGCTTCAAGGACGTGGCCGGCGTGGACGAGGCAGTCGAGGAGCTGCAGGAGATCAAGGAGTTCCTCGAGAACCCGAAGAAGTTCCAGGCGCTCGGCGCGCGGATCCCGAAAGGCGTCCTCCTGTACGGGCCGCCGGGCACCGGCAAGACGCTGCTCGCGCGCGCCGTCGCGGGCGAGGCCGGAGTGCCGTTCTTCTCGATCTCGGGCTCCGACTTCGTCGAGATGTTCGTCGGCGTCGGCGCGAGCCGCGTGCGCGACCTGTTCGAGCAGGCGAAGCAGGCGGCCCCGTGCATCGTCTTCATGGACGAGATCGACGCCGTCGGCCGGCACCGCGGCGCGGGTCTCGGAGGCGGCCACGACGAGCGCGAGCAGACGCTGAACCAGCTGCTCGTCGAGATGGACGGCTTCGAGATGAAGGACAACATCATCCTCATCGCCGCCACGAACCGGCCCGACATCCTCGACCCGGCGCTGCTGCGCCCGGGCCGCTTCGACCGGCAGATCGTCGTCGACCGGCCCGATCGCCTCGGCCGCCGCAAGATCCTCGAGGTGCACACGAAGGGCAAGCCGCTCGCGCCCGAGATCGACCTCGACACGCTCGCCTCGGGCACGCCGGGCTTCACCGGCGCCGACCTCGCGAACCTCGTCAACGAGGCTGCGCTGCTCGCGGCGCGCCGCGGCAAGAAGATCATCGAGCAGGAAGAGCTGGAGGAGGGGATCATGCGCGTCGTCGCCGGGCCCGAGAAGAAGGCGCGGCTGCTCTCCGAGCACGAGCGCAAGATCACCGCCTACCACGAGATGGGACATGCGCTCGTCGGCCACTTCCTCGAGCACACCGATCCCGTCCACAAGATCACGATCGTCTCGCGCGGCCAGGCGCTCGGCCTCACGATCTCGCTGCCGACCGAGGACCGCTACCTGACGACGCGCACGGCGCTCATGCACCAGATGGCGATGACGCTCGGCGGCCGTGCGGCGGAGGAGATCGTCTTCCACGAGGTCACGACCGGCGCGGCGAACGACCTCGAGAAGGTGACACAGACTGCGAAACAGATGATCATGCGCTTCGGGATGAGCGAGAAGCTCGGCCCGCGCGTCCTCGGACGCGGCCACGACCAGCCGTTCCTCGGCCGCGACTACGGCGCCGAGGCCGACTACTCCGAGGAGATCGCACGCGAGATCGACGACGAGATCCGGCGCGTGATCGAGGAGGCGCACGAGCTCGCGCTCTCGGTGCTGCGCGAGCACATGGACGAGCTGCACAAGATCTCAGCGATCCTGATCGAGCGCGAGACGATCGACAAGGAGCAGTACGAGCGGCTGCTCGCCGGCGAGGACGAGGGGAGCGTCTTCCCCGAGGAGGCTCCCGAGGCGCCGGAGCTGCCGCAGCCGCAGGAGGAGCCGCGCCGCGAGCGCCAGCCGCGCCCGCGCCCGTTCCCGCTGCCGGGCTCGGCGATGCAGCCGCCGCCGCCGGATCCGGCGAAGAGCTGACGGACCGAGAGCTCGCCGGCCGCAGTCCGGCACGTGAGCCTTGGCGCTGTTATGCCGCGGAGTGCCCGAACAACGGCGAGCTCGTCCGTGCCCCGCCCATGACCAGCACGAGCGCGACGGTCGCCGCGCACGCCACGATCGCAGCGAGCGCGATTCCCGCGTAGGCGGGCCAGAGCGTCGCGTGGATCTGGACTGCGGTCGCAGACGTCGTGACCGAGGCCGAACCGCCGAGCGCACGGGCCACCGTGAAGCCGAAGGCGCCGAGGCCGAGCAGCCCCGTCGTCAGGGCCTGCGCGGGGGTGACGGCTCCCTCGTGGCGGAGCGGCCGGATCATCGAGATGAGCATCGCGATCGTGAAGAGCCCGGCAGCGGTGCCCAGCTGGCCCCATCCGCTCGCGCTCGCGTCGATGTCGACGATGCCGACGACGGCGACCTTGACGTTGTACCAGCCCGCGCTGAGGGCGGCGAGGAGCAGCACCCCTGCGCCCGCGGCCACGACGGCCGCGACGTCGCGAATGGTTCTCCTGTCCATGGTCTCACCCCCGTGAGTGCTCGCATCGAACGCCCCGAGTCTCGCGCCGTGGCGGGGATCGCGGCATCCGTAACTCTTCGGTACCTGCCGGTCGCGCTCCCTGTCTCCCGACTGTAACTCCCCGTGCACGGAACCGACCCCCACCCGCCGGCTCTCCGGCGTGAGAGTCGGGACGCCGCAGTCCACGCACGACAAGGGAAGGGAGTGAAGTTCCCCGCGATGAACGACAGTCCGATCTCACACTGCCCGCGCCGCCGTAGAAGGGCGCTCGGGCTCGCCGCCGCGCTCGCGCTCGCGACCGTCCTTCTCGTGACAGCCTCGGCCGGCAGCTCGTCGGCCGGCCCGTTCGGCTGGTTCGGGCACGGGGGCCACGAGACTCGCGACGGCCTCGGCATCCAGCCCGGGAAGATCAAGCACGTCTGGCTGATCATCCTCGAGAACAAGTCCTACGACGCAACCTTCACAGGGCTCAACAACAACACGTATCTCTGGCACACGCTCCCGTCGCAGGGTGTGCTGCTGAAGGACTACTACGGGACGGGGCACTACAGCCTCGACAACTACATCTCCCTGGTGAGCGGCCAGGCGACGGAGCCCGACACGCAGGCCGACTGTCCGTACTACGACACGTTCGGGGGGAGCCTCGACAAGTCGGGGTCGCTCTTCACGAACCAGGACTTCGGCCAGTTCGTCTCGGGCGCGGGCGTCAACGCGGCCGCCGGCTCGAACGGCTGCGTCTACCCGTCGAGCGTGCAGACGCTCTTCAACCAGCTCGACGCCGCCCACGTGAGCTGGAAGGGGTACGCGCAGGATCTCGGCAATCCCGACGCGTCGTCGTCGGGCACGCTCCAGAATCCGGGCACCGGCCAGTCGCACGACGCCGGAATCCAGTACTGCGGCGCTCCGTACGCGTCGCCCGGTCCGACCGGCAGCACGGCGTATCCCAACCCGGGCGCCGCGAATGCGACGGACCAGTACGTGCCGAAGCACTTCCCGTTCCCCTGGTTCGAGTCGATCCTCCAGTCCGGCGACTGCAACTCGCAGCACATCGCCAACCTGTTCGACCCGGGCAACGGCCTCTACCACGACCTGCAGCACGCGAATACGACGCCGGCGTTCAGCTGGATCACGCCGGACAACTGCAGCGACGCGCACGACGCCGTCTGTCACGGGAACAACCTCTCGGGCGGCTTCTCGGGCCCGAACACGCCGAACCCGCCGATCAACTACACGGGCGGGCTGTACGCGTCCGACCTCTTCCTCGAGCACGTCATCCCCGAGATCGAGGCATCGCCCGCGTTCAAGGAAGGCGGTTTGATCGACATCACGTTCGACGAGGCGTTCCCGCCGTTCACGTACACGGGCAACAGCTTCGCGAACTCGACGAGCGTGCCGCCGACCGCGGCGACCTCGATCGCGTCGGATTCCGCGGCCGAGACGCTGTTCGGTCACGAGGTCAACTGGGAGCCCGAAGGGCCGAACACGCCGCTCAAGGTCGACGCGAGCGGCGACCAGCTGTGGCCCGGCGACGGCGACAACGCGTACATCGACCGCGACACGTCGATCTCCGGCCTGGTCCTCGGGGGCGGCGACCCGATCGGCGGTAGCTCGACCGGCGGCGCGCGCAGCGACAGCGCGTCCGGCAACACCGGCTCGTCGATCATCCAGGACAGCAAGGTCACGCTCACCGACGTCGGTCGCAGCGTCACCGACACGACGGATGCGGGCAGTCCGATCCCGGCGAACTGCGTGGTCGCGAACGTCGTCGACACGCCGACGACGGCAACCAGCCCGTCTCAGTCCGGCGGGAGCGTCGACACGGGGCAGTTCACCCTGACCTGCAACGGCGTGGCGACCGACCCGACCGGCGCCGTGACGAAGATCAACCTCGGCCCGGAGACGGCGTCGAGCGACCCGCTGTACGACCGCACCGACCCGACGATGGGCGGCGGCGACACGGGTAGCGTGCTGATCAGCCCGTACATCCGGCCGGGCACGGTGAGCACGCGGTACTACAACCACTACAGCTGGCTGCGCACGATGGAGGATCTCTTCGACGTCGGCCGCGCCTCCCGCGGCATCGACGGCCAGGGCCACATCGGCTACGCAGCGCAGCCGGGTCTCGCGCCGTTCGGACGCGACGTGTTCAACAGGCCCCAGGGCCCCTGGGGGCATTGACACTCGCTCGTCCGTCAGCGGGACGCGTTCGCGGGAGCCGGGCCTCCGGGCTCGGCTCCCGCCGGCTTCTCCTCCTCGCCGCCGGCCTCGTGCTCGCGGCCGGCGGCACGACGGCGGGGTTGCTGCTGACGCGCGGGAGCGGCCCGCCGGCGGCCCGCTACGGCGGGCTGCCGAGCTGGCTGCCGAAGGCGACCGTCCCCGTCGGGCGCGTCGCCACGGCGAGCGAGTCGCATCCCTGGCTCGCGATCGAGGGAGACACGGTCTCGGTGCGGCTCCCTCACGGCCGCGTGCTCGCGACGGCGGTCGGGCCCCAGGTTCCCGAGGAGGGGAAGGTTCCCGTCCCGCCCACGAGCCGCTGCACGTTCGTCGTCACGCTCGCGCGGGGTGCGGGGACGATCCCCCTCGCCGCGGGGGCGTTCACGATCCTCGACGAGCTCGGGCGCCTGCACCATCCGCGTGTGACCCTGCTCGGCGGCGGAGGATTGCCCGGGCGGCTGCATCCGGGCAAGCCGCTGTCGCTCCGAATCGAGGACGTCCTGCCGACCGGGAGCGGCACGCTCCGCTGGACGCCCGCCGGCGGCAAGCCCGTGGTCTCCTGGGACTTCGACGTCGAGATCGACTAGATCCATCTCGCTGCCCTCGTGCGAAGATGCGTCCATGGCGGACGCCGGAGAGCCGACCGTCACCGTCAGAGGCGACGGCTTCGCGCGCGCGGAGCCCGACGAGGCCGTCCTCTCGATCACGCTCGACGCGCTCGAGCCCACTCCCGGGGACGCGCTCGCCGGCGTGTCCGCCCGCGGCGCGAAGCTCGTCGAGCTGCTGGACGCGCTCAAAGTCCCGCAATCGGATCGGTCGACCGCGGGCATCACCGTCCAGGAGGAATTCGACCACACGGAGCAGGGGCGGCAGTCGCTCGGGCACCGTGCGACGTCGCGCCTGGAGGTGCGCCTCACGGGCGTGGAGCTGATCGGAAGGCTCGTCTCCGACGCGACCAAGCAGTTCGGCGCGCACGTCGACGGCCCGCGCTGGACGATCGCGCCCGACAACACGGCCCGCCTCGAGGCGGCGCGGCACGCGGCCGCTGCCGCCCGCCGCAGGGCCGAGG
>Ga0335081_10022576_pt1 | contig 10180 bp, 7 predicted proteins | sample Lox_Sample_35_FD_206713 | JGI IMG/M metagenome (GOLD analysis project Ga0335081, IMG submission 206713) | Soil microbial communities from Loxahatchee National Wildlife Refuge, Florida, United States - Lox_Sample_3.5 | ecosystem: Environmental > Terrestrial > Soil > Wetlands | place: USA: Florida... | reverse complement strand
TGGAGCGGCAAGGAAGCGACCAGAGCGTGGCGGGGTCTCGCCAAGGGCGGGACTCGATGAGACGCCATCGCTAACCATCATGGCGTGCATGCCGTGGCGAGTTTCTCTGGGCTGTCCACCGACGGCGTAACTCTTGGCCCGAGCGAGCGCGCCGCGAGAAGCTTGCCGCGCCACCTGCACCGCCACGTGGTCGCTCAGGACTACGCCGCCTACACGGCCAGGGACCAGGCAGTCTGGCGCCACATCCTGCGGCAGCTGGTGCACCACCTGGCAGATTGCGCGCATCCCGCATACCTTCGCGGGCTCGAAGCGACCGGAATCGGCACCGAACGCATCCCCAGCCTGGACGACATGAACGAGAAGCTCTCCCGTCTCGGCTGGTCAGCCATTGCGGTGCGAGGCTTCATTCCGCCAGCGGTCTTCACGGAGCTACAGGCCCTGCGGGTCCTCGCCATCGCCGGGGACATCCGCACTCACGAGCACATCGACTACACGCCCGCACCCGACATCGTGCACGAGAGCGCCGGCCACGCGCCCTTCCTGGCCGACCCGGCCTACGCCGCATTCTTGCAGGCAGCCGGCGAACTGGGGTTGCGCGCCATCGCCTCGGTCGAGGACGAGGAGGTCTACGAGTCCATCCGGGCGCTCTCGATCGCCAAGGAGGACCCTTCGACCACGCCCCGCGAGCTGCAGGCGGCGCAGGAGCGGTTGGAGCAGGCGTGCGCGTCCCGACGCTTCGTCTCGGAAGCGACCTTGGCCTCGCGCCTGTATTGGTGGACCGCCGAGTACGGCCTCGTCGGCACGCTCGAACATCCAAAGATTTACGGCGCCGGCCTCCTCAGCTCCATCGCAGAGAGTCGGCACTGCTTCTCCGACGAGGTGGAACGGATACCGCTCGATGTTCGCGCGACCGAAGTCGAGTACGACATCACGCGCATGCAACCTCAGCTCTTCGTGGCCCGCCAACTCGAGCAACTCGAAGAGGTAGTTCACGACCTCGCGCGCACCCTCTCCTTCCAGCGGGGCGGCGACCATGGTCTCAGACAAGCGCTCGCCGCCCGCACGGTGAACCATGTCGGCCTGGATCGCGATCTGGCCGTAACCGGAATCGTCGAAGCGCTGCACGACGGGGCCACCCCGGCCGGGCCAGGACTGGCCACCGCCTTGGCGACCCTGCGCGGGCCCACGATGGTCTCCCGCGCCCGCAAGGCGCTCCGGCCTCGGGAGGACTTGCCTGCGCTCATCGCTTTTGGCGAAGCGCACCTGCCCGATGAGGGTCCATTTCAGCTGGATCTTGCGACCCATCTTTCGTTGTCGGGTCGGCTGGTAGACGGGGTTGCTTGCGGGCTTCGCGCCAGCATCGGATCGCGCGAGGTGGCTGTCCCGCCGCGCGCTCGGGTCCTTGCCAGCCGATCGGTGCCCTCCGTGGCCGCTGGTCCTGACGACCCGGGCGCTTGGGACGAGGGCTCGAGGCGGTCGCTGGAAGCCGACGAGGGAGAGGCCAGGGCCCGCGCCCGCAAGGCAGCCGCTCTGCCGCCACAGCTCGCCGCGCTCTATCGCGAGGTGCGCTCGATGCGCGAATCGGGAAGGGCGAGCCGGCCCCGGCTCCTCGAGATAGCCGGAGAGGCCGGGCACTTTCCTGACGACTGGCTCCTCCACCTGGAGGTGGACGAGTTGCTTGCCGAGAGCACGCCCGCACTGGGGCCCGCATAGCGACGGATTCGCCTCGCGAAGCCGTCGTTGCAGCGCAAGTCGCGCCCCACGCCCGTCCAGGCTAAGATTCTCGTTTCCCTCCTTTGCCCGGAAGGGTCCCGGTACCGGGGCGGCGGCGGCGGCACAAGCCCTCGACTTTTCAGGCTTTCGGGCCCGTTCGCGCGATGACCCCGAGCTTTTGGGCCATTTGCTCCAGGAGGGCGCGTGATAGGGCTGCGCATGGCACGCGGCGCATGAGGGGGAAGCAACGGATGGCTCGTCTAGTCATCGTCTCGAATCGGCTGCCAGTGACGGTCCGGGCCCACGACGGAAAGGTCGCCGTCGAGAGGAGCACTGGCGGGCTCGCCACAGGCATGAGCGGGCCGCACGAGCGACTCGGAGGGTTGTGGATTGGGTGGCCGGGCGAGCTCGACGGGCTCTCCCCAGCGGACCGCAAGGAGGTGGAGCGGAAGCTCACCGAGCTGCGCCTCGTCGAGGTCCCGCTCTCGCGCGATGAGATTGCTCGCTACTACGAGGGTTACTCGAATTCGATCCTGTGGCCGCTGTTTCACTATTTGTTGGAGCATATCCCCCCGATCGCGCGGGACTTCGACGCATACCAGGCGGTGAACCAGCGCTTCGCGGATGCGGTCGCCGCTCATCTTGCGCCCGGCGATCTGGTGTGGGTACACGACTATCAGTTGATGCTCCTGCCCCAGATGATTCGGGAGCGCGTCCCCGAGGCACGCATCGGCTTCTTTCTCCACACCCCCTTTCCCTCCTCCGAGATCTTTCGCGTGTTGCCGGAGCGCGAGCGGCTCCTCGAGGGCCTGCTCGGCGCCGATGTGATCGGCTTCCATACCTCGACCTTCATGCGGCACTTCTCCTCGTCGGTGCTGCGCCTGGTCGGCGCGGCAACCGAGGTGGACCGGATTCGCTGGCGCGACCGCGACGTGCGGCTGGGCGTCTTTCCGATGGGCGTCGACGCTGCTCGGTACTCCGAAGCGGCGCGCTCGAGCGAGGTGACGGCGCTCCTGGAGGCCCACCGGACAGGTGACTCCCTGCTCCTGGTCGGCCTCGATCGGCTCGACTACACGAAGGGACTGTCGCGCCGGCTCCTCGCATACGAGCTCCTGCTGAGGCGCCATCCCGAGCTGCGCGGGCGGGTCCACCTCATCCAGGTGGCGGTCCCCTCGCGAGAGAACGTGGCGGCCTACCAGGAGCTGCGCGACGAGGTGGACGCGCTCGTGGGCCTCATTCACGGACAGTTTGCAACGCTGACGTGGTCGCCCATCCACTATGTGTCGCGCGGCCTCACGCGGACCGAGATCGTGGCGCTCTATCGCGCCGCCGACGCGGTGCTCGTCACGCCGCTCCGGGATGGAATGAACCTGGTGGCCAAGGAGTTCGTCGCCTCGCGCCCCGACGAGGATGGCGTGCTCATCCTCTCCGAGTTTGCCGGCGCTGCCGCCGAGCTCTCCGAAGCGCTGCTCGTGAACCCCTACGACGTGGAACGGTCGGCCGACGCGTACTTCCGCGCCCTCACCATGCCGAGCGAGGAGCGGCGCATGCGCATGCGGGTCCTGCGGGAGCGCGTCTTGACCTACGACGTCCACTGGTGGGCGCAGTCCTTCGTGACCCAACTCGAGCAGGCTAGCTTCACTCCCAAGGTGGGCAGCACCGTGGTCCTCCGCGCAGCCATCGATCGCCTCCGCTCGGCGCCTCGGCTCGCGCTGCTCCTCGACTACGACGGAACGCTCGTGCCGTTTGCCCCCACGCCGGAACTGGCGAACCCCGATTCGAAGCTCATCGCGCTGTTGCGACGGCTCGCGGAGAAGCGTGGCTGCGAGGTGCACATCGTGAGCGGCCGCCGGCGCGACACCCTGGAGCGCTGGTTCGGACCCTTGCCGATCGGACTGCACGCGGAGCACGGGTACTGGTCGCGCTTCCCTGGCGAGCAGTGGCAAGCCACCGAGGCCGCCACCGGCCCCTGGCGCGAGTCGGTACTCACCATCCTGCGCGACTTTTGCCAACGCACGCCGGGCACGCTCGTCGAGGAGAAGACCGCCGGCTTCGCGTGGCACTACCGCACCGCGGACCCGGAGCATGGCGCGGCGCAGGCAAAGGAGCTGTCGTTCCACCTGTCGGCCATGCTCAGCAACGTGCCGGTCGAGATCCTCATGGGTGACAAGGTGCTCGAGGTCCGACCGCACGGGATCCACAAGGGCTGCGCCGTGGCGCGGGTGCTGGCCCGGGTGCCACCGAACACGCTCCTCATGGGAATGGGCGACGATCGCACCGATGAAGACCTCTTCGCGGCGCTCCCCGACGGGGGCATGGCCGTGCACGTGGGACCATCGCCGAGCCGGGCGCCCCTGCGCATCGCGGATGTCACGGCGGCGCGCGCTCTGCTCGAGCGCATCGCGGAGGAGCGTTAACGCTCCCTGCTTCACGGGCCCGTCGCAGGAGCGGTCTCGCAACCGGAATGCACCGTATTTTCACGCGTCGAGGGCTCATCTCTCCTCGAGCACTGGCATGACTCCCCCTCGGCAGCCTTGACGGTAAGTTCTTCCAACGCCCGGGCGCGAGTCTGCCACTTCTTGGTCGAACTCGGTGGTGCGGAAGTGCGGACGCCCACGCACGCCCACGGCGTACCTGGTCGACGGCCTGGAAGGCTCGCAGCGCGACCTTCTGGGTCTCGTCCGTTGCCCAAGTGTTTCCGATCCAGCACGTGTTCTTGCACTGGATGGCGTGGCGGTCCGTCATGGACGACCTGAAGTCGAACCGCGCCCGCACCGCCTTGAAGGCCGCGCGCCGCTCGCCCTTCTGGGTCTTGGCAGAGAGCGCCCGGGCGGCCTGCCACTCCTTCGACTCCCGCATGAGGTCGAGAACGCGCAGGGCTTCACCGAGCACCGCGATGTAAATGTGCCCCGCAGCCCGCAGCCGGGTGGCGAGGATCTTCTCCTCGGCCGCCGTGGTCTGGAGCGGGAACCCCGCGATGAAGCTGCCGGTCTTGGCGCGGGGCATCGGCTTTCAGACGTTCTTCTGGTTCTCGATGTGCTGCTTCATCACAGCAGGCGGTGCGCCGCGCCCACCGTGGATACGAAGTAGCTGTTCGTCCAGAGCGTTGGAAGGCGGCTCTTCAGCCACGGGAACTCGGCGCGAAACGCGCGGGAGCTAATCCCCCTTCATGGTCTTCACGAGCCGATGGATGCCATACTGCGGATGGACCTCCACAAGCGCGTGCACGTGGTCTGGCATCACCCTCGAGTTCAATCAGCCCGGCCTGACGCTCCGCGGCTACCTCCGGAAGGGGCCTCTTCAGGCGCTTCTCCACGCCATGGACGAGGGCCTGGCGCCGGTACTTCGGACAACGTGGTACTGGCACGAAAAGACGATGTTCCGACTGCTCTTGTACTCCACGCGGGTATGCATCCGGCCGCAGTATGCAGCACGCCGTTACCTAATCCACTCTGGAGTTGCTTGAGAGCGCATCAGCAGGCCGCCGTTCCTCCCGACGCCTGAAGGCGCGGGCTTCCCGGCGGCATTTTCGGTGAGTCTGGCCGCCCAACGGCCCGCCCCTTGTGCAGGCCCGCGTTCGAGAGCGATCCAGGAGGGCGAAAGTCGCGAGCACGCTCTCGAAGTTTCGCCGTGGCAGAAGGCAACCGACGAACGGGGCGAGCGCGAAGTTGGAGCAGCGAGCCACGAGGAGGAGGCGTTATTAGGAAGTGGGAGACATCATGCCAAATGGATGCTTCCATGTCCCTTACCCCGCGAACGAGCCCCTTCTCACCTACGCGCCCGGTTCGCCCGAAAAGAAAGCGCTCAAGGGACGGCTCAGCGACCTCGCTTCCAACGAGATCGAGATCCCGTGCGTCATCGGTCGAAGCGAGGTCTTCACCGGGCGGCTAGCCGAGGCGGTGATGCCACACCGCCACCGCCATCGCCTGGCGCTCTATCACCAGGCCGGGGCCGAGGAGGTCTCGTTGGCGATCGAGGCCGCCCGCACGGCTCGCCGCGAGTGGTCCGCGCTCGATTTCACGCAGCGGGCCGCCGTGTTCCTCAAGGCGGCCGACCTCCTCACCGGCGGCTGGCGGCCCACGCTCAACGGGGCCACCATGCTCGGTCAGTCAAAGACGGTACAACAAGCCGAGATCGACTCGGGCTGCGAAATTGCCGATTTCTTTCGCTGGAACTGCTTCTTCCTGGAGCAGATCTACCGTCAGCAGCCCTTTTCTCCCCCGGGTCAATGGAATCGCCTTGAGCACCGCCCGCTGGAGGGCTTCGTCTTCGCGGTCACGCCCTTCAACTTCACGTCGATCGCGGCCAACCTCCCCACCGCCCCTGCCATGATGGGCAACACGGTGCTGTGGAAGCCAGCCTCGAGCGCGGTCTACTCGGCCTGGTTCATCGTGAAGCTTCTCGAGGAGGCAGGGCTCCCGGCCGGGGTGGTGAACTTCCTACCGGGGCCGGGACGATCGGTGGGAGATCCCGCCCTCGCCAGCCCGGAGCTGGGCGGTCTCCATTTCACCGGATCGACCACCGTCTTTCAAGGCATGTGGCGCGCCCTGGCGGAAAACCTGCCGCGCTACCGGACCTACCCTCGGATCGTCGGCGAGACGGGCGGCAAGAACTTCATTTTCGCACACCCATCCGCCGACCCGGACGCGCTTTCGGCGGCGCTCGCGCGCGGCGCATTTGAGTACCAGGGGCAGAAGTGTTCGGCAGCCTCTCGCGCCTACGTCCCGGAGAGCCTGTGGCCGGAGGTGAAAGAACGCGTGCTCGATCTCGTCTCCTCGATCAGGGTGGGCGACCCGGCAGATTTCACAAGTTTCATGGGAGCCGTCATCGACCGCTCCGCCTTCGATCGGATCGCCGGATACCTCGAGCTCGCAAGAGGCTCGCACGAGACCCGGATCCTGGCGGGAGGCCGCTGCGACAGCTCGGAGGGCTTTTTCGTCGAGCCAACCGTGGTACTGACCACCAACCCGCGCCACCGACTCATGGAAGAGGAGATCTTCGGGCCGGTCCTCACGATCTTCGTGTTTCCCGATGCGCGGCTGGAGGAAGCGCTCGACCTGTGCGACAGTACTTCGCCGTACGGGCTCACCGGCGCCATCTTCGCCCGCGACCGCAGCGCCATAGCGCAGCTCACCAAGGCCCTCACGGACAGCTGCGGCAATTTCTACATCAATGACAAGCCGACCGGCGCGATCGTGGGACAGCAGCCGTTCGGGGGCGCACGCGCCTCCGGAACAAACGACAAGGCGGGCAGTCTCGCCAACCTCATGCGATGGGTATCGCAGCGAACCATCAAGGAAACCTTCTCGGCTCCGATCCGGATCGACTACCCCCACCAGGCCGAGCCATGATGCAATGAACTACCCCACCTGAGCAGGAGCTCCAGGTGGGGTTTCGTGCTTCGAGCTCAGTTCAGCATCACCCGCACTGCATTCTCGTCCCGGCCGAGCACATCCCGCAGGCGCAGCGATGGACCCGCTGCGCCTGCGGGTTTCGCTCCTGCCGTCTGCAGGGCGAGGGTCTCGCGATTTGGGCCCTTCTTCCGGGCACCGCCCCCGGCCGTCATGTTCTTCACCGCGAGAACTCTTCTTGTGCAAGAAGTTGTCGGCGATTGGCGATCTTCTCGTGCAGGGCAGCGACCCGCTGACGGGCCTTGACCCGGTTGCGCGCAAGCGGCTCGCTCCAGAGAGCGTTCTTCAGGTGGCGGGGGTTCTCCACGCGTACCGTCTCGCCGCCAAAGTGGCGAGCGTGGCAAGGGTCTCGACCACCCCAGTGGAGCCCGGCGCCCTGCTGGCAGCGCTTCGGGGTGCACTCGACGGTGACCGAGGCACAAGAGCGCCCTCGGCGGTGGACGATCTCGCGGGTCTTCGGCTCGCCTTCATTGCGCGGCTTGCCGCGCATCTTCACGAGCCCCACCCCGGCCACGCGCAGGCGACCATGGCGACCGCCTTCGCCGGGCACAAGTCGCCAGCCGTCGCCATGCGTCTTGTTCCCCAGCCGCTGAAGCGCTCGAGCGCCTTGAAGGGCGGGAACAAAAGGCTCTCCGTCGCGCACGCGCCGCAACGCCTGGAAGGCCCGGTCAAGGCACTTGAGCGTCACCTGCGCGCTCTAAGGCGTTCAGGGCCGCGTACGTCTCGTCCTCACGGCGAAGAGCGGTGAGCTCGCGACACTGCGCGGAGAACCCGAGGCGCAGGCGCTGGCGGCCGGCCTCGCGGCGCTGCTGGAGCGCCGCGTTGTACAGCTGCTGGTGGACGGCGCCGGATGAGACGGTACATGACCTTGCGGTCCATGCGCCCCGAGGCAGCGCAGGGGCGTGTTGCCATATCGGGCACAAGAGTTCCTAAACTCCAATTGGTAACTGAAGCCGCTCTTGCGATGGGCGGCATCGGGGGAGCAGCGCGAACCGGCGCGTCGTTGCCGGTCGCCCGCCGGAGGCGAAACTGGCCGCGAGGGCGGAGATGGCGTAGCCGCAAGGCGAGGGCTCCGGAGAGCGACCGGCGAGATGATGCGGCAGCATCATCTCCACCTCTTGGAACCCCCGGGACTCAGCCAATGGGAAAGCTCGTTCCGTTGAACTGAGTCCGATCGCTCCGTGGGTAACTGAGCGCGCGGCGCCGGGGGGCATCCTCACTCGCCTTGGGAAACGCCGGTCGCGCGCCCTCTCTTCGGCCCAGAGACCGCGGTCTGCCCACCCCGCGTGCGCGAGCTCCCACTTGCCGCGAACCACCTGGTCCGCATCCGCCACTCCTGGGGCGTTGCTCTCCAGCATCGGCTGTGTGCCGTTGCGTAGACACATTGTCGCCCCCAAGTAACATGCTCGTCCCCTACTCACGGGCACTTGCGCAATCGGGACAGCGATGAAGACCGTGGCCCATAGCCTGCAGGGGAGAACTCCGTGGCACCCCACACCACAGACGAGCCTAGGTTCCTCCGCCTCTCGCTCGGCCTGTACGCTCTCGTCATGCTCGCCATGCTCCTCCTGGCCGGGTGGATGCGGTTTCTCTTCCCTTACCCGCGCCAGACCGTTCGCGTGCGCGACCTGAACTCGATCAAGCACTTGGCACAAAGAGCGGATCCGAGCGCCCTCCCCCCGAGCTCCACGGAATGATCCGCGCAGTGGACCTCGTTCGGCCGTTTGCCCAACGAAGGCCTCAGGCCAGCTTCCCTCCCTCGAGCGCGAATGCCTCTATTGGGTGAGTTCAACCCTCGAGTATGGCCCTGCCCGCTGAAGTCTGTCGCGCGAACAAGCTGGGGCAGCACTTGTCGAACCGACAACGACGGACGGACGGACAATCAAACTCAGGCGACACCGGCGATCACAGCCACAGGCGAGCGCCTTCGAGCCGTTCACCGCCGCCACCGACCTGTGGCCGCCGATCCCGACCCGGCACGCCTCGACCGCCGCCCACACGGGCGCTGGAACACCTCGGTTGACATCCTCTCCGGCCTAAGGGCCGGAGATTCCGGCACTATCCTTCCCCGCCCTGAACAGCGGCCTTGTCGCGCGTGCTGGTCAGCTTGAATGCAGAAGCCGTACCGACGCCCGGCGTCGCTGTCAGTCGTAGATGGACCAGTGCTACACTGAGAACTCCTGCTTCGCTGCGCTCACGCCGTGCTTGCCGGCGTGCTCGAGAATGGCCCTCTTCTCAGCCACCGAGTACCGCCGACCGTGGCGCGCGTTCGGCGTTCGTCCTGGGTCCAGGCTTGTTCGCCGCGTCACGGAGACCGCCGGCGACCTTCCCCGCGGGGCGCCGCCTCGCCCACCGATGCACTGACGGCTCGCTTACTCCGAATCGCGTAGCAGCCGAGGAGCAGCCATGCTTGGCCGCCCACGCCAGCGTCGCTCTATTGTCTCCAAGCCATAGCGCCGCCCTCGCTGCGGACATGCCCTCCGACTGCTGCGCGCTCTCTTGCTCATCCACCGCTCCCATCCGAGCGCGGCTCCACCGCCGTCGCCCCGCTGTCCGGTCACTCAGGCCGGATCGTGGATGGAATCTGTAGGTCAGGAGCACGTAGTCACTGGGCCTTTCGCCAGGTGTTCCGGGCGGCCTCCGTGTAACGCGCCCGGCTGCAGTGCCAGCCCGAGGGCGCGCCGCACGGCTCCGTAGACGGAGCAGTGCCACCCGACCCGAGCGCCGGGGGAGCATGACCAGCGCCTCCTTGGCGCCGCTGACTGACCGGTGCAAGTGGCCGGCCGGAGGTAGTTGGGGACAGGCAAGCCAAAGCCCCGCGGCACGCATGCAGGCGGGGCCGGAGCAGGTCAACATGATGGCAATATGCGAACGTCAAATACACGGACCGGAAGAGGAAGGAGCCGCTGGCCCTTCGGTCCGGAGCGAGCGAGGGACATCCGCGACGAAGTCATGTCCCTGCGAGTTCATGCGGCGGCAGCGGACCTGTCGAACACCGATCCCAACCTCGGAACCGTCGCAGCGCCCGTGCAACGAGAGCAGCCCGCCCATGCTCA
>Ga0335081_10022575_pt1 | contig 10180 bp, 9 predicted proteins | sample Lox_Sample_35_FD_206713 | JGI IMG/M metagenome (GOLD analysis project Ga0335081, IMG submission 206713) | Soil microbial communities from Loxahatchee National Wildlife Refuge, Florida, United States - Lox_Sample_3.5 | ecosystem: Environmental > Terrestrial > Soil > Wetlands | place: USA: Florida... | reverse complement strand
CACCGAACCACGGCCTACCAGGAGACCGGAATGTCAGAGGCAAACGTGAAAATAGGCCCCACTGAAACGTGAAGACCTCTGGAGAGCCCCGTTACGGAATCGAACCGTAGACCTTCTCCTTACCATAGGGTTCCGATTGACTCCTAACCAGGGATTTCCGTGAAAGGCCAGATCAGAGGCTCTGCTTCAGCCCGGTTGGGCCAGGTTCAGGGCGGTTCGCGCCGGATGCGGCCTCCCAAAATTCCTCCCAACCGGTCATGGAGGAGGAGCCCATGCCCGGCCCCCGTTCCGCCCGGCCCGATCTGTGTTCGATACGCGCTGCTACCGAGCAAGCAGAGCCTGCCAGGGCAGGCCCCGGCGGGTTCACCGCCGGCGGCTACCCGCTGGGCGATGATGACCCGCCCGCACTCCCGGCGAGCGGCACCGACCGCGCCATCTGCCTGTCCGCTGTGGCGGCCGTGCTCGCCGTGGCAGGCATCGCGGCGTATGTCTCCTACAGAAACGCCTACGCGGTCATCCGGGCCCACGGCGAGACCGGGATCACCGCCCTGCTCGAGCCGGCCACGATCGACGGCCTCATCTACGCCAGCTCCATGCTGAGCTTGTACGCAGCCAGGCACCGCAGCCCAGTGCCCGGCCTGGCCCGCTGGCTGCTCGCGCCGGGAATCGCGGCCACGCTAACCGCGAACGTGGCTCAGGGCTGGTCACACGGTCCCGCTGGCGTGGTGATCGCGGCCTGGCCAGCGGCCAGCCTGGCGGGCTCGTATGAACTCCTGATCTGGCTCGTCCGCACCTCCCGGACGGTGCAACGCGGACCTTCGGCCGGGCCTGCCCGCAACGGCCAGGCGTGCCGGGCTGTGCTGCGCGCCGCCGCGGCCGCACCCGCTGACGGCGAGCGCTCAGGCCGCATCGGGCGCATCGCGCCGGGCCAGATGCCAGAGCCGCAGGGTCAGGCCGGGGGGCAGCACGCCAGCCACGCCGCCGGGCAGCGGCAGGATGAGGGACCCGACACCGGTGCCATCAATGACGCGGCGGTGGCCGCGTACCAGCTCAGCGTGCAGGCCGGCAATCCGCTGTCGGAACGCCGGCTCGCCCAGATCTTCGGACGCACATCCCGCCGCTGGGCACGAGCCAGAATCGCCGAGGCACGGCAAGCACCGCAACCCCCAGACTCGCCCGGCGCCATGCCCACGGCTAACCCGTAAGCAGGGACGGTCCGCCGCCTCCCCGGAATGCGACTGCGGCCGCATCGGGTAGATCACGAATCCGGGCCTGCCGGTCAGCCGACAGCACGGCTGCGGGTGAATCTGGGTGTCATCAGGATCCAAAAGTCCGGTCTGGCAGGGCAGGCATCCCTGCCGGGACTATGCGGCCGCGGTCCGGTTCCCCGCGAGCCGGAGTCAGACCGCGCCTGGACCTGGCTCACCCTCCGGGCGCCCAATGGGAACATCCACGGCCTAACGATCTTCAATAACGGGGGTTACCAGGTCTGGTCATCTGCCGCCTGGTGAGCTATGCCGGAGGCATGAGATACCCCGATGGCGGCGGGCTGGACGCGGCGGAGCGGGCTTGCCGGGAGCGGGTGCGGCTGGCCGCCGCGGAGATGATCGAGGCCGGGGCCAGTGACCGGGAGGTCGCGAGGCAGTTCCGGGTGTCGCGGATGTCGGTGAACCGGTGGCGGCGGACGCTGGCCTCCGGCGGCCGGGAGGCGCTGGCCTCCAAGGGCGCGGGCGGCGCGAAGTGCAAGCTCACCCCGGCGCAGGTCGCCGAGCTGGAGGCAGTGCTGGACGCCGGCCCGGCGGCGGCCGGGTACGCGGATCAGCGCTGGACGCTGGCCCGGGTCGCCGAGCAGGTCTGGCAGCGGTTCGGCGTGGACTACACGCTGGCCGGGATGGATGTGCTGCTGCACCGGATCGGCTGGACCGTGCAGGTCCCGGCCCGGCGGGCCGCGGAGCGGGACGAGGAGAAGGTTGCCAGGTGGCGGGAGGAGACCTGGCCGGTGGTAAAAGGACGGCGGCGGACCTGGGCGCCTGGCTCTGCTTCGAAGACGAGTCCGGCCAGGGCCTGAGGCCGCCGAGGGGACGCACCTGGGGGCGCCGCGGCCGTACCCCGGTGGTGACGGTGACCGGCGGTCATGACACGCGGGTGTCGCTGGCCGCGCTGATCGCCATCCGGCCCGGTCACCAGGCCAGGCTGATCTACCGCACGCACCGCGCCCGCCGGGGGGATCAGCGCAAGGGGTTCACCGAGCAGGACTACGCCCGGTTCCTGGACGGAGCGCACCAGCAGCTCGGCGGCCCGGTCGTGCTGGTCTGGGACGGCCTGAACACGCATACCAGCCGCGCGATGCGCGAGCTGATCGCGGCCCGGGACTGGCTGACGGTCTTCCAGCTGCCGGCTTACGCGCCGGAGCTGAACCCGGTCGAGCCGGTCTGGTCGAACCTCAAGCGGTCGCTGGCCAATCTCATCAAGCACGACATCGGCCAGCTGACCGCGCTAGTGAAGACCCGGCTCCGGCGGATGCAGTACCGGCCGGGCGGCGGCCGCATCCCCGGTCTGTCCAGTCCGGTACGCGAGGTTGGCACGGGTCGTCAGGCTGTCCGGGTGTTCGGGGCCGAGGACCCGCTCACACACGTGCAGCAGTTCGGCGTACTGGTCCCGGGCGGCGGCCGCATCCCCCGCCTGTCCGGTCCAGTGAGCGAGGTTAGCGCGAACGTCCAGGGTGTCCGGGTGTTCGGGGCCGAGGACCCGTTCGATCATGGGCAGCAGTTCGGCGTACTGGTCCCGGGCGGCGGCCGCACCCCCCGCCCCCCCGGTCCAGCCTGCGAGGTCGCCGCGAGCGGTCAGGGTCTGCGGGTGCTCTGGGCCGAGGACCCGTTTCCGTGCCGCAGCTATTCTCCGATGCAGATCTCGGGCGGCGACGTAATTGCCGCTCGATCCGAGGTACTTGGCGATCCGGTCCATCCCGGGGCTGTCATCGGCAAGAACCGCTTCGGCGTGTGGCAGCAGCGCCGCGCAGATCGGCCAGGCCTCAGGCAGCGCTGTATCGTCAGGGATCGCGGCCTGGATCAGAGTGGCGGCTGCCTGCCGCCACGCCTCAGCCAGCTCGGCGGGCATCAGATCGGCAGTGACTGCCTGGACCAGCCGGTGCATCGACACCGACCCGTTAGCAGGTGGGCTGATGAGCGAATACCGGCGCAGCGCGGTGATCGCGTCACTGGCCGCCAGCGGGTCCTCCAGCAGCGGCGCCAGCACCGACGCTACCTTCTCGCCAAGCCGCCCGGCCAACCCCGGGCGGGGCTGCAGCAGCAGCCGCAGCGGGACCGTCTCGGGCGCGCAGAACGCCAGCAGCCGCAACAACCCGGCCGCGCCCGGCGCGGCCCGCTGCACGTCCTCGAATGCCAGCCGCCAGGTGGTGGCCACTGTCTCGCTGTACCCAGTCGGCTCGCCTCGGCGCAGCATGTCCGCCCGCCGCTGCCGGAACGAGGACGCGTAGCCGGCCAGGCTGTCCCCGCTGGCCTGGACATACGCGGCGGCCTGCTCCAGCGCCAGCGGCAGCCCGCTAAGCTCGACGGCCAGCTCCAAGGCCGCCCGCCGGTCAGCGTCGCCGGTCCGGCTGACCAGGAAATCCGCCGCCATTTGCGGGTCCAGCATAGGGACGTCCAGGGCCTGGCCGGGCGGCCAGATCTGGTTCCGGCTGGTGATCAGCACTCGCCCAGGCCCGGCAGGCGGTACGAATCGAGCCACCGAGGCCCGGTCCGGCGCGTTGTCGAACACCAGCAGCCATGGCGCCGGACTGTCGGCCAGCGCCCCGTGCACGGCGGCTACCGGGTCTCCGCTGCCCCCACCGAGCTGGGCGCTCAGCTCGCCGAACTCGGCAGCCAGCACCGTCGAGTTCTCGGCGGACAACTGCCAGGCCACCCCGACCTCGGCCAGGTGCCGGTGCGCGTACTCCACCGCCACGCTGGTCTTGCCCGCGCCGCCCAGCCCGCTCAACGCCACTACCCGCAGTCCGGCATCCTTATCCCCTGTCAACCGGGCCTCCAGGTCTGCCAGCAGCTCCTCCCGACCGGCCAGGAACACCGGCCGCGGCGCCAGCCGCAGCGCCCGGCCCGCCGCCACTGGACCGCCCTGCTCCTTATCCCGCTTCGTCAGCTTGTCCAGCTCGTTCTGTATCCCCGTGCTCAGCCCCTCGATCAACCCCTGCAGATCGCTGAACTGCGCTGGGCGCACCCGGCGGGCCACCTCAGCCCGGAACGCGGACACTACAGCCAGCCGCTGCGGGTCGGCCAGGTCAGAAAGGTTCACGTCGGGAATGCTGGTGCGCAGCAGCGCACCCGCGGGATGCCACACTCACCGGCCCGCCGGAACTCCAGATGCGTGATCGACAGCTCGTCGGGATTGTCGTCCGAGGGCTGGGACCCGTACCGGTGCCCCAAGATCAGCACGTACAAGTCACACCCGGCGACATCGGCCAGGCAACTGTCCCGTACGGTGTCGCTGTCGGGCAGGTAACTGTCCACCGCCTGATGCCGGGCCAACCGGAGCCAGTCCAGCACCGCCCGCCGTTCCTCGGTCAGGTCAGCGATCGTGGACGACACATAGACCCTGGCCAATTCCACCCCCAGCCCGCCCTCGCCGCGTGACCCAACGATCGCACGCTGCAGTCTGCCGTGCCACCTAAACAGGCAGGTAAATACGGAGTAGCTAGTTCACGTCAGGGTCCATGGATAACAGAAGAGTCAAGATGCATTGAGCGCATAAGCATGCACGCCGACAACGCGCTCACATCGGCACCCATAAGGGCCACTGGTGTCAAGAGGGCGTACGGATGGACCTGGCCCGGTGACTAGGCACGCCGTCGGGCTGGGCTGACTGTTCTTCTGGATCCTTCCTCGCAGCTGCCTGGTCCTTCCCGCCGTGCCGGAGGAGTCAAGCTGGAGCGCCCGCAGCCGCGCAGCGGCGAGGACGAACGAGCTTGACGCCGGCAAGCGGCGGAAGATCCTGGAAGGCGGGGAAGGAGCCGGTCACGATGTTGGGTTGTCCGGTATCGCGTGCGTGGTTCCCGGTGCTGGCTGGCGGAGTGGTCTCACAAGCACCCATCCGGCGCCACCCGGCATGCGGGCGGCTGCCATGACCATGTGTCCGGGACCGGGCTGCTCAATCATGTGATCGAGCTCGGCCTGACGGCCTGCTCATGCCGAATGTGCGAGCGCACCCGGGGCTTGGCGACCCTCCCGTCTTCACGGCCGCCGCGGTGGCATGCTGGCCTCGGCGGGTTCCATCTGGTTGAGCAGGTGCCAGGCGCGGGTCAGCAGCTTGCGGGCGATCGCGATGGTGGCGATCTTCTTCCCGCGTTTGGCCGCGATGACCGCATAGCTCACGGAGAACTCCGGCGACCGCTTGGCGGTCTGCGCAGCCTGATTCATGGCCCACCGCAGCCAGGCCGACCCCTGCTTGGAGATGTGCCCGCGCCGGACGGTCCGGTCCGAGCCGCGCACGGTCGGGGTCAGCCCGGCCCAGGAGGCCAGCTTGCGGGCGCTGGGAAACCGGCTGATGTCGCCGATCTCGGCCAGCATCACCAGCGCGGTGAGCTCCCCGACGCCGGGCAGCGTGGTCAGTACCTTGACCCGCGGGTCGGCTTTGGCGCAGGCGTGCAACTCGCCGTCCAGCCGCTCGATCACCGGCGCCAGGGCGTCGATGACCGCCAGGCAGTCGGTGACGACCTCGCGCGACGTCGCGGGCAGGTCCAGCTCGGCTAGCCAGCCGCGGCCCGGCCCGGTCCAATAGCTCGCGCTGCGGTCGTAACCGTGGTCCGCCGCGACCGCGTGGATCCGGTTCCGGAGCTGCGTACCCCGCCGGACCAGGCTGATCCGGTGCCTGATCAGCGCGCGGAGCTGGCGGACCTTCGCCGGGGCGATCCACGCCTCGGGCAGCAGGTCCGCGCGCAGCAGCTGCGCCAAAGTCGCGGCGTCGACCTTGTCGTTCTTCAGCCTGGCCGAGGCGATCGCCTTGCAGCGCAGCGGGTGCACCAGGTGCGCGTCGAAGCCGTAGTCCTCGAGCAGATCGGCCAGCCCAGCTCCACCCGAACGCGGCCTCGAACGCCACCGGCGTGCCCGAGGGCAGGTCACCGATCAGCCGCAGGAATGGTTCGGAGCCATTGACCACGTTCTTGTTCAGCTGCACCGTGCCGTCCTCGGTGACCACCGCCACCTGGGAGCGCTTGCGGTGCACGTCTATGCCGACGTAGACAGACATTGCCGGGTCTCCTCTCCCGAGCTCGTGCTTTCACCCGGAGCGTCCTGCTACCGGGCTGAGCTGGGAAGGGACCCGGCCCTTATAGGGTCATGTGAGTGAGGTGCCGCAACCTCTCGCGGGGCTGCTGGCTTGTCAGTGCGCGGTGGCCAGGCGCTGTATGTAGGCGCGTTCGTCCGGGCCGAACCAGGGCGGTGACCCGGCCGCGGCGTTCTCTGCGAGCCGGGCGGGCTGGGCAGTGGCGGGCAGGGAGACGTGCACGCGCGGGTCGCTCAGGCCCCACTTGATCAGAGCCTGCCCCCAGGTGGTGACCCCGAACGGGCGCAGCGGCTCCAACTCGGCCAGGCCCGGCGGCCGACGCGTAAGGTCCCCTTCGCCGAACGGGCGCATCAGCAGCACGCCCAGGCCGAGGTCGTCGGCCAGCGGCAAGATGGTCCGCTCGACCTCGCGCTGGGCCGGGTTGTATGGCACCTGCACGGCGTCGATCTGGCCGCTTCTCATGAGCTCGGCCAGCTCACCGAAGACCGCCTGGGAGTAGTGGGTAGCGCCGATCAGGCCGACCTGCCCGCGGTCGCGGGCGGCCTGGAGCATGGTCAGGTGCGCGGGCCAGGACACGAGGTTGTGGATCTGCATGAGGTCGACCCGGCCGCCGTACCAGTCCACCGCGCGGGCCAGCTGCGCCGCGCCTTCCTGCGCGGACGGGGTCCAGATGTGTCGAACAGCCGGATACCTGCCGTGACGGCGGTGCTGATCAGCTCTCGATGTCGGCCCGCGGCCGCGGCGGCCTCCAGCCGCTGCCAGGTGCCGAGCCCGACTACCGGCACGCTGATCCGGCCCCGGCCGAGGCTCCGGTCGTCCATGTCTGCCACCCTTGCTTGGTTCGGCCCACCAGTCCCTGGCGCCCATCAATGATCCAGGATCAACCGGACTCATGCGCCGTACCGCGAGCGGACACCTCCCGCTCGCGCCGGCGGATAATCGTGTCCCGGGCGCCTTGCCCGGCCGGCAGGACCGCTGGCACAGCCCCGACTGCGACCGTGCTGCCCTACATGAATACCGTGGGGCACCGCGCTGCTCTGCAGCGGGATTCGCCGCAGATGGTTCAGCTCATTGCTGCCGGGGCTTGTGCGTGCTCGGCGGCGATTGCGTCCGCAGCCGGGGCTTGGATGGTTTCCGTCAGGTTCCGCGCATGGCCGGCGAGAGCGGCTCGATGCCGGGACGGCGGATTCTGCGCAGTAGAGCGGCGGAATCTTGATCGCGACGCCGACAGGTGCGCGGGTCGTTGCCCCGGACGTAGTCGCGGCACCGATGACTCAGGCCAGCCGGGGACAGTGCGCTAATGGCTCAGGTCCACGACGCCTGACTCAGGTCGGATGAGGCAGGACGGCGGCGCTAGCCGGGCTGCCAGTACCCTGCGGGCAGCCGTTAGTCCCCACCGGCCCTCAGAGGCACTGTCGGGATTTTTTCGAATCATGCCGTTCTAGCTGGAGCCCCGTTACGGAATCGAACCGTAGATCTTCTCCTTACCATAGGGTTCCGATCGACCTCCCGACCAGGGGTTTCCGTGAAAGGCCAGATCAGAGGCTCTGATTCAGCTCGGTTGGGCCAGGTTCAGCGCGGTTCGCGCCAGATGCGACCTCCCAAATTCCTCCCAACCGGTCACGGAGGAGGAGCCCATGTCGTACCCCGGTTTCGCCTGGTCCGATTTCTGTTCGATTCGCACGGCCGACGAGCAGGAAGAGCTTGCCCAAGCAGTCCGCGGTGGGGTCAGCGCCGACGGCTACCCACCGGCCGACGATGACCCGCCCGCACCCCTGGCGGGCGGCATCGACCGTGCCATCCGCCTGTCCACCGCGGCGGCCGTGCTCGCCGTAGCGGGCATCGCGGCGTATGTCTCCTACTGGCACGCCTACGCGGTCGTCCGGGCCCACGGCGAGACCGGGATCACCGCCCGGCTCGAGCCCGCCACGATCGACGGCCTGGTCTACGCCAGCTCGATGGTGGTGCTGTACGCCGCCCGGCACCGGGTGCCGGTCCCCTCCCTCGCCCGCTGGCTGCTCGGGCTGGGAATCGCGGCTACCCTCACGGCGAACATGGCCCAGGGCTGGTCACACGGTCTCGTCGAGGCGGTGGTTGCGGCCTGGTCGGCAGTCAGCCTGGTGGGCTCGTACGAACTCCTGGTCTGGCTCATCCGCACCTCCGGGCCGACAGCACGCGGGCCGTCGCCAGTGCGCCGCTGCAAGGGTGCGGCCTGCCATGTCGCAGTGCATCCTCTCCCGACCCCAGTCATTGACGGCGAGCGCCCCGGAGGGAGCGAGCGCGGCCCGCTATTCCCGGGGTGGCGGCCCGCGGGTCAGACCGCGGGCCAGGCCGCCGGGAAATCGCCCATCCTCCCAAGCGGGCAGCGTGACGATGAGGTGCTTGAGGCCGACGCTGTCAATGACGCGGCGGCGGCCGCGTACCGGCTCAGCGTGCAGGCCGGCAATCCGCTGTCGGAACGCCGGCTCGCCCAGATGTTCGGACGCACCTCCCGCCGCTGGGCGCGAGCCAGAATCGCCGATGCACGACAGGCATCGCGGCTCCCAGACCCACCGGGCATCCTAGTCCCGGGCTGCGCCGACGGACTCAGGCGTTCCGCCGGACAGGCCTTACCACGCCGTCTCCCGAGGTCAGTGACCACATGGCCTGGCAGGAGCTCGTGCGCCAAATTCAGTGTCGTCTCGTGGTTAAGGATCCGTGCGCCCGCCGGTGCAAAATTGCACCAAGGCGTCGATGAGATCGGAGGTTTGGAGATCCGCCGCCTCGGCGCCGACCGATCCGATGGAGCCTTCGTCAAACGGCTGGCCGAGCATGTCGTCCACATCCCGTAGCACCGGCCGTAGCCGGGTCTCATCGCCGAGAACGATGAGCGTGCTGAACAACCATGCGTTGCGGAGCATCCGCTGAGCCGTGCCAGCTATCTTCTGGCAGCCACGGACGTTCACGCTGCACGCGCCAGGACGGTACTCGCCTGGCACCGCACCTACCGCGGCGGGGATCCCCAGGCTGTTAAGGGTTCTCGTCTGCTGGCCAGCGACTGCCCGCGGCTCGTGACGCACGTGGTCGATCACGAGCGCTTTGGTGGTGTAAGCGACCGCCCTGCCGGCGGCCGGTCGGACCGCCACCTAGAACCCTGACCGCTTGCCACGGCCACTGCCTGGGCGAACCGCGGAGCGTTGGTATCGCGGCGACTGAACACGACGGCGGACGCAAGGGGCTGGTAGAACCGCAGCACGTCGTCGAATTCTCCAGCGTCGGCCTGGCGGACGAGCACATGCGCGAAGGGCGCCACCCGAGCTGAGGCACGGTTGCGGCTGCGCCGGGCCCGAAGGCCTTGTGGCCGGCGATCAGGGCGGCGGCCGTCTGGCAGATATGCGCGCCGGGCAGGGCCGCCAAGAACTGCCCGGCGCGCGCCGCGCCGACGTCGTTACGACCGTGACGGATCCGCCGGTGAGTACCGGATGTTCCGGCGGATGTGGTCCTGGCCGCTCATCCTCACCCGATGACGCCGACGCGGATATTCATGGTTTACTGCTCTCCCTCACTCACAGGAGCATTCATCGGCCGTCCGGTTCGGTGGTGGGTTCGTGGCTGATGCCGAGCTCGCTGACTTCGGCTTCCATCTCGTGCGCGGCTTCGGCGGCGGCGCCGCCTTCGCTTTCCAGTTCGTGGGACAGCTGCTCGAGCTCGGCGCCGCCGGCCATCAGGCCGGTGAGCTCGTCGCGGGTGATCTGGCCCTTCTCGAAGTTGCCGATGGAAGCGCCGCGGTTCAGCAGCATGAACCGGTCGCCGACCGGGTAGGCGTGGTGCGGGTTGTGGGTGATGAAGATGACCCCCAGGCCGCGTTCGCGGGCCTGGATGATGTACTTCAGCACCACCCCGGACT
>Ga0335081_10022574_pt1 | contig 10180 bp, 8 predicted proteins | sample Lox_Sample_35_FD_206713 | JGI IMG/M metagenome (GOLD analysis project Ga0335081, IMG submission 206713) | Soil microbial communities from Loxahatchee National Wildlife Refuge, Florida, United States - Lox_Sample_3.5 | ecosystem: Environmental > Terrestrial > Soil > Wetlands | place: USA: Florida... | reverse complement strand
GACTTGGCATATTTCGTCGGTGCGCGCCGAATTTCACCGCCCCCTCTCGCGTTCGCACTCTAGACAGACGCGCCGGTTGAGATCCCGGCCGGCTCCGCGCTCCCGCGGTAGACGATACGCGCGGGCCTACATACCGAAGGCCGAACGCTCCGTCTCTCCTCGACTATGCTCGCATGGAGCAGAAGATGCCGGCTACCAACCTACCACGCCGTGCTGCGCGGTGCAAGCTGTAGCCCGCGCGCCCCGGCGCGCGGGTCCTGGCGAGGCCGTCTCGTGCCTTGATGTCTTTGCGCAGTCCACGATGTGCGGGGGCGGTCGGTGCCAGCAGAAAGCGATGGACGCGGCGCCATCGGCGACCTTCAAGCGGATCCGAGGATCAAATCGCGGCGACCGCCGAGTGCCCGCCTTCCGGCACGCCGGGGAGTTCGGGCGATGCGGTTCCCGTGGCCGGTGCGCCGAGATGCCGCTGGAGAGGCGCACGGAGACGCTCTCGATCGGCGCTCAGCGTTCATTGCGAACGCTTCATGCCACGGAGCTGCCGGTATGACGGATGTGTACTGGTGCGCCTCGAATTCTCGGCCGTGCCGGCCCGGGACGGCGCGCCATCACGCACTACCGTCGAGGATCCGGCTCACGACCGGGAAGTATTGGTCCCCCAAACCCTGGGAGATCGCGCGGTCGAACAAGCGGTCGATGCGGCGTGCGCCTTCCGCATCGACCCCGCCTTGCGCGGCCAACTCGAGCGCATAGCCGAGGTCCTTCTTCGCATATTCGACCGAAAACGCGCGCAGCGGGAACACCTGCGGCACGATCGCTTTCGCGCCGTGGTTTCTGAGCGCGAAGCTGTCCGCCGAACCTTTGGACAACGCATCGAACAGCAGCTTCGGATCGACGCCCGAGCGACGCGCGATGGCGTACGCCTCCGACAACGCCGCCACCGTCTGGAACAGCACCATGTTGTTGAGGATCTTCGTGACCTGGCCGCTGCCCAGCGCGCCGCAGTGCGTGATCTGCGAGGCGAAGCAGGCCAGCACCGGCTTCACCTCCTCGAGCGTTGCGGCGTCTCCTCCCACCATGACGGACAAGGTCCCCTCTTCAGCAGCCTGGCGCGTGCGAGCGACCGGCGCGTCGAGATAGCGGACGCCGCGCGCCAGGAACTCTGCGGCGAGCTCCCGGGTCAGCGCGACCGGTGAAGTGCCGAGGTCGACAAGGATCTGCCCTGCGCGGACGCTCTGGAGCAACCCACCCTGCGCATACGCCAGCTGGGCGAGCGCGCGGCCGGAGGGCAGCGAAGCGAGCACGATCTCGCAGCCGCGAACCAGCGGGCCCGCCCCCTCGGCCGGCTCGATCCCATGCGGCGCGAGCCGCTGCAGCGGAGCCGGGTCGAGGTCATAGGCGACCACCCGATAGCCGCCGCGCAGGCGCACGTTCCTGCACATCGGCTCGCCCATTACGCCCAAGCCGATGAATCCGATGACGGGATCTGCCATGGCCTCCTCCGATCGATGATCCAAAACTCCATGCACGCCGGCGGGGCCGGGCGAAAGCATGGCCGAGCGCGCCGGCCCATCTGCGCGAGCCTCATGGTGTGCCGGGACCGCCGCCCGGGCCTCTCGCGCTGCGCTGCTGATGATCCGCGGCACTGATGCTATAGTTTGCGCTCGGTTGTCACAACACAACTCAAGCGCTGGAAAGGGGAGGAAGGCGATGAACCTGCAACCAAGGACCACCGTACTGGCATGGGCTCTGCTGTTCGCCGCGGCGGGAGCGCTTCCGCGGACCGCGTGCGCCGACAGCGACCTGATGAGCTCGCTGAAGGCGGCCAAGATCGTGGAGCTGAATTTCATCTGGGACCAGAAGTCCCCGGTGCTGAGCATCAACCCGCCGTTCGCCGCGGCGTTGGTCAATACCCACAAGCAGACCAACGGCTGGATCCCCGAGCTGTCCTTCGCCGAGGACATGATGTTCTTCAGCGGGCAGCACGGCGCGCCCACCATCGACGCGATCGGGCATATCGGCCACAACGGCAAACTGTTCGGCGGCCTGCCGGCGGAGCAGAACGAAGCGCCGAACGGCCTGCTGGCGCTGGGCATCGAGCATTACCCGAAGGACCGGTTCATCAACCGCGGGGTGCTGCTCGACGTCGCGCGATTCAAGAACGTCGACGCGCTGCCGCCGGGCGAGGAGATCACCGCGGCCGACTTGGAGGCCACGGCGCGGGCGCAAGGCGTGGAAGTGCGTGCCGGCGATTCGGTCCTGATCCGGACCGGGTACGGGCGCTACTTCGACACGGACAAGGCCAAATACATGGGCTATCGTCCCGGCCCGGGCGAGAGCGCCGCAAACTGGCTGGCCCAGAAGAAGGTGTTTCTGACCGGCGACGATCAGCTCACGTACGAAGTCTATCCGCAGAAGGGCACGGTATTCCCGGCGCACCGCATCCTGATCGCGGACAACGGGATCTACATCGTCGAGAACTTCAACCTCGAGGAACTCGCCCAGGTGCTGGCCGCGCGGAAGAATTACGACTTCGTGCTGGTGGTGAACCCGCTGCGCCTGCGCGGGATGACCGGTTCGCCGCTCAACGCGTTTGCCCTGATCCCGCAGTAGCGGCCGGACCCCGCGCCGTCTCGAGCGGCTCGCTCCGCCGCATCGCGTCCGCGGCGGAGCGTTCGGGCCCAAGCTCGCGCCAGAAAGGAAGGAAACCCAGTTGAAAGCCATGCGCCTCGCCATGCTGGCGCTTGCCGCCGCGTGCTCGGCAGCCTCGCTCGCCCGAGCACAGGAAGTCACGCTCAAGATGGTGAGCGCCTTTGCCGAGAACTCGCAGTACGTCAAGCGCCTGGAAGGCTTCATCCAGAAGTTCAACGCGGACGGCAAGGGCGTCGCGCAGATCAACTTCGTCGGCGGGCCGAAAGCCATCCCCAGCTTCGAGAGCGGCAACGCGGTGCGCAGCGGCGTGGTGGACATGGCGCTCACCGCCGGCGCCTTCTATACCAACATCATGCCGGAAGCCGACGCGCTCAAGCTCGCGCAGATCCCGGTCGCGGAGCAGCGCCGGAACGGGGCCTTCGACTACATCAACAAGATCTGGAACGAGAAAGCGAACATGGTGTATCTCGCGCGCACCGTCGAGGGCACGCCGTTCCACATCTACCTGAACAAGAAGATCGACAAGCCCGACTTGACCGGCCTGAAGCTGCGCACCACGCCGGTGTACCGCGACTTCTTCCAGGCCCTCGGCGCACAGGTCGTGCAGACGGCGCCCGGCGAGTTGTACACGGCGCTCGAGCGCGGCGTGGTGGATGGCTACGGATGGCCGATCACCGGCATCTTCGACCTCTCCTGGCAGGAGAAGACCAAGTATCGCGTGGACCCGGGGTTCTACAATGCCGAGGTGTCGATCGTCGTCAACCTCGGCGCGTGGAACAAGCTCTCGTCCGCGCAGCGTGACATGCTCACCAAGTGGGCGCTGTGGATCGAGAGCCAGAACGCCGAGTTCTGGACCAAGGAAGTCGAACGAGAGACCCGCCGCCAGGCCGAAGCAGGGATTCAGGTGATCCGGTTCGATGCGGTTCGGTCCAAGCAGTTCGTGGACAAAGCCTACGAAGTCGGGTGGGCGGGCATCATCAAGCAAAGCCCCGAGCATGGCCCTAAGCTGCGCCAGCTGCTGAGCAAGCGCTGACCTGCAGCGTCCCGCACGTCGAGCGCGACGCGCAGCATCCCGCCGACTCCCGCCCGGTTGCACGCCGATGAAACGCGCCTACCAGCTGCTCATGGATGCCTGCGGCGTAGCCTCGGCACTGATCCTCGGTGTGGTCGTGCTGCTCGTCACTTACGACGTCGTGGCACGCAACATCGGCATCGGCAGCCTGCCCTGGGTGGTGGAGGTCTCGGAGTACAGCCTGTCGCTCGCTACCTTCCTCGCCGCGCCCTGGCTCATGTACAAGAACGAGCACGTGCGCGTCGACATGCTGCTCACCGCGCTTCCCGCCGGCGTCGCGCGCCAGATCGATCGCGCGGTGGATGCGGTGGGACTTGCCGTGTGCGTCGTCTTCGTCTGGTATGGCATCCGGGTGATCGCGGACTCGATGCAGCTTCGCTCGATGATCATCAAGACGCTGGTGATCCCCGAGTGGTGGACCTTCGTCCCGGTGCCGGTGTGCTTTGCGCTGCTCGGCGTCGAGTTCGTGCGGCGCATGATCACCGGCTCGGGCATCGTTTCCCGGCAGCCCGCCCCATGAGCGCTCGGCTGGCATGAGCTGGTACGCGGCTTCCCTGCTGCTGTTCGGCTGCCTCGCGCTCGCCTTCGCGACCGGGATGCCTGCCGCGTTCTCGTTCTTCGCCATCAACGTCGTGGGCGCGTACCACTATCTCGGCGGCGATGCGGGCCTCGCGCAGCTGGTGCGTAACGGGGTGGTCTCCATCACCAACTTCTCGCTGACGCCGATTCCGTTCTTCATCCTGATGGGGGAAGTGCTGTTCCACACCGGCGTCGCGATGAAGGCGATCGATGCGATCGAGCGTCTCATCCGGCGCGTGCCCGGCCGCCTCGCAGTGGTCGCGGTGGTTGCCGGCACCGTGTTCTCGGCCATCTCCGGCTCGACGATCGCCACCACCGCGATGCTCGGCAGCCTGATGCTGCCGGAGATGCTCCGCCGCGGGTACCACCCGCACATGGCGATGGGTCCGATCATGGCGATCGGCGGCGTCGACATGCTCATCCCGCCCTCGGCGCTCACGGTGCTGCTGGGCAGCCTCGCCGGGATCTCGATCTCGCACCTGCTGGTGGGCGGCATCATCCCGGGCCTGCTGCTGGCCATGATCTTTGTGGCCTACATCATCGCGCGCGCGAAGATGAACCCGGAGCTGGCGCCCGCGTTCGAGGAACAGGACGTGGAAGGTTGGGAGCGTTGGCGGCCGTTGATCGCCTACGTCGTCCCGCTCACGCTGATCTTCGGGGTCGTGATCGGGGCGATGGCGGCCGGGTGGGCAACGCCCACCGAATCCGCGGCGCTCGGCGCCGTCGCTACCGTGCTGGTCGCGGCGTTCTACCGGTCTCTCCGGCTCTCCAGCTTGATGAAAGCGTTGCTCGGCACTGCAGCGATCTCGGGCATCATCCTGTTCATCATCGTCGGCGCCACCACGTTCGCGCAGATCCTCGCGTTCTCCGGCGCGACCGACGGGTTGGTCGCGGCAGTCAGGGAGTCGCACTCCGGTCCTTGGGGCGTGTTGCTGGGGATGATGGTGATCCTGCTGGTGCTCGGCTGCTTCATCGATCAGGTCAGCATGATGCTGCTCACGCTGCCGTTCTTCATGCCGCTCGTGCAGCACTACGGTTTCGAGCCGGTGTGGTTCGGGGTGCTGTTCCTGATCGCGATGCAGCTGGGGCTTCTCACGCCGCCGTTCGGCCTGCTGCTGTTCACCATGAAAAGCGTGGCGCCGAAGCACATCACCATGGGCCAGGTCTACCGCGCGGCTGCGCCGTACGTGGTCTTCGGCTTATTGATGCTCCTGATCGTCCTGCTGTTCCCGCCGCTCGCCAACTGGCTGCCCAGAGCGCTGCTGGAGAAGTGACGAACCGCTAGCGCCGGAACTCTTCTCTTAGCGTTCGGTACAGGCGGCGGTACTTCTCGCCCGCGGAGCGATATGCGTCGACGAGCGGCGCTTCCGGCTCGATCACTTCGGTGACGGGTGGCGCCTTGCACACCTCCCGCACGCTCTCACCGGTCACCGCCAAGCGCGCCAGACGCGCCGCGCCGAACGCCGGGCCGGCGGCGCCTTCGCGGTATAGCATCACCGGTTTGTCGATCGCGCTGGCGAGGATCCGCATCCACAGCGGGCTGCGCGTGCCGCCGCCGATCGCCGCGACCCGGTCCACTCGGGTTCCCGCCATCGCGAGGCAATCCTGCGCTTCGGCGAACGAGAAGGCGACGCCCTCCAGAACGGATTGGATGAGTGCCTCGGTCGAGGCTTCCACGTCCAGGCCGAAGAATACGCCGCGCGCATACGGGTCGTTGTGCGGAGTGCGCTCGCCGGTGAGGTACGGCAGAAAGACGATTTGTCCCGCGCCTCGGTAGTTCGCTTCCACGCGTGCGAGCAGTGCGTCGATGCTTTGCGCGCCGACGAGCTTCGCGGCCCAAGCGAGACAGCTTGCGCCGTTGAGCATCGCCGCCATGTGATACCAGTGATCGGGAACGGCATGGCAGAAGGCGTGGATGAACGCTTCGGGAAACGGCCGGTACGCGTCCATGGACACGAAGTACTGCCCCGACGTTCCCAGCGAGACGAACGCATCGCCATCGGACACCGCACCGATCCCGACGGCGCCGGCCGCGGCATCTCCCCCGCCGCCGGCGATGACGACGTCCTGCGGCAGCCCCCACTCGCGCGCGAGATCCGGGCGCAAGGTGCCGGATGGATCGGAGCCTTCGACCAGACGCGGCATCTGCTCCATCGTGAGTCCCGTCGCTGCGAGCACGGGCGCCGACCAGGCACGCGTGGCCTCGTCCAGCCACAGCGTGCCCGCTGCGTCCGACATGTCGGTGGCGATCTCCCCGCTGAGCCGGAAGCGTACATAGTCCTTGGGAAGCATCACGGTGCGAACGCGCGAGAACACATGCGGCTCGTGCTTCGCGAGCCACAGCAGCTTCGGCGCGGTGAAGCCCGGCATCGCGGGGACGCCGGCGATGCGCCCCAGGTCCGGAAGCTTCTGCTCCAGGACACGGCACTCGTCATACGAGCGTCCGTCGTTCCACAGAATGGCGGGACGCAATACCGCGCGCTCGCGGTCGAGCAGCACGGCACCATGCATCTGCCCCGAAAGCCCCAGCGCGCGAACCGACGCGAACGAGTCGGGCGCCGCCTGCTTGAGGCGCGCCATCGCCTTGCCTACGACGCGCCACCAGTCCTCCGGATCCTGTTCCGACCACAGCGGTCGGGGCCGTGAGATCGGCAGCGCCTCGGACGCCTCCGCGACCACATGCTGATCCTCGTCGGCGAGTAACGCTTTCACTGCGGAGGTGCCGACGTCGATGCCGGCGAATACGCGCGTCATGGTGGACCGTCCAGCTCCATTGCCGTTGGAGGCTAACCGTACCACATTGCCCGGCGCGGGTCAGTGTGTAGCTACAAGGATGGGTGAACCGACCGCGTCTGGACTACACTGCTGCATCCCAGCAGTAGCGCAGGCGCTCTGGCTCCGGTTGAACGACGTCGTGGAGCGCCGCCACGCTGGCGTCGATCCCCTCGTCGCGAGGACGTACACCGGTAGATGCCGAGCGGCACCTGTCCGGCCTGCGGGGCCGGGATTGCGCAGCCGCTTCGAACGTTCAACCGACGCGACGTCGAAATGCGATCCACGCCGCGACTGCCGTGAACGCGGTGACCAGCGCGACGACGATCCAAAATCCCTGTGCGTGCTGGGCCAGCGGCACGCCGCCCACGTTCATGCCGAAGAGCCCCGCGATCATGTTGATCGGCAACGCGAGCACGGTCACCGCGGTGAGCACGAATACGCTGCGGTTGGTTTGCTCGCTGATCCGCGAGGCGATCTCTTCCTGCAGCAGCTTGATCCTCTCCTGGAGCCCCGCCATGTCTCGGATCGCAACCGAGAACTCCTCGGTGGAGTGGCGCAGCTCCAGGGTGTCCGGCTCCTTGGTCCACTGCGGCGGGTGATTGAGCAGCCGGAACAGCGCGGTGGGCTCCGGCGCAAGCAGGCGCTGCAGCCGGACGAGGTCCCGGCGCAGGCCGCCCAGCCCGGCGCGCTTGAGCTCGAGCCGGCCCGACAGGAAGCTGTCCTCGATCTCGTCGACCTTCACCGTCGTGCTGCGGACGATCTGAGTCAGCACCTCCGCCTGATCGTGCAGCAGATGCACGAGCAACGACAGGGCGGACGGGAAGGATTCACCGGCCTTGACAGCGGTGCGCAGTCGATCCAGCGATCGCAGAGGCGAGCGCCGGACGCTGATCAATCGGCGCTCATCCACGCTCAGCCACAGCGTCGAGACCTGCGAGGACTCGAGGACCGCGAAGTCGTAAATGACATCGTTCAGCACGGCAACCAGTGCACCGTCCGCTCGCTCGATGCGCGTCGAACGGGATCCCTCGGCCAAGGCTTCGAAGAACGCATCGAGCAGGCCGACGTGCGCCTTCAGCCACTTCTCCGTGGCGACGTTTGCCGCGCTGAAGTGGAGCCAGATGAAGTCGTCCCTCTCTTGACTGGAAGCGCCGCTCAGCCACGCGGTCGCCTCCTCCGATGTGACGGGTCGCCCGCACGCGCCGGGCGAAAACACGTAGCCGCAGACCAAACCGGACTCGTCGGAGCCGTACGAGGGTGCCAATGTGGCCATTTCGATGCGACCTCCTTATGCCAATCACAAGTGTGTCCACACTGCGATAGCGGGCGACGCGCCGGGTCGCGGCGGTCTCTGGTATCGCGCTCACCTGCCGATGGGCAGGGTGAGCTGCGGGCCCGAGCTGGGTCTGCCCGCCAGCTCCAAGCGCGCGAGCTCCATCAACAGCGAGAACGTGGATTTCGTGTCTTGGTCGGTCTCGTCGATGTAGTACCAGTACTGGTGGTACTGCACCGCCACGTGCGCGTTGGGCGGCCGCTCCGCCCCCTGAATTTTTACCGAACGCACGTGGAAGAAGCTGTGCATGACCAGCCCCCAGTCGAACGGCTGGCTGTGCGCGTCCAACGTGACCGTGACGAGCCCCTGTTTTGCGTGTTCGGGGGGGATGTCCACGCCATGGCTTACGTAGTACAGCGCCTGCAACAGTGAGCGCGTCTCCACGTCGAGGCTCGCGACGCCCTCGGCGGGGTAAGTGGACGGGAAAGGGTTGAGCGCCTCCTCCGTGATGTCGTACTGCGCAAGCCCGGGCTTCAAATGGAAGACGCGGAGCAAGTCTTGCGTCTCCGGCGAATCGAGCACTTGCGGATCGATGCGAAGCACCGGATGCGGCGTCTTCCTGGTGAGTGTCCAATTCGCGGTCTTGTCGTCGTAGCGGTAGTCGTAGCCGTTCTTCGCGGCCTCCACCACGTCCCGAGCGGTCACAGCGTTGGCCGGCAGCGGGCTGCCCACCAGCTCGTCGCGCTCTTCGACGCCGAACACGATCTCGGCGCGGTCCTGGAGCAGTTGCAGCACGGATATCCCGTGCAGGAACTCGCTGACCTCGGGTGCCTGTTTCGGCGTCGGACCGCTCGCGGTCTGCGCATTGGGCACCCAGTTGAGATTCTCCAGGTACAGGCGGAAGACGGTGGAAATCGGCCAGGTGGTCTTGGCGAGATAGATCACGCCATCCAGAGGCAACGGCGTGAACAGCTTGCGCGTGAACTCCTGGTCGTCGAGCGGTGTGAGGCTGATCGTGGGGCGGTCGGCACTCAGGGCACCCGCCTGGGGCAGTATGGCCGTATAGCTGCGGCTGATGTCCGCCCCTGCGCTGGTGAAGAAGGGCACGATCTGGACGCTCTGCGAGCGCTCGAACTGTGCGGCGATGGCGGATACCGCCAGGCTGCTGGGGGTGTCGGTGTAGCGGAGCCGGACGATGTTGAGCAGAAGCTGCTCCTCCGTCGTGCGCTTCACCACTTCGTTGTATTGTAGGCGCGTCTGGTCCAACGCCTGGGGGCCGAGAGTGGTGCAACCCGCGGACACGAGGCTTCCCAAAAGGATTCCGGCTGCCCGCCGGATACGCTGCTGGCTCATCGACATGATGTCCCCCTTTCGTGCGCGCTGACCGGACCCTATGCGACACCCGCCGCCGTCCCCGGAGCACTCGGCGGAGCAGCGATCTCGCGACGCCGGAGTCGGGGAGCATTCGACGATAACCGGCGAGCATTACAGTTCGAAGACGGAGGACTACAGCGGGGGTTTGGCCGCCGGGACGGGCGGGTACGCAAGCGGATCCGGCCCCGGTTTCGCGGCTCGGACCCTGCATGCAGAAACCGGCGGGAGGCTGTGCTATGGTGCAGCTCGCCGTGCCGGCGATGGAGCGAATCCATGGCCGCATCATGGGCTCTGGGCGGCGTCGCCCGAACCAAGAAGTCGCGCCTGGCGTTCGAACTGCGAGAAGGGCCGCAAGCACATCGTCATGGGCGAGGCACGTCGGCGGTATCGGAGCGGCTGCAGCGAATAGCCAGATCACCGCGGTCGCAACCGTTGCCGGGCGATGTCGCGGCGCCGGC
>Ga0335081_10022572_pt1 | contig 10181 bp, 8 predicted proteins | sample Lox_Sample_35_FD_206713 | JGI IMG/M metagenome (GOLD analysis project Ga0335081, IMG submission 206713) | Soil microbial communities from Loxahatchee National Wildlife Refuge, Florida, United States - Lox_Sample_3.5 | ecosystem: Environmental > Terrestrial > Soil > Wetlands | place: USA: Florida... | reverse complement strand
CTACCAGATTGTCCGCATAAATCACGCGCTGGCCTTTGAGCGCCTTCGTGGAAATCCTGGCGATCTTCCCGTCGCGAATGCCGACGTTGCGGACCGCATCCAGTCCAGTTTCTGGATCCATGACCCTCCCGCCTTCAATCACCAGATCGTATTGCTGCGCGGCGAGCAGGGTACTGCTGAGCAAAAGAATGAACAGCCAAAAAAATCGCATGAGAGACTCCGGAACCATGATCTCCTAAACAACGATTCCCGAACCGACGATGATAGCAGCGCCCGATGTCTCTGCCCATGCAACAGTCGCTTCTGACAGTCTTATTTGGCATCACGTACACTAAGTAGTTTTGAAGACGATCAATCACATCCTCAAGCGGTACACCGTGTGGATTCTGGCTCTGATGAAGGCGCTGGGACTCTGGGGCGTGTTCGTGATCTCGTTTGCCGACAGCGCCCTGTTCGGTATGCCGGTGGATTTCATCGTCGCTACCTACGTCTACCAGGACCGGCACCGTCTCTTTTTTTATGTGGCGATGGCGTCTCTGGGATCGGCGCTGGGCAGCATTCCGCTTTACATCATTGGATATGTCGGGGGAGAGAAAGTTCTTCGCAAGCGCATCTCCGAAGAACGTTTCCTGAAGATTCACCGCTCGTTCGAGCAGCATGAATTCTGGGCGCTGATGTTCCCCGGGATGCTTCCGCCGCCGATGCCGTTCAAGATCTTCGTCCTCGGTGCCTCCATCTTCGAGATGAACTTCCTGCACTTTCTGGGAGCGATTTTTGCCGGAAGGTTCGTCCGCTTCTTCGTGCTGTCGGTGCTGGTCCTGAAATTCGGCCCGCAGATCCTCGACCTGGCTAGCGTCATTTTCAAACGCCACTGGATCTGGGTTGTGTGCGCGATCGCGGCCGCAGTGTGCGCGTGGCTAATTTTGCGAAAGCGGAAATCGAATCAGGAGAAGAACAGCGCGTCGGCCTGAACGCAATTTCACCACGGAGCACAGAGATATTTGAATAACTCCGTGACTCGGTGTCTCAGTGGTGAGAAGTTTACGCGGCAGCCGCGCCGCCGGACTGCGATTTCTCCGCAAGGACGTGCGCCAGCGCAGGCGCGCCAAACATCACAGCGGTGAAGAGTAGATCGCCGACAACGGCATGGCGGAAGAACGGCAGACCCGCGGCGTAGCAGGCCATCAGTCCATAGCCGGTGCGCGGATACATATCCCAGGCGACCCAGACGGCGAGGTTGCTAATCAGGAAGAAGGAAACCGAGCCGGCGAGGGCCGTCGCCAGAATGCGAATCGCGCCCGCGTTTTTCGCGAGAGTCGTGCCAAGCCACAGCATCGCGGCATACCACGCCCACGTGACAAAGTGATCCCAGCTGAATGGATACTTGTAGACCATAGTCGTGAGGATCACGTCCGAGGCCGCGAGCAGCGCCAGAGGGATCCACGTCTGCCGGCGGGAAGACTTCGCGCCAAAATAGAGCAGCGCCGCTCCAACCGGCGTGAACGCCATTGGGTGCGGCAGGAACCGGAACACCAACGCAAAGACGATAAAGATGTAGGCCAGCATGTTCACCTCGCGAACGAATCCTTATTCTGGTCGCTATCGAGCCTGTGCGTCAAGCCACGGAGCAGAAACCGAATCTTGAAGGACGTTTGTCATTCCGACGACTCGCGGAGCGAGAAGGAGGAATCTGCTTTTACACGCTGCTCACAACAGTTCCTGCGCGTAAAGAATCGCTATTTCTGCCCTGGCTCCGGCACCACTACTTCTTTCTCCGGCGCTCCGAAAACGTCTCCCACAATGTGCAGGTTCTTATCGAGCTCGACGGCCTGTGAGAGCACGTTGCGCCGCCGGCCTCTGCTGAGCGCGCTTGGCACGTCCATATACCGCAAATCCTGAAAGTGAACGATGTAGCCCTCGCGCGGGGCATCGAGCACTTCCGTCTCTGTGATCGGATACTGCGCCCAATCCAGAAATACGCGCCCGATGTACGACTTCTTCGCGGCCAGCGTGATCGGAGTTTCTTCCGGCTTGTAGCGAAACTGCATTTCCCCCTCGGGATCGACCTCGGGCGTCAAAGAATTGACCGGAGCCAGCACAAAGAAATCTGTAGTCTCGACGACTCCGTCCCATTGGAAAGGATCGATCCACTTCGGATAGGCCGAAACTCGCAAAGGATCCGCATCGCGATACGTTCTTGCCTCTAGCGCGTTGACGGCACGCCTATGCTCGAAGTCACGAACTCCCCACATCAGAACCACCCCGATCAGGGCAAGGCTGGCCGCCAGACGTCCGCGAGGGCCGCGCCGCTTCGCGCCGATCTCCTTATCGATCAGGCTGAAGATCGACGGAACGATGAGCCCCAGAAACAGGAGCAGCAGCATCACGGGCTCAATGATGAAGACGATGTCCCACGAGTACCACTTCTCTGAAAACGGCCAGAACGGCCGCACGCCGTAGTTGTTCGTGAAATCGAGCAGGATGTGACTCAGCCCGGCCAGACATCCGAGCAGAAACAGCACGCCCCACCGCGGCGGCAGATTCGGATCGTTGGTCTTGCGTCCGCGCAGCCGCCATATCAGATAAACGAACGCGACCACGACTGCGGCTACGATCGGAACGCCCAGAAACGAATGCGTGAATCCGCGATGATGCGCGAAGCCGAAAGCGTGTCCACGGAAACTCCCCAGCACGTCGAGATCAGGCGCCTCAGCTGCGAGCGTGAGTGTAAGCGTGGCAAGCCCCGTCATGCGGTTGAGTCCGGCGCGCCCCATGCACGCGCCAGTCAGAAAGTGAGTGACGGGTTCCAAGTGGTGAGATTTTATCTTAACTGGGGAGTCCCGATTTTCACTAGCGGAACAGTCCCGTCACTGTCATCTCGACCGGAGCATTGTGTTTCGCGAAGCGGAACGCAATGCGGAGCGGAGAGACCCTTTGTTTCATGCGGATGCTTCACCGCCGCGGGGCCAGCAGCGTCAGCGCATCCGGGACGACGCTGATCGACGCCGGCAGCCGTCCGATCAACTCTCCATCGGCCTCAACATAAATTCTGCGAGGTGACGTATCGCCCGACGCGAGAGCGCTGCACGAAGCCTTGGTTGAATACGCAAGCTCAACTCCCGGAATCTTCCAGTTCGCGCCAAGCAAGCCGCGCGTCACGTACGCCAGATAGGCCGCCCGGCTCGCAGTACGAGCGAAGACCAGCCGCATATCGTTGCGGTCGAGCGATGCTCCCGGAGCAAGTTCGCGGACGACTCCTCCAAAATTGCGAATGCGCACGGCGAGCAGTTCGGTCACGTCCGCGCTCTTCAGCGCCTCCACCCCGTTCTCGGAGTACTCTACCCGAAAGCGCGTCATATGGTAGTTGAACCACATGTGCCACGCCTTCGCGTAATACGCGGCCATTCCGAGCCGCTGCTTCGTGCCGCTGTGCAGCTTGTAGAAAAGATGGGCGTCGACGCCGAATCCTGCCGTGATCACGAAATACCGTGTCGTCGAAACGCCATTCATTCCGTCGCAAGTAACGCGTCCTAGGGCGATGCGCCGCGTCTCGCCCTGCAACGCGGCCTTCGCCGCAGCCGGCACGCGACGGGGAATGCCAAGATCTTGCGCCAGAGCATTCGCCGTGCCCATGGGCAGGACTCCCAACGCCACTGGAGTATTGGCGAGCACCTGCGCGATATTGTGGATGGTTCCGTCGCCGCCGCAGGCAAAAATCGTGTCGCAACCGGCGGCGACTGCCCGCCGTATTTCTTCCTCGGCGTGTTCGCGGGAATCGGTGGGAAACAGTTCTGCGTCAACTCTTCCGGCCCGGAGGATCGCGAGCGCCGCCTGCAACTCGCGCTGGCGTTGCCGGCTTCCGCCGGAGTCCGGATTGTAGAGCAACGCCGCTTTCCGCATAGACTCGAAGCTGGATTGTAATCGAGCGTTTACCTTTGCATACCTTAGTGTGCTTCGCGGTTAGTTTCTAAAAGCGTTCACCCCATGTTCACTCATCGCATCTTTCATCCTGAGTTTTCCAACTTGTCATCCTGAAGCGCATCTTTTGCTCGAAGGACCTGTGCATTTTGCCGGCATCATCGACGCTGCGAACGAATGCACAGATCCTTCGCCGCCAACCCCTGCGGCTCAGGATGACATGGACGTTGATTGCGCGAACGGCCCAGAAAGTTTTGCACGCAACAATGTTCTTTCGTATCGCGAAGGAAGGCGGAGTCATTCTTCTCTATCTCCGTCGCGCCGAATGCGATAAGCTGTCCGCCCCCGATTCTTGCGACGGAGATCCCAGGAATGAAGCGCTTTTCCGCCCTCATAGCCGTGACTTTGATGCTCGTTTCTCTTCCCGCGTTTGCGCAATGCACGCTACCGGCCGTCCCATCCCCGGCAACGATCGACAGCACCTTCGACGGATACGTCACGCAGAACGGCCCGGGCTGGACCGGGGGCGACGGCACGTATTCCCTGCTGTTGCCGGACGGCACCAATTTGTGGATGTGGTCCGACTCCTACATTGGTAGGGTGAACCCCGCGACGCGCATGCGCTCGAGGGATCTGTTTACAGCGCACAACTCGCTCACGATACTGAATCAGACGACCGGATCGTGGACCACCGTCGGATATCCTCCGAAGACCTCGTCTTACTTCGTTCCGAAAAATAAGGCCGACTGGTTCTGGCAGGGCGGCAGTTATCTCTTGCCGGCGGCCTCGGGCGGATATCAGGTCAAGATCCTGCTGCTTGAATGGACCGGAGCCTTCAAACTCGCCGGACATTCCGTCGCAACACTCGCCTTGCCAAGCCTCGCGATCAGTTCCATCACACCCGTGACTGGACTGAACACGACTCTCGAATGGGGAACGAAAATTCTCCACGCCGGAAACTACTACTACATCTTCGGCCTGAAGGATCCCGGCACCGACACCAAGACGCCCTACGTTGCGCGCACCAACTCGCTCGCCAACCTGACCAATGCCACCAAATGGCAATTCTGGAATGCGACTCAGGCGAAGTGGATGGCCGGAGAATCGAACGCTACGGCGATGTCCGGCGTGGCCGCGGTGACGCCGGAGTACTCCGTCGATCAACTCACCTACAACGGCAGCACGTTTTATCTGATGACGGGCATGGATCCGCAGAACCCGCCCTTCCCCCTATGGGATGCGGTCACGACCTGGTATTCCTGCTCGCCGCAGGGCCCATGGTCTAACAAGACGACCGTCTACACGGCTCCCGAAGCCGGAGCCAACGGCTGCAAGGTCGGCACGCTCGTTACCTACAACGCCAAAGCGCACACCGAATTCACGAACTCGGATGGAATTCTCGTCTCGTATAACGTGAATGCGAATGACGGCTCCGATCTGGTCTGCGCGAACGACTACATGCCGAGGTTCGTGCGGATGCAGATCCCGGGGGTGACGAATTGATCGCGTAGCGCCACAGCGATGTCATCCTGAGCCGCAGGCTTTGGCGGCGAAGAGCCTGCCCCGAGGTGAAGCCGAAGGGATCTATGCATCCGCCGACAGCGCCGATGCTGCGGACAAAATACATAGGTCCTTCGCGCCAATAAGAAGGCGCTCAGGATGACAATGGGGTCGATCCGCTCTCGGCAGATGGGGACGCGCTTAGGGCGGCGATTCACCCGAGTCGCGTTGCCGGTTCATTGTCGGGTTTGAACGCATGGCGCTCGTACCACCCAACGCTTAAGTCCTGCCACGTTGGATTGACGGTCACGATCAAGGCAATTTTCTTGATCCGCAACCAACCCTTGATCTGCTTTTCGCGCTCAATCGCATTGTGGACGTCTTCGAAGCGTTCGAAGTACACGAGACGGTCGAGTTTGTATTTTGTCGTGAAGCAGGAGCCGGCTCGCAGCTTATGCTGCCGCACTCGCTGGACAAGATTGCCCGTTACGCCGACGTAAAGAGTCTGTGAACGATTCGACATGATGTAGACGAAATAAGTCTTGGGCTCGCGCATACGCGAAGTGTGGCGGGTGCGTCATGGTGAAAGTCTGTGACAAATGAACATTGTGCTGTGGAAAACTCCCGACTGCTCGCGTGGCTCATTTAGCAATGTCATCCTGAGCCGCAGGGTTTGGCGGCGAAGGAACTATGGATTCGCGTGCAGCGTGGATGCTGCCGGCAAAATGCATAGATCCTTCGCGCCAGAAAAAACGCGCTCAGGATGACAAAACTCGCGGGTGCTCAGGATGTCAGGGCTGGCGCTCAGGATGACTGCGGCTGTCGTTACGCAAGTCTCATATAATCTTGCTTCATGGCAGCCGGGAAAGATGCCGAAAAGAAGATCGAATCACTCCGCGAGAAGATTCGCCATCACGAATACCTCTATTACGTCCTCGATCAGCCGGAGATCAGCGATTTTGATTTCGATCGCCTGATGCAGCAGCTGAAAGATCTTGAGGCCGAGCATCCCGAGCTGGTCACGGCCGACTCTCCCACGCAGCGTGTCGGAGGCAAGCCGCGCGAGGGGTTCGTCAAGGTTCGCCATTCTTCTCCGATGCTCTCGCTCGACAATACTTACAGCGAAGAAGAACTGCGCGGATGGGAGCGGCGCGTCCACGAACTCAGCGGCCGCAAAGACGTCGACTACGTGTGCGAACTCAAGCTCGACGGCATGTCGCTGGCCCTGATTTATGAAGACGGCAAGCTCGTCCGCGGAGTGACGCGCGGCGACGGCACGACCGGTGAAGACGTTACGCTCAACGTGCGCACCGTGCATTCGATTCCGCTCTCGATCGATGAAGACAAGTTGAAGAAGGCGGGCATCCCCGTCGATTTCGAAGCGCGCGGCGAACTGCTCATGCCGACCGCCGCTTTCAAGAAACTGAACGAAGAGCGCGAGCGCGCCGGCCTCGCAACGTTCGCCAATCCGCGCAACTTCACCGCGGGCACCGTTCGCCAGCTCGATTCCAGCATCACCGCGCAGCGCCGTCTCGATTTTTTCCCGTACATCCTGCTCGTAAACGGCCGCACCTATTTCGACCGCCATTGGGAGACGCTGACCGCGCTCGACAAGGCCGGATTCAAGGTCAACTCTCACCGCAAGCTCGTCCACTCGATGGACGAAGTCTGGGCGTTCATTCAATCGTGGGAGGCCAAGCGCGACTCGCTGCCTTACGAGATCGATGGCATCGTTGTGAAAGTCGATCGCACCGGTCTGCAAAACGAACTCGGATTTACGGGCAAGGCACCGCGTTGGGCGATTGCCTATAAATATGCGGCGCGCGCGGGAATCACGAAGCTTGAAAATGTCCGCTGGCAGGTCGGTCGCACCGGCAAGCTCACGCCCGTGGCCGAGTTGAGCCCGGTTGCGATTGGCGGCACGACTGTTCGCAATGCGACGCTCCACAACATGGATGAGGTCGAACGCCTTGGAGTCAAGATCGGCGACTTTGTTCAGGCCGAGCGCGGTGGCGACGTGATACCGAAAGTAGCGACGGTGATCGACGACGATGCGCACCCCCGCGGAACAAAAGAAATTGAGGCTCCCGAGAAGTGTCCCGTCTGCGGGACGAAAGTTGTGCGCACCGAAGGGGAAGTCGATTTCCGCTGCGTCAACGCGAATTGTCCGGCGAAGCTGATGGGGACGATCCTGCACTTCGCCTCGCGCGGCGTGATGAATATCGACGGCATGGGCGAGTCGCTCGTCCAGCAACTGCTCGATCGCGGGTTGGTGAAAAACGTCGCGGACATTTATGACCTGAGCAAGAAAGATCTCCTCAGCCTGGACCGTTTCGCCGACAAATCGGCGCAGAACATTATCGATGAAATCGAGAACTCGAAAACCCTTCCGCTCGAGCGCGTGATCTACGGGCTCGGCATCCGCATGGTGGGCGAGCGCACCGCGCAATTCCTGGCCGAACATTTCGGATCGATGGAAGCGCTCTCGAACGCGAACGTCGAAGAATTGCAGGACGTGGGCGAGGTTGGGCCGAAGATCGCGGAAAGCATAGCGGAATTTTTCAGCAATCCGGCGAACAAGAAACTGGTTGAACGCCTCGGTAAAGCAGGCCTCGCCTTCAAGGGACAAAAGAAAGAGCGCGGCACAAAGCTCGCCGGAAAGACGTTCGTGCTGACGGGAACGCTGGCCAAATACACGCGCGACGAAGCCAAGAAAATGATCGAAGACGCGGGCGGGAAAGTTGCCGGATCAGTCAGCAAGAAGACGGACTACGTCGTCGCAGGCGCAGATGCCGGATCAAAGCTCGATAAGGCTAAGGAACTGGGAGTACCGGTGATCGGCGAGAAGGATATGGAGAAGCTAGCGGGCTGATCGGTCTTGCGCGGCGACGCGCGAAACGGGCGCCCCAACCTACTGTCATCCTGAGCGCGTTTTCTGCGCGAAGGACCCATGCATTTTGCCGGCAGCGTCCACCCTGCCGACGAATGCATAGGTCCTTCTCCGCCAACACCTGCGGCTCAGGATGACAATCGTGGCAGAGAGCCCTGTGGCGTTCGGTCTTCCGAGTCCCTCGACGCCAAAGTCGTGTACTTCATTGAAAAGCTGAATTCGGTCATCATCGCGCAGTAGGCTGAGGAGCTTCGCTCCGCCGGACAACCGGGGCGGCCGTCCCTACACATTTTCTGCCTTCATCTTCTCCCGCATCTTGGCCCAGGTCACTTCCAGCACTTCGGGCAGGACGCGCGTCTCGCCGACGACTGACATGAAGTTCGAATCGGCGACCCAGCGCGGCAGGACGTGCATGTGGATGTGGCCCGCGATCCCGGCTCCGGCGGCCTTGCCGATGTTCATACCGAGATTGATTCCGTCCGGACGATAGAGCTCGCGCAGAACCGTCTCCATCTTCTGCGAGAGCGCCATCATTTCATCTGCAGCTTCGGTCGGCAGCTTGCTCAGCTCGTCGAGATGCTGATAGGGGACGACCATCACGTGGCCGGGCGTGTACGGGAACGCATTCAGGATGACGAAACAATGCTGGCCGCGGTAGACGATGTGCGTCTTCTCGTCATTTTGTTCTTTGGGAGCCTCGCAGAAGACGCATCCGGCGGTCTTTTCGGTGGCCGAGACGTAGGCGTAGCGCCACGGCGTCCAGAGATAATCCATAGCAGGGCAGGGTAGCAGATGCAGCCTTCAGCCGTCAGCTGTCAGCCGCCAAACTTCGGACTTCGGGCCTCAGACTTCGGGCCTCGGAGTGTGGGACCTGCGCACGGGTAGGGATGTTTCGACTGCGGTTTTGCTTCGCTTCGCGAAGCTCAATCCTCGACATGACAGATGTGAGGGACCGCAAGGGTGTCTGAGTGCGTCCTGAGGGGCTGAAGCCCGCGTCATTTCTCGTCTCACTGCGGCGCTAAAGCGCCGCTCTTCCACGTTCGGGGCCACATGCGGCACGGCTCCGGAGCCGTTTCCTTCTACAAAAATCGTCGCGTGCTCTCCCAAAATCGTTTTAATAAGGCACGTTCTCGACCTCGCGAAGCGTGTGGCTGGGTGCCGAATGCCGACTGCTGAATGCTTTTTGAAGTGGCTAACGACCAGTGGCTAACGATGGACGGCTGCGGTTGAAACATTGCTGTAACAAGCGCCGGATTTGGGTTTGACACTGTTCTCTGACGATTGCTATAGTCGAAGAGTTCCCATTGGACGCGGGTTCTTTGTTAAACGTCCGACAGCTGGGATTGTTCAAGCTCACTCGCCAGGGTGAGCCCACTACAACCTAACGACTCATCCAGCAGTCCGCAGCGCAGGTCCCGCATCCGATACCCAGAGAGGCATAATCTTGTTCGACGAATCCACCGCCAATCTTTCCGACTCTAATTCCAGTGTTATGACAGAGACTGAACCCACCACCGCTGAACAGCCGGAAGCCAGCGCAGCCGCCGAGACCGCAGAAGCCTCCGCGCCCGCTGAAGACAAAGCTGCCGCAGGCGAAGACTTCGCCTCCGCGCTCGAGAGCTTCACCACCGAGGCCGAGGAAGCCGTCAGCGAAGACCGCGTCATCAAGGGCACGGTTCTCAAGCTGACGCCGACGCACGTCGTTGTCGATATCGGCGCCAAGTCGGAAGGCATGCTCGCCCTCTCGGAAGTTCTCGATCACGAGGGCAACCCCAAGTTCAAGCCGGGCGATGAAATCGACGTGATGCGCGACAAGGGACAGGTCGAGGAAGGCTACGTCCACCTCTCGCACCAGAAGGCGCAGCGGATTCAC
>Ga0335081_10022571_pt1 | contig 10181 bp, 7 predicted proteins | sample Lox_Sample_35_FD_206713 | JGI IMG/M metagenome (GOLD analysis project Ga0335081, IMG submission 206713) | Soil microbial communities from Loxahatchee National Wildlife Refuge, Florida, United States - Lox_Sample_3.5 | ecosystem: Environmental > Terrestrial > Soil > Wetlands | place: USA: Florida... | reverse complement strand
TCATCGGGGAGCGGACCCGCAACCTATGCGAGGGCTTTTTCCAGGTCCGCGCGCTCAGCCCGCGCGCGGTCAAGGGCGTGAGCCGGCCGGTCGCGGCCTATGAAGTAACCGGACTGGGTCCGCTCAGAACCCGGCTGGAGGCGGCGGCGCGGCGCGGCCTGGTGAAATTCGTCGGTCGCGAAGCCGAACTCAACCTGATCAAACGCGCGATGGAGCAAGCACGCTCCGGTCACGGTCAAATTGTCGCGGTGGTGGGTGAGGCCGGGGTAGGCAAGTCGCGGCTGTTCCATCAATTGAAGGCCACCTCGCGCGGCGGCTTCAACGTACTGGAGACGTCTGGCGTCGCTCATGCGAGAGGTTGGGCTTACTCGCCGCTGGTCGAATTGCTGCAGAAGTATTTCGGGCTCGAAGCCGACGACGATGAGGAGACGCGCCGCGACAAGATCGAGACGCGACTCCTGAATCTGGACCCGAACCTGGTCGATATCACCGCTTACCTGCACGCATTGATGGGAGTTCCGGAATCGGACGACCCGATCGCAGGCATGGATCGCCAGTTGCGCAAGCAGCGCACCCTCGAGGCCATCAAACGGCTGATGGTTCGGGAAAGTCTGATTCAGCCGCTGATGCTGATTTTCGAAGATCTCCATTGGTTCGATACCGAAAGTATCGAGTTCCTTACTCTCTTGTGCGATTCGCTTGCCACGCTGCCGATTCTGATGCTGATGAACTACCGGCCGGAGTTCGTAGCTCCGTGGGGCGGAAAATCCTACTCTCTGCAGTTGCGGCTCGACCCGCTCGAGGCAGCTACCGCGCAACAGTTGCTCTCCGCATTGATGACGGATGCGAGCGAGTTGGGCTCATTCAAAGAATTGATCATCGAGAAGTCGGCGGGTAATCCGCTCTTCATCGAAGAAATCGTGCGCGCTCTGTTCGAGAACGGGACGATGGTGCGCGAGGGTGACGCGGTTAGACTCACCCGCCCGCAGGCCGAGATTGCGATCCCGGCGACGGTGGAAGGAATCGTCGCGGCACGTATCGATCGACTGCCGCCGCAGGACAAGAGCGTGCTGCAGGCGCTGGCGGTTATCGGCGAGGAATTTTCGCTGCCGGTCGCGCAGCGCGCGCTCATGCGGCCGGAGGAGGAACTGCTGCAAAGTCTCGCGCATCTGCAGCGCGCGGAGTTCATCTACGAGCATCCGACCCTGGGCCAGGCGCAATATACTTTCAAGCACGCGCTGATCCACGAGGTCGCCTACCGATCGGTGCTCAAGGAACGCCGCAGCACGATTCATGGCCGCACCGCAGAAGCGATCGAGACCATCTACGCGAACCATCTCGACGATCATCTCAGCCAGCTGGTCCATCATTATCGCCGCAGCGGCAATGGACCCAAGACGGTTCACTATCTGCATCAGGCAGGTCAGCAGGCATACGAGCGCTCCGCGATCGCCGATGCGATCGTGCATTTCAATGCGGGATTGGAAGCGCTGAGCAAATTGCCGGCGGACGAGACTGCGATCGAGCTCGAACTCGGGCTGCAGATCAGCCTTGGCGATGCGCTGATGTCGACCGGAGGCTTCGCGGCGGAGGGTGTCGCGAAAGCATTCGGGCGGGCGCGCGACCTGGGTGCAAAGGTTGGCGACAGTTCGCAACTGGTTCCGGCGTTGTTCGGGCTCTGGGCGTTCCACAATTTTGGCGGCAATCTCATCATCGCCCGCGAACTCGGCGAGGAACTGCTTGCGGCCGGCGCGCGCCGCCACGATGCGGCTACTCGACTGATGGCGCATACCGCGCTCGGCATCACGCTGACCTATTCGGCCGAGTTCCGCCGCGCGGTCGAACAGTGTACTCAGGGAGTTTCGGTTTTCAGTCCGGCGATGCGATTGCCGGCATTCCTCGCGCAAATCCGCACCTCGGGTCGCACCTGGCTCGGCCTGGTGCTGGCACTTATGGGTCAGCCTGAGCGCGCGCGCCGACTCACCGCCGAAGCGGTCGAGGCCGCTCGCGAATCGATGCAGACGGTATCGATCTCGAATGCGCTCATTGGTGCGAGCGTGCTGGCCGCGATCCTTCAAGACGCGGCCGCGACCAAGGCGTGGTCCGAGGAACTCATCGCGCTGGCGACCGAACAGGGTTTCCCGCTCGCACTTTCATGGGCCCGAATCCAGCATGGCTATGCGCTGGCGCTCGACGGCGAGGCTGATCGCGGCATCCGCGAGATCCTGGACGGACTGGCTACCGTGCGCGGCGCCCGCGCGCTGACCTCGCTCGCACAGGCCGGATGTTGGCTTACCAAGAGCTATCTGGTGGCGGGCCGGATCGAAGATGCATCGAAAGCTTTGGCGGAAGCATTCGAGGTGATGGAAAAAACCGGCGAGCGCTGGTACGAGGCCGAACTGCAGCGCGTCCGTGGAGAGCTAGCGCTGCAATCCAATCGCGGTCAGTCCGCCGAGGCCGAACGATGCTTCCGCAGCGCGATCGAGCTGGCGCGCCATCGCGGGGCGCGGCTGTGGGAGCTTCGCGCGGCAGAAAGCCTCGCCTCGACGCTGTCCGGGCAGGGTCGCACGCGGGAGGCAATCGATGCGCTGAGGCCGGTGTATGACTCGGTCGCCGATCCGGAGTGCGTCGACATGCGCAGAGCCAGCTCCACGCTCGCGAAGCTTGGGGTTGAAATCCGGTCGTGACGCAGAACACCTGCACCATCATTACGCGCATCAAACCGGAAAACCTCGACCCGCTCGAAGCATTGCTTGCGTCGATCGGAAGCGATCCTGGAGCGGAGCAATATCTCAGGCTCCGCGACATCGCATCGCTGCACATGGCTGGGATCGCCGTCGCCGCGCGCGATTCGAGGTTTCCTCCCATCCTGATCTTCGAATCGAACTTCGACGGCCCTGCTGATGATTATTTCCGCGAATTGGTGGCGCACGCCCGCGCGGGTCTCGATGCGATCTACAGCAAGTGCGAGGGCTATCCGTCGGGAGCGAGCCGCACGGACGCTGCGATTATCGCCTATCTGAAAGCGCATAACGCGCCAGCGGCGGCGGTCTTCGTGGGCCTGCCCGGTCAGACCGTGGGGAGCGTCAAAAATGCCATCGCGGTGCGCAAGGAGATCAATCGCTTCCTCGACGCGGAGTTGGCCGCCGGCGCGACGCGAAAGATGTCCGCACGGCAAATTCGCGATCGCATCATGCAGCATTTGCAAGGCGCGTCTCCCATCAGTCCTGAGATACCGCCGGTCACCTTCTCGGCTTTCCGATGGGTCGCGCTGCGCAATACCATCGTTATCGCGCTGATCGGTATCGTGCTGCTGCCAGTGCTGTTACCGATGGTCCTAATCTGGTTACTGATGGTCCGCTACCGCGAGATTCGCGAAGAGAATGCGTCCGCCAAACCGGATCCGCCGACCGACGAGCGCACCTATGCGGTGGAAGACCGCTCGGTTCAGTTTCATCTCGCCACCATCGGTGTCATCAAGGAAAATCCGGTCCGGCGCTACACCATCCGAGCGGTGCTGGCGCTGGTAGGTGTGATGTGGCGCCACATATTGGTCCGCGGGGGATTCGGTGGGATATACACGCTCCACTTCGCCCACGCGGTCATCATCGACGAGGGACGGCGAATTTTGCTGCTGACCTGCTACGACGGCAGCGCATTGGAATACCTCGGCAACTTCACCGACATCGCCGGTGCATACATCAACGCCGCATATGGCAGCGTGGAACATTATCCCGCCTGCAAATGGTTGCTTGCGGGCGGCGCTTCCGGCTTGCAAGGCTTCATGGGATGGTCGCGCCAGCATCTGCAATACACGCCGGTCTTCTATAGCGCTTATCCGGGCGAGACCATGCTCAATCTGATGAAGGATCTCGAGCTGCGCGATCATCTCTATTCGGCAAGGAGCGAGTCGGAGGCCGAACGGCTACTGCAATTGCTATGAGGACCGCGCTCGACTTTCACGATATCCAGGGCCTCGTGCTCAATGGCTATCGGCATCTCAATCATGCGCGCTTCGTGCTGCTTCAAATCGCTGACGCGGATGCAACGAAGCGATGGCTCGCGCACGTAGCCAACCATATCGGTTCGGCCCGGCGCCGCCGCGGCGAGGAAGAACTGCCCGGCTCGCAAATTAACCTCGCGCTTACACTGAGCGGTTTGAGCAAGCTCGGACTTCCGCAGGAGACGCTCGAGGCTTTTCCGCGTGAGTTTCAGATGGGGATGGACGCGCCCGAGCGATCGCGCCGGCTCGGAGATGTCGGCGAGTGCGCTCCCGAGCGCTGGCAGTTCGGCGCACCGACCACGCCGCGGATCGATTTGCTCCTGATGCTGTATGCGCGAGACGCCGCGACCCTCGATCAATCGACGCATCAAGCGCTCAGCACGGCGCCTTCATCCAATGGGGTCGAAGAAGTCTTTCGCCAGCACTCGGTTCGCCATGACGACAAGGAGCCGTTTGGTTTTCGCGACGGCATCTCGCAACCCGCGATCGAGGGCAGCGGGCAGCGGCCGCCCGGTCAAGCGATACTGAAGGCCGGCGAATTCATCCTTGGCCATGTCGACGAGTACGGCGATTTGGTTTCGGTTCCGAGCGTGCCGCGCAAGCTCGATCCCGCGGGTGTCCTGACTCCGGATTTGTCGCACCCGACTCACAGCAGCTTCGGACGTAATGGCAGCTACCTGGTGTTGCGAAAGCTGGAGCAGGATGTTGCGGGATTCCAGAATTTCGTCGCGCGCGCATCGCGCAATGCCGACGGCTCCGACAATCCCGAGCGAGCCAGGTTGATTGCCGCGAAGATGGTGGGGCGATGGCCGAGCGGGGCGCCGCTGACCCTCGCGCCCGAGAAAGACGATCCGGAGCTGGGATCGAACAAGCACCGCAACAATAATTTCGGCTTCGCCGTCACCGATCGCGACGGCTTCGCGTGTCCCATCGGTTCTCATATCCGCCGGGCCAATCCGCGCGATGCGTTGGTGTTTCCCAAAAGTCCGGCCCGTGCGCTCAACCTTTCCAATCGCCATCGGATAATCCGCCGCGGCAGGCCGTATCGTGACAATGCGGAGCAGGGAATTCTGTTCATCGCGCTCAACGCCTCGATCGCGCGCCAATTCGAATTCATTCAGCAGTCATGGCTGAACAATCCGAAATTCAACGGGCTTTATGACGAGATCGATCCCCTCAGCAGCGCGAGCACCGGCAACGGTATGATGACTATCCAGGCCAAACCGCTGCGCGAGCATCTCCCCGGGCTTCCGCGCTTCGTCACCATGCGCGGCGGGGCCTACTTCTTCATGCCCTCAATTCGTGCGATAAAATTCCTCGCGCAACTGCGCCAGACCCCCCGCCTCAATCAGATCAGCCGCGTGATTATTGACCAGGGTTAATCGCCCGAGGTATCTAGCGCTTTGGTTATTTAACCAAATGGTTCATTACGTAGGAGGCCGCTATGGAATCCCATCGAATCGTATCTCGCGAGCAATGGCTCGAAGAACGCACCGCGCTGCTCGCCAAGGAGAAGGCCTTCACCAGGATGCGCGATGAACTGAACGCGCAGCGCCGTGCCTTGCCGTGGGTCAAAATCGAGAAGGAATACGTCTTCGATGCGCCGGAGGGCGAAGTGACCTTGGCGCAGCTCTTCGACGAGCGCGGCCAGCTCTTCATCAAGCACTTCATGATGGGGCCGGGGCAGACCACTCAATGCGTCGGATGCTCGCTCGAGGTCGACCACGTGGAAGGCCTCCTGGAGCATATGGAAAATCACGACCTTTCGTATGTCGCCGTCGCGCGCGCGCCGATCGAGGAGATCGAGACGGTGCGCAAGCGGATGGGATGGCGATTTCGCTGGGGTCTCCTCGTTCCACAGCGACTTCAATTACGATTTCAACGTCTCGTTCAAGCCGGCGGAGATGGCGGCTTCGCGTGCGTACTACAACTGGGCATTCGGCAATCCCGGCATCGAGGATCTTTCAGGCGACAGCGTCTTCTTCAAAGATGCCGCAGGGCAGATTTTTCACACCTATTCGGTCTTCGCGCGCGGCGGCGAAGATTTCCTCGGCATTTACCGCTTCTTCGACGTCACGCCCAAGGGACGCGCGGAGAACGGTCCCTATCATTCATTGACCGACTGGGCGCGCCCGCGAAACATGTATCGCAACGGCGGCACCGTCGAGGGCAACGGCCGCTTTCATAGCTCCGGGTGCGGATGTTCATCCCATAAATGATGCCTGCGGCGGGTGGCGGAAACTTTGCCGCACTCCCGAGCATCGGACATACTGGTGGCAACTTGAAAACCCAGGAATCGGGAGAAATCCGATGGCAGGCTCCGCAGCATCATCTTCGTCCGCGCTCACGGCCGGTACGCCGGCGCCGAACTTCCGCCTGCATACCACGCCTGATCAGGTCGTGGCGCTCAGTGAGTTTCGCGGCAGTCCGGTAATACTGGTTTTCTATCCCGCCGATTGGAGCCCGGTATGCGGCGATCAGGTGTCGCTGTATAACGAGTTGCTTTCGGAGTTTCAGCGATTTCGCGCGCAAGTGCTCGGCATCTCGGTAGATGGAATCTGGTGCCATCTTGCTTTCGCAAAAGATCGGAAGCTCAAGTTTCCGCTGCTGTCGGATTTCCAGCCCCGGGGTGAAGTCGCGCGCGCATACGGTGTCTACCGTCAAGACGAAGGCGTATCCGAGCGCGCCCTCTTTGTCCTCGATGCCGACGGCGTCATCCGCTGGAGTTACGTATCACCGATCGGGATCAATCCTGGCGCCGACGGCATTTTAAGCGCGCTCGAATCCCTGCCTGCATCGTAGGAGGAACATTCATGCTCACTCCGCCGGTTAGCTCGCGCGATCATCAAATGGGGCCTGCCGATGCGCCGGTGGTCCTGGTCGAATATGGCGACTACGAATGTCCCTACTGCGGGGAGGCGTATCCGATCGTCCAGGCCTTGCAGCGAGCAGTTCAAGATTCGCTGCTGCTGGTGTTTCGCAACTTTCCGCTGGCCCAGGCGCATCCCCATGCGGAAGCGGCCGCGATGGCGGCGGAGAGCGCGGCCGCGCAAGGCAAGTTCTGGGAGATGCACGATACTTTGTTCGAGCATCAGGACGCGCTCGACGACGATTCCCTGGCGCAATATGCCAATGCCCTCGGTCTGGATATCAATCAATTCGCCAAAGATATGCGGGATCGGCGACACCAGAATCATATCCGCGAGGATTTCCGCGGCGGGGTCCGCAGCGGCGTGAATGGCACGCCGACGTTTTTCATAAACGGCGCGCGTTACGATGGACCGCGAGACCTGCGATCGATGCGTGCCGCGATCGAATCGGCAGCGCGACCCCATCGCAAGTAAGCGGTTCGATCTGCCGGCAGGCGGCTAGTCCGAAGTCGCGACGGGTGACGATTCCGAGCGCACGGCCCGATCGTACAGTTGTGTGTAGTAGCCGGCGTTGCGCATCAGCTCCTCATGCGAGCCCATTTCCACGATCCGCCCCTTGTCCATCACGATGATGCGATCGGCGATGCGCACGGTGGAGAACCGATGCGAGATCATGACGGTGGTGCGACCGCGAGCCAGCGCGCGGCAGCGCGTGAAAAGATCGTATTCGGCCTTCGAATCCAGGTTCGAGGTCGGCTCATCCATGATGACCACCGCGGCATCGCGGGCAAATGCCCGCGCCATCGCAAGCCGCTGCCATTGCCCGATCGACAAATCGAAACCGCCGAACTGGCGCCCAACCTTGGTCTCGTAGGCGGCGGGCAATCCGGCCACCATCTCGTCGATCCCGGCCATCCGTCCGATGCGCGCGATCTGTTCCGCGTCGCCGCCCAGCTTGCGCCAATCGCCATAGCTGATGTTCTCGCCGATACTGGCCTCATAGCGTCCGAAGTTCTGAAATACGAACGCGATCTGGGAGTGAAGATGCTTCGGATCCAGGGTGCGAAGATCGTGGCCGTCAATCCGCACCGCTCCCGAGGTTGGATCGTAAAAGCGCACCATCAGCTTGACGAGGGTGGTCTTGCCCGAGCCGTTTTCGCCGACGATCGCCACCTTTTCGCCGGGCTGTATCACCAGTGAAATATCCTGCAAGGCGGGTTCGCGCGCGCCGCCGTAAGTGAACGAAACGTGCTCGAATTCGATCGCGCCGCGCAGCGGGAGGTCGGGTTCTTCCTGCGCGCTTGCGGCGATGCGCGGCGTGGCGGCCAAAAATTCCCGCAGATCCGCGATATTCAGCACCTGCTCCTGAAGACTGGCAGCGGCCTGGATTTCGACTTCCACCACCGCACGAAGCCGTGCCGCCGCGGCGCCGAAAATCGCCAGATCTCCCATCGTCGAAGAGCCGCTGAGCACGCGCAGCGCCACCCGCGCGAAGAGCACATAGATCGCGCTGGTGGCAAAGGTCGAGAACATCGACGCGCCACGCCATGAACGGAGCAACAAGCGCTTGTCCTGGTCGCGGAATTCGGTCATCAGGTTGCGGAACTTTTCGGTCATCATCGGCGCGAGGTCGAGGATCTTCGCCTCCGGAATCGCGTGGCTGTCGGTCAGCGCGGAGACGAAGTATCCGGTCCAGCGCCGCTTGGTCGCGCGGGAGCGTTCCAGCTCGTAGCGATTGCGCGTGAGATGCCATTGGAACCGCATGTAGGGCAGGGCGGCGACCACGATGACGACCAGCACCAGCGGCTCGATCGCCACTACGATTGCCAGCAGCGAAAGAATCTGGATGAGATTGGAGACTACCAGTAGCGTGCTCGCGACGAAGTGCAAAAGATTGCCCGCGGAATTCTGCCGCGCGCGAAATAGCACATCTTGCGATGCCGGATCTTCGAAGAAGCTGACATCTAATTCGCCGGCGTGGTTGAGGATCAGCGAGTTGAGCTCGAGGTTCAGCTCGTCCTCGAGGCGCCGTGCGCTGTAGTCCGCCGCGATCCGAACCATCCCGTCGCCCAGGGTAGCGATGAAGGCAAGGATGAGCCATGGCCCCATCGCTCCGAGTCCAAGCGTGCCGGCATGAAGCTGCCTGACCGCGCTATCGATGACGCCTTTGGTGGCCAACGCGATGGCGGCGGGCAGCACGCTCATCACGAGGTAAGCAACCAGCATCGCGAGGGTCAGGGTGCGATTGCTCTTCCAGGCGAAGTTCAACGCCCAGCGCGCATTCTGGAGCAGCGGGCGCATACTACCGGCAGAAGGCAATGCCTTCGATTTGGGTGATGTGGAAGGCGTTTCTATCGCGCGACTCCCCCGTGGATCCTCAGCGCACAGCATTCCACGGCTGTGCCCCTCGAAGCCAGTGAAAATGCTGATAGTTGAGCGCCCGGCGGGCCGGCGCTTGCGCGTCATTATTTGAGGCGGTTAGTGTCAAATCGCGATGCCGACTGCCCGCGAGTATAACGCCATGCGCAAGGGAACCTGGGTCGGCGACCTCGCCATCGAGATCGTCAGCGTCGAACCCCGGCGCCTTGTGGGCAGCGTCGCGGTGCGCAAGGAACTTCTCTCTCCCAATGGCTTCATTCACGCGGGATGTATCGTCACCTTCGCCGACAGCATGTGCGGCTCCGGCACCATGGAGAATTTGCCCAAGGAGGCGCGCGGCTACACCACCATCGAGCTCAAGGCGAATCTGCTCGGCACGACCCGCGAAGGCCACCTCGAATGCGAGGCGACGATGATGCACGGCGGGCACACCACTCAGGTTTGGGATGCGAAAGTGACGGCGAAAGAGACCGGCAAGACACTGGCGCTCTTTCGATGCACGCAACTCATCCTGTATCCCGAGCGCGATAGGGCATAGTAGCCAGTTCGGTGGGTCCTCCAGTCGAGCTAGTCGAGACTAGCCGTTGAGATTGCGGCGCCTCGCGAACAGATATGCGCGTAGCGTTGGACCTGACCGCACTGATGCCGGAACAGACGGGCGTCGACCGATCGATGACACAACTCGTCCTGCACCTGGCCAAAATCGATCGAGGGAATCAGTACCAGCTGTTCCTTAACCGCGAAGATCGGAATCTGTTCGCCGCAACGCTCCCTGAGAACTTCAGCGTAGCGACGCTGTCGCTCAGGCCGCGCCTGATGCGCGGATTTTTTCAGCAGCTCGTGCTGCCGCTCGCCGCCGCGCGATGGGACGCCGATGTGGTGCATTCCCCGGCCTTCATCATGCCGGTCTATCGCGGGCGCCGGCGCCA
>Ga0335081_10022567_pt1 | contig 10183 bp, 9 predicted proteins | sample Lox_Sample_35_FD_206713 | JGI IMG/M metagenome (GOLD analysis project Ga0335081, IMG submission 206713) | Soil microbial communities from Loxahatchee National Wildlife Refuge, Florida, United States - Lox_Sample_3.5 | ecosystem: Environmental > Terrestrial > Soil > Wetlands | place: USA: Florida... | reverse complement strand
ACCTTGATGACGGCGTTCTTGTGGATTTTCGCGAGTTCGCGGCCTTCGGCAAGGATTTCGTCGGCCTTGAGCCCGATGGTTTCCACGCTGATTGGGCCGTCCACGATGGAACAGATTTCGCGGTAAACCTCAATCGGCTTGCGGCCGGTCTTGGAGACGTGCGTCGGGTTCGTGGTGACGCCGTCCACAATGCCCCAAGAGTAAGCCTCCTTGATTTGGGCCACGTCGGCTGTGTCAATAAACAATTTCATAATGTAATTTCTTTCTAGTTGTTTGGCGGTCGCGATACGGTCGTAGGTTTCTTCTCAATGAATGGAATCGTAGAAGAGGCATGAGGCAAAACACCAATCCGTTCGCCGGGCAGCAAATCCGGCAACGCCAAGTCCACGGCGGTCTGCAAATCCTTCACCGGGTTGAGCAACAGGCTGCGTGACAATTGCTCGTCCATCTCGGAACAGAATAGCAACCGCGTTTTCGCAGCGTCACGGGCAATTTGAAACGCCTTGTGCGGGCCGATCCGAAAACCTTCGGCGTGGAACCGGTCGAGGACCTCGGCGTAAGATTTTTTGCCCACCATCCAGCCTTCGTAGTGCGGACTGCCCGTGCCTTCGGGACAGGCTGCGGTCAGAACCACGGTGGCGCCGGCGCGCGCAATCAGCGCCGCGTGCGCCAGCCCTTTCTGGGACTGATAGACGTTGATGTCCTTGGGATGCCCACCCGGCGAGGAAATCAGCAGGCCGTATTTTTCGCGGACTCTCACCTGACAGACCTTCCGCGACAGCGGGATGCCGGCCTGCATGACTGCGCACGGGTCGCCGGCTAGCACCCGCACAATCTGTTTTTTCTGGTTCAATATGGCGTTCAACGCCAGATGAATTCCAACTTTCTTTCCAATTTCCTCCACGTCCTGGCGCGCCGGATTGGTTTCGTATTCGCCCAACCGGGATTCCGGATGCGTCAGCAACGAATGGTTCCGGTTGATGGTTTCCGCGCCCGCCAGTCCGATTGCTGCTGTCTTGACGCCACCCGAAAAACCGACGAATTGGTGCGGTTCGATGTTACCCACCACAATTTTGAAATCAGCTCCGGCATACGCCTTGTTCGTCCAGATGGGCGTGCCCGCCAGGGTTTCGCCGAGATTTACCAACCCGTCTCGGTTGGCCGCATCGTGCGAAACCACACGATAATGTTTGAGGATGGAGTCAGGCAGTGTCGCCGGAAATTCATTTGGCGTCATCGGCGGGTGCATGCCAACGGCAATGTAGAAAGTAATCGCCGCGTCGGGAATGCCGAGAGCGGCGAGCCGATCCAGCAACGGCGGCAAGAGCTGATCGTGCGGCACGGGGCGGGTTTTGTCATTGACAGCGACCGCCACCGAGCGCGCGTTTGCGAAATCGGTCCACTTAATGGCTCCAAGCAGGTGGTCAAGCGCCGCGCGGACGACGGCAACCCCATCGGCTGCCGGCTGCGTCTCCGGGGCTTCGATGACGTCCACGCCGACGCGGTCGGGGAGAATGGCCGTCAGAAACGAACGCCCGTATGGAACCTGGATTTGCATGTTTCAATTCTGCGCACACTCAACCGATTCAGCCGGTGCGCTCCCGGTCGGAGTTAAACCTGACGACAAACCCGTGCCTGCGACCGACGGCGGGCAGCCAGCAGCTTCCAACGTGTAGTCAACGCCCAACTCTGCGCACAGCGTTTCCAATTCCCGCCGCGTCGCCTCGTCCAGAAGAATTCCCCGCGCAAGATTCTGCTGCGCCTTTTGGTGTGAACGTTCGCCCGGCACAAAAATTTCATTCACCCCGGGGCGTTTGCGGCACGACTTGATGTCGTCAATCGCCTTGTCCATCCGGCGCTTGAATTCGGTCACGTCCATGAACGCGGCAATGTCGAGCAGGCAGAAGAAATGGCCCGCGTCCTGTTTGCGGTCAAGGTCTTTATACATCGAGCCGATGGCCGGGCCGACAGCCGCGCCCGACAACACGCTGGAAAAAATCTCGACCATCAGCGCCAGCGCATAGCCCTTGTGCCCCGCCATCGTCAGCACCGTTCCGGCCAGCGCCGCCGTCGCATCGGTCGTCGGCTCGCCGTCCACTGTCAGCGCCCAACCATGCGGAATCGGATGGCCGCGTTTCTGCGCGGCGATGATGTTGCCGCGCGCCACGATGGACGTGGCCAGGTCAATTTTCACCGGCCAACCTTTGCCTGTCGGAAATGACGCGGCAATCGGATTCGTTCCCAAAAATGCCTGGCAACCCCCTTCGGGCGACATCGCCGGTTCGCAACCAGTCATTGCGAACAAAATCATGTCCTGCGCCGCCGCGCGGTTGCAGTAATACGACAGCGCGCCAAAATGCTGCGAGTTGCGGATGGTCGCCGCCGCGACGCCGTATTTTTTCGCTTTCGGAATAAGTTTTTCCAGAGTCTTCACCGCCTGGACGTGGCCGAGGCCGTTACCGGCGTCCACCGCCAGCGTGCCGCCCCGTCGCCGTTCTATCGCCAATTTCGCCTTGGGATGGATGAGTCCCTCTTGGATGCGACGGATGTAAACATTCAACCGCGACACGCCGTGCGTCGAAACGCCGTGAACATCCGCGTCCACGAGTGCGTCGGCCAGGACCGCCGCGTCCTTTTTGTTCACGCCCGCTTTGACAGCAATGGACGCGGCAAGCTGTTTGACTTGTTCAGGATGAAAGCGGTCAGGCATCGAGGAATTGGATTGCAGGATTTTTGGATTGATGGAATTGGACCGCATCCGCAATCCAATCATCCATCAATCCATTCTATTATGCGCTGCGATACAACTTCGTCATGACAAACTCCCGGTGCCGGAGCGCCTCCGCCGAGGTGAGGCGGCCATTGGCAGTGCGGGCAACGACTTCGATCAATTCGTCACCCGCTTCGTTCACGCTCATTTCGCCGCGCAAGATGGCGCAGACGTCGAGGTCAATGTGCTCGCTCATGGTGGAGCACGTGAGCGGGTTGGCTGAGAGCTTGATGACCGGTTCAATCGGATTGCCGACGATGTTGCCTTGGCCGGTCGGGAACAGATGCACCACTGCGCCCGACGCCGCCCACAACGTCACGGCTTCCGCCGCCGCGGACGAAGTGTCCATGAACCAAAGGCCTTTGCCCTTCGGCGCTTCGGCAGGTTTGAGGCAGCCGACGAATTTGGTTTTCTTGCCGAGCTTCTCAATATTGCCCAGCGCCTTCTCCTCAATCGTCGTCAAACCGCCGCGGATGTTGCCCTTGGTCGGCTGCGACTCGGAAAGGTCGTCGGTCTTTTCCTTCATGACCAGGTCCTGGTAGTTCTGGAACATGGCCCGGAATTGTGCCGCGACCTTGGCGTTGGCGGCTTTGGCCTCGACGATGTGCTCGCCGCCGGTCAACTCGGTCGTTTCACCAAACGACGCCGTACCGCCAATCGCCACCGATTTGTCAATCACATTACCGACTGTCGGGCACGAAGCCAGCCCCGTGGTCGTGTCGGACTCACCGCATTTCACCGAAATGTAGAGCTCGTTGAACTTGCAGTTTTCGCGCTGGAGTTCGGTTGCCCATTGCACGAATTCCTTCGCCTTGCGAGACGCCATCTCAATGGTCTTCAGATCACCATAACGCTCGATGGAAAAACCGGCGACCGGCTTGCCGGTTTTGGCGATGCCGTCCACGATGCGTTGCGTCCAGCCGGGTTCGATGCCAATGACGACGCAGGCGGCGACGTTAGGATTCGAGCCGGTGCCGATCATCGTGCGGAAGAACAGTTCGAGGTCTTCGCCGAACTGCAGCCGGCCGTAAGCATGCGACAGCGCGAGCGTGCCGGCGATGTTGTTGGCGACGCCCTCGACGGCGGCGTTGGAAATGTCATCCACGGGCAGGATGACGACGTGATTGCGGATGCCGACGCGCCCGTTTTCGCGGCGATAGGCTTTGATTGTAGGTATCTTCATAAATCTTACCAGCGTTTGGTTTTGAGGTTGTGAACGTGAACGTGTTCTCCCTTCTTGATGGCGGCCACGACCTTGCCGATATCCTCGCCGTATTTGACGACGGTATCGCCGGGTTTGAAATCGCGCAACGCGAGCTTGTGCCCCAGCGGGATGTTTTTCAACGCCTTGACTTTCGGTTTGGCGCTGCCATGCAGCGACCGGCCATTGACCTGCTTGCCGGACTTGATGTCCACGACGGCGACACCCACGGTGTCTTTTTCGTCGTGCATTAGGAATTCAATCATGGATTTCTCCTTTTTCGTTTGTTGTTGTTTTTTGACGCGGTTGTTCGAGACAAATTCAATTCACGAAAGCTGCAGCAGTTTAACGAGCGCCAGAACAGCCGCGGCAATGACCAGCGCGCTCACGGCCGCCGCGAAGAACGGACGCAGGCCGGTGCGCTGCATGGCGGTAAATTTGGTTTCCAAGCCCACGCCGGCCATGCTCATCACGATGAAAAAGTTTGCGCCCTGTTGCGCGACGGCGGCCAGATCAAAATCATGTTGGAGTGGCCCCACCACGGCGGCTTGTTGCGACAAATGGATGGTGAAATCCGGCAGCCAGCCGAGAGTGCGCAGCAGCGCCAGCGCCAGAAACCCGAAAACGAACTTCGGAAACAGCGAAAAATAATTGATGCGCTGGCGTTCGCCATCTTGCTGCCGCTTCGTCTTGTGGCGCGCATAAATCAATCCGGTCATAAAAACCACCGGTGCCAGCAGGCAAACGCGGGACATTTTGACGATGGTCGCTGTTTCGCCGGCGTGCTGGCCGTAGGCGAAGCCGGCGGCGACAACCTGCGGCGTTTGATGAATCGCCAATCCCGCCCACACGCCGAACGCCTGCTGGCTCATCGCCAGCAAATGTCCGAGCAACGGCAGAATAAACATGGCAATCAGGCCCAGCAACGTCACTGTCGCCACGCCGAACACCACGTCGGCCTCCTCGGCTTCAATCACCGGCGCCGCGGCGACAATGGCCGTGCCACCGCAAATCGCCGTGCCGATACCGAGCAGTGTGCCGAGTTTGCCGGACAACTTCAGCCAGCGTGTGAAAAACAGCATCAGCGCCAGCGCGAGGACGATTTCAAAACAGCTCATCGCGATGCCTACACAACCGAGTTTCAAAATTTCGGAAAAGTTCAGCCGCGCGCCGAGCAGGATAATGCCGAGCGGCAATAATCTTTTGACGGAAAATTTCACGCCCGGCTGCAGCCATTGGGGCGACCACACGTTGCTCAAAGCCATGCCCAGCAAAATGGAGATCATCACCGGCTCGAACAGATGGCGTCCGTCTGGCGTCGTGAACGGCCAGAACGGAAGATTGACCATCCAAATCGAAATCACGGTCATCGCCAGGCAGACCGCGACGCCCCACGCCAGCGTATCCTTTGGCCTGGTGCGCGTCAGGCTCACCACGTCATCTGGCGCGCCTTCCATGCAATGGAGGTATTCCGCCCAGGCGTATTCGGGGCGGCTGGCGGCGAGCGCCGTTCTCTCGATGTTGTCAGGTTCCGGCATTTTATCCCTTTGGCTTACCGGGCGGGTTTCCATTCATGCACAGCCAGCGCCGCTGCGCCCAGCGCGCCGCTGTATTCGCCCATGGTGGAATTCACAATCGTGGGCGCCTCCGCGCCGGAAGCACGCAACAACTGCTGCGCCCGCTCCCGCAGCGGCTGCAACAGCGTGTCGCCCAGCAGCGTCAGCGGCCCCGCAAGGATGACCCGGGACGGATTCAAGATCAGCGCCAACTGGCCAACGGCCCAGCCCAGCCCTTCGGCAGCCACTTCGAGCACGCGCACGGTCAACCCGTCGCGTTGGTGCGCGGCGCGCTCCACGTCGGCAAATGTCAGCGGCTGGTTCCGCACAAAGAGCAGGCTTTTTTCCTTCGCCTGGCGCGCACGTTCCAGGGCCCCCAGAATCGCGCGGGCCGAGGAAACTTCCTGAAGCTCCAAGCTTGCCGTCGTTTTGCCGGTGGCAAAAAAACGGGCGGCCGGCAGCGAGGACGCCGGACAAAGCCACCGCCCGATTTCACCGGCCCGATAATCTGCGCCATGCTGGAGTTGACCGCTTGCCACAATGCCCACACCGATGCCGCTGCGAATCCCGAGGCAGAGCCAGTCGCTCAGGCCGCGTCCCTGGCCAAACCACAATTCCGCCAAGGCCATGGAGCGGACGTTGTTTTCGAGATAAACCGGCACGCCGAGGCGCTTGGCCAGGGGCGCCGCCAGCGGGACCTCTTTCCAGCGCTCGATGTATTTGTAGTAAACCGCCATGCCCTTGGCGGGATCCACCAAACCCGGAACACCAATGCCGATGGCCAGCAGCCGACCATGGTTGTCGGGCAGCACGTCGGCGATGGCCCGCTCGATTTTGCTGACGATGTCCCGCACGGTATCCGACTTATGGATTTCGCTGTGGGCGTGTTTCAGCGGTTTGTCGGAAAAATCCACGGCCATGGCCATGATGTTCCGGGCCTCAAAGTCCACCCCGATGAACTGCCCGCCGTCCGGGTTCAGCCGGAGCGCCGTGGGGGGCCGACCGGCCTCGAAATCCGTCTTCTCCGATTCCGCCAGGAACCCCTCGGAGATCAACCGGCCCGTGTAGCTGCCCACCGTGGACGGCGCTATTTGCAGCCTCCGTGCCAAGGCAATGCGCGAGATGCCTGGATGCGCCCGGACCTGCTTCAAGATCACGGCTTCGACGTTGGCTATCTGTTCCAGGCTGAACTTCATGAGTTGGATATATTTTTAAAGAAAAATAATCGAGCCAGCGGGTTTGGCAACTGCAATCGCAAGGCCTGCATTCATGGCTTAGACGCGTCCAAGTTCATGATCCATTGAGCCAGCGCCTTGGCCTCGGTATCGGTGACTGTTGGAAATGGTGGCATGATGGCAGAACCCCATTTGCCGGAGCCGCCGTGGTGGATTTGCTCGACAATCTTGTCTATCGCCGCAGGATCATTGCGGTATTTGGCGGAAACGTCCTTCAAGGCAGGGCCGACCACTTTGGCATCCACATGGTGGCACGCCAGACAACCATATTTGGTCGCCAGTGCCTCGACATCGAAAGCAGGCGTGTTGGACAAAACGGCTGTCGCCTCCGTGCTCGCCGCAACCGGTGGCGTGTGGTTGGTGTCGGTGCCGTAATTCTCAGCCAGATAATCCACCAACGGCTTGATCTCATCGACGGGAATGGACGCCCCATACTTTTCACTCATTTTCTTTACTTCCGCCGCCCAGAATGCCCGCGGAAACGGCGGTTGGGTCACCACATAATCCACCGAATGGCAGGTCAGACATTGCGCGTTGGCCATGGCCGCGCCCGGCGCAGGTTTGAAGGACTCGGTTTCGGGCGGCAATTGAATTGTGAGCTCGCCGGCGACCAGCAACGAGGCTCCCAAGAGGAACGCGCAGAACGCTGGCAACGCAACAAACCACAGACAATTTTTCAACCACCGGCGGGCGCGGAGCGGAACCTCCTTGAATTTCATCATGCCTTTCAAGCGTCTCCTTGAAGTTTAACCAGCAGTGACAGGCACCGACTCGATGACATTGCGCATGTAACCCGCCGGGTTCCACAGAGGCGACGACGGTTGCGACTGGCCGATGCGGTTCGTGGCGCAAACTTGCAGTTCATAATCGCCGGGTGTGTTGGGCGTGAACGCGCACGTCCACTCTCGAAATGAATATTTGCCATAATCCTTGCCGAGGGCCGCTTCGCGCCAAATCTCACCGCCGTCCGCCGAAAAACGGACTTCGTCAATCCCGTAACCGCCGTCAAAAGCAATGCCGCGGACCGAAGTTGTTTTGCCTACTGCCACCTTGTCTCCATCCGCCAAGCTGGTGATGAAAGAGCGGACGTCAAAGCGGCTGATTGGGGTGGTTTTGCCCGCTGGTGCACCGGGCTCCACACAATGGCCTGTGTTGTCGGGCACGCGGTAGGCGGTGTCCATCCAAAAGCTGACGAAATCCTGGTCCAACACCGTGATTTCGTGGAGATGCTTGACCCAATACGTTCCGTAGTATCCCGGCACGATGAGACGGAGCGGGAAGCCATTGAGCATGGGCAAATCTGCGCCGTTCATCTCGTAAGCCACCATGACTTCGCCGTCCAGCGCGTGGTCCACGTCCAGCGCCTTGCCGAAGGCCGGCGTCTGGGGGAGCACCGGATGGTCCAATCCCCGGAACGACACCTGTTTGGCGCCGGCCAGGACGCCGGCTTTGTTCAGAATGTCCTTGAGCCGGACGCCCTTCCAGCGCGCGTTGCCCATCGCGCCGTTGCCCAATTGTCCGCCCGCCACGCGCGGCTGGAAAAAACCGCGGCTATTGCCAGAACATTGGTTGACGGCCACCAGTTCGACCGGGTCGAACCCGGTTTTCAAATCCGCCAACGAAAGCGGGAGGGGCGTATTGACCTTGCCTTTGACTTCGACGCGAAACTGATCGGGATCAATGGCCGTGGGAATTCCAGCCAGGTGATAACGGACGAAAAAGGCATCGTTGGGCGTAAGGATTCCACTGTTGAAAATCGCGAATGGCGTTTCCAGTTGTGGCGGCCTGGCCGTCAGCAGAATCAGTGGCCGCTTTTGCGGGAAGGTGACGAGCCGGCGCCGGTCGTTGCCGAACGGCATGGTCACCGTGTCTTCGGCCAACGCGTCTATTAACGGACCGGCGAGCATCCCGCCGGCTCCCGCCGCTATCGCGGCGCGCAGAAAGTGGCGACGGTTGAACAGCACCCCGCTGTGGTCGTGGCTTGAAAACATCCTGCGGCGACTATACCGGATGGGTCTCCCCGACGTAAAGCAATTATTTTTGATACGAAATAATTTTCCTTTCCGGGCCGCCATCCGAAGGGCGGCTTGGTGGACTGGAAGCTTTGCAGGTTCCAGCTCAGCAGGGTCATCAACGTTTTCCGGTGCCAGCGCTCTCGGCGTGGCCGTCATTTTCGCGCAGAAGTTTGCGCGCCGCGTCAGTCACGCAGTTCCACCGGAAAGCAGTGCCAGGAGCCACCTTGTCCGTCTGGATATGATAAAGCCCCAAGCTGCCCTTTTAGTTCTTCAATTCGGCATCCGGCAACTTTGCGGGTGATGAGCCGGCCGTGGACGTCCACGGGATACTGACACTTGAGTTTGGGAAAGGTCCGGCAGAGCGTGGCGGTGAGTTTGATCAGCACCTGATATTGTTGCGGCGTAAAATCGTATTGCCCCAGGTCATTGGCTTGGATTTTACCTTCAATCGGATTGGGCCAGGCCGGATGGCCGACGAAGCCCGGGCCGCAGACGCCAGCAGCGCCGAGCAGCCGGACTTCGACGACCACGTCTGGCGGAGCATTTCCCCGGGGTATTCGTAGTCCGGTCCAAAACCAAGGTTTGGTTTCGCGCCACGATCACAGTTCCGGCGACGGTGGCCGCACAATCCACCGCTGTCGTGCCCGTCCGGCTGGAGTTTGGCATCGGCGACGACGGCGAATTAATACACACCGTCGCGCCGAAATCGGATGAAAGTGGAAATCACGCGACATTTTCAACTGCCGACCTGCCGCGACGGTCGGGAGCATAGTTCAACCACAAACATCGAGAACAGGCTTTTAGCGGTTAAGTTGTGGCCAGAATCACCTCTTCCCGCTCCCGGATATAGGTCGCCGTCTGCCGCACCATCTTATCGAGCAAAGTTTTATCCGGTTTGCCGTGCATCGCCGGATACGGGTCGCCACCGGGTCCGAGCGGTTCCGGCGTCACATAGTGGCCCTTGGCGTTGAAACCAATCAGATACAACGCCATGATGATGACGTCCAAGTCCATCGAACCCTTGCCCAGCGCGCAGCGGTTGCTGTCGGCCATGTGCAGGTTCAGCAACTGGTCGCCAGCATCCAGCAACGCTTCGCCGATGTGCGACTCCTCGGATTGCATGTGATAGATGTCGCCGTTGATATGGCCGATGCCGGGATGGCCGACGGCTTTGATGTATTTCTTCGCGTCGGCAATGGTGTGAACCAGGCTTACTTCCGCGGACCGGATCGGCTCAATGGCGGCTTTAATGTTGTTCTTCACGAACAAATCGGCGACGACTTGCAGGGTGGCGACGCTACGTTCGAATTCCGATTTATCGTAGGCCGTGGGTCGGCCGACCGCGCCGGGAACCACCAGAATGTAGCCACCGCCCATCTGCCTGGCGAAGTCAAGTTCGCGTTTCA
>Ga0335081_10022566_pt1 | contig 10183 bp, 9 predicted proteins | sample Lox_Sample_35_FD_206713 | JGI IMG/M metagenome (GOLD analysis project Ga0335081, IMG submission 206713) | Soil microbial communities from Loxahatchee National Wildlife Refuge, Florida, United States - Lox_Sample_3.5 | ecosystem: Environmental > Terrestrial > Soil > Wetlands | place: USA: Florida... | reverse complement strand
AGGTCGAGGCCACCCGGGTCGAGCAGCGCACCGACTTCGACCGTCTCATCCTCGACGTCGAGACCAAGCCGTGCATGCGGCCGCGGGACGCGGTGGCGAGCGCGGGCAAGACGCTGGTCGAGCTGTTCGGGCTGGCCCGGGAGCTCAACGTCGACGCCGAGGGCATCGACATCGGCCCGTCGCCGACCGACGCCGCGCTGGCGGCGGACCTGGCCCTGCCGATCGAGGACCTCAACCTCACCGTGCGTTCCTACAACTGCCTGAAGCGCGAGGGCATTCACACGGTGGGCGAGCTCGTCGGCCGCAGTGAGCAGGACCTGCTTGACATCAGGAACTTCGGCGCCAAGTCGATCGAGGAAGTCAAGCAGAAGCTCGTGGACATGGGTCTTTCGCTCAAGGACTCGCCGCCCGGGTTCGACCCGAGCAGCGCGGTGGGCGCCTACGGCGACGACGACGACAGCTACGTGGAGACCGAGCAGTACTGACGTGGCTTTAGGTAAGCGCCACGGACACCAAGGAGAGACAGCATGCCCACGCCCACCAAGGGCCATCGCCTGGGCGGCAGCCCGGCTCACGAGCGGCACATCCTGGCGAATCTGGCCACCGCGCTGTTCCAGCACGGCCGGATCACCACCACTGAGGCCAAGGCTCGCAGGCTGCGTCCGGTAGCCGAGCGGCTGATCACCTTCGCCAAGCGCGGCGACATGCATGCCCGCCGTCACGTGCTGACCGTGGTCACGGACAAGGGCGTGGTGCATCAGCTGTTCACCGAGATCGCTCCGGAGTTTTCCGAGCGGGACGGCGGCTACACCCGCATCACCAAGATCGGCCCGCGCAAGGGTGACAACGCGGCTATGGCGGTGATCGAACTGGTCCGCGGCGAGCCGGTCGCGGCCAAGCCCCGCCGCCGTGCGCGCCGGGCCGAGCCGAGGACCGCCGAGGCTCCGGCCGCCGCCCCGGCCGCCGCCGCCCCGGCCGCCGCGGCCACGGCCACCACTGCCGCCGCGGCCACCACTGCCGCCGCGGCGGAGGACGAGGCCGCCGAAGCGCCGGCCGGGGCGACCGGGGCCGACGGGGCCGACGGGGCCGACGAGGTGCAGGACGTCGATGATGTCGCGGCCGAGGACGACGCGGCCGAGGACGACGTGGCCGAGGATGACGCCGAAGCCGGCGACGAGGACGGCGAGCCGGCCGGGGACGCCTGACCCGGTTCCGCCCGAGGTGGACCCGGCGGAGGAAACCCGGACCGTTCGGCTCCGTATTGACCTGTCCTACGACGGGTCAGCCTTTTCCGGCTGGGCCGCCCAGCCCGGTCGGCGGACCGTGGAGGATGTGCTGGCCGCGGCGCTCGGACGAGTGCTGCGGCCGCCGTCCCCGCCCAGACTGACCGTGGCCGGCCGCACCGACGCCGGGGTGCACGCCCGCGGCCAGGTCGCCCACCTGGACGTGGGCGCCGAGGCCTGGGCCGGTACCGCGGACCGCGCCGTCGCCCGGCTGGCCGGCCTGCTGCCCGCCGACGTCAGGGTGCGCGCCATCGGCCCGGCACCCGAGGGATTCGACGCGCGGTTCTCCGCGCTGTGGCGCCGCTACGCCTACCGGGTCTGCGACGACGAGGCCGCCGCGGACCCGCTGCGCAGGCACGAGACTCTGTGCTACTTCCGGCGGCTCGACCTGGCCGCCATGAACGAGGCGGCGCGGTGCCTCCTCGGCGAGCATGACTTCGCCGCCTTCTGCCGCAAGCGGGAAGGCGCCACCACCATCAGGGCGCTGCGCACCCTGGACTGGCACCGGGATGTGGACGGCACCGCGATTGCGACCGTGGTGGCCGATGCGTTCTGCCACAATATGGTCAGGGCCCTGGTCGGCGCGCTCCTCGCCGTCGGCGAGGGCCGGAAGGCGCCCGGCTGGCCCGCCGCGGTGCTCGCGGCCGCGGTGCGCGACCCCGCCGTCCGCGTCGTCCCCCCGCATGGCCTCTGCCTCGAAGAGGTCGGCTATCCCCCGCCCGGAGACCTAGCCGCCCGCGCCGCTGCCGCCCGCCACATCCGCACCACCACCTGACCCCCGCCCCAGCCCCCCGGGTTCCGGATTCAGTGAGAGTCACCCTCTACCCCATAGATGCGGTAAAGGATGACTCTCATTGGTTTTGGAAGCCTGCCAGGCTCAGGGTTTGCCGGTGAGCATCCGGGTGCTGAGGTCGATGTTGGCGCTGCCGGTGACGAGGTTCTCGGCGAACTGCTCAAGCGCCTGCCGCTGGGCCGACCCCGACGGCGACTTCAGGTTGGCGTACTCGGCCCACATCAAGATCAGGTAGTGCCCCTTGATCTCCGCCTGCACCACCCCGGTCCCGTTGCCCAGCTTGCTGGTGGCGCCCTTCTTGCCGGTCAGCGGGGCGATGATCTCCTTGGGCCCGGTGACCTGCCCGGCCTTCTGGGCGGCGCTCGAACTGATCAGGTTGACCACGCCGACGGTGCCCATCATCGTGCCGCCGCCCGAGATGTAACTCGCCCGCACCACCTGACTGCAGTGGCCCGACTGCAGCGCCGCCTGCAGGTCCGCGCCGTACACGGCCAGCGAACAGGTCTTGGTGACACTGGCCGCCGTCCTGACGTACGAGGCGCCGCCGAGCACGAACTGCGGCGGGTAGAGCTCCGTGATCGTCAGCGCCTGGGGATCCTCGGCCCGGCTCCCGATGTGCTGCCACTTGCCCAGGGTCTTGTCGAAGCCGGGGGATCCGGGTGCGCCGGTGGGCAGCCGGAACGTCGACGGCACCGGCGCGTTGACCCGCGGCTCGTACAGGAATCTGTAGCAGGCGAACCCGGCGGCCGCCGCGACCACGACGGCGGTGACGAGCCACCCCACCCGGAACCGGCGGCGCTTCGGCCCGCCGCCGCGCCGTCGTCCCGGCGTGGCGGCCTGGCCCGCGGTGTCGGCCGTCAGCGCGCCCGTGGGATTGGTGTCGTCGGCCCGGTATCCGCCGGCCGGGAACGGCCCGGTCGGCTCGCGTCCCGGCGGGAAGCCCCGGGCCGGCGTGCGTTCGAACGAGCCCGTGGACCCGGCCGCGCCCGGCGCGCCGAGCGTCGGCTGGGGGCCGCTGCCCGGGCTCACCGGGCGTCCCGGGCCCGTCCCGGGACCGAGCACCCGATGCGCGCCGCTGCCCGAGCCGAGGCGCGGCTGGGCGCCGCTGCCGGAGCCGAGGCGCGGCTGGGCGCCGCTGCCCGGGCCCGCGGGCCGCTGCGGGCCGGTACCGGCGCCGTATCCGGCGGCCCGGGCGGGCAGCGGGCCGGTGCCCGCCGGATCCCGGCTGTCCGGGGCGGGGGAGGGAGAAGGGGAGCCGCCGCCTTCCGGCGGCGGCCAGGGCGACTGGCGGCGCGGGTCCGCGGTCCGGCGGCCGCGTCTTGCGCCCTGGTGATCCATACCGATGAGAGTAGCGTTCTGTTTAGTTCCGGTAGGGTGGACGCGGAATTTGCCTGCACCGGGGCGCTCTAGCGTAGTCGGCTGGCGACGAATCGTGACCCGCCGGGTCGCGGGCGGCGTCGCTTTGGCATCGCTGCACCGGACGGAGTATGCTGCATTGGCGTCATGCGCGACGGGCATGCACGCGGCGTGCCCTCGTACGCGCGGTTCGCGCGGCGCGGTGCGCCCGCGCAGCGTACTTGGTACGACGCCCAGGGCGGCGGCCGTCACCAGCAGGTGCAGGCCGGAGAAGATCACGATACATACGCGAAGGCTTAGGACTGTGCGCACATTCAGCCCGAAGGAAACTGACATCACGCGGCAGTGGCATGTCATTGACGCTTCCGACGTGGTGCTCGGCCGCCTGGCCAGCCACGTGGCGGTACTGCTCCGTGGCAAGCACAAGCCGATCTTCGCCCCGCACGTGGACACCGGTGACTTCGTGATCGTGGTCAACGCGGCGAAGGTCGCGCTCAGCGGCAGCAAGCTCGAGCAGAAGCACGCCTACCGGCACTCCGGTTACCCGGGCGGCCTGCGGTCGGTCTCGTACGCCAGCCTGATGGCCAGCAACCCCGAGCGCGCCGTGGAGAAGGCCGTGCGCGGGATGCTGCCGAAGAACACGCTCGGCCGCAAGACGCTGCGCAAGCTGAAGGTGTACGCGGGCCCGGATCACCCGCACCAGGCGCAGCAGCCGCAGCCGTACGAGATCACCCAGATCGAGCAGTAGACAGAGCAGAGGAAGCACGAGGAACAGACCGTGGCTGAGCCCACTGGCGTGACCACCGTCGGCGTCGAGGACGACACCGACTACGCTGACTACGCCGACGACGAGTACGGCGCGGACGCGCCGTCGGAATACACCACAGAAAGCGCCCAGGACGCCCCGGCGCGGGCCGTCGCGCAGCGTCCGGTGGTCACCGGCCACGCGGCGGGCACCGGCCGCCGCAAGGAGGCCATCGCCAGGGTCCGCATCCTCCCGGGCACCGGCCAGTGGCTGATCAACGGCCGGTCGCTCGACGTGTACTTCCCGAACAAGGTCCACCAGCAACTGGTCAACGAGCCGTTCGTGACCCTCGGCGCGGAGGGAAAGTTCGACGTCGTGGCCCGGATCTCCGGCGGCGGTGTCACCGGGCAGGCGGGCGCGCTGCGCCTCGGCGTGACCCGGGCGCTGACCCTGGTGGATCCGGAGAACCGTCCGACGCTGAAGAAGGCCGGCTTCCTGACCAGGGATGCCCGGGTCAAGGAGCGCAAGAAGTACGGCCTGAAGAAGGCCCGGAAGGCGCCACAGTACTCCAAGCGGTAGCTTGCCGCCCGCTCAGGGCGTGCGTCAGTGGGGACGAGCCCATCTCACGGGCCCCTCTCGTCGGGGCAGGGCAACGAGCGGAGCGAAATGGCTGAAGCGGGGCAGCGTAACCGCCTGTTCGGTACGGATGGTGTCCGGGGTGTCGCGGGCCGGGAGCTGACCGCCCGGCTGGCCCTGGACCTCAGCGTGGCGGCCGCCGCCGTGCTCGGCCGGGACACCGGGACCGGCCGGGACACCGGCGCCGGCCCAGGAAGCACGGGCAGGCGGCCCAGGGCCGTGGTGGGCCGGGATCCGCGCGTTTCGGGCGAGTTCCTCGAGGCGGCCGTGGTGGCCGGCCTGGCCAGCGCCGGAGTCGACGTGCTCAGGCTGGGTGTCATCCCCACGCCCGGCGTGGCCTACCTGGCCGGCGCCCTGGACGCCGATTTCGGCGTGGTCATCTCCGCGAGCCACAACCCGGCGGCCGACAACGGAATCAAGTTCTTCGGCCGCGGCGGGGTCAAGCTGCCGGACGCTACGGAAGACGCCATCGAGGCCCAGCTGAAGGCGGTCCAGCTGAAGCCAGCAGAGCTGAAGCCAGCCCAGCTGAAGGCAGCCGACCCGAAGGCGGGGACGCCCGCGGCGCGGGAAGCCGGCGATTTCGGCCGGGTCAGCGACGCCGCCGCCGAGCACGAGCGGTACCTGGACCACCTGCTGGCCACCCTGCCGGACCAGCCGCAGCCGCCGCTGGCGGGCCTGCGGATCGTGGCCGACTGCGCGCACGGCGCGGCCTACCGCATCGCACCGCGGGCGCTGCGCCGGGCCGGCGCCGAGGTTATCACCATCGGGACCGAGCCTGACGGCCTGAACATCAACGACGGCTGCGGTTCCACCGCGCTCGGCCCGCTGTCCGCGGCGGTCGTGGCGCACGGCGCGGACGCGGGTATCGCCTACGACGGCGACGCGGACCGGTGCCTGGCGGTCGACGCGGACGGGCAGCCGCTGGACGGCGACCAGATCCTGACCGTGCTCGCGACCGGGCTCAAGGAAGCCGGGCGGCTGGCCGGCGACGCCGTGGTGGTCACCGTGATGTCGAACCAGGGCTTCCACGTGGCGATGCGCGAGGCCGGCGTTGAGGTGATCGAGACGCCGGTGGGGGACAAGCACGTGTCGGCGGCCATGCGGGACGGCGGCTACGTGCTCGGCGGCGAGCAGTCCGGCCACATCATCATGCTCGAGCACGCCACCACCGGCGACGGCGTGCTGACCAGCCTGCAGTTGCTGGCCGCGGTGAACCGGCGCGGCGTGCCGATGGCGGCGGCGGCCAAGATGATGCCGAAGTACCCGCAGGTGCTCGTCAACGTGCCGGGCGACGCGTCACGGCTCGGGCCGAGGACCACCGCGGCGGTCCGCCGGGCCGAGGCCCAGCTGGGCGGCGACGGGCGGGTCCTGGTCCGGCCGAGCGGCACCGAGCCGAAGATCAGGCTGATGATCCAGGCCAGGGACGCGGCCCTGGCCGAGCGCGTCATCGGGCAGCTCGCCGGGGAGGTTCGGCGGGCCCTCGCCGGAGAGTAGGCCTCATGCGAGACGCCTATCAGGTCGCCGCCGTGCGGGCGGCGGAACACGCGCTGATGGAGATCGTCCCGGACGGCGCGCTGATGAGCCGGGCCGCCGCCGGCCTCGCCTCGGTCTGCACCGCCCTGCTGCGGCGCTATCCCGGCCACGTGTACGGCACCCGGGTGGCCGTTCTGGCCGGCAGCGGGGACAACGGCGGCGACGCGCTCTACGCCGGAGCCCTGCTGGCCCGCCGCGGCGTGGCCGTCACCGCGATCACGGCCGGCGCCAGGGCCCACCCGGGCGGCACCGCCGCGCTCCGCGCCGCGGGCGGCCGGGTCTCCGGCGACCCCGCGGCGGCGTCCGGGCCGATCGGCGAGGCTGACCTGATAATCGACGGCCTGCTCGGCATCGGCGGACGGGGCGGCCTGCGGGAGCCGTTCGCCGGGCTGGCCCGGCGGGCCGAACGCGCCAGGCAGGACGGCGCGACCGTGGTGGCCGTGGACCTGCCGAGCGGCATCGACGCCGACACCGGGGCGGTGCAGGGCCCGGCGATCCGGGCCGACGTCACGGTGACGTTCGGCGCGATCAAGCCCGGCTTGCTGATCGACCCGGGCGCCGGGCACGCGGGCGCCGTCGAGTTCGTGGATATCGGCTTGCGCCCCTACCTGAACCAGGCGCCCGCGGTCCGGGCGCCGCAGCGGGACGACATCGGCGAGCTGCTGCCGAGGCCCGGCGCGGAATCGGATAAGTACCGCCGGGGCGTGCTCGGCCTGCTGGCCGGGAGCGACCGCTACACCGGGGCGGTGCTGCTCGCCACCGGCGGGGCGGTGCACGGCGGGGCGGGCATGGTCCGGGTGGTCACCGCGGACGTTGCCGCCAGGCTGGTCCGGCAGGCCTGGCCCGAGGCCGTGGTCACCGTGCACCCCGACGAGGGCGACTGGGACCCGGCCGGTTCGGTCGGCCGGGTCCAGGCGTGGGTGGCGGGCCCGGGGATGGGCACCAGCCCGGACGCGGCGGCCCGGCTGACCACCGTCCTGCGCACGGACCTTCCGGTCCTGGTGGACGCGGACGGGCTGACGATCCTGAGCCAGCACCAGGACCTGCTCCCGCGCGAAGCGCCCACACTGATCACGCCGCACGCGGGCGAGCTGGCCCGGCTGCTCGGCGACGGCACCGAGCCGGCCAGCGTGGAGGCACGGCGGCTCGAGCACGCCCGCCGGGCGGCCGGCCAGCTGGGCGTCACGGTGCTGCTCAAGGGGTCGACGACGGTCATCGCGTCGCCGCTGGGCGACGACCCGGTTCTGGTCAACCCCACCGGCACGCCGTGGCTGGCCACGGCGGGCAGCGGCGACGTGCTCTCCGGTCTGGCCGGCGCGCTGCTCGCGCAGGGCCTGGCCCCCGCCCAGGCCGGCCTGGCGGGCGCCTACCTGCACGGCCTGGCCGGGCGGCTGGCCGCGGCCGGGGATGGCCCGTCGGAGGCCCCGATCGGGGCCTCCGATCTGGTCCGCGCGCTGCCGACGGCGTTCCGGAGCCTGTGAGCCGTGGACAGTGCGAGCCGCGGGGAGACACTCCGCTCCCCTGGGGACACCCCGGACCCCATGGCCCTGGCCCCCCCCGGCGGTGCTGGCCGCGGGGGGACACTCCGCTCCCCCGGGGACACCCCGGACCCCATGGCCCTGGCACCCCCCGACAGGGAAGCCGTCGTCGACCTTGGCGCGATCACCGGCAACGTCGCGGCGCTGGCCGGGCTGGTGCGCGGCAGCCAGGTGATGGCCGTGGTGAAGGCCGACGGGTACGGCCACGGCATGGTACCCGCCGCCCGGGCGGCGCAGGCCGGCGGGGCCGGCTGGCTCGGCGTCGCCGACCTGGCCGAGGCGGTCACGCTCCGGCGGGCGGGGATCACCGGGCCGGTGCTGTGCCTGATGACCTTCGGCGATCCGGCCGAGGCGATCAGGCGCCAGGTCGACGTCACCGCGGGTTCGGTCGCGTTCGTGGCGAGGGTCGAGGCCGCGGCCGCCGCGGCCGGCGTCCGGGCCCGGCTGCACCTCAAGGCCGACACCGGGCTGAGCCGCGGCGGCGCGACCCCAGCCGACTGGCCGGGGGTGGTGGAGGCCGCGCTGGCCGCCCAGGCCCGCGGCGCGGTCCGGGTGACGGGCGTGTGGTCGCACTTCGCCTGCGCCGACATTCCCGGGCACCCGTCGATCGCGGCCCAGCTCGCCGCGTTCGCCGACGCGGTCGCGTTCGCCGAGAAGGCCGGGGTGACCCCCGAGGTCAGGCACATCGCCAACACCGCCGCCGCGCTGACCGTCCCGGAGTCCCGGCTCGACCTGGTGCGCTTCGGCGGGGCCTGCTACGGCCTGTCCACCCTGCCCGGCGGCGCGCCGTCGTGGCTGCGCCCGGCGATGACGCTGCGCGCCCGGCTGGCCATGGTCAAGCGGGTGCCCGCGGGTGCCGGCGTCTCCTACGGTCACCGCTACGTGACCCCCAGGGAGACCACGCTCGGCCTGGTCCCCCTCGGCTACGCCGACGGCGTGCCGCGCACCGCGGCCGGGCGGTCGCTGGTCAGCGCGCGCGGCCGCCGCTGGCCGATCGCGGGCACGGTCTGCATGGATCAGTTCGTGGTGGACTTCGGCGACGAGCCGGTCGCGGCGGGCGACGAGGTGGTGCTGTTCGGCCCCGGAGACGGCGGCGAGCCCACCGCCCAGGAATGGGGCGAGACGCTCGGCACCATCTCCTATGACATGGCGACCGGCGTCGGGGCCCGGGTCCGGCGCACCTACCCGGGTGGTGACCATTGATGGTGCCGAACGACGTGGGTTACCCGCCCGCCGAGCTGCGGATCGCCACCGGCGCGGACATGCGTGACCTCGGGCGGCGCCTCGCGGCACTGCTCCGCCCCGGGGACCTGGTGATCCTGTCCGGGCCGCTCGGCGCGGGCAAGACCACGCTGGTGCAGGGCATCGGCGCCGGGCTCGGCGTGCGCGGGCCGGTCACCTCGCCGACCTTCGTCATCGCCCGGGTGCACCCGGTCGTGTCCGGGACCGGTCCCGCGCTGGTGCACGCGGACGCCTACCGGCTCGGCAGCATCAGCGAGGTGGACGACCTGGACCTGGACACCGACGCGGACCGCGTCGTCACCGTCGTGGAGTGGGGCTCGGGTCTGGCCGAAGGTCTCGCCGCGAACCGCCTGGAGGTCTCGATCGAGCCCGATCCGGACGGTGACGTACGGACGGTCCGGCTAATCGGCCACGGCGGGAGATGGCATGCTGCGCTCGCCGCCGCCGCCGATAGTTTATAGTTCCGCTGTACTGTGCTTTATTCAGTGGTTCGCGTTATTCCGGTCAACGTCGGGGCCCTGGCCGGCCCTTACGGGTACCGACCGCTCGCACGGGCCAGTGCTGGCCACCGGGGGGACGACCCTGCTCTCCCCCGGGGGGAACCCATCCCCCCGGACCCCCTGGCGGCACCCCCCGCACAGGCCCGTGCTCGCCAGTCGGTCCTGAATAACGCTCACTGACCCCGGTTTCCGCGTATCGCGCCGTTTACGTACCGTACTCCCATCCCGGAGGCGCGCCGTGCCCGAGCAGGACTATCCGCCGCCTCGCCGGCCGGTCAGGTCCTACCGACCTGACCGCGACGACGAAGGACCGCCGCCGTGGGCTGACCTGCCACCGGTCCGGCCCGCGCGCCGGCCTCCTCCCGCGGCCGGAGGGAACCCGGCCGGTCCCGGACGTCCGGGCGGACCCGGGGCGCCGAGGGTCCCGGGCGGCGACAGGGGCCGTCCCGCGGGCTTCGGCGGCCGTCCTGGCCGCCCGGCCGGTCCCGGTGGCCCCCATGGTCCCGGGGCCGCTGGGCGCCGTCCCGCGGGTCCTGGCGGTGGCTTCACCGAGGTGC
>Ga0335081_10022565_pt1 | contig 10183 bp, 8 predicted proteins | sample Lox_Sample_35_FD_206713 | JGI IMG/M metagenome (GOLD analysis project Ga0335081, IMG submission 206713) | Soil microbial communities from Loxahatchee National Wildlife Refuge, Florida, United States - Lox_Sample_3.5 | ecosystem: Environmental > Terrestrial > Soil > Wetlands | place: USA: Florida... | reverse complement strand
ATCGTAACCTTCGCTCCGGAAACAACTGCTCCGCTGGGATCGGTAACCGTACCCTGAATACTGCCTTGGGCAACGGTCGTCTGGGCGAAAGCTGCTGAGGTCAGCAGCGCAAGCGTGGCCATGAGTGCAAACAGCAGGCTAAATCGCATGGCAGCACGGGAGGAATTAAGGTTCAGCATCTTCGACCATCCTTTCGGAATGTTCACAGATTCAGAATTTATTCTTGCCAAACAACGAAGCTCGACTTTGTTACGACAACGGCAGGAAAGAAGGCCATGAGTCTCTCAGCGCTAAACCGAGAGGAAAACATTTGGGTATGAACGTTTCCCTGTATCCCACAGAGCTAGGCCGTTGTTGGCTGTCAGGGAAGCAATTTCCGGGCCAGCATTTGAACGATTTAATAAATCACTGCCTAGAAGTTTTTCTTTCAAGCACTTGCAGAATCTCAAGCATGAAATAGCGAAGCACGACGCGGATTCATTATCTTCCAAATACTGTATGCGGCGTCTATGAAATTGGAGCTAAGTGCCGTGTTTACATTTCTATACAAATGTTTTCTTTATGAACGTTGGGGGTGTTATGTTGCCCGCAAATGACGGCGAAGGCACGCTCTTGAGGGTTCAAAATTCAAGCTTCACGGTGTAGTAGCCAGCTCGATTGCGCACGTGATACTCCGCGGAATCGGGGACTCCGGTGATGCCGACTTGAATGCGGCGGAACTGAGAAAATGATTTGTGCTGCGATGGATAGTACGCGAGTAGATACTGCGTGCGTAGCTCGTCGCTGATTTTTTCGAATGCCTGATCGAGATCCGCCATTGAAGTCGCGTAATAATACTTGCCGCCCGTATCTTCCGAGAGCTGGATGAGGGCGTGTTCGCCTCCAGTTTCGCGGCCGGCGCTGCTTTCGATGGGGACAATGATGATCGAGTAGACGATCGCCTCAGCTTCTTCCGCCGAGCGGACCGCTTCTTTGTAGCCGACCTTGCTGATCGTGTCTCCGCCGTCGGTGATGAGGACGATGACTTTACGTCCTTTGCGGCGGTTGAGAGAACCTGATGCAATGTAAATCGCGTCGTAAAGCGCGGTGGCGGCGCCCACGCGGAGATGATCGATGCTCTCGTCAATTTGCTTGAGGTTGGATGTGTATCCACGGGTGATTTCGTCGACGACCTCGCTGAATGCGAAGATCGACAGAGAATCTACCGGGCGCAGGATAGCGTGCGCGAATCGCTTGGCCGATTGCTGCTCCAGAGGCAGATCGTGGCGCGTGCTCAGGCTGGTATCGACTTCGAGGGCAATCGAGAGAGGCAGTTGGGATTCTTTGTCGAAGACCGCGATCTTCTGGTCCTGATCGTCCTCCTTGAGGATAAAGTTCTCCTTCTTCAAACCACCGATCGGAGATCCCTTTCCGTCGGTCACAGTAACGAATACGTTCACCAGATTGACGTTGACTTTGAGGGTGGTGGCCGGTTCGGACTGGCCCGACTGATTCGCGAGAGGTTGAGAGGTCTGTTGTGCCTGCAGGCTGGAAACAACACAGATGAGGCTTAGCAGGAACAGGGTCTTGGCAGTTTTTTGCATCGACTGGTGGAAATTATACCTTTGGCATATTCACGGGCCTATTGCCACCGCCGTCTCCGACGCGCTGGTGAAGTACTTCAGGCCTAGTCGGGAACGGAGGGCCGTTCACTTAGATGCCGTGCTTCGAGCCGGGCTGCCTTTGGACTAGCGATTGGCCAGGGGAATTTCGGGGGGAAAAGGCTCTCCGTCGGCCCAGACTGCTCCATCTTCAAAGAATTCTTTCTTCCAGATAGGGACCTTGCGTTTTAGCGTGTCGATAAGCCAGCGGCAGGCGTCGAAGGCTGCTCCGCGATGGGCTGAGGCGACGACGATCAGGACGCTCGTTTCGCCGATGTCGAGGCGACCCAGGCGATGAACGATGGCAAGGTCGCGGATCTCGAAATCTTTGAGCGCTTGTTCGGCAAGGGACTCCATCTCCGTGAGGGCCATCTCTTCGTAGGCTTCGTAGTCGAGATAGAGCGTATGGCGTCCGCGGCTGTGGTTGCGCACGACGCCTTCAAAGATTGCTACTGCGCCATCTTCCGGGCAGGAGATTGCGGAGCGGATGGCTTGCGCATCAATGCGCTCCCGAACGATCGAGGTGTGGTGCGATTTTCTGGCAGGCGCTTCGGTTCTGATTAAGTCATCGCGACCGCCGCTGACTGGCGGAAGAAGGGCAAGTTCATCTCCGTCGTGCAGGGTAGTCTCAGGTTTCGCGTATTGCTGATTCACGGCGAAGGCCAGTGATGGCAAAGATTCTTTGAAGCGCGGGATGCTGCATTCATAGCGGGCGAGCACGTCTCGAACCGAGGCTTGCTCAGGAAGGTCCATCGAATCGGATGACTTTCCCGCGATATCTTTCAGCATTCCGAACAGGAGGACGCGGACGCGCATGGCCGGTTCAGTGTATCGCGAAAGAACATCTCTTCTCCCGCACCAGGCCTGCGCTTCTTTTCATTTACCGAAAGCCCCCACTTCTCTCCGGAGATCTGGGGCACCCAATTGGTTCCCAGTATCCAACAAAGAGGCCAGCACCGTTCACGGTGCCGGCCTTGATTGTTTTCAACTTCGATTACGCCTGCGTCAGGACGCGGTCGTGAACCGACTCCGGTTCTTTGACCGGCGTTGGATTGTAGTCCTGCTTGGGATCCTTCGGCGGCGTTGGCGGAATGATCTGTGCCGCCGCGCTTCCGGCAACGGAGGGCAGAGACACCTTCAACGCTTCCTCAATCGTTTTCACGTAGTGCACCTTGAGATTCTCAAGCTGCTCCGGTGAAAGATCCTCTTCGACGTTCATCTTATTTTCCGCCGGCAGGATCACGTCGTGAACGCCAGCGCGCTTCGCAGCCAGAACTTTTTCCTTAATTCCGCCAACAGGAAGCACGTTTCCGCTTAGCGTGATCTCGCCCGTCATGGCAATGAGAGGCGTGATGCGCCGTTTGGTGAGAAGCGAGACCAGAGCCGTCGCCATGGTCACTCCTGCCGACGGGCCATCTTTCGGAATCGCACCCGCTGGCACGTGAATGTGGATGTCGTGGTTGGCGAAGAAATCTTCTGCTACGCCGAGACGATCCGCATTCGACCGAACCCACGTCAGAGCGGCCTGCATCGACTCCTGCATGACCTGGCCGATCTGACCGGTCATGGTGAATCCGCCTTTGCCCTTCATGGCGTTGGCTTCGACGAAGAGCACGTCGCCACCGGATGGAGTCCACGCCAATCCGACCGCAACGCCCGGACGCTCCGTGCGCTCGGCAATTTCGCCCTCGCTGCGGATCTTGATGCCGCCGAGGAACTCCTGCACGATTTCTTTCGTGACGATGAGTTTCTCGGTCTTGCCCTCCGCCAGTCGGCGCGCCTGTTTGCGGCAGATCGTGCCGATCGTGCGTTCCAGACTGCGCACACCCGCCTCCCGGGTGTAATGGCGGATCACGTAGCGTACGGATTCTTCCGGAAATTCGATCTGCTCCGGCGTGATGCCGTTCTCGTCGATCTGGCGCGGAATCAAGTACTGAAATGCGATGTGCACTTTCTCTTCTTCCGTATAGCCCTGCAGTTCGATGATCTCCATACGGTCGCGCAACGGCTCGGCAATGGGATCGAGCATGTTGGCGGTCGTAATGAAAAGCACTTTCGAGAGATCGAACGTCACGTCGAGATAGTTGTCGCGGAACGTGGAGTTCTGCTCGGGATCGAGAGCCTCGAGCAAAGCCGAAGCGGGGTCGCCGCGGAAGTCACGTCCGACCTTGTCGATTTCGTCGAGCATGAACACCGGATCTTTCGTCTCGGCGCGCCGAATGCCCTGGATGATTTGTCCGGGCAAAGCGCCGATGTAGGTGCGCCGGTGACCACGAATCTCGGCCTCATCATGCACGCCGCCCAATGACAGCCGCACAAACTTGCGGCCAAGTGCGCGAGCGATGGACTTGCCGAGCGAAGTTTTGCCGACGCCCGGAGGTCCGACGAAGCAGAGGATCGGTCCTTTCATATTCGGCTTCAAACGCCGAACTGAGAGGTAATCGAGAATGCGATCTTTTACTTTCTCGAGATCGTAGTGATCGTGATCGAGGATCTCCTTGGCTTTGGGGATCTCAATCTCCTGGCCGGAAGTCTTGGCCCACGGCAAAACCGCGAGCCATTCGATGTAGTTGCGCGTCAGCGAATAGTCCGCGGCCATCGGGGACATGCGCGAGAGACGGCCGAGTTCCTTCAGGGCCTCCTTCTTGACTTCGTCGGGCATGCCCGCTTCTTCGATCTTCTTCTTGAGATCTTCAACGTCGCGCTGGCCTTCATCCTGCTCGCCCAGTTCTTTCTGGATCGCCTTCATTTGCTCACGCAGGTAGTACTCGCGCTGCGTCTGCTGGACGCGGTCCTGAACTTCGCTCTGGATCTTGTTGCGGAGTTGCTGGACTTCGAGTTCTTTGGCCAGATGCTGATTGATTTTTTCCAGCCGCACATGGACGTCGAGAGTCTCCAGCGTGTCCTGCTTGTCGGGCGTCGACAGCGACGGCAGTGACGAGGCGATGAAGTCAACGAGCCGTCCGGGCTCGTCAATATTCATGGCGACCGTCGACAGTTCGTCCGACAACGTCGGCGAACCAGCAACGATCTGCTGAAACAGAGTCAGGACGTTGCGCTGCAGCGCTTCGATTTCGGAAGTTGCCGTGGGTGTCGCGCCCTCGGGAAGCGCGTGATAGTGTGCGCTCATGAATGGCGTCAACTGCGTGAACTCGCCGAGGCGAATGCGCTCCAACCCTTCCGCAAAGACGAAGAGGCTCTGATTTGGCATCTTGACGACTTTGTGAACAACGGCCGAAGTTCCGACCGTATAAAGATCGCTGGGCTGCGGGGCGTCCACCCGCGCTTCGCGCTGGGCGACCACGATAATGGTCTTGTCTTCGCCCAAAGAATTGATTAATTGCACCGAGCTTTCACGCCCTACCGTCAGGGGCAAAACCGCATGGGGGAACAGTACCGTATCCCGAACCGGGAGTACCGGGAGAGCCCTTTGTTCGTTTGTTTCCTTGTTCTTAGGAGTGCGCTCGAGTGGCGTCTGTTGGCTCATGATTCTCCTTGAGTGTAACTCGCTCAAGTTTAGATGACGGCATTCCGGGAAAGGTTTCAGAGCGATCCAACCGCTCCCGCAAGAGCTTGAATTCTATTCCGTTATCGGGTGTGCAGAATATATCTAAGGTGCAGAGGCTAACGCGGCAGGTACTCCCTTGCAAGAGCTAAGTTGGGAACGAACGTTAGCGATGGCCGACCACGTGAAGCGGCAGGCCGATTCTTAAAGTGAGGAGTTCGGCCACACCCGCGTGGACATAAGTTTTCCTGACCCCAAGATCGCCGCGAGGAAAGGCGGCGCATCGTCCACGCGAGTATGGTGGCTAACGCTCGATTATTGCTGAAAAACGTGTTTGGCTGTATCGCCGCGGAACTCGAGTTCCTGAAGCACGCGCTCGTTGTTCGCGTTTACCTCGTAGACGCTCTGGTCTTTTTCGACTTTCTTCGAGAGCTGGACCAGCGTGCACTTCGTCTTAAACTCCTGTTTCGTCTGGACGTTGCGGAAGACCATAACGTGGTTCTCCCCCTCCATCGTATGGCGAACGACGTAATCGCCGGCGGGCAGCACGGCGGATCCGATGTGGACTGCCGATTCAAACGTGACGCGGTTCACGTCGCGAATTCCAAGCTTGTTCTCGGCAGCCATGGTGATAGAAACGAGAACGCACACCAGACCGACAACCTTCAAGAAACGCATGAAAACCTCCTTGGCGGAATCGTCCCCCGGGATAAATTGCGAGGAACAGAAACCAGTTTAGGAAGGTGAGGCGGAGCCGAATGTGTGCCTAATCACAAAGGTTTGTGACGAGAGGATGGAGGTTTTCATTTTGGAACAGCCGCATGATTCCCATTTAGGCCGCGGGGTAAACACCCAGCACTTTAACAAACTCTGCCACTTCGCCGAGATGGCGAAGTGCATTTTGCGCGGGTTCGTCGTCCCCGCGAAGAAAATCTACATAGAAAACGTATTCCCAGGGGCGTCCACGCATCGGGCGGGACTCAATTTTGCTCAAGCTGATATCGCGCAGAGCAAAAACGCTCAGGGACTTGAAGAGCGCTCCGGGAGTGTTCTTGACCTGGAAGGCGATGGACGTCTTGTTGGCTCCCTTGGGAATCAGAGAGCGGTAGTCAGGTTGTTTCTTCCGCGCCGAAGACTTCGCCAATTTCCGGATCAGGAAAAAGCGAGTAAAGTTGCGCTTGTCGTCTTCGATACCCGCCTGGAGAATCTTGCCGGAGTACTCCCGAGCGGCCTGATGACCGGCGATGCCGGCAGCATCTTTCAAACTGTTTTCGATGACGTGCTTCACGCTTCCCGCTGTGTCATAAAAAGGAACAGGTTCGATCTGAGAATGACGGCGAAAGAAATCGCGGCACTGATCGAGCGCCACGGGATGTGAGAGAATCCGCCGCAGCGAGCGCAGCTCGACCCCAGGCGCAGCAATCACGTTGTGAACGATTCGGAGTAGATATTCGGCTTGGATGAATACACCGCGCAAGACCAGCAGATCGGCGTGTTCGGCAACGGTGCCGGCAAGAGTGTTCTCGATTGGAATCACCGCGCCGTCGACGGAACCTTTCTCGACGCGATCGAAGACTTCAGCCGAGCGGGCGCACGGAACCACGGTGCAGCGCGGCAGCATTTTTCCGGCAGCTTCGTGGCTGAAGGAACCGCGCTCCCCCTGGATGGCGATGTTCATGGGCATTGCTGATCTTTGATTGTTGATTGTTGAATGAAGAGCTATATGGCTTCAATCCCGCTCAGCACAAGAAGAATCTCAACTGAGCCAGACCATCTAACGATTTTGTTAATCACCAAGCAAAAACCAACAATCAACAACTTTTCAGTTCTTTCCTGAGAACGAGAGCGTCGACACCATTGGAATAATATCGCGGCCACGTGCGGATGACACTGTAGCCGTGGCGTTTGTAGAACGAGAGCGCGCCGACGTTGTCAACTGCCGCCTCCAGGCCGACGGCCTGGCTTCCGGCGGCACGCATCCGAGTTTCCGCTGCTCCAAGAAGAGCTGAGCCCAATCCCGAACGCCTGGCCGAAGCCATTACATCGATCGTAATTATGTGTCCCGTTGGTCCGAGGTGGCCAACGATGAAGCCTTCGGTCGTGCCGGATTCTTTCTCATCCGCGACCAGCGTGAACGAGGCCTTCTGACGTATATAGTCTCGAAGCTCCGGTTTCGAATAGGAGATGCCCGGAGCGAAGCATTGCTGATCGATTCGCCAAAGCGTTTCGAAGTCGCCAGGCTTGAAGTCGCGAATGACGAAGGGCACAGAGTCATTGTATCGGCCAGAGCCCAAGGCGTGCAGGGTTGCACGCGGTCCAAACCGCGGCACACTTTTCGGGGCCTGATTTCCACAGCTCTGCCGGGATTCGGGATTGAAAAAAACCAGCTTTGGGACTAATGTGCACTTGCTCCAATCGCAACCTCAGTCGTACCATCGGCATCAGAGCAATGGGGAAGACGTGGTGGGACGCCTTCTAGTTATCGATGTGGTCTCCGCGGTTGCGGCTCTGGGAATCTGGTACGTCCTTTTCGCCGCTTACAACCGCCGCAAAGGGAGTGAAGCTCTTCGCTGGGTGCAATCGGCATGCGCCGGCAGAGGACGTATTCTCGATTCCCGCTGGCTGAACAGCTCCCGCCTTTATGCCCGCCTGCACTTCCCTTCCCGCAGCTTTGAAAATGCGCATGTCACCATGAAGTTTCGTCCGCGGCCATTGCCCATCCAATGGCTGATGAGCCGGATACATAACCAGAAAGAAACGCTCACGTTCGAGGCCGACCTGGGCGGATCGCCAACTTTCCATCTCGAAGTGATGCGGCACCGCTGGTGCGCCCACAGCCGCGGGGTTAACACCCAGAAACGCGACGAGCGCGAGTGGGATGTGTACGAGCCCGGACCGATCGTGCTCACGACCCGCACGCACTGGAAGCAGGATTCGACTCCGGAACTGAATACTCTAATGACGGTCCGGCAGCAGGATGTGCTGCAGGTCCGTTTCCGACCGGAATCGCCCCAGTTTTCGGCTACGATCGCTCTCGATGCACTTGATGATCCCCGCACAGCCGCCGGATTTCTAACGACGCTTCGAGAGCTGGCTGCGGGCGCGTCGGCTCATCGGCAGTAGTCCCCCCCGGAGCGTTCGTCTCGCCACCTTTGTAACCATCCTAACTGCTGCGAGCCGTAATACAGTAAACTCGAACCATGTTTAGCAGTCGCCAAGGATCGATTCATCTCTTCCGGTTCTCCGGGATCGATGTGTTTTTGCATTGGTCCTGGTTCCTGGTGGCGATGATTGAAGTAGAGAGCCGGCGAGGGAGCTATTCGTCAGTCGCATGGAACGTGTTCGAATATCTCGCGCTGTTCCTGATCGTGTTGCTTCATGAGTTCGGTCACGCGCTGGCCTGCCGGCAGGTGGGCGGCAGGGCGAATCGAATCGTGTTATGGCCGTTGGGCGGTGTTGCCTATGTCGATCCGCCGCAGCGGCCTGGAGCAACGTTGTGGAGCATTGCCGCGGGACCGCTCGTGAATGTCGCGTTGCTGCCGGTATTTGCCGGGCTGTACTACTTCGGGCGTTCGGCGGGTTGGGCGGCCAGCATGCCTGACGTTTACAGGCTAACGCTTGCTGTCTTGGCGATCGACATCGGTCTGTTCGTCTTCAATATTCTTCCAATCTATCCCCTTGATGGGGGACAAATCCTTCGCTCGCTCTTGTGGTTTGTTATGGGCCGTGCGCGGAGCCTGATGGTGGCCACGGTTCTCGGTCTGCTAGGAGTCGTCGGATTTTTCGCAGTGGCAGTGATCACCAAGGACATTTGGCTGGGTGCAATCGCCGTCTTCATGCTCATGAACTGCTGGGGCGGTCTGCGGCATGCCCAGTCACTGCTGAAAATGGCGAAGCTGCCCAAGCGAGAACAGTATTCCTGTCCGAATTGTAAGACTTCACCTCCTGTCGGACCTTACTGGAGATGCGGGCACTGCGGACAGGCGTTTGATACCTTCGAATCGAGTGCGATCTGTCCTTATTGCTCGACACGATTTCCGGCGACACAGTGCCTGACTTGCGGACACCAGCATCCGCTGATTGATTGGGCGACGCCGACAATCGTGGCGCCGACGATTCAATACGCGCAGCCCGGTTCAGAGATTAGTGCGAAGTAGAATCGAACTACAGCAGCGGGGCTACGCTCCGCCTGACACCCGATGGCGGCTCACATAAACCTTTCAGGGCACTTCCCGAAATAAATCCCTTTTATCGATTGCATCAGCTTTTTCGATTGGCTGGCGGGAGTGGAGCGCGCTATCCTTCCGTGTTCCATGTGAGTCGTGTTGAAACCAGCCATTTCAACTTCCTCTGTCCGCAAAGGTTTTGCACAAAAATCTAAGTCCTTTATCGAAGGAGACCGAAGCACATCCATGTCTAACGAACTGCGCAATTTCCTGACACTGACCTACGACGAACTCGAAGAACTCAACCTCAAGGCAAAGGAGCAGCGCAGGAACCGTACCGCACCGCACAAGGTTCAGGAAGAACGGCTGAAATATCTCACTGACGAAAAGCGCATCAAGGCCGTGACGGTGCTCTTCAGCGATCTCGAAGGCCGGTTGCACATGCTCGATTACGACAAGAAGTTCCTGCTGAAGAGCTACGACAACCTGACCTTTGACGGATCGTCGATCCGCGGTTTCACCGCCCAGCGGGAAAGCGACCTGCGGCTCGGCATCGATTGGGCGGCATTCTACTGGGCTCCGTCGGATGTGTTCGGGTCGGGCAAAGTACTTGTGTTCGGCGAAGTCATCGACAAGGGCGGAACATCATATTCGGGCGACATTCGCGGCGTGCTTAAGAACTACGCCGGGGATCTCCACAAGAAGAAGGGCTACACGCTGAACGCGGCGAACGAGATTGAAGGGTTCCTGTTCAAGGGATCTGACGCCGAGCGTCACTTCCACGAAACCGGAAGGTTCGAATACGTGAATACCGGCGGATATTATCACTCGCTGCCGGGCGATCCGTTGCGCACATTCATCGATACGACGGC
>Ga0335081_10022563_pt1 | contig 10183 bp, 6 predicted proteins | sample Lox_Sample_35_FD_206713 | JGI IMG/M metagenome (GOLD analysis project Ga0335081, IMG submission 206713) | Soil microbial communities from Loxahatchee National Wildlife Refuge, Florida, United States - Lox_Sample_3.5 | ecosystem: Environmental > Terrestrial > Soil > Wetlands | place: USA: Florida... | reverse complement strand
CGAACGTGGCACGCCACAGCGCCAGGGTGCGCGCGTAGCGCGGGCCCTTCGCCAGGTCCGACGTTACCCGCACGCTCGCCGGGGCCGCGCGGCGGCGGCAGGTTCTGGCACCCGCCCGCTGATCCGCCGTATCATGGCGGCATGCATCGCTGCGCAACGCTGACCTGGTGGCCGTCCTAGGACGACCGCCTGGAAGTTGCGCACCCACAGGGGTCGTCCGGCCGGACGGCCCTTTTCTTTTTCCATAACGGGCCGTGCGGCCGACTGACCCCACTCCTGACGGAAGGAATCTGACGTGACCGCACCCCTGATGACATTCCCGGCTCCGGCCGGGGCCGGCGGACCCGCAGGGTCCGCCGGGTCAGCCTCGCTGGCGGCCGCACAGCGGCGCAGCACCCAGCTCGAGGCGCTGATCGCCGCCGACGCGTCCCGGTTCAGGATCCTCACCGGGGACCGTCCGACTGGCCCGCTGCACCTGGGCCACTACTTCGGCACCCTGGGCAGCCGGGTCAGGCTGCAGCGGGCGGGCGCCGAGCTTTTCGTGCTGGTGGCCGACTACCAGGTACTCACCGACCGGGATGTCGCCGACCGGCTCGGCGAGCACGTGACCGGCCTGGTGGCCGACTACCTGGCGGCCGGGATCGACCCGGCGGCGGCGACGATCTTCGCGCACAGCGCCGTCCCGGCGCTGAACCAGATGATGCTGCCGTTCCTGTCGCTGGTCTCGGTGACCGAGCTCGGCCGCAACCCCACCGTGAAGGAGGACATTGCCCAGTCCAGGCAGGCCTCGGTCAGCGGGCTGATGTTCACCTATCCGGTGCACCAGGCCGCCGACATCTTGTTCTGCAAGGCCAACCTGGTGCCGGTCGGCAAGGACCAGCTGCCGCATGTCCAGGTCACCAGGGCGATCGCCCGCCGTTTCAACGACAGGTACGCGGACGGGTCCGCGTTCTTCCCGCTGCCCGATGCGCTGCTGTCCGCGGCGCCGAACCTGCTGGGCATCGACGGCGGGAAGATGAGCAAGAGCCGCGGGAACGCGATCAGCCTGTCCGCCTCGGCCGACGAGACCGCGCGCCTGATCCGGCGGGCGAGGACCGACACGCGGCGCGACATCAGCTACGAGCCCGATGCCAGGCCCGAGGTGTCCAGCCTGGTGCTGCTTGCCGCTCTCTGCCAGGACCGCGATCCCGGCGAGGTGGCCGCCGAGATCGGCGCGGGCGGGGGCGAGCGGCTCAAGCGCGTGGTCACCGAGTCGGTCAACGAGTTCCTGCGGCCGCTGCGGGCCAGGCGGGCCGAGCTGGCCGCCGATCCTGGATACCTGCTCGGCGTGCTCAGGTCAGGGAACGCCAGGGCCGCGGCGATCGCCGGCCGCACGCTGGCCGAGGTCAGGGACGCGATGGGGACCAGCTACTGACCGCGGGCGCCGGCCGGACGGACCGGCCACCTTTCCGGACCGGCGTCACGGCCCTAGCCTGGATGTGGGCTGACCTGACGATGGAGCCAACGTGCAGATCGACATCAGGCCGGTTGCCAGGCTGCGCGGTCCCGCACCGCTCCGCCTCGGCCCGGCGCTCGGGCCGGCCTTCGACGCGCTCACCACGTCGTCGGTGGACCTGTCCACGCTCAAGGTGACCTGCGACTGGATCCAGTACCGCAGCAACTTCGCCGAGCCGGTCAGGTGCCGCCCGGTGCTTGCCGAGCGGCCGCGCGAGCTGCACCGCAGCGCCGGGCTCGAGGCCGGCGGCGATCCCGGCGCGGCGCCGAGCCCGGCCGTGCCCGGCCCGGCCAGCGCGCTCGAGCTGGCCATCGACCTGCGCCGGTGCGGGGACCTTGACCTGGCCACCAGCGTCAAGCAGGCGCTGGCCGAGCACCCGGGCGGTGACGGCCAGGGCCGGACGTTCCTCGAGGACTGGACGCCGGCCAGCGCCAGCTGCATCTGGCGGTTCAACACCATGTACTGGCAGTCGCTGTCCCGGTGGGAGGAGGCCACCGGGCGCGAGTACGAGCAGGCGCTGCCCGGCGGCCAGAGCGACGCGCGCAACGCCGAGGCGGCGCGCGAGCTGATCGGCGAGCTGTTCCGGGTGTGGGACTCGCTGGAGGCCCGCCACGCGCTGCCCGACCAGCTCTACGTGGTCGAGCTCGGCGTCGGCAACGGCGGCCAGGCCAGGACCTGGCTGGACGCCTTCGTCGACCTGGACCGCAGGCACGGCCGCGACTACTACGCCAGGCTGCACTACCTGATGGGCGATTACTCAGGGCACGTGCTCGAGCGCGCCTGGCAGGTGGTGGCCGACCACGGCGAGCACGTCAGCGCGCTGGTACTGGACGCGAGCCGCCCGGCGCGGACGCTCGGCTTCCTGCGCGGCAAGGCGTTCTGCGTCTACATCTCCAACGTCTATGACAACCTGCCCACCGACGAGGTGGCCAGCATCGCCGGACGGCCCTACCTGGTCGAGGTGCGCGCGTTCCTGCGGGACGAGGACGCGATGAGGATCGCGAGGAAGGCGCGAGTCCGCAGGTCCGAGCTCGGCACGGTGATCGGCAGGCTGCTGCGGCTCGGTCCCGACCTGCTCGCCGAGACCGCGCCCGGCCAGTTCCCCGACCCGGCGGCCGCGGTCGCGCTCTGGGAGCAGGTCTGGTCGGCGCTGTACCTGCAGGAACGCTACGTGCCGCTGGACGGCCTCGACGCCTACCAGGTCGCGCCCTCGCTGACCGGGGAGATCCTGCGGCCGGCGCTCGACGGCAGCGGGGACGTCAGGATGCACGTCAGCAACGGGGCGCTGGCCAGCTTCACCGAGACGCTGCCGCTGCTGCACCCCTACGGGCGGCTGCTCTGCCACGATTTGTTCGTGACCCAGACGCTGGCGTATCACGGCGGGTTCTACGGGCCGGGCAAGTACGACGGGTCGGTGATGAACTGGGTGAACGGCCCCCTGCTGCAGCTGGCCGGCAACCGGCGCGGCTTCCAGGTGCAGATCCTTCCGTTCAGCGGCAGGCCGGAGGCGAACGTCAAGACGCTGGTCGCGCAGGTCAGGGACTGACCGATGCTGCTGCCCACCACGGTCGTCGGCTCGTACTCCGTACCCGAGTGGCTGGAGCGGCTGAAGACCGATTATTACCACCGGCGGATCAGCGCGCAGCATCTGAACGAGATCCATGAGGTCGCGATCAAGGCGGCACTGGTGGACCAGGAGCTTGCCGGGCTTGACATCGTCTCCGACGGCGAGCTGCGGCGCGACAACGACATCGACTACCTGCTGGCCAGGATCCCCGGGGTGGAGATTCCGCACCGCGCGAAGACCGACTACTACGACTACTACGACGCCGAGGTGACCAGGCCGCTGCCCGAGCCCGGCGAGACCGCGGCCGGCCTGGCCGCCGACTTCACGTTCACCAAGGCGCACACGCACAAGCCGGTCAAGTTCTCGTTCACGGGGCCGTTCTCCCTGTCGCGGCGGATCCGCGACAGCGCCTACGCCGACCCGGCCGACCTGGTGCGGGCCCTGGCCAGGTGGCTGAACTGCCAGGCACGCGAGCTCGCCGACGCCGGAGCCGACCTGCTCCAGATCGACGAGCCGTTCCTGGCCGGCTACCCGGATGCGGCCGAGCTCGCGGTGGAGGCGGTGAACATCGTCACCGCCGGGGTGAGCGCGACCTGGGCGCTGCACGTCTGCTACGGCAACCGTTACGCCAGGCCGCTGTGGGAGGGGCACTACGACTTCCTGTTCCCCGCCGTGCTCGAGGCGCGGGTCGATCAGCTGGTGCTCGAGTTCGCCAGGAAAGGGCCGGGCGACCTGCGGCTGTTCCGCCAGTACGGCTGGGACCGTGGCGTCGGCGTCGGCGTCATCGACGTGAAGTCGACCCAGGTGGAGGCCGCCGAACTTGTCGCTTCGAGGGTCCGGCGCGCGCTCGAGGTCGTGCCAGCCGGCCGGCTGACGCTCAACCCCGACTGCGGCCTGCGCCACCTGCCCGCCGAGGTCGCCAGGGCCAAGTTGCGGGCCCTGGTCGCCGGGACCGCGATCGTCCGCGCTGAGCTTGCCGCCGCCTAGCCGCCTGGCTGGCCCAGCGTCGGGTCCGGCCACGCGCCCTCGCAGAGCTCGTCGAGCTCGCGCTGGAGCAGAGCGGCTAGCGCGCCGTGGTCAGTGATGCGCTCGGGGTCGGCCGTGACCACCACGCTGATCACGCCGGCATAGGACAGCACGGCGAAGCTCAGGGCCACGTTGCCGGCCACCATGGTGACCGGCAGCAGGTCGGTGATCTCGGCGCCCGCGAAATGCTGCCGGTCCTGCGGGCCGCGCAGATTCGTGACGAAGACGTTCACGAACGGCTGGTGGTTGATGAACCACGCGAGCGCGCCGGTGGCGGCCAGCACCCGGAACGCGGGCGCGAGCAGCTCGCCCGAGGCGCCGCGGCGCCTGGTCTTGTGGGCCCTGGTGCTCGCCGCGATCAGTCCGAGCTGATCCGCCCGCGCGCCGCCGACCGGCAGCCGCACGGGCATGGTCCCGACAAGGTTGCCGAGCGACGACGGGTCGGCAGCGGGCCGCGCCGCCACGATCACCGAGGCGACCAGGTCGCCGGGTACCTCGCCGCGCGCCGTGACCAGGCTGGCGAGCGCCCTGGTCACGGCGAGCAGCATCACGTCGTTGACCGTCGCTCCGTGCGCCCTGGCGTAGGCGTGGATGGGAGCCAGGCCAGCCCGCGCGATGTCGTAGCTCCGTCGCGCGCCGGTACGGCCGTTCAGCGACGAGCCGGCCGACCAGGCCACCGCGGCAGGGTCGAGTTCGGTCAGCGCCTCGCGCAGGCTGGCCGCGCGGCGCAGCGCACGCCCCGCGACCGCGGCCGCCGATCCGGCCGCCTCGGCGGCCAGCCGGCCACGCGATGGCAGCGGGCGCGGGAACCTGGCGCGTGGATCATCGTCCTGAGCCTGCCCGGCCTGAGCAGACCAGACCGGAGCTGACCAGACCGGAGCTGGCCTGACCGCGCCGTCGACCAGGCTGGCGAGCACCGCGAGCCCGCCGATCCCGTCGGCCATGACATGATGGAACATCAGCACCAGGCCCGTCTGCCCGTCGGCCAGGCCGGTGACGAACGTCGCCGACCACAGCGGCCTTGACCACGGCAGACGCTGGGTCGCAATCGCGGTCCATGCCCGCCGCAGCGCGGCGGCGTCGCCGGGCGGTTCGCAGGGCACCGACCTGACGTGCGCGGCGATGTCGAAGTCCGGGTCGTCCAGCCAGACCGGCCGCCCGCAACCCGGCGGGGTACGCGCCAGGACCTGCCGCAGCCTCGGCACCGCGGTAATGCGCTCGGCGATCATCGCGGTGGCCGCGCCGATATCGAACCGCGGGCCGCCGTCGAGCAGGAGCACGGCGCCGGCCTGCATGGGCGCGGGTCCGACGTCGCAGTCGAGCAGCATCAGGTCGGCGAGGCTGACTCGCTCGATCGCCGGCCCGGGACTCATTTCGGGGACGCGAGGACCTTGCGCGGGTGGCTGCCATCGACATAGCCGAGGAACGGCGGGTAGATGTTGTAGCCGAGCAGCTCCTGCAGCCGCTCGGGCAGCCGCGCCACGGTGCCGCGCGGAACGGCCAGGCAGTGGTTCTCCTGCGGGCGCAGCCAGGCGGCCGCGTACTCGAGGATCACGCCGAGCCTGGGCTGCCCGGTCTGGTTGGCGCCGCCGCCGTGCCACAGGCTGCCCAGGTAGAACATGGCCGAGCCCGGCGCCATCGTCGCGGCAAGCACCGGGTCATCGCCGGCGGGCTGCCTGCCTGGCTCCCACCGGTGGGAGCCAGGCACGAACCTGGTGGCGCCGTTCTCCTCGGTGAAGTCGTCGAGCGGCCACATCGTGTTCACCACGACGGGCGGATGGGGCTGCGGCAGCGGGTAGATGGCGTCGTCGCAGTGCAGTACTTGGGCCTTCTCCCCCGGCCCGATCCTGATCCCGACCGGGGCACTGAGCTGGTAGTGGCCGAGCACCCGGTCGAGCGCGCCGAGCAGCAGCGGGTGCACGGCGGCGGCGTCGAAGGTCCTGGTCTTGGCGAACAGCGCGTACACCCGCTGGGTGGAGTAGCCCTCGAAGGCGTTGCGGCCGGTGCGGGTCGCCTCGAGTATCCGGCCGAGGTCGGCCCTGGCCGCCGCGACGTCGGCAGCGGGCATCATGCCGGAGACGATCACGTAGCCATCCTCGGCAAGCCGCCGCGCGATCTCCTCGCCGCTGGACCCGGCGGCGGGAACGGCCGGCATCACGGGCGCACCACTCGGAGGCGCCGGCCGTCGGCGGGTGCGGCGGCCGGCACCGCGGGCCGACCTGGTCGGGCCGTCGAGCGCCAGGCAAGCAGCGACCACCGGGACAGCGCGGAAAGAACCGAGGCGAGGCTCAGCGCGGAGAGCACAGAAAACACCGACCCCGCCGACCCGACCGAGCCCGCCGACAGGATGGAGCCGACCGAGCCGATGCTCAGGATCGAACCCGCCGAGCCGACCGAAAGGATCGACCCCGCCGAGCCGACCGAAAGGATCGACCCCGTCGAGCCAATGCTCAGGATCGATCGCGGTGCCGCCGTCTGACGTGGCCGGCGGGCGGGACGCCGCGCGCGTCGCTCTGGTCGCATCCTCGCATTGTCGCAGCGCGCCGCCGGGCCGCACCAGCCCGGCCGACGGTCGCGCACCGCGAGGCGGGGCCAGCCAGCGGGCGGCAGCCACCCCGTGGGATGGAGTTATGCCACTGATATTGATGACGATTTTATTACGCTTCAGCATTTCTGCTGACGTCCGGCCTGCCTGTCTTCTATCCCGGTGCGATAGACCCGGTTCGACTCCAACGGTGAGGCGGAGGATGCGAGCGATGAAGGCACGAAGTTCGCTACGTGCACGGTCCACCACGAGGGCTCTAGCGCTCGTCGCGGCGGCAGGATCCCTCCCGGCCATAGCACTGGCGCAGTCAGCCTCCGCGACGGCCGCGCAGGCCAGCCCGGCGGCGTCGGCGGCGAGGACCAGCGTCCAGCAGCCGCTGACTCCGGCGCTCGCCGCACGGCTGTCCACGAACGTCAGCCAGCATGTGATCATCATCATGCGGAGCCAGCCGAGGGCCGCGCACGTCGGCACCCACGCCCAGGCGGTGCGCGCCGGCGCGGTCGCCGCCAGCCAGGCGGCGCTGCGCAGCGAGCTTGCGAGCGTGCACGCCACGCATGTGAAAAGCTTCACGCTGGTGAACGCGGTGGCGGCCACCGTCTCCAAGGGCGAGGCCGCGCGCCTGAAGGCCAACCCGTCGGTGGCTGAGGTGATCCCCGACGTCGTCATCCACGGCGCGGCGCCGACGACGGCGCAGGCCGCCGCCAAGTCGGCGAAGGTCACCAAGTCGGGGCGAGGGCGCCAGTCGCCCAGCCTGACGCCGCACGTGCTCCCCGGCGCCTGCTCGGCCACCACGCCGCAGCTTGCCCCCGAGGGCCTCGCGCTGACCAACACCGACTCAGACAACCCCAGTGCCAAGACGGCGCGCTCGCTCGGCATCACCGGCGCGGGCGTCAAGGTGGCCTGGATCGCTGACGGCATCGACCCGAACAACATCAACTTCATCCGGCCGAACAACACCTCGGCCTTCGTCGACTACCAGGACTTCACCGGGGACGGGCCGGGCCAGGTGACCAGCGGCGACGAGGCGTTCCTCGACGCCAACACGATCGCCGGCCAGGGCCTGCACACCTACAACGTGCAGAACTTCGGCGCCCAGGCCGACCCGACCGCGTGCAACATCAGGATCGAGGGCGTGGCCCCGGGCGCCAGCCTGGTCGGGCTCGACGTGTTCGGGTCGTTCGAGGACACCACCGAGTCGAACTTCCTGCAGGCGATCAACTACGCCGTGGAGACCGACCACGTCAACGTGATCAACGAGTCGTTCGGCTCCAACCCGTTCCCCGACGTGACCGCGCTCGACGCCACCAAGCAGTTCGACGATGCCGCGGTCGCGGCCGGCGTCGTGGTCGCCGTCTCGAGCGGCGACGCCGGTACCACCAACACCATCGGCTCGCCGGCGACCGACCCCAAGCTCATCTCGGTAGGCGCCACGACGCAGTTCCAGTTCTACGCGCAGACCAACTACGCGGCCGCCGACTACTTCGCGACCAGCGGCTGGCTGAGCGACAACCTCAGCTCGCTCAGCTCGGGCGGCTTCAACGAGACCGGCGGCACCGTCGACCTGGTCGCCCCCGGTGACATCAGCGCCGCGTCCTGTGACGCGAGCTCGGAGTTCGAGGGCTGCGTCAACTTCAAGGGCCAGTCCTCTGACGTCGAGGAGGCCGGCGGCACCAGCGAGTCGTCGCCCTTCGTGGCCGGCGCCGCCGCGCTGGTCATCCAGGCCTACCGGCAGACCCACGGTGGCGCCACCCCGACGCCCGCCCTGGTCAAGCAGATTCTGGTCAGCACCGCCACCGATCTCGGCCTCCCGGCGCAGGAGCAGGGCGCCGGCCTGCTGAACACCTACAAGGCCGTCCAGCTCGCCAAGTCGATCCGCACCTCAGATGGCTCCCCGGCGCCGACCGGCGACACGCTGCTGCTGAGCACCAGCCAGCTCAACGCCGTCGATGCCCCTGGCAGGTCGGAGAGCTGGCCGGTGACGATTACCAACACCGGCGCCGGCGCCCAGTTCGTCGACTTGGCCGGCCGGACGTTCGGCCCCGACCAGAACGTGCAGACCGGAAGCGTTACTCTCAGCGATGCGACCAGCCCGCAGTTCGTGAACTTCCAGGGCCTGACGAACAACTACGCGACCTTCACCTTCAACGTCCCGGCCAACCAGCAGCGGCTTGACACGTCCATCGCCTACCCGGGCAACCCGGCGAACGGCAACAACGCGCGCGTCAGGCTGATCCTGATCGACCCGACCGGCAAGTTCGCCGCGCACTCGCTGCCGCAGGGCGTGGGCAACTACGGCAACGTCGACGTCAGGTTCCCGGCCGCGGGCACCTGGACCGGCGTCGTCTTCAGCGACGTCGCGGCGGACGGCGGCACCAACGGCACCGTCCCGTGGCGCGTCGCCACCCAGCGGTTCACCTCGTTCGGCTCGGTGTGGCCGGACCACTTCAGGCTGGCGCCAGGCCAGAGCAGGACGGTCCACGTCCGCGCGACCACGCCGTCCTCCCCTGGGGACGCGGCCGGGTCGATCGGCGTGACGTCGTTCAGCACACCCGCAGCGCTGCATCACACCCACCTGCGCGCTGCTGTCGCCAGCGACATCACCGACGGGCAGGTCACGTCCATCGCCGTGACGCTGCGCAGCGAGATCGAGGTCACCAACAACACCGGTCACTTCAGCGGAGTGCTGACCGGCGGCAACGGACGTCCTCCCGGCCAGGGTCAGGAGAACTTCTACGAGTTCCAGGTCGGCCGCGGCGTGCAGAGCATCACCGCCAACGTGTCGCTCACCAACGACACCGCCGACCCGGTGGGCGCTTACCTGGTCAGCCCGGACGGCGACGCCGTCGGCTACGGGCAGAACAGCGTCAACGGCAGCCAGACGAACGCGCTGACTGCCTACACGCTCAACCCGACACCCGGGACATGGACGCTGATCATCGACTTCGCCGAGCCGATCGTCGGCGACGAGGTGTCCCAGCCGTTCACAGGGAACATTCAGTTCAACGACATCTCCGTCAGCGCGCCGGCTCTTCCGCACAGCTCGTCGACCAGCCTCGCGGCCGGCACCCCGGTCACCGTCCCGGTCTCGATCACCAACAACGGCGCTCAGGCCGAGGACTTCTTCGTCGACCCGAGGCTGGACAGCACCTCGACGGTCACGCTGGGGGCACTTGACCAGGCCACTGGCCTGGCCCTGCCGCTCACCGGCAACCCGCCGTTCTGGTTCGTGCCGTCGGAGACCACCAGCGTCTCCGTGGCGGCCACCGCGTCGCTGCCGATCATGTTCGACTTCGGCCCGAACCAGGGCGACCCCGACCTGGTCAGCACCACAGGGACGACGGCGAGCGGCAGCTACACGCCAGGCGAGAACGTCACCGACGGAGTCTGGTTCGCAGCGCCGAGCGAGATCGGACCGTACCCGTCGGCCGCGCCGGCCGGCACGGTGAGCACGACGGCCCAGGTGACGACGCAGACGTTCGACCCGGCGATCACCTCCTCCACCGGCGACGTCATGCTGGCAGCGATCAACCCGAAGGCGACCTTCAGCCCG
>Ga0335081_10022562_pt1 | contig 10183 bp, 11 predicted proteins | sample Lox_Sample_35_FD_206713 | JGI IMG/M metagenome (GOLD analysis project Ga0335081, IMG submission 206713) | Soil microbial communities from Loxahatchee National Wildlife Refuge, Florida, United States - Lox_Sample_3.5 | ecosystem: Environmental > Terrestrial > Soil > Wetlands | place: USA... | reverse complement strand
AGTTGGAGGCCGTCACAAAGTAAGTGTCCCCGCTGCTGTCTGGCGCTGGTGAGAAGGCTGATGTTGTTATTGTCGTTCCAGTGTTTGCCGTGATTTGCCGGAATTGACCCGCTGCTGGGCCACTGGTATATTCGAGGTCTAGACCGACCAGCGAGCCCGACGTCGCACCAAGGTTCGAGTCGTGCAAGCTTGTCGACGTACTTCCTGACGTCGTTGTCCCCGAGGCAATGATGAAATTGGTCGCAGCGAAAGCGAGTGTGACACTTTGGCCTGGAGCTAGCGTTATGCAGGACTGCCTCGCAACCGTATCAAGAGGACTCGACTGCTCTTGATCGAAGCATCCGTATGGCGTGAAAGAAGCGCTTGATCCAGAGTAACGTATTGGCGTCACAACGAAGCTGTTCCCGCTGCTGCTGGGTGCAGGCGAGAAAGCGGCCGTCGTGATTGTGGTTGCGGTGTTGCTTGTGATAACCTGAGATTGCCCTGCAGCCGGACCGCTGGTGTACTGGAGATACAGGCCCACGAGGGAGCCCGACGTCGCACCAAGGTTCGAGTCGTGCAAGACCGTTGATATCGTTCCCGCCGTAGTGTTTCCAGTGGCATATCCGCTCTGCGTCATGAAGAAGTTGATGTCCGTGCTAGGGCTTACGAGTTGCAGGTAGGAGTTATCGAGAATCGTGAGTGACTTGCTGTAAGTGTTCGTGACAATCGCATACATAGCCACGTACTTGTCGGGCGAAGAGCCGTCAGCAGCCAGGGTGGAGACCGGAGTGAGACTGGTGGCCTTGGTGGAGGTATAGTCGAAGTAGAAGTATTTGATTGCCCAGGGGCCCAGGGTTGCGACAATCCCGATTTGGATCGGGTTGGAGGTTGCAGTCGTTGCAACGGTCTTTGTGTCTATGGTGCCCTGCGCGCTCCCTTCAAACGAAACGATCCCCCCTGTGGCTCCAGCCGCCGCGGTGAACAGGCAACTGAATGTCGTACTGGGAGCCAGGCCTCCCGTGTCTCCAGGGATGGTGGTGGTCTGTGATCCTCCCGACACGGTGCAAGATTCAGTAGTTGGGGAGACGGAGGCAGTCCCCGTATTCAGCTGCCTGAGCGTTACCCCTACACCTGTCGCTTGGTCCGAGGCGAAGTTGGAGACATGGGCGGTAACGTTGATGATGTCACCGCTGCTGGCTGGGGAAGGACTGGCTTGTAGCTGCAGAAGGAGGGCGCTCCCACCTGCGCCGCCCTCGTAAACGCAGTTAAGGCAGCCTATTTGGAATTGGGAGTAGGTGACCTGCGTGTTCGTGACGCTTGTTATTGTTTCTTGTTCTGAAGTCACCGTCGTCTGATACAAGTTCTCAATTGTCACCGACTTGCTCAGTGGAAACGGCGGATATGGAGAAGTGAAGGTGTTGCCCGTCAGGGTCAGAACGCTGACCAGCAACGGGTTCGTATTGCTGAATCTGCTGCTGTTGGTGAAGGAGGACCATGGCAGGATTAGATCTATGTTGCATGATCCTGATCCCCCGCACCCCTGCATAGCGCTCGTGGTGGACCCGACTGGAATTGATATCGGAAGGCTGAGGTTGAGGCCGATGCCGGAACTGCCTGTCAGGTATTGATAGGGGGATTTGAAGGCGTTCGCCCCTTTGTATGTCGCGAACACACTAACAACAGTCGAAGCCGCGCCCCCGGTATTCGCAACCTCGATGACCAAGGAACCGGGGTACTTGCAGGACGAAACAGCCTTCATGCACGGAGTAAGCGTGATATTGAGCCTCTCCTGCGAGGCCTGGAGCGCGGCGTTCTGTGCCTTCCCGTTCGCCTGCTCCTGCAGAATGATGTTCTTGCTCGTCCAGGCGAAGTATCCCATCCCTGCGGTGAACATCATCCCGAAGAGCAAAACGGCAGCGAGGATTCCTGAAACCGCTCTCCGTCTTTTCCTTCGGTTGAGCATCTCGGGGCTAGTCAGCAAGTTCTTCCGCTCCCCCCGCAAGACGCGTTTCGAGACTTGATCACACCAATCAACTCACTATGAGATGTAGATCCCAAAGTACGGCAGTGTCTGAGCGAAACTGATCCAATTTCCTTTTGCGTTCTTTTCTGCGAATATGATGACCACAAACCCGTTGATTCCCTCTCCTGAGGATATCCCTCCGCCCGGAGTGCCTGTGCCCCATTCCCACCCCGCACCCAGGGTGGTGCCGGGGGTACCCGGCGCATTCGCCGCGAATGCAACGGTCTTTGTCACTCCGATACCTAGAGTTATTCCACACCCCGAAGGATTGGGACCCGACGACCCCTCACTGCATACCAGGGCGCCGAACGAGCCTTTCGCGTTGGGGGAACTGCCCGTATAGCTAGGCAACAGTGAATGGGCCGTCGTCCCATTCACAATGTAGTAGTCCTCTTCTTGCGCTGTCCGGACGAATTGGAAGTATGAGTACTGCAATATCACAATCGAGGCGTTCCCGGTGTTGGTTATGGAGGCGTCAAGAGAGACGAAGTGATCCGAGTGACTTATGACTGGAGAAGAACGTCCTCCAGGGTTGCTCGACGAATAGTACGTGAAGTTGAAGTAGTCGATGGTGAGAGGACCAGTCAGCTCCGTAGCCAGGTTACCGACATTGATGGTGTTGGAAGTCGATTCTGCCGAGGTGATTTGCTTTCCGCTTGCAGTTCCCTGAGCATAGCCGATGAAGGTCACCGTCCCCCCGACATTCCCCTGGGAGACAGAGTAGGGGCAATGGAAGGTGAAGGCGCTACTCGCAAGGATATTCTGTGAGGAAGGCGAGCAGCTTCCGGTCGGGGTTGGGACAGTTCCTGTGACCACGGGTAGTACGTTCATCTGGGTGTTGATGGCTTGGCCAGAGTAGTTGGTGACTGTGACATTCAACAGGACTGTACCTCCATAGAAGCCTGAGGAGGAAAGGCAAGAGCTGTCATCGTCAGACCACGGGCAGGCTGCCATCTGCACAACCAGCGCGTTGGTTCCTATGCCCAAGCCCGTAGAGATGGTCGACGAGCTTGTGGATACCGACGTGGAGGTCGTGGTGCTGTTTACTGTTATCGTTGTTGCGGTAGAGGACGTCACTGTGACAGTGGTGTCTCCGGTGACGGAGGTGGTGCTAACGGTGGACATGGGGTACTGTATTGAGAACTCGTTCCCAGCCGCGGTCAACACCGTAACGAGGACTGTTCCCTGAGATGAATCGTAGGCGTATGCCTTCGGGCTGCTGCTGCTGATGCCGATGTCACAGCCCATCTTGACTGCGCACCCGTTCATCTGATGGGTCGTAACTCCGATGGGTATTGAGAGTGGAAGGCTGACGTTGAGGTAAGGAGTTCCCGTAAGGTAGGGCGATGTTGGACCGGTTGAGATCAGCTGACCGGCGAAGTTGGTTACAAAAACGGAAACGATGGTGGAGGGAACCCCGCCCACGTTGGTGATGTTGAGCCAAAGATTTCCGTTGGTCAGACTCTGAAATGCCCCCAGAACCAGCTTCTCTTGGGTGACCTTATTCTGGGCGAGCTGCGCACTGGCGTTTGCCTTGTCAAGAGTAAGATTGCTCGATGCCTGAAATGAGAAGTAACTGAAGCCTGCTGTGAATATGATTGCGAATATTATCACCGCAGCCACGATTCCCGCCACCCCCGGTCGGCGCCGAAGGCTCCATCTGCCCGGGGTACCGACTTTCAAGTAATCACCCGCTCGCGGTGAGCTGCACCTGCACCGAGTATCCGAACTGTCCCATCACCTGCAAGGTGTAGAAAGATCCCACGGTGAAGCACAGGACGAGAGTGCAGGCCGCGGGCGCAGTGGGAAGAGTGACAGTGAAAACAGTCGGCTGCGCAGTTGGGCCGGTCGACAGGGAGGTCGTCTTGAGAACGGGGGAGGCAGCGCAACCAGGGCTGGGAGCGCACCACGCCCCTGGACTGGTGGGGGCAGTCTGGGCGACCGCAGCTTGGGTCACTCCTGACTTGTCAACCACCGTGAACGAACTCACCGTATCAACCTCAGCTCCGTTGTTGTAGATTGAGATCTGCATCACATCGCAGTATCTTGATGGGGAGGTCCCCGAGCAGCCCGAGGAAGGAAACTGTACGTTGACCACCACAAGGTGCTCGCTAAGGTAATTGACGTTGTTGGCCACGTTCTGGCCATAGACCTGCTCACTGGCCCCGGCCTGCCCGTTGACCCAGCCTATGACGGCGGCCCCGGCGACAAGAGTAATGCCTATCATGATGAGCGTCCCCATCAGCTCAGAAACAGCATGTCTCCTTTTCCAGCTTCTCATTGAAGGTAAGCTCGAAAATCTCGAGCCTCAAAGTCTATTTATCAATTATGGAGTTCAAACATAATTTTGGATTCAGAAACTTGCCAGAAGTTACTAAATTGCGTAAGCCTGAAAAAACGATCGCCCACTTCATCCAAACCTTCGAGAAGGGGTGGGCGCGCAAGGAAGGGGTAGGAATGCTGGTAAACTTGGGAAAATGACGGAGACGCTTAACTCCCTATTCGTTTTCTGCTTGCATGTTGAGAGTGCGCCTACCTAGGTTCCTCGTCCTCCGAAGGAGGTACGAGGTAGATGAAAGCATGAGGCTCGTCAAGTTCGGGCGCTCCAAGCTCCTTCCTGCCGCGAGATCGGCGCAGAGAATGCTGTCGCCGGTCGTGAGAGAACTGATTGTGCTTGGCCATGGCACATGGGCTGCGATGGGCCGCCAACTCCCGAAGATATTCCTCTTGTTCCAGTGGGGGAGAATTCCCAGGCCCTGGGAGCTGTCCTTCGTTGCGAAGATGAAAGAGGCGGAGTCCCAAGGCATACCATTCCCTGAGGTCCTTCAAACGAACCTGCCGAAGTTGCTGGGCGAAGCCCCTTCAGAGGTACTTCTCAGGTGGGTGGGGAAAAAGGCGAGGAGCCAGCCGAAGCGTTTTGCGAAGGTTGTTGCGAAGATGTTCGGGCCGAGCGGCAGGCGCATAATAACCGGGCTCGAGGAGAGATTCAGTCCTCAGGATATGCTGCAAACCCACGAGGAGCCCGAGGAGCCGTTTCAAGCTCTGATCGACGCTATCGAGAGGTCGGATGCAGCGAAACCCAATCGGCCAAAGTCCCTGGACAAGAATCGCTGGAAGAACCTCTCTGCCTAAGAAGGACTCCAGGACTGCAGTTGATTTCTGCGACAGGGGCGCTCAGGAGTTCCTGGTGGTTTCTCTGTCGAGTCGTGATGACTTTGAGCCGCACTTTGGGCAGTCAGAGTTCATCGATCGGAACTTGTTGCCGCAGTTGCGGCACAGGAAAGACCTCCTTCGTCTGATGAGGGAACCGTAGTATGGGACCTGGACAGGACTTATCTTCTTCTTACGGAACTTTCCGTCGTCGTCGTAGAAGTACACGTACCAGTGCTTTCTCTTTCCGCGATATGCCTTCTTTCCATTCTTCGTTACGAAGCTTCCACTGGTCCTCGGCCTCGTCACGCCCACAACTTCCAATTCAATCTCCTAATGATGCCTTATGGAAAATCTGGTGTTGCCTTAAGAATTGGCGGATGTTCAAATCTTTGCCAGAAAACTAGATGGAAACTCCATACGCCTTTTATAAAAACGAAGTCGGGTGACAAATCCAACGATGAACTTCCAAAAAGTTCAACGAAGAAAAAGGAAAGCCATCTCACCAGTACTAGCAACAGTCATCCTCATCGCCATCACACTCATCGCAGCCATAGCAATCGCAGGGTTCGTGTTCGGCCTGTTCGGGTCGTTCACGAGTTCGGCGAACGTCAGCGCCGCAGTAACAGCATGTGGTTCCGCAGCGGGCACAAGTGGACACGCAATGTGTACACTGACCTTGACGAACAGCGGCACTTCCAACGTCCAAGTCAATGCATGCTCCATCCAGGACCAAGGAACGGCTAAGGCAGGCACCTGGGCATACCTCGGAACTGCCACCAATGTACCAGCAGGAGCGTCAGTGTCAGGAACCTGCACACTTGCAGCTGTGGGCAACTCAGCTGCTGGTTCTCAGGCAGTCGGCTCGCTTGCTATGAGCAACGGTGCGTCAGTCCCATTCTCGGGCGTCTGGTCATCCTAAACACTAATGGCAAATCGAGCGCCTCGCTCGATGAAAGCGTAGGCGCTTTCCCCTCTTTTGGAGGCCGGAAGCAGGCATAATCACTCCGTTTTAGTCAATCATGGTGAGAATCTTCCCAAGGAATTGTTTTAGGGGATACCACGGTCCTGGTTTAGGATTCGGGCTCCACAATGACTTAATATGATAAGTCGTATCAATGCTCGATGAATCTTCGCAGACGAGTGAGGCGAAAGGCAATCTCTCCCGTTCTTGCGACCGTTCTCCTTATCGCTATTACACTCATTGCTTCAACAGCAATAGCCGGCTTCGTCTTTGGACTCTTTGGGACGTTCACTAGTACGGCCCAGGTCTCTGCTGGGACGGTATCTTGCTCGGGAACACCAGAAATGTGCATGATCGCCTTGCAAAACATTGGCTCGGGCAACACCGCCATTACCGGCGTGTGCAGTCTGGCCTTTGCGGGCGGTCCTTATGTCGGGACTGCCGTGATGACGTCTGGAAGTCTACAAGCCGGAGGCAGCGCAGTGATAAGCTGCACAGCTCCAGGATCTTCGCACGCTGCAGCTGGGTCCGAAATCGCAGGCTCGATTACGCTAGGAAACGGTGCGTACGTACTCTTCGCGGGTACGGCTACCTAAAACAGATCTCTCTCAGTTGCTTCGGCAGATGAAGAGACGCTAGGCACTCCATACGAGACGGCTCGAAGGCCCAGTCTGAAATGGTAGAACGAGGCCACTAGAAAGACAGATCCAAACATGGCAAACGCTAGGAGCTCGAGGGGAAAAAGACCGTCAGGGACCGGTATGTACGCCGTCCGCCCACTCAAGGGCCGTGTCACGCCCGTCATTACAATGCTGAAACCTAGCGAGTAGATTCCGCTTACGAGATAGAACGCGGCGAATGTGAAATCCTTTAGCGGTTTCGTCATCTCCATCAGTCATCGAACAGGAATAGGGAGCAGATATCCTAATCTGCCGATTCCCTGAGCAGGATGTTGAGGTTCCAACGATAAGTCTACTGCAGTTCTTGAACGAACAATCAGGCACGCCGACGGCTGCCGTTGCACTTTCGCGGGTCACGTGAGCTTCCAACCCAATGGTCGGGGAACATGCCGTGCTCCAGAGGCACGACATTGCCACATCTGGGGCAGACGAGTCTTTCGACGGCTTTTGTCTTGTGTGCAGGGAAGAGTCTGGTGTGTGCAACCAGTTCGTCCTGGGAACTTAGCGACAGCTGGCATGTGACGCACCAAAATGTTGGAACCACGGTGAGCGGAGGAATTTCACGGATCAGGTTCAGCGCGTCGAGTTCATTCATCTGCGCAACAAACAATCCATGTTTGTATATAACCTGAATGGACAACCGAGATTCCAAAACCAGAGCAAGCAAAGATTGTGCTATACTCTTCGGGTACCTCACCCCGCCAACAAAGTTCGAATTGCCGCTGGAACTAACTACGAATTCATGGCGTACAATAGACACGCACTAGAACAACCTTGTCGAGAAATCCATAGCACCTGGCCCCGTTATTCCACACGAGAAACACAAGAGAAGCCGCGTAGGTCTTCGAATTTGGAAAGAACCCGTTTATTCGTGTGGTCCGGAAATCTGCACGATGCGAGTTACTGGACACAGAAGGAGGGGAGTGTCTGCAGTTGTCGCCGAGGTCGTGATGATAGCCGTACTTCTTGTCGCAGCGGTCATGCTAGCGGGGGTTACCTTCGGCATCTTTGCAATCTACTATTCACCAGCAGAAGTGGCGGCCGTAGGCGCTACCTGCTCTGCGGTCGGAAACTCGACCGTCTGCCAACTCACTCTTACGAACGAAGGAACACAGGACACGGCGACGGACGGATCATGTTCCCTTCGAGCCGGCGAGGTCATCCAAGGTTCTGTCGTAGATGGAGGGACGGTCCCTGCCGGCGGATCCCTATCGGGCGTACAATGCGTCGCTCAGGGAGGTGGACTTCTGCCAGGGTCTCACATCAGCGGCGTGCTCGAAATGACCAATGGAGCATCCGCCTTCTTCATCGGAACCCTCTCCTAAGGGTCAGTAGTGCTCGGGATGCTGGCAAGTTGGACGAACAGCACGTGGAAAGCAAAGGCGCAAATGCGTCTGGCCTCAGCCCAAACTTAGCTACGAACCCTGCAGAGTTACAGTCAGGGGACGGCTCCAAGAACTTGCTCTTTGTACCACCTTATCCCCTTGGAAACTGATGTCTCTGGGGGAGCAAAGTGAAATGAAGGTAGCGCTTTGGCAAAATCCGCTCCGTTAAGCTCCAAGGGAGCATAGTAATCGTAGGGCATTTTCAGGACCTCCTTTGCGTCTGCCCCTAGCAATCCTCCGGTCATGACTATCCCTCTCCCCCAATGCCCAAAATCTGGCTTGCGCCCTATCGCTTGGAAGGCGAACTCCACGAACTGCCTTCCCGTGACCGTAGACGGGCTGGCCACCTCCCAGGTCCTGCCGCAAAGCTCCGGGTATTCCGCCAGCTGCACCATCGCCCGGCCGGCGTCTTCCACGTCGAGGAGGCTCCGTGGGACGTCTGGGTCTCCCACCCAGTGAGCCTTCTTTCCCGCCAGAACGGAATCGTATATCAGTTTCCAGAGAGGATTGATGACTCTCACGCCCATCAGCTGAGGGATGCGGGCAACGACAGTCCGAATGAGCCTCGAGTTGTTCGCCCGAAGGACCTCGACCTCTTGTCGTTCGTTCTCTGATTCTGAATTCAATATGTGGCTTGCAAAGACGAGGGTGGCGCCGACCTCGATGGCTGCCAGGACCACGTTCGACGTGACTTTCGGCCATGACTTTTTCCAGTCGGAGTAGTTCGGCTCGAAGCAGTCGTAGACTACGCTCGCTCCCTGGCATGCCTCTGTTACGTAGAACGCCTCGGCCGGATTTATCACGACCGTCTGGGCTCCATCGATGCCACCTTGGCTGGCTGCCTCCCGTTCTAGGTAGACGGCTCTGACCTGCCTTGACTCTGAGAGGAGCATGTCGACCAAGACCCTTCCGAGGGGCCTCTCTACTCCGAGCACGGCGGCCATGCCGCGGTTGACCGCAGTTGCATCTGCCGGGAGCGGAGAATCTCCCACGATCTCGGGCGCACCCCTCTGGAGCATCGCCCACATTGACGTGTCTTATGTGTGTTGGGCGAACGCCGCCTCTGCCCTTCCGGCCCGGCCTTTGCATCCCGAACTCGAGAGCGCACGTGAGAGGAGCAGGACGTTTATCGGAACCTTCTGAATGGGATTCGCCAGAGCGACTTGTCGCCCAAGGGCAAGACTGGTTGGCTAGGGCTCTGCTTCACGTTCGCAGGATTCGCAGGGGCAATATTCGTGTTTCTTGAAGTCCAAGTTCTCCAATCCTATCCTTTCCATGCTGGCGCGTCCGGGGACGAACCCCTGTTTCCAGGAATCACCTACACGGTCGGTCTGGAGGGTTTCGCGATTCTGGCATTCTTTGGCACGCTCGCCTGGTCATACTCTCGCGCCGAAGGTGGGCGGACAGCGAGGCTGGAGATGGCGACAGGGAACACCCTGCTGGTCTTCGGCATCCTGGTCGCATTGATTGTCTACGTAGAGACCCGCATATTGTGGGGGGAGGTCCTTCCTGGAGTTCATGTGTGGCAAGGCCTCCTTGGAGGGGGAGGGTATCCATGGGGGGCAGAGCAAGTGGCATACAACACCTGCTTCGTCTCATCGGCTGTTCTTGGGGATTGCGTGTTCCTCAACTACGATGAACTCTTCTGGATGGCAACAACTTGCGCCATCGCAGGCTTCATTTTGAGATACTCACTGTCGGACGGTCCAACCTAGTTTGACCTGACTGGCAGAACGCACGCGAGTGGTCCAAGCTCAAGTCTGGCTCAAGTCGCCCTCTCAGACTTAGCTGATGTTGGTGCGTGAATCGTGATGTGGAATTCAGATTCTTGGAATACGCCAAACAGCCTCAATATCTGGCCAAGCCCCTTGACTTTCAGTTGTCTGAGAAGGCAGAGGAGACCAAACCCTACCGATATGTTCGGACGTTTTCGGCGGAGCAGAAAGCGCGGACAGTTTCGGAGATGGACAAGGATCAACTGCAGGAATACATCAATCAG
>Ga0335081_10022561_pt1 | contig 10183 bp, 5 predicted proteins | sample Lox_Sample_35_FD_206713 | JGI IMG/M metagenome (GOLD analysis project Ga0335081, IMG submission 206713) | Soil microbial communities from Loxahatchee National Wildlife Refuge, Florida, United States - Lox_Sample_3.5 | ecosystem: Environmental > Terrestrial > Soil > Wetlands | place: USA: Florida... | reverse complement strand
GGGCCGGCCGCCCTGAATATGGATCCGGATGAAAGCCCAGTTCTGGGACGGCGCGCAGGCGACCAGGGCGGAGTGCGCGACCGGGAGATCGCGCTGCGGCGCAAGGATGGCTCGGAGGCCAGCTTCCTGGATACTTCGCGGGCGGTTTGGGATGCGGCGGGAAAGATCATCCGCTATCAGGGAACTCTGGTGGATGTGACCGAGCGGCGGAAGATGGAGAAGGCGTTGCGGCGGCAGGAAGAGTTTGAGCGCGACCTGCTGGAGAATTTTCCCGACCTGATTCTGGTAATTGATCTGGAGGGCCGCTACCGCTTTGTGAGCGCGCGCGTGCGCGACTTGCTGGGTTACTCGCCCGACGATCTTTTGAATAAGAAAGTGGAGGAACTGGCGGAGCAGGCGGAAGAATTCTTAACCCTTTATCGCGAAGTGAGCGGCGGGCGCAAGCCGTTCGGATCGTGCGAGTACAACGCGCGCCGACAGGATGGCAGCGGCTGCACCATGCGCGCTTCGGCCAGCCCGATGTTCGATGCCGAGGGAAAGCTGAACGGTGTAATTATGTCGGTGCGCAACATCACGGTGGACAAGAAACTGGAACAACAGATCATCCAGAGCGAGCGGCTGGCGGCTATGGGACAGATGATTGGCGGCTTCGCCCATGAGCTGAACAATCCGCTCACCAGCATTCTTGGAGTATCCGACCTGTTGCAGGAGACCGAGACCAGCGAATCGGCACGCAAACAACTTGGGATCCTGCAGCAGCAGGCCCGGCGGGCGGTGGAGATTGTGCAGAATCTGATGTACTTCTCGCGGCCGCCGGCGCCGGGGAAGAGTTCCATCAATCTAAGCGAGCTGATGCAGAGAACGATCCACCTGCACGCTTATTCGCTGCGCAAGAACAACATCACCGTGGATTTTCTTCCGGAGACGTCAATTCCCGAAGTGAGCGGCGATCCCCACCAGTTGATGCAGGTGTTCCTGAACCTGATCCTGAACGCGGAACAGGCAATGCGGGCGGTGCGCGACCGGGGAACTTTGCGGATCCGGCTGGTGAAGAACGACAACAACGTAGCTGCAATTTTCCAGGACGACGGGCCGGGCATTCCGGCCGAGATTCTTCCAAATATCTTCGACCCCTTCTACACTACCAAGCGGCCGGGCCGGGGAACCGGGTTGGGCCTGAGCATCTGCAAGGCGATTCTGCGCGAGCACCGGGGCAATGTGGAGGTAGCTTCCGGGCCGGGAGGCGGCGCGGTTTTCACCGTGACCTTGCCTGCGGTAGAAAGTAGTCTTGCCGGCATCTCCATGGCTTCCGGAGCATAGGAACGGCAGTTTCGTCGTGTGCGGATAAGAATACTCAGAGTATAGGGATTCCCAGCAACCGCGGACCGTTCAGCGGCTCGCCGCCGGTTTGAGCAACATTCTCCCAATCTCACCCAATTGCGGATCAAGGATGGCATTCGACTGCAGTCCGGAATCCGACGCCTGCAGGGCTTGCAGCAGTTTGGCGTATTCGGGGCTCGAAGGCACGCCCCAGATCAGCAGGGAGTCCGGTTCGAGGCTCCTGATGTCATCGATCAATGCCGGAAGCTTGCTTCCGGAAGGGATTTCCGCGCTTGCTGCTGTGACTCTGCAGTCCGCGAAGTAAGTAGTGTACATGCCTGCCTCCCAGCCCATGCCTTGGGCGGGGAAGGGACCGGCGCCGATGCTCACAACCTTGCCGCATCCCTCCCTCCGAAGCTGGGCGGCGGCATCGTAACAGGCGAGTTCGTAGTCGCGGCGGAACTCGCGAAGCGGGGAAGCCCAGTACACCTGGAAATACACCGCTCCGATCAAGAGAAGGGCGCAGGCGATGAATTGGACCTTTGGAGCGGACTTTACAGGAAAGGCGGGACCCCATCCGGGAATGAGGAAGGCAACCGCGACGGCAATCAAAGGCGGAACGCAGGGCAAAAGATATCGGCCCGTAAACATCAGCATGGCGTAGCCGACGATCAAGGCGGCGGTGCTGCAGAGCACGATGACGAGGAACTGCATTTCTGTTCCCTTGGTGTCCCACAATCCCCATAAGGACAATGCCAGTGCGAGCAGCCCGCCCGGGGTCAGGAAAATCGCCAGTTGCTTAATCGCAGCGGGGATATTTTGCGTCTCTCGATGGAGGAGTTCCGGCGCCAATTGCCGGGTGGAAGCGCGCACTCCCCAGAGCGATGATCCGGGAAACATGGGGTCCCACACTCCGAAGCGGTCGATCGACTTGGACAAATCCTGAAGCACGCGCAGCGACTGGTCCGCGTTGCCGGATGCCGCCATGGCGGCCCTCTGCAGGTGAAAGCGCGACTGGTAGCCGGCGGTAAAAACTCCGTATTTGGTTTGCAGGGCGCGACCCCAGCCGAGCCAGAACAAGCACGGAATCAGAACACCTACGCTCACGGGCAGCAGCGCATTTTTCCGGCTGCGGCGGCACACGAAGAATCCGGCGATCAGGGTCGAGCACATGAGCCAGGGCATGGCGAATGCTTTGGCCAGAAATGCGAAACCATGAAATACGCCCAACAAAGTCCAGCCGCGTAAGGATGAAGAACGCAGGCACTGCAGCAACTGTATGAAATACGCCGTGGTGCAAAGGGTAAGGAGCAGGTCGGCTCCGATGAAGGTCACAGAAAAGGAGACAACGCCGCGGGCCAGCGTAAACCACAACACTGCAAGCGCGGCCAGGCGCATGGAACCCCACAAGCGCAGGGTAAGAAGGTATATCAGTGCGAGGCAGCCCAGGAGCAATACTATATTCAGTGCTCGCGCCAAAAACGTGAGGTTCCCGGTGAGAGGCGAGGCGATCGCAATGAGCCAGGAGATGAGCGGACTCCAGAGTCCATTCAGAGAATCGTGGAACTCGCCGCGCATGAGATGGCGCGCGATGCCGATGTAAGAGATCGCGTCCGCATTGATGTTGCGATGGGCTATTCGCCAGAACCATGCCAGCTGAACCGTGCAACTTAAGCCAGCAAGACTCAGCACAAGCCAGGTGTCGTGTTTTACCCGCACTCCCTGGGCAGGAGACGCTTGCTCTTTCACAAGAGGCATCGAGTTTGGATTCTACTAGCTATTGGCGGAGGGTGTCATCGATTCGGACTCATTCCGCGTGGGAGAGAGGCCACTTAGCGTTCCACTGCCATGGCGACCGCATTGCCGCCGCCCAGGCAAAGCGCGGCTATTCCCCGGTGTACGTCGCGCCGGATCATTTCGTAAATCAGCGTGACCAGAACGCGGGCGCCGCTGGCGCCGATGGGATGGCCGATGGCAACCGCCCCGCCGTTTACGTTTACCTTGCCGGGGTCGAGGCCCAGTTCGCGCATCACTCCCAGCGCCTGAACTGAGAAGGCTTCATTCAGTTCGTACAGATCGACGTCTTCGTTCTTCCAGCCGGTCTTCTCCCAAATTTTCTTCACCGCCCCTACCGGCGCCATCATCACCCACTTGGGGTCAACCCCGCTGGTGGCTTGGGCGATGATGCGCGCCATGGGCGCTACGCCTAGCTGCTTCGCACGGCTTGCGCTGGTTACGACTAACGCGGCGGCGCCGTCGTTCACCCCGGGGGCGTTGCCCGCGGTCACCGTGCCGTCTTTCTTGAAGGCGGGCTTGAGCGAGCGCAGGACTTCCATGGTGGTATCTTCCCGCGGCGATTCGTCTTTATCGAAGATCACCGGAGGCGCGCCTTTCTTCTTGGCCGGCAATTCCACGGGAACGACCTGCGCTTTGAAGCGGCACTCTTTAATGGCGGCTACCGCCTTGCGATGTGAGTTGACTGCAAACTGATCCTGCTCTTCGCGGGTGATGCCGTATTTCTCGGCGACGTTCTCGCCGGTGATGCCCATGTGGTAGTCGTTATAGATATCCCACAGGCCGTCGTGCACCATGGCATCGACAATCTGCGCGTTGCCCAGGCGATAGCCTTTGCGCGCCTGCGGCAATAAGTAGGGTGCGTTGGTCATCGACTCCATTCCGCCGGCGACTACGATGGAGCTGTTTCCGGTTTGAATGGCTTGGGCTGCGAGTGCGACTGCTTTCAATCCGGAACCACAAACCTTGTTAACCGTCATGGCACCCACTTCGGGAGGCAGTCCGCCGAAGATTGCAGCCTGGCGCGCAGGGTTTTGTCCTAGTCCGGCCGAGACAACATTGCCCATGATGCACTCATCGACCAACGCCGGATCAATGTTCGCGCGCCGGACGGCTTCGCGAACTACCACCGCTCCAAGCTGCGTGGCGCTCAGATCAGAGAGACTTCCCTGAAATTTTCCGACTGCCGTGCGGCAGCCGGAGACGATGACGACCTCGTCCATCTCAGCCATTTACGTGCCCCCGCGAACGATATGCGTGCCTTACGCCTCAATTATAGATGCGCGGAAAAGAAAAAAATCTGCGACGCGCGCGGCGGCGGGAATCGAGGAGAGCAAGCACAATTTTTATTGGCGGAGGCGGCCGCGCGGCGTTAGAAGCAGAATTTTTGCGGCGAAGAACGCGGCAGATTTGCGGCGCGGCGAAAATTTTCCCTGATTTTGGATTGTCAGTGACTTTAGTGCATCGACTCAGAGCGCTGATGGACGCATTTTTTGCTTGACATCACTTTTCATTGACTCTATACATTCAAACAGTTGCAACAAAATTCCGTTGCATAATCCATGAAGAATGGAAAGGGAGAATAGGTCAATGGCAACCAAGAAGAAAGCGAAAAAGAAGAAACACTAAGCAAGTGCAGCATGAAGCGAAACCGGGGGGACGCGAGAAGCGTCCCCTAAGTTTTTTGGTAGGCACTCCATAAGCACTCCTTGCAAACGCTCCGTTACCCGGTAAAAAACTGAATGAATGCTGAGTGCTTCGATCCGGCAACCTAAGAGCGCCCCACCCGCTTCTCGGTGGCCGGGCAGAGATTGCGGTAGTTGCAGAAGTTGCAGTGAAAGCCTCTCTTGGGTTGGAACTTTCCGGCGGCAATCTCATGAGCCACTTTCTCGACCTTCAATTGCGCATCCAGTAATTGAGCTTCACTGCGGGCGGTGAGGACGGGCGCATTCTCTCCCAGGTTGTAGAAGGCCAGCCCGGCCGCGCGATAGCCCCACTTCTCGCGGGCGGCTAAAGCGTAGATGGAAAGCTGCAGGCTCTGGTCCGCATCCTCCTGGGACCTGGGATTGCCGGTCTTGTAATCGGTGATGACTACAGTTCCCGCGCCCGCCTGATCGATGCGGTCGATACGCCCGGTGACGGTAGCTCCACCCAGGCGAACTTCGAACCATTCCTCGAGGTGCAGCACTTCGGGCGGCGCCGAAGCGCGGCAGGCAGCCAGAAAATCGTTCAACTGTTGGATTCCCTGCTTTTCGTACAGCTCGTGCTGATAGTGGTCCTGGATGCCGGCGGCGGAAAGTTCACTGCGGAAGAGATCCAGCAGAGCTTCAGCGGTCATCTCGCGATGGAAGCGCACCGAGTCGAAGTAAGTCCGCAAAACGCGGTGCATGGCGGCGCCGTACTGCATGGCCCCAGGAACTTCGGCGGGAAGATGCCATTCCCGCTCCAGCTTGAACTGCAGCGGGCAGGTTTCATACGTCTGCACCGCGGAGGCGCTCAGGCGGGCGGCGAGATCACGGCCCGGCGGCAGGGAAAGCCACTCGCTGGTGCGCGAGGCAGAGGGAGAAGGCAGCGCAGCCTCGGCGAAGATTTCGGTCTGTTCTCCGCAGCCGCGGCGTTGGCGCAGCCAGGATTGCGCTCCGTGATCTTTCAGCAGCTCGCGGATATAACCGGGCGGGGTTGGGTCCACTTTTCCCGTGCCTTCTTTGGCGTAGATGGTCAACGAGTCACGGGCGCGGGTCATGGCCACGTAAAACAGGCGGCGTTCTTCCTGATCGTAAAGCGTCTTGCCTTCGTTGGCGGCGGTGGAATCGGCGTCACGGAGTTGGCGGGGGAACTCGACCAGGCGCTCCTTGTAAGAGCAAGGGAAAGAATTCGAGTTGGCGCGCAAGATGAAGACGTGCGGCCACTCCAGGCCTTTGGCGGTGTGGGCCGTCATGAGTTGCACGGCATCTTCGCCGCCGGAGGGCAACGTGATGGCACCGCGGGCCGCACGAAAAAGTTCGAGGTACTCGACGAGTTCGCCGAGTTCTCCCGTTTTCGTAATGGGTTTCTGCTCCCAGACTTCTACGAAGTCGAGCACTGCATTGACCACGGGAGTGCCTGGCAGCGAAAAACGGCGGCAGATGATCGCCAGCCCTGCCCTTGCCTTGGCGGCGGTCTGTGAGATCTCCTCACGGCTCTGTGCGATGGCTTCCAGTACGGCGGAACCGCCGCCGATCTGCCCGAGCACTGTGGCCAGGCCGGAATTGGCCGAATCTCGAGGCAAGGCTTGCATGCCTGCGCGCAGCTTCTCGGGATCGACGGCAAATTGCGGCAGCGCGGCCACCCGGAACAAGCTAGCGCCGTCGCTCGACGAGACTACGGCCCCCAGGCAGGCGAGCAGGTCGCGAACTTCGGCGGTATCGAGCACGTCCATGTTTTCGATGGAGAAAGGAATGCCTTCCTCGGTGAGCGCTTCGACCAGGTCATCGCGATGGCTGTGCTGGCGATAGAGGACGGCGAAATCCTTCCAGCGGCAGCGCAGCTGGCGCTTGCGTTGGCGAATCTGAGCGATCAGGTCGGAGGGTTCGGCTTCCTTTGCTGCCAACACAACAGTTTCAACGGGGACGCGGGGCAGCGGATCGCCCTGTTCGATGGCTTCTTCGTCGCGCGCCGAGACCAGGGGAGAGCGCCGGTATGGAAACGCGGTGGGGTCTTTTGCTTTTCCCCTGGCACTCGCGCCGATGTCGGGATTTTTGGAGATGAGCGCGAAGGCGGCGCGGAGAATGGGCGAGGTCGAACGGCGGTTCTTGTCGAGAACGGCCATGGTCGCGCCGGGGAATTGGGTGTGGAACAGAGTGAACGCCGCGCTCGATGCGCCGCGGAATTGATAGATCGCCTGATCGGGGTCTCCAACGGCAAAAATATTGCGTTCGGCGCCGGCGAGCTGCTGCAGGATCTTGACCTGGGCAAGGTTGGCGTCCTGAAATTCGTCCACCAGGATGAAGCGGGCGCGCTTTTGCTCGGCGGCCATGAGGTCAGGATCGCTGCGGAGCAAATCGTAGGCACGAGTGATCATGTGGCCGAAGGTGCCGAGATTGTCCTGCTGCAACATGCGCTCCACTTTGGCGTACACGGAGGCGATTTCACGGCAGCGGGCCAGCACCTCTTCATCGGAGATGGTGGCGGCGTCCTTCGATTTGGTTACCCGCGGAATTGGATACTCATTCCGTTCCAGGCATTGAACGTAATCCGCGTATTTGTCCGGGCCGGCTAGTTCGTCATGGCAGCGGCGGAAGAAGTCGAGCAGATCATCGAGAAACTTGGTGAGCGAGGCAGCGCGGATGAAATGCTGCAGTTCGAGTTCGCGGATGCGGCGGCGGAGGTAGATCCAGAGGTCCTTGTCATCCAGGACTCCGAACTTCTTACCGTTTTGGATCAGGAGTTCGTTGCAGTAAGCGTGGAAGGTTTTGCAGCGCAAGCCCTTGGCTTCGGGCTCGCCCAGTTCGGAGCTGACTCGCTCGCGCATTTCGCGGGCAGCATTGTCGGTGTAGGTGAGGGCAAGAATTTCGTCGGGACGGGCATGGCCTTCACCGATCAGGTTGGCAATACGGCGGGTGAGGACGGTCGTCTTGCCGGTGCCGGCGCCGGCGACCACCAGCATGGGGCCATGCACATGTTCGATGGCGGTACGCTGGCGCTCGTCGGGGGTGAAAGCTTTTCCAGTCGCGATGGACTTCAGAACTGCCACTCGCACGAGGATAGCAGAGATGGCTGCGGATTCTGCTGTGCAAAGCGTTGCAGACATAGAAGGCGCTATTCCGTTTTGAGAGCCAAGACAACCGCCAGGGAGGCGATGGCCGCGGTTTCGGCGCGCAGGATGGTCTCTCCGAGCGAGGCTGCGGTCCATTTGGCTTCGCGGAACAAGGCCAGTTCGGCTTCGGTCCAGCCGCCTTCGGGGCCGATGGCCAGCGCGGTCGCCCCTGAAGCAATTGGTACGTCTCGCAGCATCAACTCGGTTTCGGCTTCGGAGAGAACGATGCGCGAGTCAGCCGCAATGCCTACCACATCCTTCAATTTTGCCGGCGGAAGAATTTCCGGCGGCGAGATACGGCGAGACTGTTCGGAGGCTTCCCGCGCGATCCGTCTCCAGCGTTCTGCACGCTTAGGCGACGCCGCGCCCAGATGCGGGTCGGTTCGCTGGGCGATTACGGGGATTATGCGGGCCACGCCTAGTTCGGTGCACTTCTCGATTGCCCACTCCATGCGATCGAACTTGAAGATTGAAAGAGCAAGCGTGATATTTGCGGGCGGCCCGGCCGGTACTTCTTCTCCCAGATCAAACTCGACTCGCTGATCGGCCAGGCTGACGATGCGGCCGCGGCGAACGTGTCCCTCCACGGCAAGATCAAATTCCTCACCCACGCGGGCGCGCAACACGCGCACCAGGTGCTCGGCGTGGGGTCCGAGCAGGACGGCGCGATCATGCGACACTTCGTCGGCGATCCAGCGGCGGCGAGTCATAGGGATACGGAGCAGCGCCGGGGTCACGCCGGTGGACGCATAACTCTGAGGGTTTTGCGCCGGGCAGGCGGAACGAGAAATGCCGGCGGGACGCCGGCGCTACGGTTGAAGCCGGTTACCCGAAGATATCTTTTACTTTGCCCAGCAAGGTGCGGCGCTGCGGGCTGTTCTCCACCGGGGTGCTGCCCTCAAGTTCCTGCAGCAGATCGCGCTGGCGCTTATTGAGCTTGCCGGGAGTCTGAACGCGAACTTCCACAAACAGGTCGCCCTTGCCGCGGCCGTTGAGCACCGGCACGCCCTTGCCGCGCAGACGAAACGTGGTGCCGGACTGGGTAGCTTCGGGCACCCTTAGAGCATGATCGCCTTCGAGCGTCGGCACTCGGATCTCCGCGCCCAAGGCGGCCTGGGAAAACGAAACCGGCACCACACAATGCAGGTCGTTGCCCTCGCGTTCAAAGAAGGCATGTTCGCGCACGTGCAGGACCACGTATAGGTCGCCGGCAGGGCCACCGTAGGCACCCGCCTCTCCCAGCCCGGCAAAGCGGATGCGGGTACCGTCTTCCACTCCCGCGGGAATTTTCGCGTCCACGGTTTTCTGGCGCAGGACCCGTCCTTCACCCTTGCACTTGAGGCAAGGGTCGGTAATTACGCTGCCGGTTCCGCGGCAGGTGGGGCAAGTGCGGGCGATGCTGAAGAAACCCTGCTGGTAGCGAACCTGGCCGCGGCCGGCGCAAGCGCGGCAAGCGACCGGCGCCTTGCCGGGCGCGGCCCCTGATCCATGGCAATCTTCGCAGGTTTCGTGGCGGCGGATAGTGACGTCGGTTTCAGTTCCGAAGACGGCTTCTTCGAACTCCAGCGTGACATCCTCACGCAGGTCGGCGCCGCGCTGTGCCCGGCTGCGCTGGCGGGAAGCCCCGGCTGCGCCGAACATATCGCCGAAGCCGAAGATATCGCTGAAAATGTCCTGGAAATCCTGGAAGACGCTGGCGTCGAAACCGGCACCCGCCCCCGCGCTGCTGACTCCGGCGTGGCCGAAGCGGTCATACAAGGCGCGCTTTTCGCTGTCGGCGAGGACGGCATACGCCTCGCTGGCTTCCTTGAACTTCTCTTCCGCATCGGGATTGTCGGGATTGCGGTCGGGATGGAACTGCAGGGCAAGCTTGCGATACGCGCTCTTGATCTCCTGCTCGGTGGCGGTGCGCGTCACGCTCAGCACTTCGTAGTAGTCGCGTTTTACGTTGCTGGCCAGAATGGTGTTCTCAGTCCGTTCTCATCTCGGCTCGAGGGATGATTGTTTGATGACGTCTCTACCGCTGCGGATTGCGGGCGACTCTTACCATCGCCGGCCGTAGCAGGCGATCCTTCAGCTTGTAGCCCCGCTGCAGTTCGTCGATGACTTCGTGATCCCGAACTTCCGCGGTATCCACGGCCTCGACGGCTTCATGCAGCCGGGGGTCAAATAGTTCGCCCCGGGCGGCAATTGGACGCAATCCCAGCTTCGCCAGGGCATCCTGCAACTGCTTATAGATGAGTTCCACGCCGCCGCGGAACTCAGACTTTTCGG
>Ga0335081_10022559_pt1 | contig 10184 bp, 10 predicted proteins | sample Lox_Sample_35_FD_206713 | JGI IMG/M metagenome (GOLD analysis project Ga0335081, IMG submission 206713) | Soil microbial communities from Loxahatchee National Wildlife Refuge, Florida, United States - Lox_Sample_3.5 | ecosystem: Environmental > Terrestrial > Soil > Wetlands | place: USA... | reverse complement strand
GAGAACGGCACTTTGCGTCCTGTCGTTGGCAAGGAATTGCCACTCGCTGAAGCAGCGCGCTCGCACGAGGAGATCCTCAAACCGGGCGCGGCCGGAAAGATTGTGCTCGTCTGCTGACCGAGGAGCAGGCTTGGCTCTGGCCGCAAGACGCGGAACTCAACAGATTTGACCCGCGGCACGATTGATCGCCCGACTGCTCGATCCAGCGGCCTGATACGGCAGGTAATACATATGGCACGATCAGGTAGCGCCATACGCGGCGGCTGAAGCCACCTAGTGCACTCCATTGAGTATCTTCCAGACGCGCTGCTGTGTTGCAGGCATATCGATATGCCGCACGTCAACACGCCCCTTGAGAGCGTCGACGATTGCGTTCATCACTGCTGGAGGTGCGCCGACGGCGCCGGCCTCGCCCGCGCCCTGACGCAGAATTCACCCGACCGGGCTATCTGCTTTGATCTCGGTCAAAAGAATTCCGCGATTTCATACGACCATAGACTGCCGCCTCAAGCACCCTGGAGCATGATCCGGAAAAGTGGAAACCCGGTTCCGACAAGATCGTGCTCCACTCGAGAGCTGGAGCGACAATCGCCTCAATAAGAAATGATTGCGCTAGGAATCGCGCTCTAGGAAAGAGAGAGATTGGAAACATGGCATCGATCCCTGAAGAGCAAAAGCCAAGACGCGGTCAAAAACAAAAGCAAACCGAACGACGGCGCCTCGAGGCTGCTCTTGAGGAGGGACTGGAAGAGACCTTCCCCGCCTCCGATCCAGTGGCTGTGGCCGAGCCGCGTCGTCAGACGATACCAGATATCAGCGCAAAACATGGAAGTGGCATCGAAAATGATTGCGACATTATCGGCCCTAATCTGCGAGGAAGGTATGATGTAGGTTATGCGTGTTGGTTCCCTTGTTCATAGCAGCGCCAATGCTGAGTGCCGTCAGCAATCTCGTATGTGAATGAGATGAAGATTGCGAGTGAGTGCACGATCATGGCTCTTGCCCTTGCCACGCCGGCACAGCCGGTGTTGGGGCACTCTCAAATTGATTGTACGACTAGCAAAGTGACGATTACCCAAACGCCCAGAGGAGAAATTTCGGCCCGCAGTGAGGAACACCTAACATTTCTGATTAACGATGAAGCAAGAACTATCGCATCCTCGGACGGCAGGCCGTTACGGGTCAATCGGTTCGAGCAATCCTGGATCAGCGCAGACGGCAATGGCGTTCGATACGATTTCAATCGCAGTGACAACACATTGAGTTACGCGGGGTCGACGACTCAAGGTAGCACTACGACAACTATTGTTGGTTCAGGTCGATGTGAAATCGTACCGATAAGAACTTAGGGACGTATCCTCTCGGAAGGCCTTGCACGTTTTTCGCATGGCAACGAATGCTCAATCGTTGACCACACAGTCACGCAAAATCTCCGGCTTGAATGCGAGACCGTGCCCAGGCCGTTCCGGCGCGGTAATGATGCCGTTCACCACCGGCACAGGATCGATCCAGAGATCGTCGGACAGACCCATGTCTTCGATCCAAAGCCCATTCGGAATCGAGGCAAGAATCTGGACGTTCAGTTCTGGAAATAAATGAGGCGCGATCGTCATGCCCCAGGTGTCGGCGATGGCGGCGATCTTGCGCAGCTCGGTTAGGCCGCCCCGCATGGGATCGGGCTGTAGAATAGGCAAGCGTGGATTTTCGAAAAATGGCTTTAGATCGAAGCGGGTGAAATGGGTCTCGCCGCCGACGATGCGCAAGTCAAGGGCTTCGGCGACACGAAGATAGCCGGCGAAATCGTCCGGGGGTACCGGCTCTTCCAGCCAGTACACGTCGTAGTCTTGAAATTTTCGGCCCATCTGGATAGCCACATCGGCGGTCCATCCCATGTTCACGTCGATCATGATTTCAATGCCTGGGCCGAGTGCCTCCCGCATCCTCCTGACGTTGTCGAGGTCAGTGTGCAGATCGGCAATATGCGCGACCTGCATCTTGATTGCTTTGTAGCCGCGTTCTTTGTAGTGCAACGCCTTGGCGATCATGCCGTCGCCGCCGCTGCCGCGGAAACAGCCGCTGCCGTAGGCGGGCAACTGCGCGCGATAGTGCCCCCACAATCGATGCAGTGGCAGATTTGCCCGCCTACCGAGTGCATCCCATAGTGCGATGTCGAGCAGAGACATCGCGATGGTGGCGATCCCGCCACGACCGTAGGTGATGCTCGCACGCCACAGGTTTTGCCAGATCGCCTCTACGGCAGTCGCGTCTTGTCCCAGCACGCGGGGGATGATCGTCTCGTCTAGACACGCAGTGATCGTCTTCATGATCGGCTGAAATACGAGAAGATAACCCATCCCTACGATTCCGCCGACAGTCTCGAGTTCGAGCACCAGGATGTTCCGCGCGTCGCCAAAAGGATGACCCCGAAGCCACTGAGTCTGCGGCCAGGGCACGTGTAGCATTGTCGTCTTAATGGCCTTGATGCTTGTGTGGGACATAAGCTGTGTCTCGCCCTTGGATTCGTTTTTTTTCGCCGCGGCCTTGGCTCATGTGAGGCCTGCGGCACACGCTCCCATTTACGTTGGAAGGCAGAACCTGCTCGTCTGTGAACCTGCCAACACCGCCGGGGTCTTGCGGGATGGGAACAGCAGCTTTCCCCACTGCGGAGCATGCGCAGATGGAAGGAGAGCGTCAACGAAATGCGACGAACGCTAGTAGCCACAAGTCGGCCGTCGCCGACTTGTGGCTCTCAACCGATAGTATGAGATCTTGTCAGGTCAGTCTCGATCGCCGCGGCAGGCTCACGGTTTCATGGCGCCGGCCGCGCTCGTGTAGACGGCATAGAGGGAAGTCGAGCCGCAGATGTACAGCCGGTTCCGCCGCATGCCGCCGAAGGTCAGATTGGCGACGGTCTCCGGCACATGGATCTTGCCGAGCAGGTGACCGTCGGGACTGTAGCAGCGAACACCATCCTCCTTCGGGTCCGCCCAACCCATGGAGCACCAGACATTCCCGTCGGTGTCGCAGCGCATCCCGTCGGTGAAGCCGGGAGCAAAGTCGTTGGCGAATACCTTGCTGTTCGATACCTTCCCGGAGTCGATATCGACGTCGAACACGCGGATCCACGCCGGATTTCCCTCCCCCTCGGTTAGGCCTGTGTCGATGACGTAGAGCTTCTTCTCATCGGGTGAGAACGTGATGCCGTTGGGCATCACGAAGTCGTCGACGACGACCTTGATGTCGCCGGATTTTGGATCGACCCGGAAGACGTTGCGCTTTTCCTGCTCGAACGGTTCCTTAAGGCCCTCATAGTCACCCTTGATCCCGTAGCCCGGATCCGTGAACCAGATCGTGCCGTTGGAGGCGACAGCAACGTCGTTCGGCGCGTTCAGCTTCTTGCCGTTATACTTGTCGGCAATGATAGCAATCGAGCCATCGAACTCGGTCCTGGTGACCCTCCGGCCGCCGTGCTCACAAGTGACCAACCGTCCTTCTCGATCAATGGTGTTGCCATTCGAATTCATCGACGGCTGGCGGAACACGCTGAGATGACCGTCATCCTCGGAATAGCGCATGATGCGATTATTCGGGATGTCGCTGAACAGCAAATAACGGCCGGCTGGAAAATAACAGGGGCCTTCCGCCCAGCGGAATCCGGTGGCAATGCGCTCAACAGCCATCGTACCAGCACTGCCCTTGAAGCGCTTATCAAGAGATTCTACGTGAGGATCCGGATAGCGCGAGCCGGGCAGCGGCCCCAATGGCAGCGGTTCGGTGCCTCGGAGCGGAACCCCCGTTTCGCCCAACGGTCGCTCGGTCGCCGCATTGGCAGGCTTCAGGGTCGCGACCGACGCTACCGCTGCTGCCGTCGTCAAGAATGCACGTCTATGCATTGTTACCTCCCTGCTTTTGCTTGGAATTCCGGTCGTCGCCAACCGGATCACTCCTCGGCTTGCTACTTACCCTCGCAACACGATGCGGCAGAACCCGGTTCGAGGAGATAGCGGCGGCTCCACGCGAACTGGGGGCCAGCAATGTTGTTCGGACAATGCCACTCTAGCACGCTCGATGCGCGACTGCCATGTCGGCCGCACCAAGAGCCGCCATGAGGTGATGGCGACTGGCGACACCAATCTGACACTTTCTAGATCGCTGCTTCGGATGCGGTGTCGAAGAAATGGATGCGCTCGGGGCGCAACGCGAACTGGAGCTTCTCCCCGCGCTTGGCGCAGACTGTCCTTTCCACCGAAGCCACCATGGTTTGTTGGCCGACCTTCAAGTCAAGTAGAATCTCAGCGCCCAATCTCTCCACAAGCTCGACCACGGCGTCGAAGCAGAGCCCAGGCGGATGCCTACCGTTTGCGAGCCGCAGATCTTCCGGCCGAATGCCCATGGTTACGTCGCGTCCCGCATAACGGCGAAGCCGTGGGGCGATCTCCTCAGGAACATCAATACAGAAGCCGTCGCCGTCGGCCTGGAGCGAACCAGCTGCGTCGCGCAAGCGCACAGCCGTGAAATTCATCGCCGGCGAGCCGATGAAACCAGCCACAAAGCGATTGGCCGGAGAGTTGTAGAGTTCCATCGGCTCGCTGACCTGCTGCACCAATCCGCCCCTCATTACCACCACCCGATCGCCTAGCGTCATTGCCTCCACCTGGTCGTGGGTGACGTAGATGGCAGTAGTGTTGAGCCGGTTGTGCAGCTTCTTCAGCTCGACGCGCATCTGCACGCGAAGTTTCGCGTCGAGGTTTGAAAGCGGCTCGTCGAACAGAAACACCTGAGGGTGACGCACGATCGCGCGGCCCAGAGCTACGCGTTGACGTTGACCGCCGGAGAGTTGGCGCGGTTTGCGGTTAAGATAATCTTGAATGCCGAGCAGGTTGGCTGCTTCCTGCACACGCTTGGCGATCTCGGCGCGGCCGACCCGCCGCATTTTTAGGCCGAAAGCCATGTTGTCGTACACGCTCATGTGGGGATAGAGCGCGTAGTTCTGGAACACCATGGCGATGTCGCGGTCCATCGGCGGCAGTTCGTTCACCACAACGTCGCCAATCACGACCCGACCCGATGTGATCGATTCGAGCCCAGCCACCATACGAAGCGTCGTAGTCTTACCGCAGCCCGAGGGCCCTACCAACACCAGGAATTCTTTGTCGCGGATATCAATGTTCACGTCCTTCACGGCGTATACATCGCCGTACATCTTATTTAGATTCTGTATCAGGACCTGCGCCACTGCCTTACCCCTTCACTGAGCCAGTGAGTCCCGCAACGTAATGCTCGACGAAGAAGGAATAGATCAAAGCAACCGGAATTGACCCGAGCAGTGCGCCCGCCATGAGCGCCCCCCAAAAGAATACGTCACCGCGAATTAGCTCCGAGGTGACGCCGACTGAGACCGTCTTCTGCGCCGGCGACGAGAGGAATACCAGCGCGTAAATGAATTCGTTCCACGACAAGGTGAACGCAAAAATGCCCGCAGAAAGGATCCCCGGCACCGCAATGGGAAAAATAATATAGATCATTGCCTTCCAGCGCGTCGCGCCGTCAATCCGCGCGCATTCCTCGAGTTCCTTCGGGATCGCCTTGAAGTAACCCATCAGCAGCCAAGTGCAGAACGGGATCAGGAAGCTCGGATAAGTCAGGATTAGCGCCCAAGGCGTATCTCCAAGGCGAAAGTTGCGGATGATATCGGCGAGCGGGATGAAGAGGAGCGTCTGCGGCACCAAATAAGTAATGAAAATGCCGGTCCCGAGGCTGCCGGCAAAGGGGAATTTCAGGCGGGACAGTGCATAGCCAGCCGGCAGCCCACAGAGCAGCGAGATGGCCGTGGCGACAATGGAGATTATCAGCGTATTCAACATCCAGGTGCCGAATAAGGTCTCGCCGAGCAGGTATCTGATATGATCGAGAGTCGGGTGCAGCGTCCAGAAAGGCGTGTAGTTCGGCGCCATCCACGGGCGGTAGAGTTCATTGTCCGGACGGAATGTCGTGACCAACATCCAGTAGAATGGGAACAACAGCACGAAGACAAACATCCCGAGAGGGATGTAGAAAAAGACCCATCGCCGCCACTTTCCTCCTTCAACCATAACTAAGGCGTCCTCAATGCGTCTCTACCCGCCGAATGTAAAGGAGCTGGACAATTACCACGAGCAATAGCACCGGAAACATCGCGAGCGAGATTGCGGCTCCCTGGCTCAGGAGACCAGTGCCGACGCCGATCTGATAGGCGTATGTCGCAAAAAGCTGCGTGGAGTTTGCTGGCCCGCCGCCAGTCAGCACGTAGACGAGCTGGAAGTCGGAGAATGTCTGGATGACGGAGAACAAGACAACGACTATCGTCACTGGTAGAAGGAGTGGCCAAGTCACTTGCCAGAAGCGCTGCCATGGCCCTGCACCGTCTATCGCCGCCGCCTCGTGCAATTCGGGATTGATCGTTTGTAATCCCGCAAGCAGGCTAATCGCGTAAAACGGCACACCGCGCCAGATGTTGACGATGATCACGGAGATCAGGGCAAGCTCGGAATCACCCAGCCAGTTGATGCGGCTATGGATCACGCCGACTTGGTAAAGGGTCCAATTAATGACGCTGAAAGTCGGATCGAACATCCACTTCCAGGCAAAGGTCGAAAGCACGGTCGGAATTATGAAGGGCAAGAGGATGAAAGCCCGAGTCATCGCCTTGCCTTTGAAATGTCTGTTGAGCAACAGCGCTAGCCAGAGGCCAAGCGCGAGCTTGAATACTGTGGTCACGGCCGTGTAGACGAACGTATTCCAAACGGCAGTCCTAAAAATGGTGTCGTTCGACAGCGCTGCAAAATTATGCAGGCCCACGAAGCCGCCGGGAACGCCGACCTTGGTGTCGGTCAACGAGAGTTCGACGCCCTTTACAAAAGGATAAGCGATGAACAATGCCAACAGAACCAGCGTTGGCAGCAGCAAAACGAGCGCAAGCCAACGCTCGTCTTCCAGCATTCGCGTCACCGTGCCGTGCCGCAACTCCCGGGCGTGGGGCTCGCTGAGCGCGTAGCCGGTAGCGGCCATTTGGACCTCGTTGGCTCAGGCGTCAGAGGAGGTTCGCTGTCGCGCCTCGTTTCGCAAGAGCAAGTAACTGAAGCTCGCGCCATCACGCGGCGTGGATACTCTTGAATTCCGCATCGGCCCATTTTACGGCGTCCTCGGCCGGCATGCCTTGCACCGCCTTTGCGTACATGTCGGTAATGAGGTATTTGCTCAGGCCTTCTGCCGCCTTGCGGTCGGCAGGGCCAGCGTAACCGGGGAAACGTCCGGCGCGCGCTGCCGCTTGGAACGGCAACATTACCGGGTCTCTATCCCAGAGCGGGTCGCTCTCCCATACAGTTGTCGCACCGACCGAATAGCCCTGTTGGGAGTCGAACCACCTTCGATAGACCTCCTTCGAGGTGATCCAGCGGAGAAAATCTTTCGCCGCCTTCTGATTCTTCGAGTATCCCATTAGCATATTGGTAAACGGCAGGTGATAGCCGAACTGGCCGGCGCGGCCTTTGGGCAGGGCTGAGTGCGCCAAATCCTGGAACAGTGGATTACCTTTCTCGTCGAGATAGGTATCGGGCTTGCTCTTGGCCAAAAGATAAATCGAAGCACCGTTTAGGGTAGCGCTGATCGTGCCGGCGTAGAACGCCCGGTTGTTACTGGTATCGTCCCACGCGAGCCCGCCTTCGTCGAGCGCTCCCTTCCAGAAATCGGTCATAAACCTCACGGAATCGACTGATTGTTTTGAGTTTAGCACAACGGTTTTGCCGTCCGCTTCGACCTCCTTTCCGCCCCACGACCAGAGATATGGATACGTGAAAGTCGGCGCATCACCGAAAGTATGGCCAAGTGTTTGACCGATTGGATGGCCGGCGGCTTTCAGCTTTTTGCCGACTGCGCGATATTCTTCCCAAGTGGTGGGGAAGCTATCCGCGCCCTGCTCTACGAACCATGATTTGCGATACACGATCATCGCGCCCACTAGGCTCCAGGGTACACCGAGCCACTTCTGGCCGTTGTTCGCGACGACCCGCGACTCTTCGTAGAAGCCCCCTTGTGCTTTGCCGATCTCCTCGACGACATCATCCACATCGGCGACACTCTCGGCATAGAGCTGAGGCCAGTTGTTCAAACCGCAAATGATATCGGGGCCGGAGCCGGATTGAATCGCCGACGTGGTGCGCGCCTGGAGATCATTACCGTTGATTGTCTCGACATTGAGCTTGATGCCGAGCACCTTCTCAGCTTCCTGTGCGATTTCCCTCTTTAAGAGTGCGTCAGATGCGGGAATGAAGTCATTCCAGCGCAACCAGTGCACGGTCGTGCCTTGGGCGTAGGCCGGCGCCCGTGAGGTTGCAAGAATTGAGACCATCCCGCCGGTCTTCGCCGCCACCGCACCAGCACCGGACAGCTGAAGCAACCTTCGCCGATGAATCCGAACCATCGGTATTCCTCCCTGTTCCACGGATTTGACGGTTCTTGGCGAATAGAAATCTCTATCACACTTTGCACGTCCCGTCTGCCCGACCTGCCGCCGCGGGAACCATTGCTTGCTGCGGTCACCGTTGCGGTCGCCTCGGCGCCGGACAGCTGGGTACCGTTCCTTGTCAGCTTTAGGCTCACAGGAGGTCTATAACCGTTTCACCGAGCCCATCGACCGTAAATACCACACGCTGACCGCGCGAGATCGATAACGTCGGGATTAGGCTGCCAGTGATTATCACCATCCCGGCATTCAGGTCATGGCCGCGTTCGGCCAGGTGATTGGCGAGCCAAGCGAGTGTCGCACAGGGGTCTTCAGCTACGCCTTCTGCAGTAACCTTGCCGTTTACTGTGAGGCGACCGGCAATCCCTACGAGAGAAGTGACCCGTATGGGCTTGGGTGCGCCTATAACCACTCCGGCATTCCAGCAATTCTCGACAATCATCGAGAAGACGTCGGCGTGGGCGTAGTTCGCACGCCGATCCTCAATCAGTTCGAATGCAGGCATCGCAGCGGCGACCGCGAGCGCAACCATCTCGCGCGTCCAGGCTGCCCCAGAGGCCGGCAAATCGGCACCAAGGGTCAGCGCGATCTCGCATTCAATGCGCAAGTTGACAAAATCAGTACTTCGCACGCGAGTCGGCGATGTATGAATGGTGCGCGCGAAAATTACTCCACTGCATGGATGGCTGATGCCCATCAATTGCTGCATCACCCTTGTGGTGGTCGCAACCTTGGCGCCGCCCACCGTGCCGTACAGTTGTTCCGCCAATTGGGAGTATGCCTCCTGCGCTCTATATGCCTCAGCGATAGTCTCGGGACGCAGATCATCTGGCAGATTGCAAAAGGATGCGCGTTGCTGACGTGCGTGCCACATCCACTGCGCCGCGGAACTTGCGCGATCGCTATTTCTCATGACGAACCTCCCCGACGAAACAGATCTAACGCACCGTTTCTCGGACATCCGCCCAGCGCGTGTGCGTGGACTAGTGTAAGATAGCCTGTCGCTTGCGGACAAATCGCAGGTCGCTATGCGTAAACGGGGCGATCGTTTCGATCAGAGCTGGTTCCTGGTATCAATCGTTTTGAGAGAGAGCACTCCGGAGATCAGGCCGGCGCCTCTTCTCGGGCAACACACCACCGAAGTTTTGCAGGAATGGCTTGGTCTTGACGCCGCCGAGATCCACCAACTCGGCAAGGACGGCATCATCTGAAGGAGGAAGCAAGAGATGGCCGAACTCACTGGCTCGGAGATCCTCGCAAAATCGTTGAAGAACGAAGGCGCCGACGTTCTATTCTTCCTTATGGGCGGACCGATGCTGCTCGCCGAATCCTCCTGCATCAAGGAAGGACCGTCCGCTCGACGTGCGCCATGAGCAATCCGCGGCTTTCATGGGACAGGCCTATAGCCGACTGTTGCAGAAGCCTAGCGTATGCATGGCGGCGAGCGGTCCCGGGGTCATCAACCTCACCACCGGCATCGCCAACGCGCTGATCGATTGCTGTCCGGTTGTAGCAGTTGGGGGCTCGAGCCCGATCGGCCAAAACGGTCGCCAAGTTTTTCAGGAGATCGACCAGCTCGCAATCATGAAACCTTGCACTGAGCCACCCCCATTGAAGTGGTCCGACTTGAACGATGTGATTTGGCCTCAAGGAGGACCGATATGGCGAGGAAGAGATACAAGCC
>Ga0335081_10022558_pt1 | contig 10184 bp, 8 predicted proteins | sample Lox_Sample_35_FD_206713 | JGI IMG/M metagenome (GOLD analysis project Ga0335081, IMG submission 206713) | Soil microbial communities from Loxahatchee National Wildlife Refuge, Florida, United States - Lox_Sample_3.5 | ecosystem: Environmental > Terrestrial > Soil > Wetlands | place: USA: Florida... | reverse complement strand
TCCGTGCTTCTGCTTGCCTTCACATTCGTTTGTGTCGCCCAAGACATAACCATCAAGAAAGTCCCGATGCAGCACGTTGGGGCGTATTCGGGAGAAGGCATGTATTCCAACTACTGTGCGGTGTGCCACGGGAACAACGGAACGGGAAACGGGCCCGCTGCCAAGGCTTTAAGCATTATGCCCACAGATCTCACTAGGCTGGCCAAGCAAAACAACGGGAAATTCCCCGAGTCGCACGTCTACACCGTGATCCGGGGCGATACGAATATGCCTACCGCGCATGGTGCAAAAGACATGCCAGTTTGGGCTGAGTTGTTCACTGAGTCGTCCGGAGGGATGCCGCCCGACGCAGAAGTACACCAGCGAATCAGCAACCTGACCAAATACGTGGAATCACTCCAGAAGAAGTAGCCGGTCTGGTTAGGCGTGAGGGCGAAGCGCGCTTCGCGAAGAATTACAAGCTCTCGAATATTTGCGACCCGGACTGCCTTGGGCGGCCCGGGTTTCCGTAAGGAGTCTCGGCCGTGAAGAAATACTGAGGCCGATCACGCTCTGGGTCACGGTGCAACTGGGAGCGGCGGTATTGGCTTTATCTCGTTCGACGACCCAATAGCGGAAATACCCGGATGCTTGCGCCGGCCTGCCGCGTGTGATCGCCCAGTGATCGGCATTGAAGATGGTTGGTGTAACATCGCCATTTCGCTCAAAATCCCCCGGTACGGGTTTTTAGCGTTAAGGCCTGATTACGATACTTGACTCTGATGAGGCTACATTAGCATCGGCTAGCCAGCGGCGTTCGGAATTTGTCCAGTCTTCCAGAAGACTTTGAAGTCAGCCGTAGCCGGATTCCAAGGCATTTCACGTCACCCGAATTTCGACCACCGAAACGGGAGTTTTTCAACAGCCACGCCTATTATCGCCAACCGTCCAATTCTCACCGGACCGGGTAGGCGATAAGTGACGCATAACCTCTTAAAATAGCCATTCTAAGGGGGTCGCACAACCTCCCCGTGCTAGTATCGTTTCCGCCATGGCTACCACTGCTGCTTCTCCCGGTCTGCTCGTCTTACCCGCGGCCCGCGACCGCAAGTTCTACACCGGGATGGCGATCGCGATGTTGTTCACGGCTCTGATCGGCTTTTCGCGGACGTACTTTCTCGGCTTGATCTCTGGGCATGCGACAACCATCACCGGCCGCGTTCCGAACGTAACCGTGCACCTGCACGCGCTACTGTTCACGTCGTGGCTGGTGCTATTCATCGTGCAGACGAGGTTGGTCGCGACGCACCGCGTGAAAGTGCATCGCAAGCTCGGCTACTTCGGGGTGGCTCTGGCTGCGGCAATGATCGTGGTCGGCGGCCGCACTGCGGTCGAAGCAGCTCGACTTGGTGCGGTCCCCCCGGGTGCCAACCCGTGGAGCTTCATGGCCATCCCCTTCGGCGACATCACGACCTTCGCCATCTTCTTCCTCGGCGCTGTGCTCTGGCGCAACAATAGGGACAAGCACAAGCGGTTGATGGTCCTGGCCTCCGCCTGCCTAATGCCGGCGGCGCTGGTGCGCTGGCTCCTACCCCTTGGACCGCTGGCCTCCTACGGGTTTGCGCTGCTGTTCCCTATCGCCGGCGCGTTGTACGACCAGTGGTCACGCCGACGTGTCCACCCGGTGTACTGGTGGGGGCTAGCGGTGATCGTGCTGGGCGTCGCGGCGCGTGTCGCCCTACTCAGCAGCCCAGTCTTTGGGCACGCCATGCAGTCGCTGTTCGGCTAGCCGGGTGCCACTGGGTTCAACATTGAGTAAGTGTACCCGTAGCAAATAGGGCCAATTGTCGTTAAATCGCCATTTCACTCATTGACCGTACAACCGGGGTTTTGAGTTCCGCATGGGCCTGGTGGCCCACCTATTGACATGAAAATGGGGTTGAGTTGTGCGTGTACGCTGCTGGAGCGTGGACGGTACAGATCTGTTTGCACTCTGGATGAAGTGAGGCCGTGCCGTTCTTGAGTTTGATCGGGAACGCGCGTTTTGAACCAATTTATGTCGCGCCACCCTCCGCGTGCGGTAGGAAGGGTGGCAGCACGTGACGGTGTGTAACTTATTTCGCGTGCGTTCTGCCGCTTCCACGCGAGGAGGAAGCGATGAAGGTGGCGGGGATTGACGTACACAAGAAAGTTCGGATGGTAGTTGTGTTGGATGCGAGTGCGCCGGAAGAGAAACCAGCGCGGCGGCGATTCGTCACCATGCCGAGCGAGTTGCATCGCCTATTAACATGGCTGCGGGAGCAGGGAGTAGAAGAAGTGGTGATGGAATCGACGGCCCAGTACTGGCGGTCGGTATGGCTGGAACTGGAACCCCACATGCGTCTGCACTTGGCGCAGGCGTTTTCCAATCGTGCTCCGCGTGGTCGCAAGCATGACTTCAAAGATGCGGAGCGACTGGTGCGCCGATTGATTGCCGACGAACTGATTCTGAGTTTTGTACACAGCGGCGAACAGCGTATCTGGCGGAGCATGACGCGCATGAAGCTGCAACTCACGCGTGACCGAGTACGACTGCAGAACCAGATCGAATGTTTGCTGGACCAACGGAGAGACCGACCCCAAGAAGTTGGCGCAACTGGGTGGGGAGCGGTTACAGTGCACCGAGGAGCAACTGGTGGATGCTTTGACGGGAAGAGCCCAGCCCGTGCATGGGGCGATGTTGGCCTTGCAAGTTGAGCGGCTGCAATTAATCGATGGGCAAATGGAGCGGCTCAATAGCATGATCGCGGCGGCTATGAAACCACATCAAGACGCGGTGATGCGACTGGCGGAAGTGCCCGGGTTCGGGGTGGACTCGGCGCAACAGATCATCGCCGAGGTAGGAGCTCAGGCCTGTACATTCGCATCGGCTGCGGAGTTGACGTCCTGGGTGGGGGACCTGTCCCGGCAAGGAGGAAAGCGCGGAGCAGAACCATAGCAGTCGCTGCGCGAAGGGTAATAAATACATGCGCCGGGTGCTCAACCAGGCAGCACATGCTAATGGGCGCTTGGCACAGCCCGTTACTTCAACCAATCGGCCCCGATCTGTAACAACTGCCAGCGTTCGTCCGGTTGCGTCCAGAACCGTCATCGTCAGTTTGATCCTCCACCGTGCCGGTATTCCCCACCACCAATTCCACCTCGACGCCCACCAGTCGTTTTAACGATGGCATGAACGTCTACTCTGCATCGTTTACCAGATTCGCCCAGCCCTTGTCCCATCCCGCCGTATTCACCTGGTTCGGCCTCATCGCTTGCTGCACCGACGGGGGTACAGCGATCCTGCAACACTGACCGCAGCCGCTAATCTGCACGCATTTCCCAGCGTCAGGATAAGACACAATCCCCGCTACTCCGGAACTTCCGTCGAGATTGGTAATGGATCGGGGATTTGGGTATTCATAATCGCAGAAGGCAAGAAAATTGGCGTACGGATGATGAAAGCCGCCAGGCGGCGGTCCACCGGCCCGGACAACTTTCACCTTGAAAACAGAAAGGCCAAGCCGACCCAATCCCGAGAGCGACAGAGATGCGTTCTCTTTCCCTTCGTAAGAACCGGCGTCTTCACTGTTCCATGACAGTACTTCATCGCAGGTTGCTTCCGACAACTTCTTCTTGGCCGTGATTAGGGCAGAGACCTCGATCTGTACTGAATCAGCTCGCATGCGGGGCGTGATGCGAATACCTGCAAATCGGCCCTTAGGAAGCGGAACTATGCCCGACATTTCTCCGTCCCCTACAACAGGAATATAGAACTTGGCACCTTCGGGCAGGCTGACTGCGATTCCCAGTCTTACGGTAGGGCCACCCGGCGGTGGCTCCTGCGGCCAACCTCGAAGGCTACACAACAGGAGCAAGGCACAGAGCGCAATGGAGGAAACGAGGAAAGACGCTTGAATAAAAGGGACTCTTCTGATGACGCTCATTTGACGAGACCTTCCTTTTTAAAGACCGTCACCACGAAGTTGTTTTGCGAGGATTATTCTCTTCGTGCTAGGGATCTCCCCGGTGAAATTGGATCAGTTTGCAGAGCCCCTTCCATTCCGTGTGGGCAGGAGGTACGCCAGAATAGCCGTGGTAGTCATATTCCGTAATTCCTACGCCCGGCACAAAATCCACTTTTTTCTCGCTCTTGTTGAGTCCATAAGAGAGACTGTATTGTTCGGCACTGTCAAGCGGCACGTTTGACTTGAGACCCTGCACCCTTAGCCGCATCCTTTTCAGGACGAGCCAGGAATCAAACCCGGGTCGATGCGGGCCGCTTTTTGCATCCGCGGCTTCCTCTGTTGGAAATCCTCTACCAGGAATCAGCGGCAATTCAAGAAACAACCGACCTTGTCCTTGGACCAGCGGCGCCCAGGGGGGTTGCGTTTGCTTCAGACGTTGGAACAGTTCCTGACTGTGCGGCGGTGCCACGAGATAGAACTCGGTGTTGCGAACGGCCACGATTAGGTAGTATCCGGCCTGCGGCTCCCTGGCGCCGGGCAAGTCGTCGGGATGTCCCCTGAGCAGAGCGATGACCAGGTCGTGCTGGCGCAGGCTCTCAAGAATCTCCATTTTCCAGGACAACGATTGCTGAACCGGCGGCGAGTGGAATTCCTTCCTGCTGGTGCCACACTCATAGATCCAAAAGGTGCCTTGCTGCAGGGGAAAACCATCCGACGGTTGCGCCGAGGCTTGGGCGGCAGCGGCAAAAAGGCAACTGGAGAACAAGCTGATCGCCAGGACGATTCCGGTTCTGAGTGTCACGGCGCGATCCCATCAATCACACGAAATTCTCGCACTGGAGATTACTGCACCGTGAACGTGACGCTGGTAGATACCTGCGTCGGTCCCGATATTCCATTGACAGTAACCGTGTAGGAACCGGGTGAAGTACCGGGAGTTGGAACCGTAGTCTTGGCTCCGCCCCCGCAGGCGATCTGGAGTCCGACTCCACCGAACACAAGCCCAGCGCAAAGCAAACATGCTGAGAGTCTTTTTCTCGTTCCGGAGTTAAGCGAGAAGCCGATCCCGATCCAGGCGAACCCGCACACCGGCAGCCACATGGCATAGGAGATTGGCATAGGCTTAACAGGTGTTACTCCTGATAAGGTCGGTGCGATTGTGTTAATCGTGAGGGTCGAGACGACTGAACCATTGGCTGCGGGCGTGGTGGTAGCCGGATTCAGTGAGCAGGTCGGCGGTAGTGTCGCTGCAGGCTGTACCGAGCAGGTGAGACTCACAGCGCTGTTGAACCCATTCACCGATGTGAGTGTCACCGTGGATGTCACCTGTTGTCCGGCTGTGATTGTGCTCGGGGTGGGGGATGCGGATATCGAGAAAGTAGGAGTGATGATGTTTGCGGTAACGTTCTGATCACCGTTCATGGTCACGCTGCAGGACCCGGTGCCAACGCAGGCTCCGCTCCACCCCGTGAACGTGGATCCTGATGCAGCCGATGCCGTCAGGGTGACCTTCGTTCCCATGGGGAACGGTACTGACTGGGAGCATGCGACACCGCAGGAGACGCCACCCGGACTCGACATAACATTTCCATTGCCGTTTCCAGTGACCGTCAGATTGAGGACCGGTTCCGTGAAGGTGGCAGTCACGTTCTGATCGCTGTTCATGGTCACGCTGCACAACCCGGTGCCGGAGCATGCTCCGCCCCAGCCCACGAAAGTCGTACCCGAGGTGGGCGCTGCAGTCAGCGAGACCACAGTGCCCGGGAGGAATCTGGCATCGCACGCCGTGGACGGGCAGTCGATCCCCGCGGGGTTACTGGAAACTGCACCGTTGCCATTGCCAGGAAGTTGCACAGTTAGGTCCGGGTTCAGGTCGAAGCTGGCCGTAATCTGCTTGTCCGCCGTCATATCGAGAACACAAGTTGCACCGGAGCAGGCGCCGCCCCACGCGGTGAAGTGCGAGGAGGCGTCCGGGGTGCCAGTGAGAGTCACCGTAGTTCCGCTGGGAAAGCTCCCCGAACAAGGATTAACATTTGCCAGATCACAGTTCATTCCTGCCGGGCTACTGGCCACCGATCCGCTGCCGCTGCCTGCGGCAAGCACGGTGACGATGAATGGACCGGCTGCCGAACCACCGATCAAATTGACTTGTTGAGGGCTGCACGCTTGGTCGTCCGCGATATTCAGGCTTGCCGATCTTGCGCCGCTGGCTTTAGGCGTGAAGGTCACGTCGACGGTGCATCCCGAACTTGCTCCCGGAATGCAGGTGTTATTCGCTATGGCAAAATCGCCAGCGTTCGAGCCTGTGATGGAAACGTCAGAAATGTTTATCTGGGTGCCGCCGGTAAAAAGTGTGGCGGTTTGGGGATCACTTGTTGTGGTCACGGCGACGGCTCCGAAATTGAAGCTAGGCGGGCTGAGCCGGACGTTCGTCAAGCAACCCGACAGATTCACAACATGAGGAGCCAAGAAACCCCCACTGGATGGAGTAATTGTGAGTGCTCCTGTGAATGGACCGGTGGGTAAACTCCCTAGCGGGAAGCCGAGACCGACGCTGCAGCTACCGCCACTGGTCAAGCTAGCGGCGCACTGGTTGTCCAGAGTGACATGAGGGGTAACCGCAGTTGTGATGCTCTCCGACGAGCTGTGACGGTTGGTGATGGTAACGGTTTGCGTGGCGACACTTCCTGAGAACAAGGTCCCGAAACTCACAGGGTCTGGTGCGGCGGTAACTGGAGACGTTCCTACACCGGAAAGGCCTACTAGGTGAGGACTCGTCGCATCGCTGTCCACGATCGTGATCGCACCTGGATAGTTGACGGGAGCCATGTTTGGGTTCGGGTGAAAACTCACATTGATGGTGCAAGCGCTTCCTGGGGGAAGTGTGTTACCGGCACAAGTGTCGGACTCTACGTAGGCAGCGCTCAAAGCATTCACGCTGCTGATACTCAAGCTGAGTGTCGTACTCGTGTTGGTAAGAGTAGTAGATTGGGTCGCGCTCGCGGTTCCCGCTTCCTGGTCTCCGAAATCGAAGTTGGCTGGAGAGAAAGCCACATTCGAGGTCGCGGTCCCGAATCCCGTCCCGGTCAGACCTACGGCCGGAACTCCAAGAGACGCATCAGTGACGAGCGTAAGTGCGCCTGGAACTGTCCCGCTGACCGTGGGCTGGAAGGTTACGTTGACTTTGCAGGTCTGTCCGGCGGCAAGAGAAGCAGGACAGTTGTTAGTCTGAGCATAGTTGCCGCTGGTGGAAGCACTGTTAATCGCGAGGCTCTTGCTTTGCTGGTTGGTTATGGTGACCGTTTGCGCAGCGCTGGTTGTTCCGATGGCAATAGTTCCAAAATCCAGGCTGCTCGGGGAGACTCCTACCGGCCCCAAGCCAGTGCCCAACAGACTTTCAACAGGCGGGGAGCTTAGAGTGGGGCCGATCATTATGGCTCCATTGATGACGCCTATCGCATTGGGTGAGAAGGTTACTTGGATCATGCAGGTCGCCTTTGGCGCCAGGGAACTCGGACAGTTGTTGGTTTCCGAATAGTCACCGCTGGTGGCAATGCTCTTAATACTAGCAGCCACGTTTCCGCTGCTCGTGACTGTTATGGTTTGCGCCGCACTGGGCTCGCCCCCGGGGTTCAGAACCTGCGGCGCGAAAATTAGGCTGGATGGAGACAGGGTAAGACGAGCGAATTGCGGAGGCGTACACAGCCTCATCATGCTCAGGGGCGCGAACACGAGTGCCATCAAGACATATTTCTGAGTGATCCTCATGGGAAGTCTCCGTTCTTCGCATCCAAGGCCCGACTGCATAAAGCTTGATCAGCAATAGTCACAACGGCGTTGGGGTAGTCGAGAGAGGGGGCGCGCAGGATCTGGCCAAGGGGTTTATTGAGAAGAGTCGAGTCGAAGAAAGATGCGACATAGTTGCGCACTGCTGTAACCGTCTTTTCCGCACTCATCGAGCTGTCGCCTACATCGAGACCCGGCATGAATTGAGCCAGCCAAACCAGGTCGGTAAGCGTCAGGTGTTCTGCCCCTCTCATACGTACCTCCAGCTTGGGGCCGTGCAGGTTGTTCCATAGTCGGCACTCATCCGCATCCCATTTACTGCGTTCCGCGGTGAGAATCAGCACCGGCTTGGCCGTCGGCACCACGATCGGTAACCCCAACCCGTCAATCGCTACAGCCGATTTCAAAAACGGCTCGCGCTGAAGAGTCATGAGCGCGGCCACACCTCCAAGAGAATGGCCCATAACGCCGATGCGGTTCATGTCCAGCTTCCCGGCGAAGAAGCCTGTGCTCTGATTGTTCAGGCGTGTGAGTTCGCTCAGAACAAATTTCACGTCAGCAAGCCGCACCGCGAGGGCACGCTCCAAGGTCTGGCGGTCGGTCCGCATATCTCCAACGAGGTAGCTACCCAGCACCGATTTAGCCAACTGCCCCTCTGGAAACTCGACGGCTGTCGACTCATAGGTGTGAGCTACAGAAACAACCACATATCCTCGGCTGGCCAGATCCTCGAAAAGAAAAGTGCTATCCGTAAGCATGCCGGTGTAGCCGTGCGAGAAAAGGATGACCGGGTGGAGGCCGGGCGCAACCGGCCCGTTTGAGCAACTGTGAGTTCGTACCTCCGGCAGCGGCCCCCCTGTGATCTCGGCCACGTAGGCCCACACCTGGGGTGAGCTGTAAGAGCCGAGCGTGCAATTCGCGACAGGTAAAGCGGGGTACCAGAAGTGGATGACTAGCTTCCGCTTGCTGCCATCGGTGTGGTAGGGATCGTCCCGATCGGTGTCCGCCAAGGCCAGCACCGATGTGCCGACGCGGCTGGGTCCTGTGGGCGTTGGAGTCACCCAAGTCCCGGCAGCCACACCGGTGGTATTGGGCGTAGCGGGGCTGGAGCCTGCGCTACTCACAGAGGTAGACCACACTGTGAACAGCAGAACCGCGACACAAGCCCTGTTTCCAAGGAACATGGCCAGTATTCTCCTGTGTCCCCGCATCTCCCCCGGGAACTGGCGCTGGACGGGGGTCCGACAAGGCTATGCGTGATGGGCCCCCGTCCAGGATCGTGCAATGATGGCAACCGTATCCTCCGTGCAGCGGCACGTCCTGAGGAAGTGACGAGGTTTGGAAGAGGTTTGGGTGGGAAAGGCGCCCGGATTTGACTCTGGAAAATGGCGTTAAAGGGTTTTATAATGCGGCGGTTTCGCGGTGGGGAGGGGGTCGTGCGTGACGACTTCCGCGTGGACCGTTGGCTGGTCCAACCAAACCTAAACACCATTTCTTATAACGGAACCACCGTCCGGCTCGAGCCGAAGGTGATGTCGGTGCTGGTGTGTCTAGCAAGCGCCCCAGGCGAGACGCTTCCAAAGGATCAGCTCCTCAAGAGAGTCTGGGCCGATACGTTTGTCACGGACGATGTTCTCATTCGCTCCATCTCAGAATTGCGCCGGGTCTTTGCAGACGATGCCCGAGCACCCAGATTCATCCAGACCATCGCTAAGCGGGGATACCGACTGGTGGCGCCGGTGGGACCGGCCGATCGAAACAGCATCTCGACAGCTCCTGTCACTCCTGTGCTGTCGCAAGCGAAATGGTTAGCGTTGGCAGCACCTCTGATCGCACTGGCTGTTCTCAGCACCAGTGGACTGCGGAACACCCTAGGGAGGTCAAGAACGGCTGAAACTTTTGCCCCTTCTCTTGAACGTCGCGCGCAGAACATTCTATCGGATGAGTTGGTAAAGAAACGGCCCTCCCGTATTACGCCGACGGATCCCGGCCTCAAACAAGCCCACATCAGCGTCAGCCTGGAAAATGATCAAAACTTCTCGACAAATGGCGATGTCGGGTATGCGCTCGCCTCACAGGAGCGTTTCCGCGCTGAAACTCTTATTCAGAACGTTCCGCCGGAGGTGGCCACGAAACGGGTGACACATGCTGTACTACCTGCATATCCCGAGTTCGCGAAACAGGGCCGCATCACAGGTACAGTGGAAATCGGTTTGGGAATCACGCCTCGTGGCGACGTGGGCAATGCTCGTGTGCTGATCGGGCACCCCGTGCTCGTAACACCTGCACTCGAAGCCATACGCCAGTGGCAATTTCAGCCGAACCTGGTACAGGGTCAACCGACCTGGTCACGCATGCGCGCATTGGTCCGATTCAGCGCTGACGGGACAACCGCAGTGGATTTTGCACCCCCACTGCTGGCCGATTCATTTG